>Ga0172379_10001211_pt1 | contig 53830 bp, 51 predicted proteins | sample GrowelOW334metaG_FD_119756 | JGI IMG/M metagenome (GOLD analysis project Ga0172379, IMG submission 119756) | Groundwater microbial communities from an aquifer near a municipal landfill in Southern Ontario, Canada - Groundwater well OW334 metaG | ecosystem: Environmental > Aquatic > Deep... | reverse complement strand
TTACAAATTATTTGAGAATAGTGGCTCTAGTAGATATTTTAAACAAGAATAATCGGAAATCCGCTGATATAATACAAGATTGAAATCGTAATATTGTAAAAGAATACTGCGACATATATGTAAAGAATGTGATTCCAGAAATTATGAAACGAAGAAATAAGGCTTTTGCACACCCTGTAGCAACTCACCCTTATGAAAATGATAATATAGCGGACGTTGAAATATCATTATTTATGCCTGTGTCATTTTCTACACCATATTGGAGGGTTTGATCCTGAAATTGGCAAACACAATGAGACACATCTCAATTACCAGAATGGTCATTAACCGAAACATTTGAAAGATTGTCCGATAGATTCTGGCCAGAATATAAAATAGAGAAATTAAATTCTGATAGATAGGTATAGATTTGTATAGATTGAGTGAGGAAGAGAGAAAAGGTGGTTTTAAATGGGTAAAATGAGAAAAAAAATGATTGAAAAAAATCTAGCAGATATAGAGAATAAAGATATCCAAGATTTAGTCGCTAATAGCATATCTGAATCCAAAACGTTGGATTATAAATTACAATTTCCTCAAAAATTAAATGATGGTGAGAAAAAAGAACTTTTGGCAGATATCTCAGCTTTCGCTAATACGTATTGATGAGATTTAATTTTTGGAATAAAAGAGGAAGAATGAATTGCGAAAGAAATTATTTGATGTGAAATTGAGAATCTTGATAGTCGAAAACTTACATTAGAATCTATCATAAGAACAGGCATAGAACCAAGAATAAATTATGAAATTAAAGAAATAAAGTTAGATGGTTGAAATTATATTATAATTTTAAGAGTTAAAGAAAGTTTTATAAAACCACATTGGGTAAGTTACCAAAATAATCATAGATTCCATTTAAGGAGTTCTACTTGAAAATATGAGAGCGAACTTTCAGAGTTAAAAGATCTATTCTTGTTAACAGATCAAATTTCAAGCAAAATTAATGCCTTCAAATTGCAAAGACTTAGCGCTATTGAAATAAATGATTCGTATATGCAGCTTAATGATTGACTAAAAATTATTATACATATAGTCCCAGTGAATTCTCAGCAAGTAATAAATCTTTTTGATGATAAGACCTTAAATTCGTCTTTCCCACCAATTCATGCATCGGGGCGAAATCATAGGGTTAACATAGATGGATTTTTGACATATTCTCCAAATGGGAATTCATATACTCAAATATATAAAAACTGATCAATAGAAATAGTACGATCGCAAAAAAATCCTGATAAAGTTTATTATACTTGATATGAACAAAAAATTATTGATTATATAAATGAATGTTTAAAAAATTTAGTAAAAATTTGAATATTTACTCCCTTCTATTTGTCTTTATGTTTTTTAGATATAAAGTGATATAGCCTTAAAAGAGCAAATTTCTATTCTTTAGAGCATGGATATTCATATGATAAAAATCTATTAGATACTTGAAATATTGTTATCAAAAATATCGAGGATCTAGAGAAAAAAATAAAACCTCTTTTTGACGTAGTATGGAATGCTTTCTGATATATTCATTCTCGAAATTATGATGAAAAAGGAAATCGGACATGACATTGATAAAAATAGTTGCATGATCTGCATGGATTGGGCGAGGAAGAGAGAAAATGGTTTTAAATTTTTAAATACATCAAATGAAAAAGTTCAGGTTTCTTCTTATATTCCTCTGAGTTTTTCTACTGTGATTTGTGGGATCTTGTTGGTTAATGGGATGAAAAGTGAGCATTACCAAAAATTTGGTAAAGCAGGGAACATGAATAGAGAATCAAATAAATCGGGAATTAGAAATATCTCCCACATACGAAAAGAACAAAGATGATAATATAACATTTCGATTAATGTTCGTCACTATTTTATCTACCTTATTGGCAGTATTTTTTATCTATTCTTCTTTAAAAATAGATAATGATTTGAGAAAAATAACTAATATAAAAGAAAGCATCAAAAAGATTGAAGAAGAGGCGACCGATGATATGGAATATTCTAATCAATTAAAATATGCTATTCATTATATGATGTCCAGACAATATCAGAAAGCAATTGATGCATTAATCGTATTAAGGGCAGAACCCTTCACTCTTAAAGACAATAGAAAATTGAATAGTTGTTATTACTTTTTGGCGGTTTGTTATTATGAACAAGGGATATTAGATAAAAATGTTGAATTGTTGGCTAAAGCGGTTGAGTTTATTAATGAAGCTATTGAAGATAATAGACATCCTCTCAAAATAGAAATGATAAAAAGATTTGAGGAGGAAAATAAAATGTGAAAGAAAAAAATATTAAAAAAGAAATAAAATATTTTACATATTTATGCATATTAAAATGACACAAAAACAAGTATGGGTTTCGCCAGGTGAATCGGGTTGATGGAGGGTTCATCAGCCATGAGCACAGAGAGACAGTATTCACACACAAAATAAACAAGAGGCAGTTCAGAAAGCTACCGAAATAGCAAGAAATCAAAGGGCTGATACTAAAATTCAAAATAAAGATTGAAGAATTTCTTGATGAAATTCCTATTGAAGAGATCCTTTCCCTCCTAGGGATAGGAGGTAAATGAAAACTAAACATTTCCACCAGAGCTTAATAAAATCCTTAATTCAATAGAAACTCTATCTTTGAATTTTTGCAAGGATGATGGCTTTGCATCAATATAGCCTCTGACATACTCAATAGAGTAAGGTAGTATTGTTTTCACTTCTTTTTTAGATAATCCTTTTTCTCTATTTGCCCATGACATAGTTGTGTACTTTTTCTCAAGCTTTGTTTGATTTTCCTCACATATCTGCATATTGTAATATCTATTGGCAGATCGCCTTTCTTTGTTAGTCACAATTTCATTGGGGACAAATAAAATTGGTTTTCCTGTATTGTCGAGTGGAACAGAATCTTTAAGAGAAATCCATCTATTTCAGTCCCAGTATTTTCAAATCTTTTTAGATACAAGATTAGTGATTCAAAGTAATTTACATTGATGTTGAGTAAAAATAACAAGTTCTTTAAGGATAACGTTCGTTATGACATCTGATATTTTGTCTTTATTGATATTGTCTACCAAAATCAAAGTATCTTCTATCCCTTTAATTTTATTCTGTGATATAAGAGATCTTACGAGGGTGTCTTCATAAATTGCAGTTATTGTTTCTTTTCAACAGGCTTTCCCAGCAGATTTTCAATCTGAATAGCCAAGATGGGTATAATTTTTCTCATGTGTATTATCCCATAATTTTAATAAATCTTCTAAAGATCCATGTTCAATCATATTTATTGTTTTTCCCCGAAAAGAAGATATCTTACAATCCATTTGTTTGTAAAATTTTTTCTTATTTACTCTAATAAGCAATGGATTTATAAATAATTCTGTGTCCGTGGATGGATCTACATCGACAATCCGTGGATGGATCTACATCGACAAAAGGTAACGGTGCAGATAAATGGAACATTTGTGATATTTTCATAATGTCTTTTTTATGCAATATAAAAATCCGACCTCATATTTCAGAGGTCGGGGAAGCCTTAACCTCTAGGAGGAAACAAGTCTGCTTTTCAGTACGTGTTTCTCTCTCTGAATCTTCAATCCCTTCAGTGGATGAAAACATCACCACCCTGATTGGTAGCAATTTCTCTCGCCCTTTCAAAGGCTTGTCTTTGAGTATCAACGCTTTCTGTTAGTTTTGAGTTTCATTCTCAAAGAACTCACCATTGATCTCAGCGACGTACAACATGTTGGTTTGACATGATAAAAAAATAAAAAAAGTAAAAAACTCTCTAGGCTTTTACTTTCTTGGAAACTATTTTGGACTAATATCCTATTGCATTTGTTTGGGTGTTATCTATACATTAGGTCGTGCAATTAATCTAACATAGCCTAGCGAAATAAGTTCAAGCCTAGGCTATTTGTGTATTTTGAAATATAAATTTCTATATCAACAAATAGGCGACGACTGTTACTCGTAGTACGTCACTTATAATGATGCTACGTAAAAAATCAAGATGAACTCATTATGAAATAAATTTAGGGCTGACATTTGGGAGAAAAGTTACTTAATGTGTGAGAAAAATAAAGTCGAATGAATAATTTTACCTCCCTTCCCCTTCCCCATGCAACTCTTCAAAAACACCACATGAAAACTCACCGAAATCAACGAGAAATCTTTTGACCTGGAAAAGGACCTCCAGAAACTCACGGAAGAAAATCTTTCACTTATTTTTTGACTCATACCGAACTGCTTTAGAAATCTTTAACTTTTTCACTACGTTTAAAGTTTAAGCTTCTAGAAGTCGTCGGTATAACTCAATCATCCAAAGTAACTACGTTATTACTTGTTCCTTTGGCGGTTGAGTATAAATTTGTCGCTAGCGAATTTGCCTTGCATGAGTTTAGAATAGATACGCTGGCATACGATGAAGAAAATCAATCTTTCGTAATCATAGAATACAAAAGAGGAAGTAGCTTCTCTGTGGTAGATCAATGATATTCTTATCTTTCGCTTATGCTAAATAATCAGGCTGATTTTGTCCTTGAAATCAATCAAAAGTTGAAGAAAAATTTCACCAAAAAAGATATCAATCGGGAAGGATCAAAGGCTATCTTTGTGGCAAACTCATTCACTCCTTACCAAAAAAATGCAATCAATTTTAAGGACCTACCTATAGAACTTTGGGAGACTAAAAAATTTGGTGCGGATATCGTTTTATATGATCAGATCAAAGCCAAAAATACGCAGGCATCAGTAAAGACGATCACAAAAAATACGGAGATTGACAAGGTGGTAAAGGAATTGAAGACCTACACAGTTGAAGATCATTTCAAAGAAGATTGGTCAGAATCAAAAGAATTGTATGAAGAGTTGAGAGAAAAATTATTGGCATTGGATGGAAGATTGGAAGAAGACCCTAAAAAGCAGTATATATGATATAAAATTTGAAATAAAATCTCCGTCGCTGTAATAATTCACAAATCAAAAATAGATTTGGAATTGCTAAGAATGGAACCAAAAGATCTTAATGACCCATCCAAGGTTGTTACATATAGAAATAAGAGTATGGAGTATTATGGTAAACATATTTCCGTATGCGAAATTAAAAATACAGAAGATATAGATTATTGAATTTTCCTAACCAAGCAGCTCTTGAAGAAGTTTTTCAGTTAATGTTATCCATTTTATAAAAAAGCCCCAATCGGGGCTTTTTTCTTTATCTTCTTCTGTGTCTCGTAAAGAGGTGCCTAATCCGTGCTCCAAGCAGGCTGCCAATAAATATCACTCAAACGTAGAAAAAGAGCTTTCCTAGAGTCCCTGACTGGTAGAGTCTTTTTCAGAGGTCATAAAAAACAGCTAGCATATCGTTTACGAGTTTCCATCAGGTTCCCTCTGGCAGTACGACATATCAAGTCATAAAATTAATGTGTTATAGGATAAAAAATTACGCTCTAGAAGCATATCAAGGTTTATGTGTGGCGATATAGGAATTAAGTCAGTGACCAGCATCCGCAAGCTGTTTCATTGTCTCTATGGCAAAGTTCCCTGCACTAGTATATGTATAGGTATATAACGTGTGCTTACCTGATTCAAATTCAACAGTTATGAAGTCATCTCAATATTCATAAGCAACGACGGCTGAATCTCCGCCTAAATTTCTGTAAGGTTTCATGGTGGTACAAGTGAAAAAATATAAAAATCTCTGAAGCGAGAGGAAAGGTTATTTCGTGTCTTTTGGTGGACAAGGATCTTTCCCGTAGGAATTACCTCATCCTATTTGTCAGTCTTTGTTTTGGATTTTTGTTTCTAGATTTTGATTTTTGGCGATTTCTTGTGCTTTTTGTATAGCTTGGGCTTTTGTTTCTGTGTGAGCAGAATCCCTCTCTGCATTTGATTTATGGACTCTCCGCCCTCAGTCTTCTTTGTCGGGCGAAACCCGAATTTGTTTGTTAGCCATAGCGTAATATGTAAGAAAATAAAATCTTCTCTAATTACTAGACGAACGAGTTAGCTTTTTGTGACAAAAATCTTTTTAAAGATCAAAAACATGGTGGAATAAATTAATAAAGAGTAACTATATTATAAGAGATTTTAATCATATTATTGTTAAAAACATAACAATTAAATGTTAGATTTTTGTTAAAAAGTCTTGCAAAGTGTAAAGAAATGATTATACTCTACTTCACCAAAACAAAAAATATTTTATTTTCTATAGATTTCACCTATGTTATTAAAGAAAATCGGAGAAACTATAAAACAATTAAGAGAATCAAATGATTTTTCTCAACAACAAGTGGCCGATGTTTTATGAATCAACAGGGCTTCTCTTTCTCTTGTAGAGAAAGGGGAAAGGGGAATTAAACCTCAGGAACTCAAAAAGTTATCTGAGCTATTCGATGTGCCTATCGAGATAATCGTTTCCGGTAAGCCCATAAAAATGGAGGCTACCAAAACATTCGACGAAAAAAAATTTAAGAATCTGTTTCTCTATATCCTCAATAAGTGCTGATCTAAGCCAAATATAGGTAAAACAGTACTCTACAAGTTGCTATATTTTTGCGAATTCGACTATTTTGAGAAATATAAAAAGCATATCTCTGGGATACCTTTTATCAAATTACCTATGGGGCCAGCTCCATATAACTTTGACCATATCGTAGCCAAGATGGAAAAGAAGAATGAAATTATTCCCATACAGGCAGAATACAAATGATATCTTCAAAGCAGATATGTTGCAAATGCAATTTATGAGAATATATTCAGCAAAGAAGAATTAGGAATTATAAATCAAGTCATCCAACAGTATTCAGATTGTCTTGCTAAAGATATTTCTGAACATTCGCATAAAGATATCCCACGAAAAGAAACGGCTGATATGAATATTATCGACTACGGTCTTGTGAAAAAAAGAGAATATCCTTATTCTATCCTTGCAAGAGAACAAAAAAAAGAACAGGCATTCGCAGAAATCAAAGCAAGCTGAATGTTCAGTGATTTAGCTGATGAACCAGATCTCTATGAGAAATATAGATAGTTTCATATTTGGCGATATTGTAGTCGCCGATTTGCCATTTGCAGATGGATTAAAGACAAAAATAAGACCCGTACTTATTCTAGCGAAGGATAAGAATGATTATTTATTAATGAAAATTACTTCCAATACAGAGAATAGAGATCCAATTGATATCTTGCTTCCCAAAGATAGTTATAACAATATAGAAGAGGAAGAATCTCTTATAAAGATAAAAAAAATATGAACACGGTCAAAGGAAATTTTGATACAAAAAATATGAACATTGTCAGATAAACACTATGGATTAGTAAAAAAAAGTTTACAAGATTTTATTGATTGATTGTAAGAGGAGCCTCACGGCAACGTCCACGAAGGTGGGCTCTTTTTCTTTTACGTTGAAAAGTAGCCTCACTTACATATTCTCTAGTCAGATTTATCTGTTTTCTCATTTTCTATGCCTGACTCATCAGTCCACACCATCCAAGACCAGATCTTCTTCCAATACGCCAAAATCATTGCCGTCTCCGCCTACCATTGCAAAGACGCCGCCGAGGCCAAGAAGAAGTATTACTGATTTATCAAAAAAACATTCAAGGACTTGCAGTCCTGAGCGATGAAACGGTCGGATATATTGAGAGAGGATATTTGAGACACAATGAAAACCCGAGGTATCGAGATGTTTTCATGATGTCGAAATTATACCGGCGATTTCAGATGCCTAAACTTCAAAGAAGATGTAGAAGTTTAGGATATCTGAAACAGACGGTGCTGGCAGATGATAGAAGCGGAAAAGAAGTGTGTGTATTGTTGAGCTACCCAAGACCTCCACAAAGAACATATCGTCCCAAGAAGTTTGAAGATTAATGATAAGTGTCCGACCTGCGATAGGATCCAAGGTATCCATAACCAAATCTGGGCATGTATTTGAGACGCAAAGAAAACCTGAAACATCGTGAGGGTTTTCTAACGTCGAAATTATACCGACGACTTTAGATGCTTGAAATTCAAACGTAGTGCAGAAGTTTGAGATATCTAAAGCAGGCGGTGCAAGACGTGTAACAGCAAAAAGAGCGATGGGTGACTTTATCACTTCCGACAAAAACTCCATCCGGACAATCCTAAATTTTACGATACCTTACCACCATTGCTTGAGAAGAAATATCTCAAGACGATTTGGTATTGCCATCAATGTGCAGGCGACCTTGAGAAGGTGATTGAGAGGATCTCTGTGCTTGATGTGGATATGTAAAAATCTAAACACAGCACATAAACTGGCATATTTAATCATGTCAAAAAAGTCTTGACAAGAAATTAGAGATTCGTATAATGGAGATGAATTTATATTTTTATGTAGTACGATGATAGAGAATCAGAAAATCGAAGTTCTGGGATTGATAGTCCAGATAAAGAAAATCGAGGAGAATGATTTTATCTCACTTACGGATATCGCTAAGCGGAAAAATACAACAGAGCCCAAAGATGTTGTCCGCAATCGATTAAGATTACACAATACTATCGAATATCTGTGATTGCGGGAGTTCGTGAACAATCCAAATTTTAACAGCGTCGAATTCGACGCCTTTAAAAATGAAGCAGGAACAAATGCGTTTACGCTTTCTCCTATGCAATGGATAGAAAAAACGCATGCTATTGGCTTGATAAGTAGGTCTGGGAAATACTGATGATGAACCTATGCGCACAAAGACATTGCCCTAAAATTTGCTTCATGGATTTCTATCGAATTTGAATTATATCTTATCAAAGAGTTTCAGAGACTCAAAGAACAAGAATTTAAAAACCTTAATCGGAATACGAAGAGATTTTTGACGAAGATGAACTACAAAATTCATACTGATGCAATCAAAGAAAATCTGATTCCACAAGAACTTTCGCCAGAGCAGATCAATGCTATTTATGCAGACGAGGCGGACGTTTTGAATATCGCGTTATTTTGAAAAACAGCCAAACAATGGAGAGACAGTAATCTTGGAAAAAAGTGAAATATTAGAGATGAAGCAAACATTCAGCAATTGATAATTCTTGCAAACATAGAAAGTATAAATGCCGAATATATCAAATTTCAGATCCCACAAAATAAAAGACTCCAACTTCTCAATCAGACTGCGATTACGCAAATGAAATCATTAGTGGGCATCTGAGTCCCAAATAAACTTGTAGATAAGAAAGCTGACAAGAAAAGTATTTAATGCTAGTTTTACACTAGAGTTTTATCATTTTGCCGACCCAACATTTTAATAGGTCACTATGCTCTCATGCACATCACTAAATCCCTCTTCGTTGACTACCTCTACTTCCCTAAGCTCGCCTGGTGGAAGCTCCATGACCCAGAAGCCTACAAAAGAATTAATAAGATGGAAACCGAAGAACAAGAAGAATATATCATGAACCTTGGACAGCAGGTAGAAGATGCCGTCAAGATTTTTCTGGAATCCAAATATCAGGCTACGGCTATTGACCTCATGCCAGACCGACACAAAAACGATGAAGAAGAGCAAGACGATGACGATGCTTTTTCTCAACCAACCAAAAACATGGAGCAAAGCAGAGAAAGGACTTTGCAAGCTATCCATGAAGGACAATCCCTATTGTACCAACCAACATTTCAGCTTTGAGACCCCGCTAAAGACGGGGCAGGTTGCCTTGTAAGAGCAGATTTTATGCTGGCAAATGGCGATGGATCATATGACTTGATAGAAGTCAAAGCAAAATCCAGATTAAGAAAAAACGTAAAACATGACGGTGAAGATCAGCCGATAGGAGCGATAGAGGATGAGTTCAAACACGATATCAGCTTCCAAAAGTACGTGATAGACGCTGTCTTGCAAGCCAACTGATTACCGCCGATCAGAAATACGTTTTTTGCATATCTCAACAAAGAATATTATAGAGATGGTGCGATTGATTATCCTAGTCTTATTGTCATAGACCAAGCGTGATCAGCCAAGGAAATTGAGATTGTCCAAAGAGGCAAACCAAGCAAAAAAATCATAGATGATGCACTCATGGATATCGTTACTATCCAAGAATATATCAAGAAGATGCAGACAGAACTTGCCTTATCAGAGGAAGAATTTAATAAAATCTATCCATTTCCAGGGAATAAATATTTGGAATATTTCTGAGAAGAAAAACCTTTTTGAACTATTATGTGAATGTGAGTAAATGGAAATGCTGAGGTCGTAAGTACTTTGTATCGCCAATGAAAAACTGATATTATGTCATTGTCAGAAATAGAAAGAGCGTATTTTGACACTAAATCATGAACTGGATGGGGGAGAGCGAGAGAGTTTATTGAAAGATATATTGAATGTGCCTCTACAGACAAAAAAATAATTCTCACAGATCAAATAAAAGAAATATTAAATGGATTCTCTTATCCGATTTGCTTCTATGATTACGAATCTATCAATGTGTCGATTCCTGTAATGGATAAAACGCATCCCTATCAGCAGGTAGTCGTCCAATATTCTTTGCATAAATATTATCCTGACGGGACGATGAAACATTACGGCGGCGTTTTGGCAGGGCAGTGAGAAAAGAGGGTAGAGCATATTGAAATTTCCCGTAACCCCAACCTTGTCGCTGTTGAATCCGAAAAAGTAGTATACGGTCACTACAAAGACTTGCTCCTGGAATTCCTCAAAGATATCTGAGAAGATATCAACAAATCTACCTTTATTGTCCGACACAAGCCATTTGAAAATACAAGAAACAAAGAAATCTGAGAGATATTTCCTGATTTGCTTGATGACTTCGTATGCATCAACGAACGCACCTATGACCTCAAAGAAATTTTCTCTACCTGACTATATTTTGACCTTCACTTCAAAGGCTCTTGTTCTATCAAAAAAGTCCTGCCTGCTATGACAGATATTTCCTATGATGGATTAGATGTCTGAAATGGAAGTATCGCTATGAAAGAACTTGTGAAATTAGTAGATAATCAAATAGAGGATGAAAATCAGAAGAAAAAACTTATAGAAGATTTACTTATTTATTGTGGTCAGGATAGTTTGGCTATGGTAGAAATTTATAAGAAATTGAAAGATTTATAATTTTTATATTTTATAATTATTCCACACAGCTCTTAGGAAACACCTCAGGCAAAATCAGCCTCAGAATTGATGTCTTTGTCGATGTCAAAAAAGTCTTGACAAGAAATTGGAGATGAATATAAAAGATAAGAGATCCTTTATATTTCTAATATATAACAATGCCTATAAATGCTAAATTAGCCTTCTTTGAAGGAAAAGAAATCAGAAGAGTATGGGATACAATTACCGAAAAATGGTATTTTTCTGTTGTTGATATTGCGTCCGCTTTGTCATGATCTGAGGGTAAAGATATTTGAGCTTATTGGAGAAAGCTAAAACAAAGGTTGAAAGCAGAGGGAAGTGAGGTCGTGACAAAATGTCACGGACTGAAATTAATGGCTTCAGATGGGAAATATTATACTACAGATGTTGCCGACACCGAAACGATGTTTCGTATTATCCAATCGATTCCTTCTCCCAGTGCCGAACCATTTAAGTTATGGCTTGCGAGAGTGTGATATGAAAGGATAGAAGAGACCGAAGATCCCGAATTATGAATCCCTTACAAAATTATCTCAATAAGTGATACAGTGAGGATTGGGTTAATCAGAGATTGAAAACCATCGAAGTCAGAAAAGCACTTACCGATGAATGGAAAAAATGAGGAATATTGCACCCGGAATATGCCATTCTTACTGATGAAATCACGAGAGCCTGGGCATGAATGCGCACAAGAGAGTATAAAGATTACAAATGACTTAAAAAAGAAAATCTGAGAGATAATATGAACAACCTGGAGTTGATTTTGAATATGCTTGCAGAAGCTACCACGACAGAAATAAACAAGAAAAAAAATCCAAAATGAATGGAAGAAAATAAAAAAATAGCTAGAGAATGATGAGAGATTGCTTGAAATGCAAGGAAAGATATAGAAAGAAAGATAGGCAAATCGGTGATTTCACAAGAGAGCAATCTTCGTCTTGCTGATAAAAAGAAATTGAAATAATAATTTCCCACCCCTTTTCCCACTTCCTCTCAAAACAACCACCCCCCAAAACCACCAAGACCTCTTGAAATTTTTCTTAAAAATAGCTTGAAAACTACCAAATAACCACCCGTCAAAAAAGTCTTGACAAGAAATTGAAGATTGCTATAAAGAAGATGAATTTACTTTTTTACGCGATACGGCATGACGGCGAATCAGAAGATGGCGGTTCTTGGAACAGAAATTACTATGTTTAAAAGCAATGAAGATGATTACATCAGTCTGACGGATATGGTCAGAAAGTTTGGTGATGATGCAATGATTTATAGTTGGATGAGAAACAGGAACACATTAGAATTTATATGATCATGGGAAGAATTATATAATCCGGACTTTAAAGGTAACGAATTCGTGACCTTTAAAAAAGACTCTTGACTCAACAGTTTCAATCTGACTCCAAGGAAATGGATCGAGGCTACTTGAGCTATCGGTATCATTTCTAAAGCAGGAAGGTATGGATGATGAACTTATGCTCATAAAGACATCGCTTTTGAATTTGCAACCTGGCTCAGCCCCAAATTCAAACTCTACCTTATCAAAGAATTCCAGAGACTCAAAGAACAAGAAGTTAAAACATTGGATTGGAATGTAAAAAGATTTTTAACAAAAATGAATTATAAGATTCATACTGATGCAATAAAAGAGAATCTGATTCCACAAGAGCTTTCGTCAGAGCAAATCAATGCTATCTATGCAGACGAAGCCGATGTCTTGAATATCGCATTATTCGGTCAAACAGCCAAACAATGGAGAGAAAATAATCCAAATAGAAAATGAAATGTCAGGGATGAGGCGACTATTGAGCAATTGATAATCCTGGCAAATATCGAAAGCATGAATGCTGAATATATCAAACTTCAGATTCCGCAAAATAAAAGACTACAACTTCTCAATCAGACAGCGATTACGCAGATGAAGTCATTGGTGGATACTTGAGTCTCAAATAAGCTTATGAACACAAGAAAATAAATTTACTTCACCAACTTCCCCAAATCCACCACCTCAAAACCCTCAAGCTGACTGGTAAATCACGTGTCATGACTGACCATGATCATGGCTCCTTGATACGCATTCAATGCTTGTGCGATCACTGGCAGATGACGGAAGTTGATATGATTGGTCGGCTCATCGAGGATGAGTAAATGCGGTTTCTGTAAGACAAATCTCGCATAACACAACAATCCTTTCTGTCCTTCGGACAAGGAACCGATGGTATTTTTTAATAAATTACTCGTCAACAAAAACTGAGCCGCTACGCGGTAAATATCCTGATCAGTTGCCTCTTCAGCGACTTCATGGAGAGAATCTCGCACGAGCATATTCATATCTAGCGCATTAAAATCTTGGCTATAATATCCGACTTTCACCTTGTTGTGGATGGTTGCTTCATGTTCCAATTCATGCGTAGGTTCAGGTTCTTTGATGAGAATATCTTTGGTTTTATCTTTGAGTAAGGCATAATATTCGTTCATGATATTTTCTTTGTGCTGATGGATCATCATCAATCTCTTTAAGAGTGTTGATTTTCCGATACCGTTGGGACCTGTCAAAATATATCTTTCTCCTTTCTTGATGACGAGAGGAAGTTTATGCGTTACGACTTCGTGAGCAGAATTCATAAGCCCCACCTTATTTATCGTGACGATCGGTCCGACATAATTATCAAACGGAATCGTAAAATTTGCAATCGTCTTGTCATCTTTTCTGACTTCTACTTTATTTTCTTCGGCTTCTTCTACCTCATCTCTCATCTTACTGGCGAGCTTTCTCATCTTTCCTCACTTGTTGGCAAAGAAGTTGATCTTCTCCTTGGCATCCATAATTTTCTTTTCTGCTCTGGCATTTTGCATATTTTCTTTTTCGATCTGCGCAGCGATCTGCTCCACGACATCATAATAATCTCATCGATATTGTTCCACCTGGCAGCGCGCCTTGTTGAGGTACAAGACCCCATCAGTAAAGAGATTCAAAAAGTCCGCGTCATGGCTGATAACTACCACCGTCTTATCATAACTTATCAAAAAAGAAATCAGATCTCCAATGCCTGTTCCATCGAGATTGTTGGTTGGCTCGTCAAGGAGGAGGATATCGGGATGCTGAATCAAAGCGTACGCGAGAAGTAATCTTGCCTGCTGTCCACCAGAAAAATCCTTGAGCTGTTTATCGATAGGCACAGTGAAATTTACCACTTTCAAAATTTCAGTAATTTTTTTGTCGAGTTGATAATCTTTTTCTGCAAATGCAGTTTCAAAAAATTCTTTCACCGTGAGGTGAAGTTGATCTCTCGGGATGACCTGTCTAGAGATAGCGATCGTATTTCCATTGACGATATTGATTTTTCCATCCTGTGGAGTGAGTTCTCCCGTGATGAGTTTGAAGATAGTCGTTTTTCCTGCGCCGTTTTGTCCCATGATGGTGATCTTGGTATTTTCACGGATAGAAAAATCGCTATGCACCAAGATAGGGTGCTTGCCGTCATTATAGGCAAATGAGACGTCATCAAAGCGGAGAATGACGGGATTTTGACTGCTAGACATATGTAGACAAAAAAATGATAAAGTACGAAAATGGACTATACGAAAGTGTCGGGAGTATGCAATCAAAATTACCTCTTTCTCCAAAAATCCCATATTCCCAGACTGCCTGCTTTGAGCCCAAAGCTCAGGTATCCCGTAGTGATTCCCCGCAGGATAAAGAAAATATAATTGACCATACTATCTTCAAAGACATGCAAAAACATTCCCATCACCAAGAGCGTTATCCAGCCGATAGTGAGTCATTTTCGCACACTATAAATAATTCCTTTACTGTTAGTTGTTTTTGTTCAACTGTTAGTTCTAATCGCTCTCACCAGCCCCCCGACCTGACTCACACAGAAAATTCGTATGAGAAATCATACCGTACCGATATCTATCATTAGTTGAATGAAATAATTTTCTGGTAAAATTCATGCACCATGATGAATCGCTGGCCCCGAACTTCCTAGGCCATATCCTAGTGGTTGATTGATCACATAACTCAGACTACTAAATTTTTTTGCGATATGTGCGAGCGTAGACGTATCTTTGAGAACTGACAATCCCACAAGTCATAGTAGACATAAGACCAATACTCAGACAGAAAGTTTTCGATGTTTTTTGATCCACGATCTAAACAAGAAGACGACAACCACCATCGTTCCGACCAGTGCAGACCTAGACAAAGTCATGAATATTGCGGCTGTTCGTACGATAGGTATTCATATACGTAATCGTGATGAGCGGAAGATGGATAACGGATAACGTGACACGTTTGCCGTTTGCCGTTTGCCGTTTGCCATGAGTATGACGATAGGCAAAAATGCCACCAAGAAATATCCATAATTATTCGGTCCAGCAAAAATTCCTTGTCGTCTGAGCGTTCCTTCGTAGCCGGTGAGATAATATAATGGTGGCTTCACGCCAAAAGAGAAATCATTCAAAGGTCCGTAGCCCATCCAAGTAAAGAGATCTGGGAAGAATATTTTGGCTCCTTGTCGGACAAATCCCACCACGACCACTACGATGCAGGCCCAGATGAAGAAGCGCAAAAACGTTTCCATGCTGACTTCTTGTTTTCACAAAGCCAGGATATATCCTACAAATCACGCGCTAAACAAAATCCATAGATACCACAAACCGTACTTGATCCCGACAAAAATATCATACCGACTTTTCCCTATGAGCCGAGAAATGCCAATTCAAAACAACAACAAGACGCAGAAACTGATGAGCGGGTATCTCCATGTTGTGAGAAATCCTTTGAGATGTTTTCGATATCTGACGACCGCAAACGCCATAAATCCTATCCATATTCCATCTCTGAGAAGAGAGAATGTTTCCTGATAATGTCCGCCAAAAACGCCGTAACACAAAACAGTTACCAAGATGTGGTAGCAGATCATGAAGAGGAGAAAGAGTTTGGTAAATTTGAGCATAAATCGATAGATGAATTTTGTCTCCCTTTTATAAAGGGAGAAGTCCGAAGGACAGAGGGATTTTTTAAATAACAAATCCTCCATCCTAAAGAGTACCCCCTCCTTTACAAAGGAGGACAAACTAAAGACTTCATTCTTTATATATAGTTGTTCCAAGAGAAAAAACAAACATATTTATACAATTTCGACGTCGCCCCGACCATTTGGGACTACGTCTCAAATAAAAAAAACCAACCCTGCATGCAAGGTTGGCGAATAGGATTAATAGAGTTTTTTCAGATGCTCATATCAAGATCCGATCCTTCTCAATGTCTTCAATTTTTTTTAAAAGCATTTCGATATAGGTTGTGTCTTGACTTGATGCGATAGTATTATTCGCTCTTTCGATAACTGATTTTACATAGGTGACATTCATAACATTTTTTTAGTTAATTTTTTTTATACATATTACTCAGACGAAGTCAAAGACTGATGCTTTTGAATATACTTGATAACAGCCCTTCCACCATTGGTGAATGTCTCCGCCTCTTTCCACCACGGAGACAAAGGATTATCTGATTTTTCGTGGTGTTCATCTGCATATTCCTCGCCCCACGCTTGAATCTCTTGATCGGTAGGCAATGAAAGGATGTCGTGTGTGTGGACATTGCCATTGTCGTCGGTAATTTTAAGTTGTATTTTCATAGGTAGTTTTTTTATATTTACCTCATGTAGGTACATATTACTCAGACGAAGTCAAGCCATATCGCCGGAGGAAAAAGAATGGAAAATAAAAGAATAAAAGGTATAACAGATAATGTATAACGGACAAAGGAAATGTATTCCGTTTACCGTTTACCGTTTTTTCGTGATTTATGAAATTATCCGTAGTCGTCCCGACCAGGGGAGATCAGAATATGCACAATATCATGGAATGTTTCAAATCTCAGACCTTCAAGGACTTCGAGGTGATTTTTGTCGTTGATAAACATCTCATTACAAACTATACCAATACGTGAAATTTTAAATTCATCACCAATCTCAATTCCAACCTCAAACCAAACAACAATGCCTCCTACCTCAGAAATTATGGCATCGAAATCGCCGAAGGCGAATTCATCCAGCTCATGGATGACGACGAACGATTCCCAGAAAATTACTTGGAGCAATCACTCGAGCTTCGATTTAGGTATAGAGAAGAGCTAGGCAAAGACTTCGTCCTCACGCCTACGCTTATGTACAGAAAAACCGGCGAAATCCAAAATCAGGGTTTTGCTTCTTTCAATTTCTGGATGTCCAGACCGATTCCCCAAGTGCTTTGAAACAAAGAACGAGACTATATCCAGATGTATTCCGGCAACGCCTTACTTGCGCCTGCGCGCATTTTCAAAAAAATCCTCTTTGATGAAAAGATAGACTTCGTTTATGAAGATTTGGATTTTTCCTATAGGATTCACAAGGCACATATCCCCCTTATCGTCCTCCGCGACCTCAAAATTTTTCACATGGAAAGGGACAAAACCATGCTCGAAAAAGCGCGAGTCGGACACACCCTCCAAGCCTACAAAAAAGCAAAACATAGAATTGTCTTCGTCAAAAAACACGCAAATCTGATTCAGAAGATCGAGTTTTACTTGTTGTGATTTCGAGCTCAGCCACTGCGATTGGTCGGCAAGGTCCTGCGACATGGCGGAGTCTTACGCAACGCGGAAGGCAAGAAAGGTGAGAAGAGAAAAATCATTAAGGCAATATGGAAAGGAACAAGAGATGGGATAAAAGAAAAATTTTAAATTCTAGATTTTACATGGAAACAAAAATTTGCAAACACTGCCAGTCTACATTTGAAGTCACCGATGATGACCTAGCTTTTTATGATAAAGTTTCTCCGACATTCAATTGAAAAAAATATTCGATTCCCTCTCCGAATCTCTGCCCCGACTGTAGGATGCAGAGGAGGATAGCTTTCCGCAATGAAAGAAGCCTCTATCGCAGAAAATGCGATGCCAGCGGACAAGAGATCATTTCCATCTATTCACCCGACAAATCATACATAGTCTATGATCAGAAAATTCGACGATCCGACCAATTCGATCCTTTGGCGTATAGTCAGGATTTTGATTTTACCAAGACGTTTGCACAACAGTTTGATGAACTCAACAAGAGAGTCCCCAAACTCTCCATACAAAATATCAACAGCGAAAATTGCGAATATACCAACTATTCCGCCAACAATAAAAATTGTTATCTTGGCGTAGGGATGAGCGAGGACCAGGATTGTTATTTTTGCTATCGCGTTTTCCACTCAGACAATATAGTAGATGGCTACGATCTGAAGAATTGCTCACATTGTTACGAATGCCTCGAATCCAAAACTCTTCATGACTGCGTTCATTGTCAGAATTGCTATGAATCCAATGCACTCATGTTCTGCAAAAATTGTACCAATTGTGAATCCTGCATTTGATGTGTCAATTTGATCAATAAAAAATATTGCATCTTCAACAAACAATACTCCAAAGAAGAGTACGAAAAAAAATCTGCAACAATTGATTTCAAATCATTACAAAAAGAATTTACGGGATTTAAACTCAAATTCCCCGTCAAACATCTTCAAAATATCAATGTACAAAATTGCGTGGGTGACCTTTTGATGAATTGTAAAAATTGCCAGGATTCATATGTTTTGAAAGATTCTGAAAATTGCAAATATTCTATGATAGGAGAAAACAACGTCAATTATCAAGACAGCAATTTCTGAGATAACTGCATCCTCCAATATGATAGTAGTAATTTGGAGGCAAACAATACTGGCGCTTTTGGCAATCTTGTGCGATATGTAAATGATGGCTATTATCTTTCATCATGTTTTCATAGTAAGGATTGCTTTGGCTGTGTATGACTCAAACAACATCAATATTGCCTCCTCAACAAACAATACAGCAAAGCTGACTACGAAACACTCGTGCCACAAATCATTGAACACATGACCAAGACAGGGGAGCGATGAGAATTCTTCCCATCATCACTTTCACCTTTCGGTTACAACGAAACCGTCGCTCAAGAATACTTCCCACTGACGAAGGAAGAAGCTCTCGCAAAATGATTCAAGCGATCCGACTATGAAGCACCCTTCCCCAAAGGAGATGGAAAAGATGTGGTGATTTGTGAAGTTTCAAAAAAGCCATTTAGACTGATTCCTCAAGAAATAGAATTCTACAAAAAACATAATCTGCCACTCCCTACAAAACATCCCGACGTCCGTCATGCGGAGAGAATGAAGCTCCGCAATCCAAGAAAATTATTTGAGAGAAAATGTGCCAAATGTTGAATCGATATCAAAACCAGCTACGCGCCCGACCCCGACGTCTCGGGGGCAAGCAGGCCAGAAATCGTGTATTGTGAGGCATGCTACAATAAAGAGATTTATTGATAAATTGAAAATTTATAAAAATCTCTTGCTTTTTTCATTTGTATCGTTAATCTATAATCAGATTTATTATTATCTGACGATATGAAACAATTAATACCTATATTAGAATCCAAACAAACCGTGTTTACTATTTCTGATATTCAGAAAATTACCTCATTGAAACACATTCAATCTGTGAGGAATTTTGTCAATGATGCTTTTCAAAAAGGATATTTGCAATCACCCTATCATGGCATCTATGCCAAAAAAGAATACAATATCTACGAATTAGGCACCAAACTCAAGTCACCGTCATATATTTCATTGGACACCGTATTATATGATGTCGGGGCTATTTCGCAGCCATCCAGTGACATTACCTTGGTCAGCAACGATTCCCGCATCAAAAAAGTCGGCAAGTATGCTTTTGTGTATCACAAAATAAAAGATGCTATTTTGTATAATCCTCAAGGTATCATCCACAAGGATAGTGTGCCATTTGCTAGTCCTGCCAGAGCATTATGCGATTTGATCTATCTCAAAAAATGAAACGTCCACATCGATGCGCCGGAGCAGATATCCAAGGAAGAAATATCAGATTTGAAAAATATTTATGATCCACAGACGCAGATTTTTATTTCAAATTTCCTCAAAAATGCTTAATATCCCGAAGCACAGAAAAGAAATGTTGCAGATTCTCCTTGCGATTTACAAACAGCCATGGTCAAAATATCTAGCTTTCAAATGAGGAACGATGTGCTATTTTCTTTACAATCTGGATAGATTTTCTACAGATCTGGATTTTGATGTTTTGGATCCAGCCCAAAAAGAGACCATAATATCAGAAACAATGAAAATAGTTTCTTCATTTGGTGAACTTAAAAATGAAACAAAATGAAAACTCCTTCATCGTTTGATCTACAGATACGGAACTTCTGATCATAATATAAAACTGGAATTCAGTACACAAATATCTCCGCACAACAAGTATGAGCAAAAGTCTCTGCTTGGTAGAAATATTCTCTGCATGACCAGGGAAACAATGTTCGCAAACAAATTATGTGCTTTGGCAGGTAGAATAGCCAATAGAGACCTGTATGATGTCTATCGAATGGAAACCAAGGGACGGGAATTTAGCTCTGATATTATCAAGAAGGAAACAGGTAAATCGATGAAAATATTTTTTTCTGACTTAGAAAAACATATCAAAAAAAATTTTCGCCAGAATACGATTCTGTGACAGCTAGGCATAGTCTTGTCCGACAAACAAAAAATCGAAGTCAAAAAACATTTGATCCAGAATGTTCTTGAAATTGTCAGAGTCCGAAAGCTCGCATACAATAAATAATTTACCGCTAACTCATTACTCATGGAAACAAAAATTTGCAAACACTGCCAGTCTACATTTGAAGTCACTGATGATGACTTAGCTTTTTACGATAAAGTTTCTCCCATTTTTCCCCTCGGCGTCAACCCCGTCTTTAGCGGGGAAGGAGAGGGGTCGGGAGTGAGGAAATATGCAATTCCCTCTCCTACTTTCTGCCCCGACTGTCGTCAGCAGAGGAGATTAAGTTTTCGTAATGAAAGAAAGTTATATAAGAGGAAATGTGATTTGATGTGAAAAGATATCATTTCAATCTATTCTCCTGACAAGCCGTACAAAGTCTACGATCAGAAAGAACGACGAGGAAACGCACGAAGTCCTCTCGAATATGGCGTAAATTTCGACTCCGGCAAAAACTTTTTTGCACAGTTTGACGCCTTACTCAAAAAAGCCCCGCTTATTAGTCTCTATGGACAATGAAATGAAAATTGTGACTTTACGTTTGATAATAATTTTTCCAAAAACTGCTATATGAGTGTAGTAGTAGACGATGGAGAAAATGTTTTTTATTCAAATCGTGTACTCGGTAGATCCAGAGATGTTGTAGACTCTTATTATATACTCAGATCATCTTTGGTCTATGAAAGTATGTATATAAAAAATTGTCACGATGTAAAATATTGCTTCTCTTGTAAAAACTCAACCTCAATCACCCTATGTAGCTTTTGTGAAAATTGTGAAGAATGTATCTGATGCAAAAATCTTAAATGAAAAAAATTTCACATCTTCAATCAGCCATACAGTAGAGAGGAGTATCTTAAACAGAAAGAAACTTTTGATCTGAAAATTTTTAGCGAGAAGGCTCGTGAGTTATTTTCTACACTGCCCGTCAAGGCAAATACCTATATAAACACAGAAAATTGTGAGTGATGAGATCTTGAAGGATGTATCAATTGTTCTTATGCGTTCAATGGTGAAGATTCAAAAGACGTGAAATTCACGGCGCATTTTAGTAGTGTGGTCGATTGTTATGACGCTGAAGATATATGCTACAATATCAGTTTAGCATACGAATGACAAACTATCGTAAAGAACAACAATCATGTGCTTTTCTCTCTTTTTATGATGGAAGGAAACACCAAATGTCTCTATTCTACCTTGCTTACCTGATGCAATAATTGTTTCTGATGTATCGGTCTGCGCAATCAATCTTACTGCATCCTCAATAAACAATACACCAAAGCCGAATACGAAACGCTTGTCCCTCAGATAATTAAAAAAATGAAAGCTGACTGAGAACGATGAGAATTTTTTCCATCATCACTTTCCCCCTTTGGCTACAACGAAACCGTCGCTCAAGAATATTTCCCACTGACGAAGGAAGAAGCACTAGCAAAGTGATTCAAGCGATCCGACTACGAGGCGCCCTTCCCCAAAGGAGATGGAAAAGATGTGGTGATTTGTGAAGTGAGTGGAAAACCTTTCAGACTGATTCCTCAAGAAATAGAATTCTACAAAAAACATAATCTGCCACTTCCGACGAAACATCCCGACGTCCGTCATACAGAGAGGATGAAGTTGAGAAATCCGAGGAAGTTGCGAGATAGAAAATGTGCAAAATGTTCGGCCGACATCAAAACCAGCTACGCCGCAGAAAGACCAGAAATTGTGTATTGTGAAAGTTGCTATAATAAGGAAATTTATTGATAAATCTGTCAAAAAATAATTTGACAACAGATACTGGATGAGTATGATGAGCCTGTTTATTTTGTACAATGTCAGATCATGAAACAGCAGAAAGAATTTACAGAATTGCTAATATATACTTCTCCTCAAGGCAAAGTGAAAGTAGAAGTTTTTTTGCATGACGAAAATATCCGACTTCCGCAAAAAAGAATAGCAGAACTTTTTTGAGTTGATAGGACTGTTATTACTAAACATCTGCAAAATATTTTTGAAACATGAGAATTGAAAGAGAACTCAGTTAGTGCAAATTTTGCACATACTGCCCAAGACAGTAAAACATATCAGACTAAATTTTATAATTTGGACGCGATTATTGCCGTGGGATATCGTGTCAATAGCAGACAGGCTACTCATTTTCGTATGCGAGCGACAGAGAGACTTAAAGAATATATCATCAAATGATTTACGATGGATGATGAAAGATTAAAGAATCCTGAATATCTGTTCGGCAAAGACTATTTCGAAGAACAACTTGCTAGGATCAGAGATATACGTTCTAGTGAAAGGAGATTTTATCAGAAAATAACTGATATCTACGCGGCGTGCAGTGCAGATTATGATAGTAATGATGAGTTGACCAAAATATTTTTTGCTACGGTTCAAAACAAGCTCCATCGAGCTATCAGTGGTCAAACTGCTGCGGAAATCATATCCGCCAGAGTAGATAGGAAAAAGGAACATATGTGACTCACTTCATGGAAAAATTCTCCAAAAGGGAAAATCAGAAAAACAGATGTGACGATAGCAAAAAATTATCTCGATGAGCAGGAGCTTGATGGTCTTAATCGTATAGTTACTTTGTATCTTGAATATGCTGAAAGTCAGGCTAGAAAACATAAAATCATGTACATGCAAGACTGGGTTCAAAAGCTTGATGCCTTCCTCAAATTCACCGAATATGATATTCTCGATAATCCTTGAAAAGTATCACACGAAGTAGCAGTAGCTTTGGCTGAAAAAGAATATGAAGAATATAGCGTTCAGCAAGACAAACTTTACGAATCCGATTTTGATAAGATGATTAAAATACTTCCGAAAAAGAAATAAATGCTTTTTTGTAATTTCATCGTAATGTACTCATATATAAGTATATAAAGATGATAAGTGGAAAATTTACTGATAACCATTCACCATGTCCGACATTCACCAACGAGAACTTAAAATGCAAGAAAAAAGGAAGCAAACTAGTTTCCGTGATTTTCTCAAAGAAGTTGTGAGTCGATTCAATGTAAACTTTTATAAAAATAATGGCATCATCAGTAGATTCCCAGAAACGGACAGATGTGGGACGGTCTACGAAGCTGAGGAGTATAAGAAGCAATTCACTGATGGGTTTCCATGAATAGATATCGATAGCAGTAAACCATTTTTTCAACAGTTTCAGGAATTTTTTGCCACTAGTCCAAAGATGGCTTTGCTGGATTACAGCAACAACGAAAATGTAAGATATGCCGACACCGTGTATGGAGCAAAAAATTCTTATATGACGATATCGGTAGGTGATATCTGTGAAAATGTGCTCTATTCTATTATGATTTTTGGCAACTGCACCAACGTGCTCAATTCCATCCTCATCACCTCCAATTGTGAAAATATTTATCACTGCGTGAATGTTACGGACAGTTTCAATGTCTTTTATTCCAAATACATTCATAATTCCGCGAATATCCGATTTAGCGATAACCTTATCGGTTGCCAGGAATGCATCTTTTGTTCATGACTAGAGAACAAACAATATCATATCAACAACACGCCGTACGCCAAAGAAGAGTTCATCAAAGAAAAAGAGAAAATCCTTGTAAACAAATCAGACTATAGTTTGTATTTTCAAAAGCTCTCTTCTAAAGCCAGTCCTAGAGCGGTGAACAATTGTTCATGAAACGGAATCTCCTTCTCCGAAAACCTAGAAAATGCATATTTTACTTCTAGAGTGGTGAACGGAAGGAATATCCTCGGAGGTGATGGAACGCCTCTTGCACACAATCTTTACGATGTCGTTGATATTTCCAAAGTCGATGATGCGTACGGACGAATGTGAGTCGGGCAAAACTCAAACCATATGTATTGCTGATCAAACGCCGCGACCTGTAGTCATGTTTATTATTCCTATTTTATGGAGACCTGTTCCTATTGCTTGTGATGCATAGGACTCAAGAACAAACAATTCTGCATCTTCAACAAAGAATATAACAAAGAAGAGCGATATGAAAGAGTAGATGAAATTTTCAAAAATATGGAAGCTGATGAAACCTTGTGACAATTTTTCCCATGATGGATGAGCCCATTTTATTTCAACGATACTTTGGCATATCTCATTGACGATAGCTTTACCAAGGAAGAAGTAAGCAAAGAAGGCTATCTCCGACGCGATGAAGAAATCAAAGTCGACGTGCCAGAATGAGCAGAAGTAATCGAAGTGAAAGATTTGAAGAATTACCAGAGATTCGAAAATGATAAACGGACCATCAATCCAGAAATTCTCAAAAAAGTCATCAAGGATGAAAAGTGAAATTATTATCGCATCGTGAAAATGGAATATGATTTCCTCATGAAGTATGGGTTACCACTTCCAGAATTGCATCGGTTAGAAAGGATCAAATTAGGTTTTAAATTTAAGTAATCTCATGGAACGTAAAGTCTACGAATTCATCTCCAAGCAAACATCTGACCCCATCGTCGAGCGACGCACCTGCAAAGTTAGCGGCGAACCCTTCGCGATTTTTCAGTCAGACTTGGATTTTTATGAAAAAGTCAGTCCTATCTATGGTGGGAAAAAATTCCAGATCCCAGTTCCTCATATTTGCTATGAAGAAAGAAGAAGAGCCAGAGAAGTTTTTATGAACATAAAATCGCTCTTCAAATCCACCTGTGCCAAAACAGGGAAACCCATAGTCACGATTTACAATCCGGAATTCCACAAAACTATTTACAGTGGTCAAGAGCGACGAAGCGACCGTCGGAATCCTATGGACTATGGATTTGATGTTGATCTCAATCAATCTTTTTTTTCTCAATACAAAAAACTTTATGATACCGTGCCCAAAATAGCAATGGTAAACGATAACGGCATCAGCAGTGAAAACTGTGAATTCAATCAGGATGTAGAATATTCCAAAGACTGCTATATGAATGCCGTCTGCCGAAAAATGAGAAACTGCCATTATAGTGTCAATATGTCCACCAACGAAGATATGGTCGATTCATTTTTTACCATGGAATCAGAAATCGGATATGAGTGTCTCAATTCCTATAAAATATTCAAAGGATTCTTTATCAGAAATAGCAATGAATGTACAAATTGTTTGCGAGGCTATGACCTAGCAGGATGTCAGGATTGTATGTTCTGTGTAGGACTTCGCGGTAAACAATATATGATCTGGAACAAACAATACACCAAAGCAGAATATGAAATACAAAAGCAAAAAATTTATGAAAAGATGAATTCCAACATTCAAGAATTACATGATCAATTTGAAATATTTCTCACTACCTTCCCACACAAAGCGATCAACACAATGAACTGTCACAACACCTACGGGCAGAATCTCGTCAATTGAGAAAAATCAGTTTTTTGTGCTAATATCAAAAATTTTAGGGACACTAAATATATGTTTTTCGGATGAGATACGGTAGAGGACGCACAAGATTTGACAATTTGAGGACAGCTCAAATTATGCTATCAAGGAATTGTTCCGGACTTTTCACATCAAGCATGTTTCACGATATTTTGCCGATCTTGTACCAAGGTCTGGTACTCGGAAATGTGCCATCATTGCCAGGACTGCTTTAGCTGTATCGGGCTCAAGAACAAGCAATATTGCATTTTCAATAAGCAGTACACAAAAGCTGAATACGAAAAAACAGTAGCACACCTTATCAAAAAAATGCAAACTGACGGCGAACGAGGAGAATGGTTCCCCAAAGAATTTTCTCCATTCGCATACAACGAATCTTTCGCGCATTTTTACGATCAAGCTACCGAGCAAGACGCATTAAAACTGTGATATCTCCGGAGACCAAGAAAAATGGAAGTTGATATCCCAGAAGGTATGTGAGTCTTAGATCCATCCCTCAATCCGAATGAAATTGATGAAAAAATGATTGCAAATAATGCTATTATTTGTGAGATATCCAAAAGGCCATTTAGAATCATTCCAAATGAACTCCTATTTTACCAAAAGCATCATCTTCCGCTTCCGCGCAAACATCCTGATATCAGATTTCAAGAACGTCTCGAAAAAATCTCCATAGGCTCTTTCTGCTCCCGCACCTGCGACAAGTGTTGAATTGAAATGCTAAGTGTGTATCCTTCAGAGAGCGAGTTCAAGGTATATTGCGAAGCTTGTTATAATAAGGAAATTTATTAATTTATTTCATCGCATGGAAAGAAAAGTCTATGAATTCATTTCACAGACCATCAATGATCCCATCGTCGAGTGGAAAAAATGCCCTTGGACTGGTCAGGATTTTCCTGTTTTCCAAGGAGATATTGATTTACTCAAAAAAATTTCCCCCAAAATCGGAGGAGTGCAGTATGGTTTACCTTTGCCTACTTTGTCGCCCAAGGCAAGACAGATAAGAAGATTGATGCGAAGAAATGATCGTAAAATCTACAAAACAAAATGTATGAAAACATCAAAGGATATAATCTCTTTCTATCATCCAGATATTGAAAAAAAAATTGTAGAATTGAATGAATGGTATAAAAGTGTAGACAATACAAACCTTGGTAAAGAGTTTGATTTTTCTAGAACATTCACTCAACAATTTGGCGAATTGCTTGATACTACACTCAAGGAGAATGTGCTTAATGTATGATTTATAGAAAATAGTGTCTATACACACAATGCAGGAGACATGAAAAATTGTTATATGGTTTTTGACACCGGAATGGTAGAAAATTCTTTGTATGGAGTAAGAATAACAGAATCAAAAAATGTAGTGGACGGATTTGAAGTAAAAAAATCAGAGCATGTATATGATGGACATTCTGTTCATAAATCTACCAATGTGATGTACAGTCAGGATATGGAAAATTGTTCATTTTGCGCATTCACTTATCGTTGTAGATGATGTCATTATTGTATTGGATGTACCAATCTGGAAAACAAAACATATTGTGTATTCAATCAACAGGTTTCCAAGGAGGAATTCAAAAAAACATGGGCGGAACTTTTTGATGGGAGATATTCTACAGTAGAAAAATTTAAAATAAAATTTGATAAAATTTTGCAAAAAACTCCAAGAAAAAATTTGAACATGATCAACTGTGAATGAAGTATTGGCCACAATTTAGTCAATTGTAAAAATGTTCTTCTTTCAGAAGAAATGATAGATATCGAAAATTTCAGATATTCGAGCAGAATAAATAGTGCCGGAAAAACAGCAGATTGTATGGATATTGATTCTCGATGATGGAATATGAATACGTGCTATGAGCTCAATTGTTGTGGTTCAGATTTTTCCACAAGTACATATAATACGCAGTTTGGAAGCTATCTTTTTCGATGAGTGAGTGACGCACAATACTGCACACATATTCCAAGAACTACAGAATATGTTTTTTGATGTACAGATATTCAGGGCAAAAAATATTGCATTTTGAATAAACAATACACAAAACATGAATATGAAACACTCGTACCCAAAATCATAGAAAAAATGAAAGCTGACCCCGCTAAAGACGGGGCAGGCGCCGAACGATGAGAATTTTTTGATCCAGCGATTTGTCCTTTTCCGTATAATGATACCATCGCGCATGATTATTATCCCATCAAAACACTAGTGTATCCTGATGGTACAGAGAAAGAAGTATGCAGGTATGGCGAGGGAAAGGTATTTGTTCTTCAGCCAGAAAAAAACATATCACCAGCACTATTGGATCTATGATGAAGTACAAAAATTTCAATTAAGCGAAGAACAAAAGAACATGAGATCACCGTACCAGAAGGCATGCAATTTATTTTGGCAAAAGATTTATCAGATAATATTGCAGATATAAATGATGATATCTTGGACAAAGCAATTATTTGCAAAGTATCCGGCAGACCATTTAGAATAAGTAAGTTGGAATTAGAGTTTTATCGTAAACATGGGATTCCTTTACCAAGAAAGCATTATGACATTCGTCATATGGAAAGACTTGCACAAAAACCCCGTCGGGAACTTCACCTCCGCACCTGCGACAAATGTTGAATTGAAATGTTAAGTGTGTATCCTTCGGAGAGCGAGTTCAAGGTATATTGCGAAGCTTGTTATAATAAAGAAATTTATTAATTTATTTTATCACATGGAAAGAAAAGTCTATGAATTCATCTCCAAGCAAACCAACGATCCCATCGTCGAATGGAAGACCTGCAAAGTCAGTGGGAAGGAATTTCCTGTTTTTCAGTCAGACTTAGATTTTTATGAGAAAATTTCTCCTACCTTCGCGGGCAAAAAATTCCAAATCCCGACACCTACGCTCTGCCCGGAGGAGAGAATGAGAAGAAGGCTAATTCGAAGAAATGATAGAAAATTATATCGCAGAGAATGTGATGCTACCTGAGAAAACATAATTTCTATTTATAGTCCTGATAAGCCATATAAAGTCTATGACCAGAAATCTCGACGATCAGACAATCGAGATCCTATGAAATATGGAAGAGATTTTGACTTTACTAAGTCATTTACCCAACAATTTGATGCGCTTCTTAAAGAAGTGCCAGCACTTTCTCTTCTAGTCAAAATGAACGAAAACTGCGAATACGTAAATGCATGTGGAAACAGCAAAAACTGTTATTTGATTTTTGATAGCGATTTTTGTGAAGACAGTATGTATAGCTCAATCATAAAACACTGCAAAGATACGATAGATGGACTACATGTCTATTTCTGCGAAAAAACTTATAACTGCGTAAATTGTACAGAATCATATCATCTCCTTAACTGTTATGAATGTGATAGGTCAAAATTTCTCACCAATTGCAGCAAATGTTCTGGATGCGAATTTTGTTATAATTGCGCGAATCTCGTAAACCAAAAATACTGCATTGACAATAAACAATACAGCAAAGAAGAATACGAAAAGCTCCTTTCTCAAAAGAAATTTAACTACAACTATGCACCATCACTCATGAGAATGAATTATACCGTCAACGATGAATGAGGCATGGGGAATAATCTCTACGGATGCAAAAACACAAAAATTTCTTACAATATGGGATACACAGAAGATATGAAATACTGTGATCTTGTGACTGGCGCAGACAATTGTTACGATGTTTCATCATATGGATGAGAACTTTCTTGGTCATATGAATGATGCTCCATAGGATCCCAAACCAGCAAGATATATTTTTCTTCCGTAATCACTAGTGGAATTCATGATGTATATTATTGTCATGTTATTGGAGGGGGAAACAATCTGTTTTGATGTGTAGGATTAAAAAACAAAGAATACTGCATTTTCAATAAACAATACACAAAAGCTGAATATGAAAAAATCCTACCACAAATTATACAACACATGGTGACGACATGAGAACGAGGAGAATTTCCTGATGCATCTGTAAGTCAGTTTTGATATAATGAAACCATTGCTCAGGAATATTTCCCCATGACACGTGAAGAAGCATTAGCAAGAGGATATAAACGACAAGATAACAATTATGATCCAGTAATTCCTCAATGAGCAGAAACCTGGAAAGGTAATCAAATACCTACAGACATTAGCACGGTGCCGGATGATGTATTACAGAAAATATTTATTTGCGAAATATCAGGAAGGCCATTTCGTATCGTCAAAGCTGAACTTGAATTTTATCGCAGACATGGAATCCCGTTACCACGCAGACATCCTGACATTCGTCATCTTCAGAGATTGGCTCAGACGCCAGAAAGAAATCTCTACCTGAGAAAATGTGACAAATGCCAGCAAGAAAAGCTAAGCGTAATATCGCCAAAGATTGATGCAAAAGTGTATTGTGAAAGTTGCTACACCAAAGAAATTTACTGATAACCATTTCCCTTATGCAAAAAGCGAGCTTGCCCCGCAACGGCGGGGTCTACGAATTCATCTCCAAGCAAACCAACGATCCCATCGTGGAGTGGAAAACCTGCAAGGTCAGCGGAGAGCTATTCCCTATCTATCAAAAAGAAAGAGAATTGTTGGATCAGATTTCTCCGACTATCGGAGGAAAAAAAATGCTCATCCCTTCACCAGATTGTTGCTATCGGGTAAGGATGCTCAAAAGACTTTCGTTCAGAAATGAGAAAAAATTATATCAAGTCACCTGTGCCAATACAGGAAAGAAAGAGATCAGTATCATCCATGATACCGTCAGGAATGTCATGAGTCCCAAAGATTGGAATGAAGAAGATTTTTGAAAGTACGCGATAGCATATAGCGGAGATTTCTTTCAGGACCTCAAAACACTTTTTGGAAAAGTTCCTTATATGTCCAGACTGGTAATCAATTCAGAAAATTCAGAATATTGTAATCAGGCGAGAGATGAGAAGAATTGTTATCTCTGTGTCGGAGGTGAGAACAGCGAAAATTGTATGTATGATACGCATGATTCGCAATCCAAGTATGCGTTTGATTCGTACGGGGTTATCGTTTCAGAAATCACATATCAAGGTATCCATATATTCTATAGTATGAAATCTTTCTTTAGTATGTACCTCCTCAAATGCTACAACGTCCGATTTGGCTATGATTGTACGAATTGCAAAAATGTGCTTTTTGGAAGCGGATTGGTAGGTGCGGAATATGTATTCAAAAACAAGGTCTATCCCAAAGAGGAGCGAGAAAATATTTTCAAGACCTACAGCAAAAAAATCAAGACCATAAGCTGACTCAAGGAAGTGCTCAAAGAATATGATGAGTTCCTCAGCCAATGTACGCACGAGGCTGTACACAATAGTGGTATAGAAAACTGCTATGGTGATCAGATCAACAATAGCAAAAATATGATTCTCGGATTTGCCATCATTGCTACCAATGATAGTTTTTATTGTGCGACTGAATGATATTCGGAGAATGTCATGGATGCAGAATCTTCATCAAACTCGGAATTAATTTTTAATTGCATAGGGAGTCTGAGATTGCATTCCAGTCTGTGTGTGGCAGGAAATTTTGCCGAGCTGAGAGATTCCGCCTACGATTTTTATACCAGAGGAGGGAACAATCTGCTTGGATGTTTTGGATTGAACAACAAATCATACTGTATCCTCAATAAGGAATATTCCAAGGACGAACGAGAAAAATTAGCTACAACGATAATTCAAGAGCTTCAATCCAAAGGCAAGTGGGGAGAATTTTTTGATACAGAAGTATCACCATTTCCTTATAATGACACCCTGGCCAATAAATTCTTTCCGGTACGTCCAGAACAGCTCACCATCCTTCAGCCGGAAAAATTCATCTCCGATGCAATTCTCGACTTGGGAGGAGAAGAGAAACTCAAAATCAAACGAAGAACAAAAGAATCTGAACTGAATATCCCGGCGGACGCTGAACTCATCCAGGCCAAAGATTTGCCAGACAATATTGATGATGTGGATGAATCAATTCTAGAAAAAGTTATCATCTGCGAAAAGACAGGAAGACCGTTTAGGATTATGAAATTGGAATTAGAATTTTACAGGCAATATGGCTTGCCAATCCCTACGGTTCACTACGAATATAGAGATGAGCAAAGATATACTATTATCCCTACGAGATTGTTAGAACTTCGTGCCTGTGATAAATGTGGAAAGGACACCTTGAGTGAATTGAGAAAAGAACATACCTACAAGGTCTATTGTGCACAATGTTATACCAAAGAGATTTACTGATAACCATTTCACTCATGCAAAAAGCCATCTATGAATTCATCTCCAAGCAAACCAACCCCGCTAAAGACGGGGCAGGCGACCCAATAGTCGAGCGACGCACCTGCGCAGTCAGCGGGACTGAATTTCCTATCTATCAGTCCGATTTGGCGTATTATGAAAAAATAAGTCCGACATTTGAAGGGAAAAAATATGTGATTCCTGCACCAAAACTTTGTCCAGAAGAAAGAGAAGCGAGAAGAATGGCATGGAGAAATGAGTGGAAGCTCTACCGCAGAACCTGCAACAAAACTGGCAAATCAATGATGTCGATGTATCCCGAGGATTGCGGCTACACCGTGTATGATCGGAAGGTCTGGTATTCTGACGCACGAGATGCTATGGACTGTGGCAGAGACTACGATTTCAGCAAAACATTTTTTGAAAATTATGAATCCTTAAATAGAGCAGTACCCAAAAAATCATTGCATATCGTAGATAGCATGGAAAATTGTGAATATTGTAATTATGGTATATTCTCCAAGTCCTGCTACCTTGTGAATGGATGAGGTCGGTCAGAAAATTGTCTTTATGGCACCATACCAGTAAAATCAACCTACGATATAGATGGTTTATTCAATACAGCCTGCCAGCATACCTACCAGTGTGTACATTGCATTTGATGTTTTGAATGTTCCTATGCCGATCACAGTAATATGTGTAAATTTTCTTCATTCCTATCATTTTGCAACAACTGTGATTATTGTTTGGGATGTGTAAATTTACAGACGGCCAGACATTGTATTCTCAACAAACAATATACCCCTGAAGGATATGAAAAATTAGCAAAAGAGATTTTGAAAGATAGAAATACTCGTGCAGAATTTCAAAAACAATTTGAAACATTGATGCTTTCGGCACCAAGAAAAAATGTAAACAATGTCTGAGCAGAATCATGTTTTGCTAATTACGTCCAGAATGGGAAGAATAACATTTTGTGTTCAGTAGTCTTTGAATCGTCTGACAACAGATATTGTGCGTACACAGGCATGAATATAGATTGACCTATTTATGATGGATATGCTACGACGCAGTCGGGATTCACTCTCGAAACTATTTGATTGTCTGGTACGAAGTCTGCATTTATATTGACGGGAGAATTTGGAACCAATGACTGTTATTATTGTCAGCACGTCAATGATTGCAATTTCTGCTTTGGCTGCACGGGGATCAAACACAAAAAATATTGTATCCTCAATAAACAATATACGCCAGAAGAGTATGAAAAATTAGTGGGACAAATCATTACGCAGATGGAGAAAACAGGGGAGCGAGGAGAATTCTTTCCAGTTAGTATGAGTACCTTTGCTTACAACGAAACCGTGGCCCAAACATATCATCCTTTGGTCAAGGAAGAGGCACTAGCCAGATGATACAGATGGCAGGATTTAGAATATCCTATCAATATCCCTGAATGATTGGGAAAAATCCAAGCCAAAGATTTACCGGCATCTATCGATGAGGTGACGAACGACATTCTCGATAAAGTAATCCTTTGTGAAAAAACAGGAAAACCATATAGAATTATCAAGCAGGAATTAGACTTTTATCGTAAACATCATCTGCCATTACCGACTAGACACCAGGATGTGAGAAAAGAAGAATTGATGAAAAAAAAGATGCCATTAGCATATCACATTATTCCTTGTGCTCATTGCGGAGAAGAAATGTTTTCGGTCTATGGACCTAATTCCGGATACAATGTCCGATGTGAACCATGCTACAACAAAGAAATTTACTAATTCCCCCAACTCATGCTCACCAAACTCAAATCCTTCTTCCTAGAAAATAAAACAGCCAAGCAGACGGTAGCCAAAAATAGCTTCCGACTTTTGCTGTCGGAATTTATTGCGAGGATCTTCACCTTCTTGATTTCTCTGCGGGTGGCGCGTTCACTCGGGGTGCTCGAATTCTGATCCTACAATTTTGTGATGACTTTCTGTACATTTTTTGTGCTCATCGTAGATTTTTGACTGAGTAATCTCACCTTCAGAGAACTTAGCAAAGATGGTTCTCAACTCCAGAAATACTTCACCAATACGCTAGTTTTGAAAGGACTTTTGTCGCTCATCGTCATCGCAGTCGTAGCTATCATAGCAAAGTTTTCACCGGAGTCGCACGTGTATTTTGGTCTGATTATGATTTTTTTGCTCCATTCGATTTTGACCAATATCGGAGAATTTGTGAGAGTGTTTTTTCGCCCCGTCGAACGTATGCAAAACGAGGCCTTTCTAAAAATTTCAAATTGAGTTATCTTGATGCTTTGTGCTTCAGGCTTCCTGCTAGTCAATCCAAGTGTGCAATATATTTTTTACGGCTTCCTGACATCGAGCATTATTAATTTGGCGATCTCACGGATCTACGTCACTCGCCATTTTCAAATCCAACCCCGAAGCGTCGGGGTTGATCGAAGTTTCATAAAAAAAATAGCCAGAATGAGTATCCCGTTTTTTCTCGGGGGAGTCTTCGTGTATTTCTATTCGGACGTCAACGTCGTCTTGCTCAAATTTTTCAAAGGCACCCACGAGGTGGGACTATTTTCCGCGCCCTATAGATTACTTGCGTATGTCTATATTCTCTTCAACGTCTTCTCCCTCTCGATCTTCAAGAAGCTGGTAGACGCAGCAAAAGATGCTCTACGCTTCCGCAAAGTCATGCAGATGTTCGCGAGATACAACCTCATCATTTCCATCATATTCTTCGTCGTGATCTTCTTGGCAGGCAAATGGATTCTCCTACTTTTATACGGTCCGGCATACGTCGATACGGACATCATCCTCAAAGTCCTCTCGGCCATCGTCATCGTCAAATCATTGTCTTACGTGTATGGAGGAGGGCTGACAGCACTTTCCAAAGAATACACGAGATTCTATATCCAGATCGGGATAGCGATTATCAACGTCGCAGCAAATCTGATTCTCATTCCAAAGTTTGGTCCGATAGGCGCGGCTTATTCACTGGCAATAGCGGAAGTTTGTCTGATGCTTACGTATAGATTTTACGTCTACAGATATATCAGAAAAATTTCATAGAAATATTTACTTATTTTCCTCATTCTCATGGACCACGATATGCACCACATGCACCATGAACATACAGAAGATATCCAGCCGCCTCATCATGACATGATGGTGAAAACATTGAGAAAAAAAACAATGGTCGCATTTCTCTTTACGCTGCCCGTCATGTTCTTGTCGCCTGCTATGCAGGGGCGATTTCATTTCACTCTTCCCGATGTCGGATTCACCACCGCCATCTTGGTGATCTGTGCTTCCATTGTCGTCATCTACGGCGCGGCACCATTTTTTCAAGGTGCAGTCAGATCAATAAAACGCTGAATACTAGACATGGACGTGCTGGTAAGTCTGGCAGTCGGCTCAGGGTACTTGTATAGTTTGGCATCGACGTTTCTTTTTTCTGCGACCGATTTTTATCGGGAAATTTCTACCTTGGTGCTCTTTCTGCTCTTTGGTCATCGGATGGAAATGCGTGCCGTGAGGGGAGCTTCTAGTGCGCTCAATGCCCTAGTCAGCCTGATTCCACCCCAAGCTCATCTTCTCAGAGGCGACGAGATCATCCAGATCGCAACCGCAGAAATCCGCGTCGATGATGTGATAATCGTTCGTCCCGGAGAAAAAGTTCCTATCGACGGAAAAGTCATCCAAGGAGAAACAAGTATAGACGAGTCGTTACTCACCTGAGAATCTCTCCCCGTCTCCAAAAAAATTGGCGATACCGTCATCGGAGGAACCATCAATACCTCGGGAGCCATCACGATCCAAGTCCAGAAAACAGGCAAAGATACCGCACTAGCACAGATCATAGCCCTCGTAACTACTGCCCAAGAGTCCAAACCAAAAACACAAAAGCTGGCTGACAAAGCCGCGCAATATCTCACCATCATTGCTATCCTGGTCGGTGTGCTAACGTTTGTATATCGATATATGTTCACCGCACAAGGAGTGCTTGTCGGATTGACTGCTATGATAACCGTTTTTGTCATCACCTGTCCGCATGCTTTAGGTCTTGCTATTCCGACCGTCACGACCATTTCTACCACGCTGGCCGCCAAGCACGGTATTCTCATAAAAGATATGAATGCTCTAGAGTTAGCCAAAAAAATAGACTACGTGATCTTTGACAAAACATGAACCCTGACCAAGGGGAAATTTGAAGTTTCCGATCTCGTAGTGATGGGCGATCGGGATGAAGAAAAACTTCTCAGCTACGCAGCTGCACTGGAAAAAAATTCCGAGCACGTCATCGCCGCAGCCATCCTCGCCAAAGCGCAAGACCGCAAACTCACTCTCCCTCCGCACGAAACATTTCAGTCCTTCCCGGGGAAGGGGGTACAAGGAACGATCGCAGGAGAAAAAATAAGCATCGGCAATTTGGCATTCATACAATCTTTGTCGATCAATAGGTCATCTGCTCAGCTCCCGCAAGAAAAAATTACTTCACAAGGCAAGACCGTCGTCTATATCGCGACGGACAAAAAAATACAAGGCCTCATCGCACTTTCCGATAGCATCAGAGAGGAATCATTCACTGCAGTCACTGCGCTCCAGAAGATGGGTATCAAAGTAGCGATGCTTACCGGTGATCATGAAATCACTGCACGCTATGTCGCAGATCAGCTTGGTCTTGATACCTATTTCGCACAAGTACTGCCCGGAGACAAAGCAGCCAACATACAACAATTACAATCACAATGACATATCATAGCGATGGTGGGTGATGGAGTAAATGATGCGCCAGCGCTGACTCAAGCTGATGTAGGTATCGCCATCGGAGCAGGGACAGATGTCGCGGTGCAGTCTGCACAGATCGTACTCATCAAAAATGATCCCAGAGATGTCACTACTTTACTCAGACTCAGTGCGGCTACCAGCCGCAAGATGAAACAAAATTTGCGACGGGCGACAGGATACAACATCATCGCGATTCCGCTCGCCACAGGAATTTTCTCTTCCTACGGATTTAGCATCAGTCCAGAATATGCCGCACTGATCATGGCGGCCAGTGCTATCATCGTCGTCATCAATGCATTCCTTCTCAGGGGAACGGTACTGGAATAAGGATGTTTTCAATATATACAAAAACATGCTTTGATGAGATATGTATCACAAAGACATCTGGCATTGACAAATGAAATAAAATCGTTATAATACAAAACGATATTTTATTCCATCATTACATTTTTCATGACAGATTCCGGTAAGAAGATCGATCACTCATCATCCATTCTTCAGTCAGACATCGACAATATCCTGAAGCAATTGGGTCTCGTGCAAAAGACAGAACAAATGCAGATTGCAGATGCGCTAAATGCCGCGCCAGATTCAGCAAATGTTTTTTCTCCCAAAATGATTGAATTGGCTAATGGGTTTTTATCCACGACATGTAAGATCATCAGGATGGAATATGCGAGGGAAAAAATCACCACAGATCCTGAATATGCGGCATCTCATCAGGAGATCGTGGATAGCGTAGACGCATATTTTGCGAGTAGAAAAGACTCAGATCATATGATGGATACTATTCAGGCAGAAGCCTGTTTTGTCGATATGGGAAAAAAACTCGAAGAGATGCAGATGCCTCTTCCAGAAAAAACAGACCAAGAAGAATACGAAAGCATGGATTTGCCTGAATGGAGAGAAGCAAAAGCTCGTGCAAATGTTTTTTTTCAGAAACTTCTAGTAAACAAAAAAGATCTTTTGCCAAGCGACATTCCACTCGAAGATGTTGAAGGATTTATCTTGAGTAGTATCATATACTAAATAATGCTTTCCATACCCTCACCCCAAGCGTGGGGGGATTTTTTTCTATTTGAGATGCAGCAAAAGGTCGAAGCGTTGAGGGTTTTTTTGCGACGTCGAAATTATATATTCTCTTTCAAGAATATATTATTGAAAACCAAAAGATTTTGAATAAGGTGGGGGCAGTTTATTTCGTCATCATTCCACCCATGAAAGAAAAAATCTTAAACATCAACAATAAAGAAATCCACCTTGTAGCTTCTGAATCGCTCGAAGATCCATTTTCTAAAAACATCTATTTCATGATTCAACTCGATGAGTTGGGCGAACAGGAAATCCCATCATTCACGGAAGTGTACATCTGATTTTCCAATCTTTTTTTGCATAGCTCGCCACTAGCGAAGGATATTAATTTCGACAAGATCATAGATAAAGAAATCAAAAAATTATTCGTTCAGTTGGGCGATGAGGTATTTGGTATCGATGAGCACTTCGTGTACTACGATGCCAAAGGCAACGTCACCAGCCAAAGATTTGTTCCATTTTTGTAATGTCTACATCAAAACTGAATATAGAGACGTCTCGCATACAAGACACCTCCCAAACCAATACAGAAGCAAAGGATTGTGTGGCACATAGAACATGCCAAGCATTGCGTATGTAGAGCGATACCTGAGAAGTTCCAGCAGAAAATCAAAACATTTCAAAAAAAAGAAATAATTATTTTATATCACTATAAAATGTGTTTTCTCTATTGCGCCTTGCCCGCGCCCGGCCCTACTTTTTTCTTCCAGGTAAAAAAGTAGGCAAAAACCCCTCGTCGAGCATGGTCTTGGATACGTATCACCTCGATGTTTGAGTTTGGGAATGGTCCCACATTAGACATTATGCTCGACTTTCCAGGCCTGCACCCAACCTTCCTAACAACGAAATGTTTTCTCAAAAAAATCTTCGAAGCGAATCCGAAGGATTCGAATACTCAAAATGCCTGAGCACCCATGTCCGAAGCCACCATCATCATCAACATACAATCAAGACTCAGAGTGAAACGGGGCCATACTGTACCAGTTAGTGGGGTTTGAGCTAGATTGGACTACCACACATAGCAAGGAGAAACGGAGATGACTGGTCTGTAAAGAGAGATTGGGCAAGTTTGCGTAAGGCTAGACTTTTTTTGGTTACTTTTTTGTGGCAATGACAAAAAAGTAACAAAGAAGCGCCGCAGGCATGCATAAGGCCAAGTGCGGGCAAGGCGCATAGAAAAAGAAAAGGTCCCACAGAACAAAAAACCCACTCTCAGAAAATCCACCAAACAAAAAATAACAAATAAAAAAAAGAGCCAATTGACTCTTTTTTTATTCATACTTATTTCTTCGACGTTCCGCAACATGCTTTGATGATAGCACCTAGCACAAAGAAACTCAAGATGATATCTATGCTCGCGATGAGTGATGAAACCAATGCGCACAAGACAACAATACTGATTTGTTTTCGTTTTTTTACTTTTTTGACGCCTCACATTCTATCGACCAAGAGGTGTGCATAGAAGACGACATTGAGAAGTTTGTAGAAGACAAATAAACAGATATATACACCGATCAACAACAAGGCAAATGGGATACCTATCATAGATATCATGAGAAGGAGTATGGCAAACGGTACCGCCGCATATACCAAGAATCCATATCCTAGTGATGACCAAGGACCTTCCTTAAACTGTTTGATAGGTTTGGTAAACCACGCTGTCCCTATATAAAAGAATATGATGCCAAATACAACCAAGAACAAAAATCCAAACGCGAGATATCCTACAAGTGCAGATATGAAAGCCTGCATTGCTGTTTTGACGGGGAGTTGTTCAAAGGTGATTTGTCCTACGACGATCTTTTCCAATTCGATATTTTTTTGTGCAGAGCGATACGTCAGATTTCAGAGAATTTTAGCGCCTGGAAGGATTTGGATAGTTTCTACATTGATGTTGGCATTGCCTCTGATAGTTCATTGTAAGATCAATACTCCAGCATATAGTGTAGCGTCGTTGAGCGTACCATCTATTTTGAGTGTTCATGCTCAGATGAGTGTATGTCCTTGCACAGAGGCATTTGATCCTATGGTGACTTCTCCGCCTCCTACGAGAAGTTCTTTTTTGATATCGCTATTGATACGAATTTTTCCTCCTGCAATTTTTGCTGATTCTCCCAGAGAACCTTCGATAGCGATATCGCCTCCTGCGATCAGCAGATCTTCGCTGATGCGGCTATTGATATATATTTGTCCTCCAGCGACGGAAAGGTCTTTGCTGATCGGAGTGTTGATGGTCACATTCCCACCCGCGACATAGAGGTCTTCATTGTTAGTAGTAGTGATGTTGAGTGTTTCGCCTACCTGAGATTGAAAAGCAAAGCTACTCATGGGCAACAAGAGGGCACCCAGCAAAGAGCATACAATTGTTTTTTTCATGACAGAAAATAAGGGATAAAAACTTCACTGAATATATGTTTCCGCAAAAAACAATCAAGCCTTTGAAGAAATGAGCAGAAAAATGAGAGGCAATATTTCATAGTTCCAAGCATTGACGTTGAATAGGAAATATGTGTAGTGAAAATCCACCCGTAAATAAAAAATATATGGAAAATAGAAAAAATAATAATCAAGAAAATGTCCAAACAGCGTCTGTTCTTGAAAATCCGCTCCGCTTACATACACTCTCATCGATTTACTATCCATTCTCCCTATGCTCAAAGCATATCGCCCCCTTGATGACATCGCCAAAATCTTTGGCTTTACGCAGGCCAATGCCAAATCCATCGCTCACAAATATAGGGTCGATACCTTTTCCAACAAAGGCAAAACCTTTGTGCATGTCAAAGATTTCTACGCCGCATATACCAAGCATTTCAATCCCGCCTTATTCGACCTCAAAGAAAAAAAGAAATCCATCAAAACTTCTCAGAAATCTCCAGAAGATATTTTCAAAAATCTTTTTTCTATCGCTGACAAGAAAAAACCAAACAGAGGATTTACCAGCCGCAGTTTATTGTGAACGTAAAATTTTAGATAAAGAAAGCAAAAAAAGCCCATCAATCAGCAAAAAAATCATGCTGATTTTTTTGTCAAAAAAAGATTTGACAAGGAAAATGAGATTCGTATAGTGTCATCGTCAAAGAGATTTTACTCACTACACGAACTACAATGCATCACGACGAAACAAAATCTTCATCGCCCAAAGGCGAACTCTTGCTCTGCAAGACTCCCGACGGGAAAATAGAAATCAAAATCAAAAGCGAAGAGGGGAGAGAATTTCTCAGCCTCCATCAGATCACCGATTTCTTTGAAACCGACAAAACCTATATTGTATATATGTAATTTCGCATTCAGATAATGTATTGATATGTTTATTCCGTGTCATTGCGAGGCACGAAGCAATCTGCGGAATAGGATTCATGTAGGAAGAATAAAGATGCTCAGATTACTTCGTTACACTCGTAATGACAGGAGCATCATAAAGCATTCAAAATTCAAAATTTAGAATTTACTTTAGTCCTTTAGGGAAATTATCATTATGTTCACCTTCGACACCATAGCCACCAAGGCCCTAGACCTTATGGAAAGCACAGAAAAACATATTTTCCTCACAGGAAAAGCAGGGACGGGAAAGTCTACCTTGCTGATGCAATTCATCCAGACCACTTCCAAAAATATCGCTGTGCTTGCTCCGACAGGAGTTGCGGCCCTCAATATCTGATGAGCAACGATTCATTCATTTTTTGGTTTTCCGCCAAACGTCACCATCGCCAAGGCCAAAAAAGAAGCCAAACTGAATATGGACGACGAAAAATTTACCGAACTAGATACGATTATCGTCGACGAGATTTCTATGGTGAGAGCTGATCTATTGGATTGTATCCATACTTTCCTCCAAGCGATCAAAAAAAATAGAAAACCCTTTGGTGGTGTACAGGTCATCATGATCTGAGATTTGTATCAACTCCCTCCGGTATTGAGGTCGCAAGATCAGGTGGCATTCAAGAGGCTGTATGACAGTCCGTATTTTTTTTCTTCGGCAGTAGTGTCGCAAGCAAATTTCCAGATGGAAATCATCGAACTAGAAAAAATGTACCGTCAACAGGAAGCCTCCTTCATTTCCATCCTCAATGCTATCCGCAACAAGACGGTCGACGAGGAACATTTGAGGCTACTTAACAAGCAGATCAAGACCGATATTCAGATAGAAGACGGGATGATTTATCTCACGGGAAAAAATGATTCCGCGCAAGCGATCAATGATGAAAAACTGGATTCTCTCACGAGCAAACCCTCCACATTCACCGCCAAGGTCAAGGGCGATTTCTGAGAAAGGGAGTATCCCACACAGAAATCATTGGTCCTCAAACCGGGTGCGCAAGTGATGTTTGTCGCCAACGATCCCAATGGTCAACGAGTCAACGGCACCCTCGGCAAGGTCAAAAAAATCATAAAAAACAAGGAGGACAAAATGAGCAAAGTCGTGGTAGATATCTATGATGGCGACACCGTAGAAGTCGGAAATCATCACCGGAAAAATTACTCCTATGATTTTGACAAAAAAACAAAGAAGCTGACTGCAGATGCGGTGGGCTCCTTTACACAGGTTCCTCTCAAACTCGCGCGAGCTATCACCATCCACAAAAGCCAGGGAAAGACCTTCGACAAAGTTATCGTAGATGTAAGTTGAGGGATTTTTGCTCATGGGCAGACCTATGTCGCATTGAGTCGTTGTCGCTCGCTGAGCGGGATTACACTTACCAGTCCCGTCAAAGAAACTCATGTTATCGTCGATTATCGTATCAGATCATTTCTCACCAGCTATCAATATGCTCAGTCAGATAGCCGTATGCCCTTAGCATCCAAGATAGCATTTATCACCAATGCCATCGCAGAAAAAAATGACCTCGACATGGTATATCTCAAATCCACCGATATCAAATCCACCAGAACCATCACGCCGATCAAGGTCGGCGAAACCATATATGGAGAAAAAAAATTTCTCTGAATGGAGGCCATCTGCCACCCACACAAAGAAAAAATAATATTCAATGTAGAAAGAATCCTCGACCTCAAATTAGCAGGGTAGGGGTAGTGTTTAGAATATTTTTTAAATTTTCTTGACTGCTTATTTTGTAGTATTACTTTCTTTATGCGCCTTGCCCGCGCCCGGCCCTACTTTTTGCTTCCAGGTCAAAAAGTAGGCAAAAACCCCTCGTCGAGCATGGTCTTGGATATGCACCACCTCGATGTTTGAGTTTGGGAATGGTCCCACATTAGACATTATGCTCGACTTTCCCGGTCTGTTTACTATCTTCCTAACAACGAAATGTTTTCTCAAAAAAATCTTCGAAGCGAATCCGAAGGATTCGAATACTCAAAATGCCTGAGCACCCATGTCCGAAGCCACCAATATCATCAACACACGATTCTCTCTTAGAGCGAAATGGGGTCCCCAGTAATTACTGGGGTTTGAGCTAGATTGAACTACCACACATAGCAAGGAGAAACGAAGATGACTAGTCTGTAAAGAGAGATTGGGCAAGTTTGCGTAAGGCTAGACTTTTTTGGTGACTTTTTGCGGCGATGGCAAAAAGTTACACGCCGTAGGCAAGCGCAGCGCCACACATATAAATTAAGAAGGTATATGAAATCTATCCAGTAGAAAATTATTCCATTAATCCCAAATTGCCCCTTTTTTGCAAGCTCCACCAAAAGAAATAAAAAAAACTGACCCAGAAATGAGCCAGTTCATTCAAAAATATCTTCCAAAAGAGCTTAAATAAAACTCTTTTATGATAAGTAGTATTTTATTTGTTTGATTTTTTTGTTTTATATTATATTCCTGCGAAATTATAAGATGGTCGCAACCACCACCAAAACTTTAGTTTTTCATGTTTCGTCAGTGGAGAGTTAATATAAACTATATTTTCACAGGTTTCCGTTTCAAGATCAGGGACGGTGAGGATCGACTGACCATCAAGGTTTAATCTTTGAATTTCTCCTACAAGACTTATCAGATCTTCGAAGATATCTTTGTGGTCTGCGTGGACAAGCTTGTACTTTCTTGGGCCATTGATTCCCGCGGTAGTTGCAAAAACATTTAATGTAATTCGTGTCATAGCTATTTTCCTTTCTTTTGGAGTTAATAATCAACTCTGTTTATTGTTATGATTTATTCTCTTTTTTTATTTGTCATATACGATTTCGCTTTCATCCAAGAGAATGGTTATACTTAAATTGGATATACGCGTTTCTGAAGTATCAAAAATAATTGTCGGATTGCTTGTTGACCTTTTCACACGACCTGCTTTTTCTTCTTTTGTTTCTAGAATGAAATGTACTCCAACTTTGTTGGGCATATAAGTGTGAGTAGAATCAACTGTAATCGATTTTAGAGTGACTTCAACTCCTGAAATAGCAAAATTACAAGGAATTGAAAAAGGATTATAGGACAGTTTTTCCTGATCATAATAAGCAAATTTTTCAAATTGCATGCGTATAAGCACACACTTTTTGATATGTTCATCAAGATTCTCTTTCTCGATATTGCAATAATCAAGAAAATGCGGAATACTTTTTTCGCATGCTGCAACAATAAATTTTTTGCAGATTTCATTGGCAAGTGTTGAGGCCTCGCTCTGATACTCATAGAAAGTTATTTCCCAGAGTCCATGAAAAATTTTTTTCTTAATTCCAAGATACAGCAAAGATAAACCAGAAACTGCTATGGATGCCCAAAAGGCGATTTGATAAACTACTGGACTGAAATTAGCATAGCAAAAGATGACAATTGCCAACAGCAAGAAAAAAACAAGTATCGCATACAATCTTAGTCTTTCCGATTTTTTTTCACGATTCTTGCAATCCTCTATTTCCTGCTTTCTCAATTCCTGAGTCTGTCCCAAGATAAATTCATGTAATTTTATTAACTTCATAAGCTTCCTTTCTTTTTTAATATTTGTTTATATGTTTTTTTTATTTACAGTAAAATGATGTATCAAAAAATTTTTAACAGGTAAAACTTTTAATGATCACCATGCAATGGTGATATCTATTTAAAAGCAAAAGTCAAGAGAATCGTAGTGTTTGCACCTAACCACTTCGAAAAGTCAGGATCATATATTTCTCAAACCTCGTCACTCTTATTATTCTCCCAATCCCAAATCGCCTCTCTTGGCAAGCTCCACAAAACAGTCCTTGGTAGCTTCGATATCGGCCATCGCATCATGCGCGCACTCAAATTCTTTGCCAAAAAGATGACAGTAGAGATGCTTGAGTTTTGGTCGTTTCTTGTCCTTGAGCCCTGTGAGGTGACTGGTATCTTTCATCGTGCAGAAGGTTTTGATCCTCTCTCGGTCGTATTGCTTCCCAATTCTTGTGCAGTCTTGCATCAACATTCTCATATCAAAAGAAATATTGTGCCCGACCACATAGTCAGATTTTTCTACATAGCCCAAAAAATGATCGATATAACCATCGATATATTCGTACTGCGCAACCATAGATTTGCTGATGCCGTGTACTCTCTGCGCAAAAAAATTAATCGTGGTGGTGATATTGATATATTGATTGATTCTCACTTCTTCGTGAAATTTCTTTCCATCAAAAAAACCATAAATCGCAGCAAACTGCAAAATCTGATCTGTCGCAGAAAGTCCGGTCGTTTCCGTATCGATAAAAAGGAGTCAGATTCATTTTTTCTTTTTGGGTGTCGTTTTCTTAGGAGGCGTTTTCTTGAGTGGAGTCGCTTTTTTCGTCGGAGTTTTGATCATCAAAATCATCAAGCAAGTAAATTGTGTGTAGCAGATGCTGTCATACTCAAAGCCGAGGATATTGCAAATCATCCCCACCAGCTAGGCTTGACATAAAGTCGAGAATAGATATGCTAAAATCAACAAATAAAAGTATAAACAACAATAAAATAAAATCTTATGAAAACAACAAAACTGATTATTCTTCTGTTCATGCTTTATGGACAGATGGCGTTCGCTACTTCTGACAGGGCAGTAGAAATTGATCGCAGCGACTTCCCATCTTCCCAACTACCTATATTGCAGACCCTTCAGCACGATACATTGCTCTTTAAGGACACGGATACAATATATAGATACTCTTATTGTGATACGTGGCAATGGTTTATGGTAAGCATTGCTTCTTATACATATACACGAGAGAGATATTATGATATTCGAGTTACTGCTGATAAAATATGGGTGAAGTCTGCGTTGTATCATGGAGAAGAAAAATGCATAAAACAAGCGATTAACGAGCGTTCGGAGCGTAGTATGGGATATCTGTACTTTGGTGGTTTGTGTGTAATATATGCATCGGTACTGTGTATCTTTCTACAATTTATTCTGATTTTCATACATTCAAACGATAGGTATGTCACCAGACAACAACAGAAGAAAGAGAAGATAGCAGCAATCTTATTGTTTGCACTTGTGTGTGTAGGGACAGGATGTTTAGTGAAGGTATACTCATTATGCATCTTCTCTGGAGCAGTGTGTGTGGTCTATTTCTTCATGCCTGAGAGTGTATGGTGGTCAAGGCTCCGAAAAATGGAATCAGAAGCCTGGTAAAAGAATAACAAACTAAATCAAAACAGTATGAAAACAAAATTTATTATTCTAGTGCGTCACGGAGTGTACGCAGAGGAAGGATTAAGTAATGATCCACCTCTATCAGAAATGGGCAAAAGAGATATCGCAAAACTTGCACACTGCCTAGCTCCATTCCTCAAAAATTTGGAATCGGAGATATATTACTCCCCCAGATTGCGAACATTAGAAAGTGCCTGTATCATCAATGAAATCACTTGTTCAAAGGCGCTACTTCCACGGGAAGAGTTATGGAGCGATAGACATCACAAAGAAGATTTCCCATGGCTCTGCGGATTGATTGAGTCGAGAAATGAGGTTCCGGTGCTGATTTTTGTCACTCATTTGGAATACGTAGAAGACTTCCCTGCATTCTATTACACATCAAAAACAGGCAGAGAAAAAGCATTTGAAGAACCAAACAAAGGTCAAGCCTTGCTTATTGATGTAGATGATTTCAGGAGTATTATTCTTCCATGTTATTCGGAAAAGATTGAATCTTTCCTTGGGCTTTCAAGAGTATCTTCACCAAAAATTATTAACGCATCGCCACCAAAAAAAGAAATTGATTATGGTGATGGTAGCGATGACTTACCATTTTAAAATTATTAGTATCTGAGTTGGAGGCACCCCTCCAACTTTTTTTAATGTGAAAATTTTTACAAAAATTTGTCCTACATTTTTCCATATTTTTCCATGAAAAAAAATATATAGACGGGCGATTTTTTATTTATCCCTATCTTAGATGGAACAATACCAAAAAAAATTTGATGATCGGAACAACGAAAAAAAGAAATTGGAAAAATCTAAAGAAAAGAGGATTTTTTATCCCAAATCGAGGCAAGTACGGTACATCAAATTGTGAGTTAATATTGGATTTGAGGCTGATGGAAAATGAGAATTCACGAGGCCAGTGCTTGTAATAAAAAGAATTGGATCGCTTTTTTGGTGTATTCCAATGACCACAAAACCAAAAAATAACCGGTTTCATTATGTACTCAAGAGCATTAAGTTTGGAGAGGGGATTGTATCGTCACTAATGTTATCTCAAGCAAGAATTATTGATTTTAAGAGATTTGAAGAAATGCTTTGATATGTGTCCGAGCAAGAATTCGAAGAAATAAAAAAACTCCCAAAAGACATGTATCTTTAAGAAGCTTCTATTTATTCCCCCCAGAATACTCTGGGGAAGGCCCGAAGGCGTTTGTATATTGAGTATACACAAAACAGACCAAAAAGCAAATATATTTTACTCCCTCATACTCGCTTTGATTTTCACCCCTGCGAATATCCCCTTCACGAGACCCACAATCATGCCCGCCATCTTGGCGAGACTAAATTTGAGATCAAAGAAGAATCCACCCGCGCTACGCTTGTACATACCTATGCCCACAATTGCGCCGATGAGAATAAAGAGTGACAGACCTGCAAAAGTCATCATCGCCCACAACAAGACCAATCCTCCCAAGGCAAATTTTGCAGCCTGTTTGATGCTGTCGCTTTGCATGACGCCATGGATGACAAATACTTCCGCGTCGCCTTGCGTATAATTTCTATACATCTTGTAAAAGTCCTTGAATCTATGTCCTATGCCCCATTTGACGATAGCAGTAGGGCAGTAGTGAATCGTATATCATGCCTGTTCGATCTTCCAGTTGAAGTAGGTATCTTCTCCCCACTTGGTGAGATATTCTGGATATCATTTCACTTCTTGCCAGACGTGTTTGTAAAAAGAGATATTTCTACTAGACACAAAATGCCGATCAGGATCGGGAGAGACGAGGCGATTTTTCGCTAGCCTTTGAAAATCAGTCTTGATGATATAGTCAGACTTTCCGCCTACGACCTGATTGCCTGCCCCGTCTTTAGCGGGGTTTGTATGTTCGTAGACCTTCATGATTTCCTCGCACCAGTGCGGGTCCACGACGCATCCAGCGTCGGTACACAAAATGATTTCATGCTTGGCTTGCTTGATAGCAAAATTTCTCGCCTGAGCAATATTATTGGGAAATGACGCCAAGATGATTTTTCCTGCGTCTTCTTCCACTTCCAAAATCTCCAAAGTCCCGTCCGTAGAATTTCCGTCTACGACAATAATTTCATCCGGCTGTCTGGTCTGATGATACAGCGAATGCAAAAAGTCCTTGATTCCGGACTTTTCATTATACACAGGCACGATGACGGTAAATTTCTTCATAAATTGAAATAAGGTAAATATTTTTAGAGGGATAACGGTTAACGGCAAACGGCAAACGTGTCACGTTATCCATTATCCATTCCACTTTATTTCTTTGAGAGTTTCCTGCATTTTACTTACTTTCTTCTGGTAGGGATATGCTTTGGTTTCCAATCCGATAAACTCACTGATCAAAAACAAATGAAGTCTGGCACTGATCACTTTCTTAGCTCCTCACAAGAGTTTGAGAAATTCTTTGAAGTCCTTTCTCCGGTCATAGACTTGAAAAAGTTTGTTGTTTACAAGATGGCTGATAGTATCAAAATATCTTCTATCATCATCCGTCCATCCCGCACAAACCGGCACAAAATAGACCACATAGTCCATGTGAAGGTATTTTTTGATGTCTTCGATAAAATCCTCCATAAAGAGACGTCCGTTGCGGTTGATATTTACGACGATATAATTCTGCTTGCTTTCTTTTTTGTACTTTTTTCGATCATCTATGGCAAAATAGCTCGTATCCATAAAAAATTCTACGTCCTTGCATCCATATTTTTTGAGGTTTTCGACTTCCTGAAGATCTCTGGAAAAGATTTTCTTGGTCGCGTACAGTATACCCTTAAACAAGATCCTATTCCAAAACAATTTGGGAATCTGAACCCCTCCCATGATGTACAGGCTCCTTTTTGGGAGGAAGGCCGGCCGGATCGATTGGAGTCGGTAATAATACGAATGCGCTGATTCCTCAGTCAAGATCTCTCCTCCTCAGAGGATGACGGCGTCGACCTGGAAGAAATATTTAAGTTGTTTGTACTTTTTCTTGATGATATAGCTCCAAAAACTTCTGAGGCCTCTTGGAAGCTCGTCGACGAAGGTAACAGCACCCACGTCAATAAATTGACTGAAAAATGATTTGAGTCGTTCGTTGTTGCTCGATACTACAAAAATCTCCTTTTTTTGCTTGAGGAGAAGTTTGATGGTTCCCAAGAGGATGAGCTCGTCGCCCATATTCTCATAACCCCAAAACCCTACGACAAGTACCTTGTTGCCTTCAATATGAAGTTGATCACTGATGTTCATCGGAATAAGAGAAGAGTGCAAAAAATTGCCTTTTGAGAAAAAGGACAGCTATGAGTATAGCTGTCCTAGAGAAATAGTCAATGGGAAGTGATATAAGGGGATTACGCCTTAGCAGGCGCAGTATAGCTTACAATTTTGGGGTCATTAAGGTAGTTGCAATAATCGTCCTTGTGGGCTTCTAGGGTAGGGGAGATGTCTTTTAACGCTCCTCATCGTCCAGACGAAACGATTCTCGTATCAAAGTCTAGCGAGATTGTTTCTGCGTCATCAAACGAGATGCCATATACAGCTGTACTCTTAAATGGCTTGAGTGACTTCGCTTGTTTGCCATCGCAGATATTCTTGATGCGATTGGTAAGGTTGGCAGCTTTCATAAGTTCTAGATAGCTATCAAATCCATAATCTCATATGTTTCATGTGTTATCTGTCCCTCTAAAACCTGGCATTGATCTTGTTTTGAAGACAAGTTCAGTTTCTTTACCGTAGGTCTTGAAGAAGACATGTCCATTTGCATCTTCTCTGATGGACATAGTTCTGTTGGATTCGGCAGTAGGGAAGGCATTCCAAAATTCTACTCCTGCTCTGACGATTTTTGGTTTTTCGGCAGCATCTACAGTTTTTAGTGTATTTACGGCGGTAGCAATTTTACCTTTTTTAGCGTCTTCTTCTTCCCAGTATGTGTTAGGGATATTTACCAAGCCAGCTCCACTAAATTCACCATTAGCTTTCCTGAAAACTCCTGCAGCTTCTAGGTCTTCCCAAGTAGGAGTGCCTTTCTTGATATACAATTCAAACGCCAATTTTTTGTCTGGATCATCGGTATCGACGGCCACATATTTTTTTTCTTCCATTTTTGTTCCGATAGTTCCAAGTCTTGCGAGAGGATCTGCAGCAAAATCATTGAAAGTCTTATCGCCATTATTTTTGATAGTATCATAGCTGATACCCAGGCTGTTGAGCGCGAGATCAATAATGTTACTCTTGTCTTCCCCTAGAGAATCAATGACTTTGAGTTTATCTTCGACCGCTTTTAATTCTGTGGGATTTAGCGTTCCACTAGCTTTTTGTGCTTCCAATGCTGTTTTCATCCCTTGTTTGTCGAGTACCATTTTCCCATTGTCTTCACTGATATATTTACCAAGTTCAGAAAATTTTACTTGATCAAAAAGGACGATAGATTTGGTAATACCATATAATTTTTGTACTTCTGTATTTGCTCCATTTGGCACTTCATTTTTGACAATATTGGCAGTATTTGTTCCTGCACCAGCACCACCTCCCACGAGGTTCATGAGATTTTGAGTGATTTCTCCTCCTCTGAAGAGCTCTCCTGGCCTACCACCAGACGCAAGCAAAAATCCTGCTCATCCGAGTACCCATGCTCGAGAATTATTTTTTTTGATATCTTCTTCTTTTCCAAAAACGACACGGAATGCATTACGCAATACTTTCCATCCGAGGTAAATTCCTCCTACGGTAAGTGCAGCATTTCCAAAGTTTTTGTAAAATTGTTGAGTTCTTGGATCTTTCCCTTGAATGCCTTCGGTCCAGTGGTCGATCACTCCGTAAATTCCTCCTTGAGCAAAAGCTTCACCGGTGTCATTGTATTTTTTATTTTCAGCGGCAGCAGGATTGTTTGCTCCTCAGGCGTTTCATTCGACTCATTGAGCAGAGGCGTTTGTTCCTGGGGCAGGCGTATGACCTGGAGTGAGTTGTGGGACCTCTGTAGTTCTAGATTTGACATCTTTGATACGTTCCAAGATGCCATATTGCTTAAGTTCTGGATATTTTTCTACGATTTTTTCGACTTTTGGAAGATTCTCTTTGACAAACGCTTGCTTGCTAGGATCTTTGACGCTAAGTGCAGAAGCTTCGAGATAGTTAGTCAGATCTTTAAAGTCTTCGTCGCTGAGTTGTGCGACAGCGATTTTCATCATATTTTCTGATTTCTTTTTGTCGATCTGAAGATTTTTCTCTAGGAGGGTAGTGAGTTCTTCTGCCTTACCCAAACGATGGATACCAAAATCTGTAATTGCATGAGAGAGTGGGTATTCTCCATTCTTGAAGCGAGTATCTGCCGCCAAAACTTTGATATCCGTAAGATATCCTTGAGTACGACTAAGTTCTGAATATTGTTTTGCCAAGATGAGTTTTGCTGTATAATCTCTAGAAAGATCTTTAAGCTTATTAGGATTGATCTCTGCCTTGGAGCCATATTTTTTTGCATCTCGTCCAGTGAGTTCCTGGAAGTCGGTAGTGGTTTGGATGAGTCTTTGCCTTTGATCGTCCAAGATTTTGTTGAGCATATTTACATTGGCTTGTTGTTGCGCATCAAGAGTATTTTTTGATTTGTTGGCTGCCTTAATCGCTCATTCAGCCTGAGCATAAACTTCATAGGTATTATGGATAAGGTTTCATACATCATCTTCGCTTTTGTTCATGATCTGACCAAGGTCTTCTTTGACACTGATGATGATGTTTTGTTGATCTACGCTTGCTTGTACAGTTTCCAAAAATTGTCTGCGTTCTATATTATTTTGATATTCGATCACTTGTTTAGCGAGATTTCTGGTAGTTTCTCGGCTGCCTCCTGAGATAAGTAGGGCGCATCTCATGCCATTTTCTGTATTTTTGAAAATTCCCAAAGCACCATCGTTCATCTTTATGATTTGGCAGTTTTTGTCAAAAACACTGACGCCGTTATCGGTGAGACCTTTTGCCGCATCTTGGATAGCTCCGATTTCTGGAGAAGTAAGGCGCAAAGCTCATTCTGTAGAGAGCTCAAGGCCTTTGAAGTCATCTTGTTTTTGTATGACTTTGTTTTCGATATCACTCATTGTGCTGACTAAAAGATAAATGTCATTGCTCAAGTATACTCGCAAATAAGCTCATTGTCAAAAAAAAACAGTCACTTCCGGCACAAAGGATTGACAAAAATAGCAATTTTCCAAGAAATAGTGATTCAGATTCATTTTTTCCACAAAATGCAAAAAAATAGGCCACAAAGACCTATTAAGAAGCTGATTTTATATCAAGTGTATAATGCAATTAATGTCAAGCGCTTTCCTAGGCGGTTCAGTACAATTCTTTGGAGAGGGATTGTTGCAGGTCTTTATTTTCTTCATCAGTGAGCGGGGAGGATGCGATAAGGCCATAGTGCGCGACCACATCGACCAAAAAAACAAGAAAAGCTGACTTATCTAGTGGTATGTTGTCGTGATATTTTGCAGAGAGTTTTTTGAGATAATGTACATAAGTACTTAAAGAAAGGGCATCACTAGAATCGTACAGGTCATGAAAAAATCCATCGATTTTTTCTTTTTTTGCCTCTTGAACGTAAAAAGGATAAAACATTCAGACGATGACCACCGTATTGATGCTTTTTCTAATGTATACGATATTGGTCTCCGGGTGTTTTACCTTGAAAAAAGTATCATAAAGTCATTTGATAACTTTATCGTCTTTGATGGCTTTGATGAGAAACGTCAAAAATTGAGCCAATTTCATGTTGGTAGCATGGTCGTCTTTGATCTGTTGTCAGACTTGTTGAGCTTTTTTCTGATCGTCTTGGACGCGTCTGACGGCCTCTTCAGTCACCTTGTTCATATCCGACCTGACTCATCATCCTGACTCGTCAAAATTCAGTCCTCCTGCCATTTCATTGACCATAATATTTTTTTAGATCTAAAGAGATATAGATTTGATAGAGATATAGATTTGATAGAGATATAGATTTGATAGAGATATAGATTTGATAGAGATATAGATTTGATAGAGAT
>Ga0172379_10001210_pt1 | contig 53886 bp, 60 predicted proteins | sample GrowelOW334metaG_FD_119756 | JGI IMG/M metagenome (GOLD analysis project Ga0172379, IMG submission 119756) | Groundwater microbial communities from an aquifer near a municipal landfill in Southern Ontario, Canada - Groundwater well OW334 metaG | ecosystem: Environmental > Aquatic > Deep... | reverse complement strand
TATGCAGGAAACTTCTTAATCCGCTGGAATGGTTTTTGATGAACAGTTTTGAATTTATTGATGTCGACGTAGTAAAGAAAAATAAAAATTTTAATGTTACGAAATTCAGTAACATTAAAAAATCAAAATAAGGATAGTTTAACTTTAGAAATCGGGGCGAAAATGGGTTTTGGAAATTTTGTCCGCCAGTTGGCGGATTAGGATGAAAAATCAGTTATTAGGAATTTCCGAATAACTGCCGTAGACGGCAAAAATTATGAAATGTATCTATAACTAAAAGAGTATTATAATGCAGGAAAAGTTGCATAAATAGTGCAAATATGGCATTATTAAAATAGAAAAATATGACTCTACACACTGAAAAATATAAGCAAGTAATCCTTTATCTTTGCGCTAAATTAGGCAAAGAGGTGAGAGGGAAGAAAAAGCTGGCGAAATTGCTCTATTTCGTTGATTTTGATTTTTTTGAAAAAAATCAAAAATATTTTACTGGCGATAAATACAAAGCATTGCCAATGGGGCCCTTTCCTGTTTCCATGGAAAAAATAACAAGAGAAATGGTAAAAGAAAAAGTTCTCAATATAAAACCTGTAAGTGAAAGGAATGGCTATATTGCAACGGAAGTTTATACATGCCTCCAAGATCCAAAAATTTCTTCATTCACTGAAGAAGAAAGAAAAATGCTTGACAGAGTAATTATGAAATACGGTCATCTTAATGGAAAGCAGTTGGAAGATCTTACGCACGCAGAGGCGCCATATTCGGGAACAAAACAAAACGAAGAGATATTCTATGAGTTAGCTTTTTATCGAGGCACAGATTTTAAAAACAATGATTGAGTTTATTCATCATCCTTCATTTCAAAAAGAAGCCGCCAAATTGAAACGGCGGTTTTCTTTTTTGGACAAAGCGCTGAATTCATTTAAAATGTTGTGTGATTTTCAATTTAATCCTCTTAATCCGCAGCAAAGAATAGCGCCGGCAAAATTGCACAGAATCACGCAGAATGATCTATGGAGCATATGGAAGATTGAACTTTCTGTCCCCAATGTCAGACCCAATCAATCTCCAAGAGTTTGGTTTGCAGTGAAGGGCTCCAATATAGCTTTTTTGTGCATAGCAACTCATGTTGATAATTATAGCGATAATCAAATGAATCAAGAGGCGACAGGGAGGGCTAATGATATTTTTTAGGCGGGAAAATTTGAAATAATGGGATCTTGGGGTAGGATAAAGAAAAAGAAAATAAAATTTTTTAATAAAAAATATGAAAAAAATTAATACGCAAGGACTCGAAATTTATACTTTTCAGCAAAATAAAAATGATTACATTTCGCTAACTGACATTGCAAAATATAAGAATAAGGATGAGCCGGCTGATATTGTAAAGAATTGGATGAGAAACCGAAGTACCATAGAATATCTAGGTTTTTGGGAAAAGATTAATAACCCAAAGTTTAAACTGGTCGAATTTGACGGGTTTAATGCTTGTAGCGGTCTCACCGCTACAGTCGCTGTATATAAGGATGAAATTTGGAAAATTTGAAATAATGGGATTTTGGGGGTAGGATAAAGATAGGGAAATAAAAATGAGAAAAATATGGGAAAAGCATATAAAAATTTTTGGAGTTTGAATGCAGATGAGGCAGTCGTCTGCGGAATATTGCGTAGCGAAACATCTAAAAACATTGAGGTTTTTATGCCACTTAATGCACAAATGAAAGACATTGATTTAGTTTTAATGAATATAAGCAATAAAAAGTCTTTAACAGTACAAGTGAAGGGAAGCAGAGCATTTGAACCAAGAAAAAGCGAAATAATAAAATATGGCCAGGGATCTCCAGGTTGGTTTTTCTTTAAAAAAGATGTAATTTTTAGGAACAAAGCGGATTACTTTATTTTTATAATTTATGTTCTCCAAGAGGATGAGAAAGTCGGTAGGCGGATTATTAGTCCACATACAATAACAATCTCAACAAAAAAACTTAGATTATTATGCAGAAAATTTAAAAAAGTTGGAAAAGGAGATATGTATAATTTCTTTTTATGGGTCAATCCAGTAAAAAAAGAAGCCTTTGATTTTAAAGACAAAAAATATTATGTTAGTGAATATCTAGATAAAAAAGGATTTGAAAGAATGAATAAAGAATTAAAAAAATGAGAAAAATAAATATAGCAACTAAATATATATAAATAGAGATTTAATTTTAATAATAAAAATTATGAAAAAAATAATAATTGTAATAATTGGCGTATTTCTTTTTGTAGGGACAATAGCCGGAGGAAACTTAAGGAAGCTTTCTGTTTGGAGTAATGCTCAAGAGATAGGATTCAATCTCTGGACATTATTTTGTTTAGTTGGAATCCCATATATTATATTTTTACAATTTAAAGATAAATTCAAAAAGAATTTAGGAACTAAGGAAATTCCTGAAAGTAAAATTGAAAAAGCTGTGAAAGAAAAGCTGTTTTTTACAACAAATAATAATAAACTCATGATAGGAGTGCTTGTATTAATAGTAATTATTTTCTATTGGTTTGGAATTAGACCAGAAAATATTAGAAAACAGTGTTTGTTGGAAGCAAGAAAAAAATCCGATCAAGTTGCAGAAATGGAAATAAACATAGAAAGAAGAGGTCTGCCTATAACAAAAAAAGCTGACTATGAAAAGGTAAAGGATGATAGACTTAGGGAATGTCTTCTCGAACATGGTTTAGCGGAATAAAGTTTAATGAAAAACGTGAAGGTTTATGGATAATTTTTTTAAAAAACAACTAATTGCCCATATTAATTCGAGAGCAAACATGATAATTTTTGATGCGAATACATTTATTTGGATTCGTCATAATTGCTCAGAAGATTTAAAAAGGAATACAAATATAGGGGGAGGTAATTTATTGATGATTTTAGGGCTATTTTCTGCTCTAAATTTTCTAGCCAAAATATATAAGATACTTCATAAAGGAAATTCCTGTATTGTAAACAAGGAGGAAATAAAAAAACTAAAGGATTTCATTAAAAAACATTCGGAAGTAAAAAAAATGATACAGCCAAAAATAGTCGGGCAAATTAGAGACGAAGAAAGCGCTTTTATTAAGCTAATTAAAGACTCAGAAAGCAATTTTGGATTAAATGAAGAAAAATTAAGATATATTTGGAAATGTTTTCGTAATTATTTAGTTCATTCTGCAACAATTTATCCTGGTGCTAGTTCGATAACTTTTACGATTTCAAATAAAAATTTTAAGCAGTTTTTGGATCATTTGGAAGAAAGAAAAAGACCGGTTTTTGCAAGAAATCAATATGGTCCAAGGTGCTATCCAGATATTTTGAATGTTGAGGTAAAATATATAAAAAATTGGCTTATCAAAGAAATTGAAAGTAATAAATTTTCAGATAAAAATGTTGAAGCAGCATTTAATTGGATTCAAAACTGGAATTGAGAAGCCTAATAACTAAACAAGGACGGTCCTCGACTAATTTACGAATGTGTCATTTTCTGACGGTCGTCGGAAAATGACACAAAACAAAAATTATCTTTTCAACCACGGCCGTGGAATTATGATAATTATTATAAAATTTATACTATCTCTAATTCCCTCCAAAGGCGGACAGGCGCGCGAATAGTGGAATATGAAAATTAAAAATAAAATTTTTACTATTTCACAAAATGTTGATGTAAGTTGATATTTCAAGTTATCCACAGGATAGGGTGTTGATGAATTGCTGTAGTAATGATATTATATCACTATACTCATAATAGTAAATTTTATGGAAAAAAATAAAAAAATGATGGTTCTAGCTTACTTAAATTTAAGAACCTAATCATTATAAAAGTATTAAATATTTATGGAAATTATAATACCGCTAATTATTATTGGAGTCGTGATTTATTTTATTAAGGAAAGTAAATCTTCCAAAAAAAATTATAATAACTATGATTATTCTTATCAAAGACCTATCTATCAAAAACCAAAAATTAATGAAAGACAAATTGATATTGATGATATTAAACTGAGTGAAGAGCAACAAAAAATTTTTGACATTATTGAAAATCAAAATGGCAATATTTTTGTCACAGGAAAAGCTGGAACGGGAAAATCTTCTCTCTTGCAATATTTCAAATACAATTCAAAAAAACGGTTAGTGGTCGTTGCTCCTACCGGAGTGGCCGCTTTGAATGTTGGCGGACAAACCATCCATTCTCTTTTTAGAATTCTGCCTGCTTTTGTTTCAAAAGATAAATTAAATCAAATAAAAGTTTATCCTAAAACAGCATTCTTATTAAGAAACATTGACACGGTGGTAATTGATGAAATTTCTATGGTGAGAGCAGACTTGATGGATGCCGTAGATTACATATTAAAAACGGCAAGAAATAACAGTCAACCTTTTGGTGGAGTGCAAATGGTTATGTTTGGAGACTTGTATCAATTGCCTCCAGTTGTAAGTGATTCTGAACTTCACAAATACTTTGCTCATAATCATGGCGGATACTATTTTTTCAATGCTCATGCGTGGACAAATATGCCTGATATCCATGAACTTAATAATATTTTCAGACAAAAAGATGAGAATTTTAAAAATATACTTAATGAAATTCGTCATGGTTCAATATCGGATAAGCTTCTTAATGAGTTAAATCAAAGAGTAAACTGTCAAATACCGAGTGATGGAGTAATAACACTAGCTACGACTAATAATTCTGTAAATGGAACGAATTCATTTCGCCTTTCTCAATTGGCTGGAAAAATGTTTAGTTATAAGGCCATAATCGAAGGGGCGTTGGATAAAACTGTTTTTCCTACGGAAGAAATTTTACAATTAAAAGAAGGCGCACAAGTAATGTTTTTAAAAAATGACAGAGAAAAAAGGTGGGTTAATGGAACAGTTGGGTTTATTGAGTCTCTTTCTGAAAATGAAATCAGAGTTAATATAGATGGGATTATTTATCCAGTTATGCAAGAGACATGGAATAAAATTAGATATTATTATAATCAACAGGAACGAAAGATTGAAGAAGAAGTTGTTAGTTCTTTTACTCAGTATCCATTAAGACTAGCATGGGCTATTACTGTCCATAAATCTCAAGGACAAACTTTTGGCACAATAGCAGTTGATATGGGAGAGGGTGCCTTTACCCATGGACAAACCTATGTAGCACTCAGTAGATGTACAACTCTCGAAGGACTGTATCTTAAAAGAGGTATTTTAAAGGAAGATATAATTATAGATTCGGATATTGTAAAATTTATGAGTTTAGTTAAGATTATAAAAAATGAAATCTAATCTTGTGCTATCAATAGTTCTATTCAAAAAAACTTTTCAAAATTCCTCATAATTCCACGGTCGTAGGATAATGAGGAAAAATAAAAATAAAATTTTTACTATTTCACAAAATGTTGATGTAAGCTGATATTTCAAGTTATCCACAGAAGGGGGTATTGATGAATTGTTATAGTAATGATATGATATCACTATAATCAAGTAATAAATTTTATGGAAAAAAATAAAAAAGAATTAAACAATAAAATAATTATTTATAAAACCGAAGACGGAAAGACAGAGATAGAGGTGAACTTGGAAGGCGATACTGCTTGGCTAAATCAGAGGCAAATGGCGGAGTTATTTCAAACAACGGTGGCAAATATCAATCAGCATGTGGTAAATGTACTGAAAGAGGGAGAGCTTCAAGAGATCTCAACTATTAAGAAATCCTTAATAGTTCAAAAAGAGGGAGGAAGAAGCATAAAAAGGGATGTGGTATTTTATAATTTGGATATGATAATCTCAGTAGGTTATAGAATAAATTCTTTGCGAGGCACGCAATTCCGCATTTGGGCGACGCAAAAATTACGCGAATATATAGTCAAAGGTTTTGTGATGGATGATGAAAGGTTGGCAGAGGGTGGAGTGAAGAAAGGTTTTTTTGAGGAATGGCTGGAGAGAGTCAGAAAAATCAGATCCTCGGAAAGAAATCTCTATGAAAAAGTGAAGGATATTTTCGCGACAAGCGTTGATTATGATTTGAAAACAGATTTCACAAAAGAATTTTATGCGACTATGCAAAATAAATTTCACTATGCGATTACCGGAAATACAGCGGCGGAGTTAGTGGCGAGCCGCATCAGTGGTGAAAAAGAAAATCTTGGAATGACGAATTGGAAAGGCGCGACGCCCACCAGAAAAGAAGCGGAAGTGGCAAAAAATTATATGCTGGAAACGGAACTGCGCCAACTTTATCTTTTGGTGGAACAATTTTTGTCTTTTGCTGAGTTTCAGATTGAGAGGAAAAACATTATGCATATGAAGGACTGGGTCAAATATTTGCACGAGATGCTCAAAGCCAACAAACTGGAAGTGCTTTCAGATAAAGGAAAAATTTCGCATGAGAAAATGGAAAAGATTGTGAAAGAAGAATTGAAAAAGTTTATTAATCAGAAACGATTAAAATAATCCATCCCCCAATTTGGGGATGGAAAATCCGGCTCAAATAAAGTAAAAATTATTGACCATAAAACCGGAAAATAAAAAATTAAATGTTCAGTGAAATTATTTTATCTATAAAATTAGCTTTTCGTAAATCCTCATAATTCCACGACCGTAGGATAATGAGGAAAAACATATTATGCACGAAATATTTGTTTCCATAAAAATGGCGTTTCATAACTTGCGAACCAACATCGGCAAGACAATTTTGTCGCTTTTGGGAATTGTTATCGGAGTGACTTCGGTTATTTTGGTTTTGTCTTTGGGCGCGGGAGTAAAAGGTTTTGTTATTGGCCAAGTAGAATCTTTTGGAACCGATATCGTCCAAGTGGAAGTGAAGGTTCCGAAAACTTCCAAAACTTCTTCGCAAAATGCGGCCGGAATTGTCGGAGGAACGCAGATTACTACTTTGAAAGTGGAAGACGCGGAAGCGATTTCAAAATTATCCAATATTGATTCTTGGTATGCATCTATCTTCAGTCAGCAAATTGTGAGTTTTCAAGGAAAGAACAAGCAATCAATGCTGATGGGAGTTACCGCGGGAGTAACTCAAGCTGATCCGAAAGGAGAAATTGAAACAGGCGTGATGTATTCAGAAGAAGATGATAAAAGTTTAAAACAACTTGCAGTCTTGGGTTACGATGTCAAGCAATATTTTTTTGGAGAAGAGGACGCTATCGGAAAAAATATCAAAATCAAAGGACAGACTTATCGGGTGGTGGGAACGCTGAAAAAAAGAGGATCTGCCGGATTTTTCAATTTTGACAATACGCTGTATATTCCACTGCGAACTTTGCAGAAAAAAATTATGGGAGTGGAGCATGTTCAATTTGCTATTTTCAAAATGAAGGATACCAGCAAACTAGATCTGACAATTCAAGAAATGACGGAAACGATGCGGGTTCAACATAAAATTACCAATCTTGACGACGAAGATTTTGCGGTCAATTCCATTGCTGAAGCGAAAGATATGCTGGGAAAAGTTTTTTCCACGCTCAATATTCTTCTCTTGGCGCTGACTTCCATTTCATTGATTGTTGGCGGGGTGGGAATTATGAATATTATGTATGTGGCGGTGACGGAACGAACTTTTGAGATAGGCCTTCGAAAGGCAGTGGGAGCCAGAAATTCCAATATTTTGAAACAATTCCTTTTTGAATCTATTTTTATCACTATTCTCGGCGGAGTTATCGGAGTTTTGATTGGATTTTTGATTTCTCAAATCGCGACAATTGTCGTTGCGCGAATGGGGTATGCAATAAAATTTACCGTGGTGTTGGATGCGATTCTTATTGGCTTTGGATTTTCCGCAGCAGTCGGTATGATTTTCGGGTATTATCCTGCCCGCAAAGCGTCACAATTAACGCCGATGGAAGCTTTGCGGAAAGAATAATAAAAATCAACGGTCGATATAAAAAATAAAGAAGAAATATGCAATCAGAGTACGATTTATAATGCAATAAAATCAATAAATCCGCAATATTGTTGCATTTTTGGGCATATGGTAAAATTAGCGAAGTAAAAAATTCTACTACTGGGTATGCCCGGTAGTGAAAATTCAAAAAAAAGTAATTAATTGTAATCAAACAAAATTTATTACGCAATAATTGTATCATTTAATTTTTGAAAATTCTTTTGAGCTAAAGCTCATTTGAATTTCTACTACCGGGTATGGAAAACGAAAAAGAAATACAAGAAACAGAAGTAGAATATCTGGCTTTGCCGGATATCAATGAAAAGCCAAAAAGAAATTGGCAGAAAAAATTGAAAAAAATTTCCGGAGAAACTTGGATGCTTTTGATTGTTGGAATTTTGTTGGGAATGGTGGTGAAAACGGAAGCGGCCAAAAGGATTAATGTTGCTGATGGCAATATCTATGCTAAGCAGTCGTTTGATTTTGTCCAAATTGAAAAAGATTTGGTAGCCAAGGGATCTTCTACTGGCGGAGTAGGAATCAATACGGGAGGCGGAAGCTGCGGACAGTAACATACAAGCATATTAACATTTAAACATATTAGCATTTTAGCATGTCAGCATAGTAGCATATTAACTTTTTAACATATTAACAAAAATATTAACTTACTAAAATAACAACTATGAAAGAAAACCAAAAAGAAGAAATCAAAGAAGAAGTGATTGTTGAAGAAGTTTTTGTCGAAGAAAATTTTGAAGGCGACACAGCTAAAAATAGCAAAAAAATGAAAAATTTAATTTCACTGGTTATTTTGCTGGCTGGATTGTTCGTCGGCAGCATTTTTGTTGATGTGCTGCAAATGGCTCGAGGCAATGCGATTTTCGGAAAAAATTCTCAAGCGGATATTTTCCAATCAAGTGGAAAAACTTGGGTAGCCTATCCTGATCCGATTATAAAAGTTAGAGTGATTTCTGATGACACTTGCGATGCGTGTAAACCTGATGAGGCTGTAACTTGGCTTCACAGAATTATGCCGACCGCTCTTATCCAGAACGTTGATATGAAATCAACCGAAGGAAAAGGCATAGTAAAGGATTTCTCCGTAAAGACTATTCCGGCGTTCATATTTTCAACGGACGTGGAAAAAACCGATTTTTTCCAAAAAGCTTCCCAAGTTTTAACAAAAAAGAACGATCAATATTCTCTCAATACTGCTGAAATCGGACTTCCAGCCGGAAAGTATCTGGATCTTCCGGCAGTTGCCGATACGGATATAAAAATCGGAAATCCTGATGCTAAGGTAAAAATAATCGAATATTCCGATTTTCAATGTCCATATTGCAAAGCTTTTCACCCCTCAATTCAAAAGGCCATTCAGGAATATGGAGATAAAATACTCTATGTTTATAAGCAATTTCCACTTAGTTTCCATCCTCAAGCCAATAATGCATCTTTAGCATCTGAATGCGCTAATGAACAAGGAAAATTTTTAACTTATGCAAATATGGTCTTTGATCAACAAGCTAATTGGGGAAAAACTACTGGAACACAGAGTTTTAAGACTTATGCCGTTAAATTAGGATTAAACGCATCACAATTCAATCAATGCTTGGATAGTAAGAAATATCAAGATAAAGTCAGCAATAATTTGAAAGAAGGACAAAATTTCGGAGTTTCCGGAACACCTGCAACATTTATCAATAGCCAGTTTGAAAGCGGTGCTGTTGATTATGCTACGATGAAAGGCATAATTGATAAAGAATTAGCAAAATAACTATCACTTTTGATTGTAGTAATACAAGAGGCGGCAAATCATTGAGCCCGCCTCTTTTTTGTTTTTATTTAAACATTTTTTGTGGTATAATTTGCATATGAAAATGCATAAAGATAATTTTGACATTATTTTTTTTGGTCGTGGCGGGCAAGGCGCCAAAGTAATTTCAGAAATCATTGCTCAAGCAGCGGTCAAAGAAGGAAAATTTGTCCAAGCTTTTCCCTATTTTGGACCGGAAAGAAGTGGAGCTCCAACTAAAGCATATGTGCGAATTTCCGACAAGGAAATCAGGATCCATGAGCCAATTGTCGATCCGGATGTGGTTGTAGTCTTGGATGAAACCTTATTGAATAGTCAAGATATAACAAAAAACTTAGATATTGACGAATCATTGATTGTTAATAGCACAAAAAGACCTGAAGAAATTGCAAAAATAATCAAAGAATTCAAAGGAAAAACGCATTCAATTGATGCTTCCGGAATCGCGCTCAAAATAATAGGTCAACCGCGTCCCAACTCGGTTATTTTGGGAAAATTTGTCCAAGTTACGGAAATAGTGAAATTGGAAAATATTATTGAGGAATTCAAAAAAGTTTTCGAGGGAAAAATTGGCGGCGAAATGACAGATAAAAATATTCGAGCCATTGAAGCCAGATACGATTCAATGTAAGTTTGAGAACATATGAAAAAAATACCAGTCATAAAATATGATTCCAAAAAAATTCCCAAAACGGGGGATTGGCGCTATATGTCGCCTAAGGTGGATGAGGAAAAATGCACCGCTTGTGGAACTTGCGTGAAATTTTGTCCGGAAGCGACAATAGAACTTGCGGGTCGCAATAAAAAAGCAATGACTGATGAAAAAAAATTTGCAAAAGTCGATTTTGATTTTTGCAAAGGCTGCGGAGTTTGCGCGGTTGTTTGTCCGACGAAAGCCATTATTATGCAAAAAATAAAATGAAAAATAGCAAAAAAAATTTAGCCATGACTGGCGGGGCGGCATCAGCAGAAGCGCTTCGGCAGATTAATCCGGACGTGATGCCGATTTATCCGATTACTCCGCAAACTCCGATTATTTTTAATTTTGCCAAAATTCAAGCCAAAGGTTTGGTGGATACGGAAATAATCACAGTTGAATCGGAACATAGCGCTATGAGCGCTTGTATTGGTTCCTCGGCGGCGGGAGCCAGAACTGTGACAGCGACCAGCTCTCAAGGCATGGCGCTTATGAATGAAATGCTCTACATTGCCAGTGGAATGAATTTGCCAATCTTGATGTTGGTTTCAGCCAGAGCTCTTAGCGCGCCGCTGAATATTCATGGCGATCATAGCGATGTGATGGGCGCCAGAGACACTGGGTGGGCGCAAATTTTTTGTGAAAATGTTCAAGAGGTTTATGACAACACGATTTTTGGAATGAAATTGGCGGAAAAAACCAATGTGCCGGTCATGGTAATTATGGATGGATTTATCACTTCTCATTCAATTGAAAATTTGGAAATATTGGCGGATGAAACAGTCAAAAAAATTGTTGGAGAATATCATCCGGAGGATTATTTGCTTAATGTAAGTAAACCCTTGACTCTCGGACCGGTTGCTATGCCCAATTCCTATTTCGAATTTAAGATTTCTCAAGCAGAATCTATGCAAAATATTTTTTCGGAATACAAAAACATCGCATTTGAATTTGAAAAAATTTCCGGACGCTTCCATGATTTTTTTGAAAGTTATCGGACTGAGGATGCTGAGAGCGTGATTGTTGTGGCTGGTTCCACTGCGGGAACAGCGAAAGAAGCAGTTGATAAACTACGCGGTCTTGGGAAAAAAGTGGGAATTTTGAAAATAAAATTATTCCGTCCTTTTCCGCACGAAGAAATAGGTTACATTCTTTCGCACGCAAAAAATGTGGCCGTTCTGGATCGGGCGATGTCGATTGGAACATTTCCGCCAATTTATTCAGAAATAATTAACTCCTTAAATCAAGCTAAAAGCTATAAGCTAAAAGTTACAAGCTATATTTATGGTTTGGGCGGACGGGATATTTTTCAAAAAGATATTGAAAAAGTTTTTGAAAATTTAGATAAAAAAAGCCACAATAAAGGCAAAATTAACTATATAAAATAGTGGAGAATTAATAGTTGATGTAGTATTAATTTTATTTTAAGAAAAAATTATTTTATTTTTTAACAAATCATTAAAACATACAAATTCTATGAGTATTGAAAATGGTTCAGAATTAAAAAGTGCAGCCGAACTAGCTATGGAAAAAACTAGCAAGCCAAAACAGCAAGAGCCTTCTGAATTAAAAAGTTCAGTCGATTTACTTGAGGAAAAAAATGATGAAGGAGAAAAAACCAAGGCTTGCGCTAAATGCGGGAAAGAAAATACGATGAATTCCAAATTTTGTGCCTATTGTGGAAATAAATACGAAATTGTTGAAGAAAAAAAGTTGGATAATAAGGAAGACCGAAGTTATCTTCAACTTGCCAAAGTATACGATGAAGTTAAAGAAAAACTCACAAACCGAGACGAAAAAGCGAGGGAAGAAAATATGAGGCAGGGACTAAATGAAACCCCAAGCACTAGAGAAGAGGTAAAAAAATTTCTCGATCGGGTGGATGAAATTAAAGGCAAAACAGGAGGTAATGTTTATTCCTCAAAAGATCTCATGAGAAAAATGGACGTTACCCTTAATAACTTGCAAAAAATAAATCTGGCAGACAAAGAATTGATCAAAAATGAATTGGCTCGTATGCCAAGAACGGCAGGGTTTCGCGATAAAATTTATCAGATATATTTGCTTGAGAAAATAAAAAAAATGTAGATGAATAAAAATTTAACCAAAAGATTATCATCGGGACATTCCACTTGCGCGGGATGCGGAATTCCGGCTATTGTGCGGACGGTTTTGGATGAAATAAAAGATCCGGTGGTTGTTTCTAACGCTACAGGATGCTTGGAGGTGACAACCACAGTTTTTCCCAATACTTCTTGGAAAATTCCCTATATTCACAGCGCTTTTGAAAATTCTGCCGCCACCATATCGGGTGTGGAAACTGCTTATAAAGTGTTAAAGAAAAAGAATGGGCCCATTCGGAAAGCTCAGGGCAATAAATTTAATAAAATTAAATTTATTGTTTTCGCGGGAGATGGGGGGACATATGACATCGGTTTGCAAGCGCTTTCCGGCGCTCTGGAACGAGGGCATGATTTTTTGTATGTGTGTTATGACAACCAGGGTTATATGAATACCGGAGGCCAGCGTTCCAGCGCTTCGCCATATGGAGCTGACACGCAAACCACGCCTTCATCAAAAAACGATATCGGCAATGAAATTTTCCGCAAGGATATCATAAAAATAGTTTCAGCTCATGGAGTAAAATATGCGGCGCAAGCCAATGTGGCTTTCTTGGAAGATCTGCGCATGAAAGTGAGGAAAGCTATGGAAGTGAAAGGGCCGTCTTTCATTTTGGTTTTGCAGCCTTGCACCAATGAATGGAAATATGCTTCATCACAATATGTCAATTATGGAAAACTGGCGACGGAAACTAATTTTTGGCCATTATATGAAGTTAATGATGGAAAATATATTCTAAATATGGAAATCAAAGAACCCAAACCCGTTGAAGAATTTTTGAAAGGGCAAGGAAGATTCAAGCATTTGTTTGCTCCGGAAAATAAAGAAACATTGAAAAAGATCCAAGGAATGGTGGATAAAAAATATGGCGAGCTGAAATGTCTGTCCGGCTGCGAAAACTGCCAAGTGGATTTATAAATCTGAGCCCACGATCGGAATCGAACCGATGACCTGCGCGTTACGAATGCGCTGCTCTACCAACTGAGCCACGTGGGCGAATTGAAAAAAAATTGCTCGGACCCTGTCCGCCTTTGGCGGAAACTGAGCTACATCGGCAATTTATGGTAGTATAAATATACAAGATAATTATAAATAATTCAATGACTAAAATAACATTCCAACATTCTTGAGAATGTAAGAATGTCAGTAAGTTAATAAAAATAAAATTATGAACAAAAAAATAAAAATCGTGGTAGGAATAGTTTTGTTTATCGTCATATTTTTTGTTGGTACATATGTTGGAGGTAAAACTGCAGAAAAGGACATTAATAGTCGAGTAAAAAAAGGAGAAATTTTTGCATCAGCTGAAAGTTTGAATAAAATTAATCCTGAAAATAACCAGATTTGCGATGAGACAGTCAATATTGGTGACATCAAATATGACGCTACTAATGTTCAAGATGTAATAAATGGCTCGAAGGGAATATTGCGGGCAGCTGATGAAATTGCTAGTTCGCAAATTGTTCCAAAAATAATGAATAAATCCTTATATAAAAAACTAACTAACAAAACTAAAAACGAATTTCTTGATGCAAATTTTGTAGAGGCTTGGGGTGGAAATGATGGAAGTTATGCGAATGAGCATGCTTTGGAATTTTCAGATGCGAAAAAATTACAAAAAAAGATTTTGGAGGGAGATATTTATTTTCAAGATTTTGGTAATCAAACAATATACTATGCAAAAAATTATTTCAAATGGACAAAGGAAAAAATTAATCACGCAGTTGATTTTTTTTGTGATGGAATAGGATGTAATGTGCCCACAGTAATTATGGCAGATAATAATTATATATTTTGGACTAGTTATCCGACTTGTTCTGGAGGATTTAGGCCGGTAGAAGCGATTTCCATAGAAGATTATTATAAGGAATCCAAGTGCTCAATAGTTAGTGATGCGATTCAGAGTTTTGAAAAAAATAATTTAAAATAATAAATTTTATGAAAACATACATCTGCCAAATTTGCGGAGACGCGTATATCGGTTCGGAAAAACCCAGCGAGTGCCCATTTTGTGGCGCGCGAAGTCATTTCATCAAAACCGGGAAGGAATCCAATCCGATTGTTAATCAAAAAATCCCTGCCCGCATTGCTACGCCCGCTCGCAGCGACCAGCCCGAAAAGCTTCGTTCAACGATGCTGGCGGGTGCAGTGTCTTCGGGCGAGCAAAGCGTTGCAGGCGGGGAAATTAGCGAGTTATCCGGAAGAAATTTGGAAGAAACTTTGGCGTTGGAGCTAGACGCTAATCTGATCTATCTCTGTATGGCAAATAAGGCGGATAGCTATGAAATAAAAGCGATGTACAAAAGATTGGCCAAAGTGGAACTGGAACATGCAGTCATTGTTTGCAAAATAATGGATATTGCACTGCCAAAAGCAGGACCGCAAACTTGTGTTGAAGACAAAGTGAAAAATTTTGAAAGGACGATAGAATTGGAAGATCATGCGGCTAAACTCTATGCAGGATTTGCTAAGGTTGCGACTGAAACCAATATTCGAATTTTATTTACCGCATTGGCGCAGGTGGAAGAAGACCATATTAAGCTAATCAAAAACTATTTATAGTTTTTTATAAGAATTTCCAATTTTTAATCTCCAATTTTTAAATAATTTTTTAATTTCCAAATGTTTAAAACATTAAAAATTTTGATTTATTTATAAAATTACAAAATTAAAAATTATAAAATTAAAGAAATAAATTCATGCTTATAATCTGGCTATATACACTAATATCCGTTATTGTCGTCAGCCTAATTTCTTTGGTAGGTGTTTTTACGCTTTCTGTCAGCCGTGAAAAATTGGAAAAAGTTTTGATTTATCTTGTGAGTCTTTCCGCAGGAACACTTTTGGGAGATGCTTTTATTCATCTTTTACCCGAATCATTCAGTGGAGGCAAAGAAAGTATTATTGCTTCGTATTATGTTTTGGCAGGAATTTTAGTTTTTTTCGTTCTGGAAAAGTTTTTTCATTGGCGCCATTGCCACGAGGGAGTTTGCGATGAACATAATCCTAAACCGTTTTCTTATAATATTTTGGTCGGCGACTCTGTACATAACTTTATTGACGGATTGGTAATTGCAGCCAGTTTTTTGGTGAGCATTCCAGTCGGAACTGCCACAGCCTTAGCTGTTATTTTTCACGAAATTCCTCAAGAAATCGGGGATTTCGGGTCGCTAGTTTATGGAGGATTTTCCCGGAAAAAAGCCTTAGCTTTCAATTTTTTGACGGCACTTTTTTCAATTCTGGGGGCTATAATCGTTTTGGCATTAAATCTTAATGGAGCTGGATTATCGAAATTTTTGGTTCCATTCGCGGCCGGAGGATTTATCTATATTGCTTCCACTGATTTGATTCCGGAACTGCACAAGCATACCGATCCGAAAAAATCCGCGGGACAATTTCTTTCTATTCTTTTGGGAATCGGAATAATGCTGGCGTTGATTTTATTTGAATAATGCTTTAGAATATTATTTGACCTGCGCATTTAATGTTTATGATAAATAATGAAATAAAATCAAAATTGGATACTATTCATTCTAAAATCCCGCAGTTGCGGGAATATCTTTGACGAGGCTGGCAAGAAAAAAAGAATCACTGAATTGGAAAAAATATCAGCTGAACAAAATTTTTGGAATGATTCGCAAAAAGCGGCGGAAATCATGAAAGAATTGGAGAATTTGAAAACGGTAGTGGAAAAATTGGAAAACATAGACAGCAAAGCTAAATATATTTCAGAACTTTTGGAAATATCCGATTCGGAATCGGAAAAAGAAATTCAAAAAGAAATATCTATCCTTGAAAAAGATGTTGAGCAATTGGAACTGCAAACTCTTCTGGGAGGGGAATACGACCAAAATGATGCGATTTTGGCGATTCATAGTGGCGCAGGCGGAGTGGATGCGCAAGATTGGGCGGAAATGCTGCTGCGAATGTATTTGCGCTATGCGGAAAAAAATAATTTGAAAGCCAGAGTGTTGGATGAATCAAAAGGCGAAGAAGCGGGAATCAAAAGTGTGACGATAGAAGTTGAAGGAATACATGCTTATGGTTATCTTAAAGGAGAAGCCGGAGTCCACAGGCTGGTTAGATTATCTCCTTTCAATTCGGATAATTTGCGTCAAACTTCGTTTGCATTAGTAGAAATCTTGCCGGTCATTGGCGAAATCAAAGAAGTAGTCATTAATCCCGATGATTTGAAAATTGATACTTTTCGGTCTTCCGGAGCGGGCGGTCAAAGCGTCAACAAAACGTCTAGTGCGGTGCGCATTACGCATATGCCTTCCGGAATCATCGTTAATTGCCAAAATGAACGTTCTCAAGCCCAAAACAAGGAAAAAGCCATGAAAATTTTGAAAGCGAAATTGCATCAGAAATTTTTGGAAGACCGAGAAAAAGAAAAACAGAAACTTCGCGGCGAGCACAAAAGCGCCGAATGGGGAAATCAAATCCGATCCTATGTCCTTCATCCATACAAAATGGTAAAAGATCACCGGACAAAATTTGAAACGACAGACGCGGAAAAAGTTTTGGAAGGCAATCTGGAAGAGTTCATTCAATCCTATCTGAAGTTTGCGGCAATCAAGAAATAATGTTAAAATATCGGTATTAGGAAAATATAAAAATGATAAAATTCGAAAATGTAACAAAAAAATATGGAGATGGTCCGGCAGTCCTTGCTAATATAGATTTGGAAATTGAAAAAGGAGAGTTCGTTTCCATTGTCGGGCAGATTGGAGCCGGAAAATCAACTTTGTTGAAGATGATTTATGCTGAATTGCATCCAACTTCCGGAAGGGTGTATTTTAATGATCGACCGATAGATGAAATCAAGCAGAGATTGCTACCTTATTTTCGCCGGAACATCGGAACGATTTTCCAAGACTTTAAATTACTGAATCACAAAACTATTTTTGAAAATGTCGCCTATGCCTTGGAAGTGCTGGGAGATGATGAAGATGAAGAGATTACAAAAAAAACTAAAAGCATATTGGATATCATAGGCCTAAAAGATAAAGCTGACATGTATCCATATCAGCTTAGCGGAGGAGAACAGCAGAAAACTTCTTTAGCGCGGGCGTTGATTCATCAGCCAATGCTGATTGTGGCGGATGAACCGACGGGGAATATCGATCCGATTTCTGCCTGGGAAATTATGCAGCTTTTTTTGAAAATAAATGAAATGGGCACTACTATAATTTTAGCCACTCACAATAAAGACAATGTTGATAAGTTGAAAAAAAGAGTCGTGACTTTGGAAAAGGGAAGAATAGTGAATGATCAAAAAAGAGGGAAATATATAATATAAGTTATAAAGTTAAAAGTTATAAAGTTTATCAAGTTGTCAAAAAAAATAAAAATATGAAATTTACAAAACTTTTCAGAACATTGAAAGAAGGATTTACAAATTTCCGGAGGAACGGATGGTTGAGCGTGGCCACAATCAGTATTATTGCGATTTCTTTGTATATCATCGGTTTCACTATGCTGATTGGTTTAACTGCCAATCTAGTTTTGAAAAATATCCAAAATAAAGTGAATATCACTGCTTACTTCAATCCGGAGGTGGATGAAAAAAGCATTTTGGAAATCAAAGATAAATTGGCGGTTTATTCTGAAGTAAAATCAATTGATTATGTTTCCAAAGATCAAGCTCTCCAAGAATTTACCAGTTTGAGCGGGGGAGATAGTTCTATCCAGGATGCATTGAAAGAGATTGGGGACAATCCTTTACTTGCTTCTCTAGTTATCAACGCCAATAGATCGGATCAATATGAAACTATTTCAAAGGCGATTGACAATTCTGGTTTTAAAGAACAGATTAGCCGTATAAATTATTCCCGCAATAAATCTATCATCGAACGGCTCAATAATATGACGCGACTTGTGGAAGAAGTGGGAATTTTTTTGGGTATCATTTTTATTATTTTAGCCATCCTCATCACTTTCAATACCATCAGAATAACCATGTATTCGCATAAAAAAGAGTTTGAGATTATGCGATTGGTCGGAGCCTCCAATATTTATGTGGAAATGCCGTTTATTTTTGAAGGAGTTTTTTATGGTATTTTTTCGGCCATTGTGTCAGGAATTCTGATTTTTATTACTGAAGAATACATATCACATCTTTCAAAACAGATTGTTCTTAATGAAAATATGATGTCCTTTTATTTCAGCAATTTCTGGATTATTTTGGGGATAATTATAGTTATGGGAGTACTCACCGGAGTAGTCAGCAGTTTAATCGCAATTAGAAAATATTTGAAAACCTAAAAATGTTGTAATGATGTAGATGTTCTAAGGTTCTAGTGTTCTAAGTGTTGTAAATGAATATTTTTATGAAAAAGTGGCTTGTAAAAGCCATTTTTTGTTGTCACTATTGACAAGAAAAGAAATATATGCTACACTGGAAAATTAAAATAAAAATAGATTTTTTTGTTCTTACCGGCAACCTATAACATAGGAGAAAATATCATGAGTTAACGTGCATATTAATGAGTCTTTGGCAAAAAACCAAAGTTGCGGTAAAGGCTCGGGAGGGGGCCAGCTATCCGCGTAAAAGCACGAGTTAGGACAGGAGTCAACACCTGGTCCTTTTTAATTTTAAAAATAAAATTTATTTGCAAAAAAGCTTTATGGCTGGTAATATTGGGATATGGAAAATCTGGAAAAACAAATTGATGAAATTCTGACTCGGGGAGTAGATGAGGTTATTAAACTTGAAAATTTAAAGGAGAAATTTATCAAAGGCGAAAAGCTTCGAGTGAAGTTCGGGATTGATCCAACTTCACCTGATTTGCATTTGGGTCACACAGTTGCCTTAAGAAAACTAAAACAATTTCAAGATCTAGGACATCACATTATTTTTTTAATTGGAGATTATACGGCAAAAATTGGTGATCCGTCCGGCCGAAGTGAAACTCGCAAAGTGCTTACTTCGGAGCAAGTGAAAGAAAATCTAAAGGACTACGAAGTGCAGGCTGGTAAAGTGCTAGATATGAAAAACGTTGAAGTTCGATACAATAGCGAATGGTATAGCAAAAAAAACGCAATGTTTCTTTTTGAATTAACATCTAAAATTACAGTTGCGCGCGCAATAGAGCGTGATGATTTCAAAAAAAGATTAAAAGATGATGTGGACGTTAGTGTTTTGGAGGTTCTCTACCCATTAATGCAGGGATATGACAGTGTTGAGCTTGATGCGGATGTTGAAATTGGTGGAACAGACCAAAAGTTTAATTTATTGATGGGAAGAAAAATTCAAAAACGCTATGGAAAAAAAGAGCAGGATATTATTACAGTGCCCCTTCTAGAAGGAACGGATGGTATAAATAAAATGAGTAAAAGCCTCGGAAATTATATTGGCATAGCTGAACTGCCGAATGAAATGCTGAGTAAAATTATGTCAATTCCTGATAGTTTGATAATAAAATATTTTCGTTTACTGACGGATATTTCAGAAGAACAAATCAAAAAAACTCAAGATGATATAAGAATATCTAAGCTCAATCCTCGCGATGCGAAACTGGATTTGGCCTTTGAAATTACCAAAATCTATCACGGCGAAGAAAAAGCGCAGGAAGCGAAAGAATATTTTGTTAATACTTTTTCCAAAAAAGAAACCCCGGAAAATATTCCGGAAATAAAGGTTGAAAAAAGTGAGATTAAGCTCACGGAATTTTTGGTTTTGGCAAAAACCGCAGAATCAATCAGTAATGCCAGGAGAAAAATTGAACAAGGCGGAGTTGAAATTGACGGGAAAAAAGTGGAAGATTGGAAGGTGGTTTTAAATAAAGAAAATAACGGTAGTATTTTAAAAATTGGAAAATTCAGTTTTGTAAAAATAAAATTTTAGAAGAGGAGAATTCGCGAACAATGCGGATATTTGAGGTTTATTGAACAATTTTAATTTTTTTATAATATTTTAATTTATGGAAAAACAATATATTTGTCAAAATTGCGGATATAGCGGAAAACCAAAAGTTGATCCTTTAGATGTAGATATAAAGTGGCTATTGCTATTTCCTAGCGCATGGTGGATGTCAGAACACACTAGGAAACTATGTCCGAAATGCAATAAACACGAAATGAAATGTATAAATTGCAAAGCTCCCAGTATGTCAATAAAAAATATAATCATATTAATTATATTATTTGTAATAATTTTTGGAATAGCATTTTATTTTTTTAATTAAAATGAAGTTTAGCTATAACTGGCTCAAAAAATTATTCGGAATGAAAAAATCTTCGGAGCAATCGGAAGAATTTTTAGCTGAGAAACCGCAGGAAGCTAAGGTTGAAGAAAAATTAAGCCAAGATTTGGACAAAGTTGTGGTTGGGGAAGTTTTGGAAGTAAAAAAACACCCGAATGCGGATCGCTTGCGATTGGCGAAAGTGAATGTTGGAACAGAAATTTTGGAAATTGTTTGCGGCGCGCCGAATTTGGAAGTCGGGCAAAAAGTAATGGTCGCGACTCTGGGCGCCAAGTTACCCAACGGTGCTGAAATCAAAGAAGCTAACATCCGCGGCGTAAAATCCTGCGGAATGATCTGCGCGGAAGATGAGCTGGGACTGGGTTCGGATCACGCTGGGATTATGATTTTGGATGAAAATACTAAAATTGGAATGGAATTTAAAGAATATATTGATTTGAATAAATAACTCATAGAGTAAATAAAATTATGAGAAGAATTGTTATTGAGGATAAGGAAGAAAAAATATTACTGGAAGAATTAAATAAAAGGACTGATATTAAAGCTGAAAGGGTTAAAAGACTTTTGGCTTTGCCTGATCTTACCAAGAAAGAAAATTCTCCGGTAAAAATTGTAAATGATAAAATACTAAGCCTTCCTGTGTGGGCAGATTTTGACGTGGTTGATATTCCGAAAATTGTAACAGTTGAAGATGATTTTGATTTATTGAATACTCCAAAAGAGCACCCAAGCAGGCGAGAGGCAGATACTTATTATTTGGATCAAATTCATATTTTACGCACACAAATGACTGTTATGTGGCCTTATTATTTCCGAGACGAAGAAGTTTTAGAGAGACTGAAGAGAGATGGCGGGGTTGGGTCACTTTCACCGGGAATTGTTTGGCGTAAAGACGAAATTGACAGAAAGCATTATCCTGCGTTTCATCAGACAGACTTTTTGTATGTTTGCAGAAAAGACAAAAGAATTATTACTTTAGAAGATCTGCAAGACATTCAAGCCGATGCAATAAAAGCAATTTTTGGAAATATTGAGTTTAGGTTTTTAGTTGACTCCTTTCCTTTCACCGATCCGTCTACTCAGGCGGAGATTAATTGGAATGGGAATTGGATCGAAATAACCGGAGCAGGTCTTGTGCACTCAAATTGTTTGAGAAATTTTGGTTTAGACCCGGAAGTTTATAATGGATATGCCGGCACGTTTGGTTTGGACAGAGTTGCCATGATAAAGATGGACATACCGGATATCAGAATTCTCTGGTCGACTGACGAAAGGATTACGAGTCAATTTAAAGATATTAACAGCAAATTCAAAGAAGTCAGTAAATTTCCCGAAACCACCAGAGATATTTCGTTTATTATTAATAAGGACGTAAGCCTTAATAATTATTATGAAATTGTTCGAGATTATGCAAATAATCTGATTGAGGAGGTAAAACTTTTGGATGAATATGAAAATGAGGAAAAATTCGGTAAGGGCAAAAAAAGCTATACCTTTCACATCGTCTATCGTTCATCTGAAAGAACTTTGACCAGCGAAGAAATTAATAAAATACAAACAGAAATCCGCGCAAAAACCGAGAAGGAACTGGGCGCATTATTGAGATAAATAATTTTTTTTATTATCAATGCAAGTGACTGAAACTAAAACCAAAATATTAACCAAAAAAAATATAGCCATCGCTATTTCCGCGATTGGTCTTCCTATTGCTTTAGCCATAACTCTCATCAATTACACTGAAAATGCCAAAGATGCCGAAGCCAGAAACGTGATGATGGAAACAATGAAAACCAAAGGTTGTGTGGCAGACGGACTACTCACGGGATCTGGCGGAGATACAGGCACGCTGATAGCATCTATCAACAGGTCGCAGTGTCAATATCTGCATCGTTCAATTGAAACTTGGACCACTCCGCCGGATTTTGCGCTCATTGCGGAAAATATGAAAAAGATAAAAAAACCTGGCATAATTTATAGTATGTTTTTGGCGGAAGCGATTGGGTTGGATTCCAAATATAATTATCCGGATGGAAGCGGACAGTTTGATTTTCCTGCCATGTGCAAGAATGGCAGTCAAGAATTTTGGGGTCCGGGAACTTGCAAAGCCAATTTTGCGAGCAAGGAGTATAGAAAATATTTGAGCTATATCACCAAACAAGCGATTGATTTGGGAGTGCAAAGTTTTCTTATCGGACAAATCTATTTCCAAGATGTCGGCAGTTCCAGAAATTCGATTGCTCCGGAAATAATTTCCGAAATGCGCCAATACGCGAAATCAAAGGGAAAGGTTATCACAATTGGCGCTCAGACTAATGATATAGAGGATCCGAATTATCTGAAACTTTTTGATTATATCGAAGGAGGAGTGGGGATTGATGATGTTGGAAATATAGAAAACGGGGCGTGCTTTTCGAGATGGTGGAAAAAACCGGGCGACCGCTGCTGGGCGCTTTTGTGGAACGAAAAATTTGCTTCCAAGGCGAATAATGTTATTCTCAATTTTGATTGGAGCGGTTTAGAATATGATGATATGAGCAAATTTGCCAGAATGAACAAATCAAATCGGGAAAAAACTTTGAAAAATTTGTATCAAATGTTTGCTAGCAGAAAAGTGGGATTCTTGATGCCATTTTTAGCGGTGGTTTACAGGGATAACAATGGATGTTATGGCCCGAACAGCGAATATTATTCACCGGATAATAAATATTCATGCAAGGATGAGGATTTCATGAATTCGGTACTGCAAAAAGGTTTTGTCACGAATGGCGCTCAATTTGTCAGTCAAATTGTTCCCAGCCGAATGATTGCGGGAGAAAAATATCAGGTTTCGGTGACAATGAAAAATATCGGAACCGGTGATTGGTCAAAGGCGGGGGGTTATCGGTTAGGTTCTCAAAATCCACAAGATAATAATTTTTGGAATAGAAGAGTGGAATTTTCAAATACGGAAAATATTTTACCCGGACAGAATAAAGTATTCGATTTTCAAGTTACCGCTCCGGCAACACCCGGAATATATAATTTCCAGTGGAAAATGGTTCAAGAGGGGTTTGAATGGTTTGGAGGGTTAACGCAAAATATGATAATTAATATTGAGTCAAATCCAAATGTTCAAACTGCTCCAAGTATTACGACTACCACATTTATTCCTTTTTCTTCAACTACAAGCACGACAATAAGATAGATTTAACTCAATTTACATAAAAATCAAAATTTGGTATAATTAAAGTAATATCAAACACGCTCAAATCAAAACCAAAAAACCATGCCCACCAAACTTCTCAAAAATAAATTATATTTTACATTAATCTTTTCTTTTCTAAGTCTGGTTTTTTTCACCAACTCCGCCAATGCTACCACTTGCTCTCCACCTAGCGTAAATTTCACGATGCCGTCAAGCGTTAAAGCAGGCTCTCCACTTGCTTTTACAATTAAAGGCACATCCGCAGGAGGAGTCACAGGAATTAAATTAAGCAGCAACAAAGGTTATCAAGCGCAATTAATTGGCGATGCCAGCACCGCCGGTCAATGCCCTTGGACCAATGATCTTACTAAAACCAATTCCTGCACCTTCTCTAGTTCTGATACCAATACTAATTTTCCAAACGGCACCACTATCACATATACAGCTATAGTAACTAATATTTCAAATTGCCAATCGACTTCCACCAAAACAGTTACTATCGGAGGGACTACTGCCACTTGTTCTGGACTAAATTCGAAGGTGTGTTTTGATCATCCATTTCCAGCTAACGTCACAGGTTGCGGTAATTCCACTCAAGAACGTGTTTGTAATAATGGCGTATGGGGAGAGTGGGGTGATTGTAATCTCAATGGATGTACTTGCAAAACAGGATATGTATGGAGTTCGACAAGCAAGAGTTGTGTGGGTATTATTCCCACTTGTTCCGGACCAACATCGCAATCTTGCACTCCCAAATTACCTGATAATGCCGTGAGTTGCAGCCAATCCACTCAAGATCGAGTTTGCACCAATGGAAAGTGGGGGTCATGGAATCCTTCTGAATGCAAACCGACTCTATGCTTGTGTTTGGTTCCGGATTTTAAATGGGATGAAGCAATAAAAAGTTGCGTTGCAACTGATTCATCTATGGATTTGAGAACACGATTGACCTCTATGATGATTCCCGCTGCCGATATCGACGGGCTTATAAATTTTGCTATCACTCATGGTGTACCCTATGGCGAATTAACTAATGTTTTAGATAATGTAGTTAACATGCCCAAATCCGATCCTCTTTCATATCTGGAAGCATTTTCTGTTGCATACTATGCGGTTAATAATAATTTATTAGATGCAAAATACGCGCCGATTGTTGATTATTTGAGAAATGGACAAATTGATGTTGCGATAGGAACGGCGTCAGGCTTATATGCCGGAGTGTATGAAAATTGGCAAAATAGGTATGTAATAAATGAAGAATATCGTAAAATTTTGCCCATAGACAGTGTCTTTGCGCAATCCATAATGCTTCATGAATTAGTCCATGCTTATCAGGATGCAACACATGATAATAGGCCGATACAAGAACTGGAGGTGGATGCGTATTTGGCCGGAAATAAATATAATCTTTTAGAAAGCGGGTTTATGAAAAAAGCTGATGGAGGGGTTGCGATTAATATCCCGGGATATGATTTAAATTATGGTTCCAACAAGATAGACGCCCATGATTTTTATAGGACATGGATATTATTAGAAACAATTAGAAATAATGCGCAAAGTGGCAAAAACGAATTAAACAATATCACAGCCAGTGGCAAGTTATTATCTTCAATGACTAGCAATGAAGTTGTTGAATTTGCGAACACAGGATTGGGCTTCATTAGTGAGTCTTCAAAGAAAAATTGGAGAGATATGACAAAAAATGGAGATTACCAGTATTATTTTATGAATGATAAGGTGTTTTATAATTTTGTGGCAAAGACGCCTCATTTTAATAATGGTGTGGGAATAGGTGTGGTTAAATAACACAATTATCTAAATTTTTCACGGTGCGGATTTGTGAATAATTTTATTTTCTAATATTTTAGTCTGTTGAAAAAATATTCCTTTAATATATTTCAACAATTAATTTGAAAATAAAAACGCCAATTTTTTTGGTGTTTTTTATTTTTTAGGGATAAAGCATTATTCTAGCGTTTTCTGGTTGACAAAAAATAGCCGATATGTTAGTATAATATAACTTAATTTTTAAACTATATTTATGCATAAAAATAGCTCAAATAAGCAACATTTCTTTTATTCCGCTTTTGAAAGTCTGACAGCGGAACTTCCTTTGCGTTCTCAAGAAATTATCAAAGCCCGCTATGGAATTGACGGCGGAAAGCCGGCTACTTTGGAGGAAATTGGCAACAGATATCAGATAACCCGAGAGAGAGTGAGGCAGATAATCGCTGATATTTTCAAAAAAATCGAAAAACACAAAAACAGCCCGATTCTTGAAGAGGTGCGAAATAAAATCATATTTACTATCAAAGCTAAAAGTGATATAATCAGAAAAGATAAAGCCGTTTTTTTGCTGAGTGAAGGGCATGACGGAGAAATCGGATGCGCGGAATTTTTTCTGGAACTTTTGGAAGATATTTCCGTTTTGGAAGTTGTCGGAGAAATGGAAAAATCATTGGCGATTTCCGGTTTCAATTTTGAACATTGGAAACAAATAAAAGATGCTGCAATTGAAGCGCTCAAAAAAGCTAATGATCCGTTGGAAGCTTCTGAATTGTTCAAAAAAACTGCTCTCAAAGAAAAAGAAGTGGAGTTGGAAAAATTTTTGGATTTCATCGATGTTTCGGCTGAAGTCAGAAAAAATAGTTTTGAAAAATGGGGTTTGGCAGGATGGAAAGAAATAACTCCCAAAGGCACCAGAGAAAAAGCTTATTTGGTGCTCAAGGAAAGCGGAAAACCTCTGCATTTCAGAAAAATTGCCGAGCTGATTGACAAATACAGCCTGAACAAGAAAAAAACTCATCCGCAAACAGTCCACAATGAACTAATCAAAGATGAAAGTTTTGTTCTGGTGGGAAGAGGAATCTATGCTTTGAAAGATTGGGGTTACAAAAAAGGCACAGTTAAAACGGTTCTGGAAGATATTTTGAAAAAAAATTCCGCCCCGATGAAAAAAGAAGAAATATTGGCTGAAGTTTTGAATATCCGCCAAGTCAAGAAATCTACCGTTATTATCAATCTTAATAATTTCTTCCAAAAAGTTGAAAAAGACAAATATACTTTGAAGAAATAATGCTTTTAAAATAATCCAAAGGTTGCCTGACGTAAAATAAAAAAATAAATGAATATCTTTCTTTCAATTTCACAGGGATTTGCGGACAACATGAGAAATGTGTGGCTTGTTTTTGCGAATACCTGGTTTTTGATTTTACCGGTAGGATTTTATTATCTTTTCAAGTTGATTTGGATGGATAAAGTTCAGATCGCTTTTTTGTGTTCCATTGAATATGCTCTTTTGGAAATCATTCCTCCGCGCGATATTGAAAGAAGTCCCAAACCGATGGAGTCTTTTTTCGCGGGACTGACCGGAGTTTTGAAAACCTTTAATGCAAAGGAAGAATACATCAAAGGAATGCTGACATATAAATTTGGCCTAGAATTGGTAAGCGATGGAGGGGCGACTCATATTTATATCAGAACTCCCAAAATATTTAGAAATCTGGTGGAAGCCAATTTATATGCCCAATATCCAACCGTGGAAATTATGGAAGTTCCCGATTTTGTTCTGGATGTTCCAAAAATAATTCCCAACAAAGACTGGGATTTATGGGGTACGGATTTGCAGTTTGTAAAACCGGATCCATTTCCTATCAAAACCTACAAAAAATTTGAGGAAACAGTCACTGGCACTATGATTGATCCGATGTCAGCAATCATTGAAGTGATGGGAAAAGTCGGGCCCAATCAGAAAATTTGGTTTCAGTATGTCATTTATCCGGAAAAAGATAGTTGGTTTAATACCGGACTGGCCCTTGTTCAGGAACTGGCGGGACGATCAAAAAAAAGTAAAGGAATTTTTTCAAATGTCTTGCATGACATCATGGACGTTATAAGCAATCTTTCCAAAGGATTGTGGGGAGAAGAATTCACATTTGCTACTACTGAAGAAAAAAAGGATGAATCGCCGTTGGAATTTAGATTGACTCCGGGAGAAAAAGATACATTAAAAGCTTTGGAAGAGAATGTTGGCAAGCCTGTTTTTAAAGTCAAAATGAGGTTTATATATCTGGGGCTCAAAGAATATTTTGATAAGTCCACGACGTCGTCTTTTATCGGAGCTATTAAGCAATTTAATGATAACAATTTAAACGGTTTCAAACCGCATGATGAAACCAAGACCTATGCGAATTATTTTCTCGCGGAACAAAGAATAAAATACCGCAAACGGAGAATTTTCAAGAGATTTATTGAAAGGGATCCGACCGGATTAAAGCTCATTATGAGCACGGAGGAATTGGCTACCGTTTTTCATTTGCCGGATATGTCGGTTATGGCACCGCATATTACGCGAGTGGATGCCAAAAAAGGAGGCGCTCCGACCAATTTGCCTATATAATAATATTATTTTAAAAATCCTAAATTAAATAGTTTATGCCAGATGCAAATTCAGATATAACATTTTTTGCCAAAACTAATTTTCGCAACCGAGAAGCAGTTTTTGGAATAAAAACCGACGATCGGCGCCGGCATATGTATGTCATTGGAAAAACCGGCATGGGAAAAACCAATCTGCTGGAAAATATGATTGTCCAAGATATCCAAAATGGACATGGAGTGGCCTATGTCGATCCTCACGGAGACACGGCGGAAAAACTTATCAAATCTATCCCGGCCAATCGGATTAATGATGTTATTTATTTCAATCCGGCCGATCAGGATTATCCGATTGCTTTTAACGTGATGGAAAAGGTGGGACCGGAATATCGCCATTTGATAACTTCCGGACTGATTGGTGTTTTCAAAAAAATCTGGGCTGATTCTTGGGGACCAAGATTGGAATATATTTTGCGTAATGCTATTCTGGCTCTTTTGGAATATCCCGGATCAACTCTTTTGGGTGTGACCAGAATTTTGGTAGACAAAAAATATCGAGAAAAAGTGGTGGAAAAAATTACCGATCCGGTAGTGAAATCATTTTGGGTGGATGAATTTACCAAATGGAACGATCGAGTGCTTCAAGAAGTTATTTCTCCGATTCAAAACAAAGTCGGGCAATTTTTATCCAGCTCTTTGATCAGAAATATTGTCGGCCAAACCGCATCCTCTTTTGATATCAGGGAAATAATGGACAACAGAAAAATATTAATTCTCAATCTTTCCAAAGGAAGGATTGGTGAAGATAATAGCGCGCTTTTGGGAGCGATGATGATTACCAAGATTCAATTGGCCGCCATGGCGCGGGTGGATATTCCGGAAGAAACTCGCCATGATTTTTATTTATACGTAGATGAATTCCAAAATTTTGCCACGGAATCTTTTGCCAATATTTTGTCAGAAGCCAGAAAATATCGTCTCAATTTAATTTTGGCTAATCAATATATCACGCAAATTGATGAAAAAGTCCGGGACGCGATTTTTGGAAATGCCGGAACACTTATTTCTTTCCGAGTTGGGGCGGTTGATTCGGAATTTTTGGAAAAAGAATTTTCTCCCGTTTTTTTAATGAATGATGTGATAAATTTACCGAAATATAATATATATTTGAAATTAATGATAGATGGAATTGCCGGAGATGCTTTTTCAGCGGTCACTCTTCCGCCGGTAGAATTGAAAGGAACAATTGAAAATGAAGAAACGGTTATTCGTGTTTCACGCGAACGTTATGCCTCCAGCAGAGTGGAAGTGGAAGATAAAATTAATCGGTGGAGTGGAATGCTGATGATGGACAAAATAGAAAAAGGAGAATATAAAGTTGCTCCGCCAAAAACCAACAACATTACAGTTGTTGTGCCGGCAAAAGCAAAAAGTGAATATGTAGCTTCTGCTGTTTCTGTTGCTCCATCTATTCCAGCCGTTTCAACTACTCCACTGGTTCCATTTGCTCCGGTTGTTGTAAATGATGTTGAAAAAACTTTATTTTCGGCAGTTTGTGATAATTGTGAAACGGAAATTCAAGTGCCCTTCAAACCGGATGGCAAACGTCCGACTTTTTGCAAAGATTGCTTGAAAGATTATCAAAGAATGATGGCTAAAGCCCGAGAAAAAGAAATAATTACACAGACACCAGTTGAAGAGAAAAATGTGAAAATAATTTTGCCGAAACCGGTTGCAAATAAAATAGAGCACAAAATTTATTCGCCGCAGGATCAGCCGATGAAATTGTCCCAAATGCAATATATTGCACCCAAAAAATTCAAGGTTCAAAAACAAAGAACTCAGGTCAATCTTCAAGAAGTCAGGCAATTGATAAATAAAAACAAAGAGGAAAATGGGAATCAGCAAACTTAATTTAAATAGAAAAATATCAAGTCTGACGGCCTTTATTGTAATAATCGTGCTGGGGATTGCCTTGGCATGGCTTTCTTTTTATACCGCTGATGAAATTTTAAAAACAGCTCCAAATTCAAAAGCCTTCAATATTGAGAAAAGAACAGATAAGCAACTGAATTAAATTAAAGTTGCTTTTTTGCGTAGGCATATTAAGGCAAGTATATTTTACAGGGATTTATAGTTGTAATATTATTAGATTATGGCTAAAAAAATAAAAAAAAGAGTAATTGTGGCAATGTCAGCGGGAGTGGATTCTTCTGTGGCAGCCGGAATGTTGAAAAAACAAGGCTATGATGTCATAGGCATTTTTATGCATTTTTGGAAAGAACCGGGGCAAGATGAACTCAGAGAAAACAAATGTTGCTCATTGGAATCTCAGATGGACGCACGCAAAGTGGCGCAAATTTTGGACATTCCGCTTTATACGACCAATGTAGCCAAGGAATTCAAAAAAGACGTGGTGGATTATTTTCTGTCCGAAAACAAAGCTGGGCGGACGCCTAATCCTTGCGTGGTTTGCAATGAGCGGATAAAATTCAATTTTCTTTTCAAGAAGATGCTAGAAATGGAAGCGGATTTTGTTGCTTCAGGTCATTATGCTCAAATTAAAGAGACAAGCGACAAGAGACAAGCGACAAGAAAAGTTTATCATTTGTTTCAGGGAAAAGATCAGGAAAAAGATCAATCATATTTTTTGTATAATCTAACGCAAAAACAACTGGCCAAAATTATTTTTCCGGTCGGAAAATATCAAAAACCGGAAATCCGTAAAATTGCGGAAAAGATGGGTTTGCCTGTTTTTAATAAAGACGATTCTCAAGGACTTTGTTTTACTCCGGAAAAATATCCGACTGAATTTTTGAAAAGAAATTTGAAAATGCAGAAAGGGAAAATCATGGATACTAATGGCAAAGTTCTGGGAGAGCACGAAGGTCTGCCGCTTTATACATTCGGGCAAAGGCGGGGGATTAATATTGGCGGAACCGGGCCATATTATGTCGTTGGTAAAGATATGAAAAAAAATATCTTGCAGGTTACAAATATCGAAAAACATCCGGAACTTTTCCGCCAATCGGTACAGTTGGAAAATGTAAAATGGGTAACGAGCGCTCCAAAATTTCCGTTTAAAACTAATGTGAAAATTCGATATCGGCATCTGGCTGTTTGTGCTATAATTTACCCAGTTAAATCCGATGAAATCGGTTCGCCGAAGGCGAAATTTAACAGGGTGAAAAATCCTCAAAAAGGCATTTATGTGTTAGAATTTGACGAACCGCAGAAAGCAGTGACTCCGGGACAATCAGCCGTATTCTATTCAAATAAAGGTGAAGTAATTGGAGGGGGAATTATCAAAAAATAAAATCTTAAATCTAAAATCTCAAATCTAAAATTAATTTAAATTTATGTCAGACGAAAATCAAAATGGAGATGGAGATGTGAATGGAGGCGGAGACGAACAAGATTTAAAGGCCAAGAGAAGAAGATTGCAATACGATCTCATAATATTGGATTCGGATCTCAAAAAGATGGTTGCGAAAAAAGAGCAATCATTAGCTGAAATAAAAAGACTGAAAAGACAAGCTGATTTGCTGAAAGTGCAAATTGAAGATAAAGAAAGAGAGCAAAAGAAAATGGATAGCGAGGAAGCATTAGTGAGAAATGATTTTATGGCGCTTAAGAAAAAAATAAATGTTTTAAATTAATATCAATTAAGGTCTTTGAAAAAAGGAGTTGCCAATGAGTTGGAAAAACTGGAAAAGGACAGAATGGAAAAAATTGAAAAGATGGCAAAGGTGGGTATATGGCGGATTAGTGATAAAAATTGTTGAAACTATTATTGTCGCCGCTATAATTTATTTTGTCATCGATTAACCGCAATTCAGAAAAAACTGAATGGCGGTTTTTTTTAAGTATTATAAACTATCATAATTGTGCGGTCGCACAATTATGATATAATAGAAATATGTATAAATTTGGACCGATACAAAAAAAGATTATTCTGACAATTGCAGGAGGTGTGGCGCTTGGGTTGTCTTCGTCTCCTAAGCAATACTTCAAAACTTTTCGCAGACTAAGTTGGGAATGGAAAAAAATAAATCAAGCGAATTTTAATCGTTCAATTCGCAGACTTTCAGATGAAAAACTAATTGAAGAAAAATTACTACCTGATGGTTCATATAAACTATTTCTTACTAAAGAAGGTAAGAATAAGGCGAGAAAATTGTCGCTGCTAGGCGAATTTATAAAATTTAAAAAACCGAAATATTGGGATAAAAAATGGAGAATTGTAATTTTTGATATCCCCGAAAAATATAAAGGTTTTCGAAATATTTTAAGAGAGCATCTGTATTTTTTGGGATTTTTTAAATTGCAAAATAGCGTTTTTGTTTCTCCTTATCCATATGAAAAACCAATTTTAGAGTTGGTTGCTTTATATGAAGCTGAATCATATGTTCGAGTAATTACAGCTGAGAAAATTGACAATGAATCATCATTAAAGAAGCATTTCTTTCGAGCAAAATAATTTTATCAAAATAATGCGGTCGCATAATTATGATGAAAGTAGTAGTTGAAATTTAAAATTAGTAATATTCTAGCTGGCACAAATATATTTTACCTTAAGATATTTATTTGCTATTATAAGTGTATGACTGCTAACGAACTACGACAAAAATATCTGGATTTTTTCAAAGAAAAAGGGCATACAATTATTCCCTCAGCTTCTTTGGTGCCGGAAAACGACCCTTCGGTGCTTTTTACTAGCGCTGGAATGCAACCCCTGGTGCCTTATTTGATGGGAGAAAGCCATCCAGGAGGTAAAAGGGTGGCCAGTGTGCAAAAATGCGTCCGAACGATCGATATTGATGATGTGGGCGACAATAGGCATTGTACATTCTTTGAAATGCTGGGCAATTGGTCATTTGGAGATTACTTCAAAAAAGAAGCGATTGAGTGGAGTGCGGAATTTTTATTTGAAAAAAAATGGCTAGGATTGAATCCAAAAAGAATATTTGCGACAACTTTTAGGGGCGAAGGTGACCCTTCGACAGGCTCAGGGCAAGCAATTCCAGCAGACAATGATTCGCCGAAAATTTGGCAGGAAGTTTTTGCAAAATATAATATCAAAGCCGAAGTGGCAGGAATGGACGAAATGATAAAAGATAATGTAAAAATAATTCCATTGGGCGCGGAAGATAATTTTTGGATTGCTGGCGCGACTGGACCATGCGGATCAGACACGGAAATGTTTTATGATACTAGGCCACAAGATGGCGCAATCAATGATACATTTCAAAATTTGGTAAAATCCGGGCGCCTGATTGAAATTTGGAATAATGTATTTATGGAATATGAAAAGAAAATTAAGATACAAGATACAAAAAACAATGACCAAATAGAATATGCATATATTAAATTAAAACAGCAGAATGTGGATACGGGAATGGGGATCGAAAGAACTTTGGCAGTACTCAATGGTAAAGAAAATATTTTTGAAACGGAATTATTTCAGCCGATAATTGAAAAAATAGAAGAAATTTCCGGAAAAAAATATCATAGCAATGAAAAATCTTTTCGTATCATCGCTGATCATATAAAAACTGCTACTTTTATGATTGCTGATGGGGTAGAGCCGCTAAATGTCGGACGAGGCTATGTTTTACGCCGATTAATCCGTCGAGCTGTTCGTTATGGAAAATTGTTAGGAGTGGAAAATAATCTTACGATTCGAATCGTTGAAGTAATTTCCGAAATGTATAAAAATCAATATTTGGAGTTGGAAAATAATAAAAACACCATTTTTGAGGAATTGAAAAAAGAAGAAAAAAAATTTAAAGAAACTTTGGAAAAAGGCTTGAAGGAATTTGAAAAAATGCAGAATGTTTCCGGAATAGACGCTTTTAATTTATATCAGACGTATGGCTTTCCATTGGAAATGACAGAGGAATTGGCGCTTGAAAAAGGAATAAAAATAAACAAAAAAGAATTTGAAGAAGAATTCAAAAAACATCAGGAGAAATCTCGCACTGCTTCTGCCGGACAGTTTAAAGGTGGGTTGGCTGATGTGAGTGAAGTAACGGTGAAATATCATACTGCTACACATCTGCTCTTGGCGGCGATGCGACAAATTTTGAGTTCGGAAATTTATCAAAAGGGAAGCAATATTAATGCTGAAAGATTGCGTTTTGATTTTAATTATCCGGAAAAATTATCAGCAGAAAAATTGAAAGCTATTGAAGATCTGGTAAACGAAAAAATTCAGAAAAGAATTGAAGTGGAAATGAAGGAGATGCCTAAAGAAGAAGCGTTGAAATTAGCCAAAGTCTCGTTTGATTCTTCTAAATACGGCGACATGGTTAAGGTTTATAAAATTGGAGAATTCAGTACCGAACTTTGTGGCGGACCGCATGTCGAACATACTGGAGAACTGGGAAAATTTAAAATAATCAAAGAAGAAGCATCCAGCGCCGGAGTGCGTCGAATTAAGGCGACTCTTTCCTAAAGCTAAGCTTTAGGAAATTAAAACTATTTAAAAAAAATTATAAAGTCGAAAGTTGCTTGACTTTTTGGAATATTTATTATATTATCGAACTTCCAAGTTTTTTTAAAAAATGAATCAAATAAAAAACCATAACTTTTTCAAGGAGGATTACGATGGGAACACAGGGTCTTGTTACTATAATGTCGGATAAAAGAGTTTTAATGAAAGTTGTAGCTGGATGTGATGGGTATAACGCAAAAAAGTTAGCAGTTCTGATAGAAAAATCATGGCCAGTTTCCAAAGAAGATGCTATAAAACTTGCCGTAAAAACCAAATTCGGGTGCCCCGATTGTTTGGTAGTAATTACTGATCAGGATACACAGGAAGGAAGCGAGGAACTAGGCTTGCTATACTTTAAAACATTTCAGAAGCCTAAGTTTAATCCACGTTGGAAACATGGCACGGCTCCTTATACAAAAGTTATTAAAATTAAAAAGTAAGGCAATAATCTGATTTGTAAAAGAGGCGCTTGAAAACAAGGCCTCTTTTTTCTTGGCTAATTTCATAATTTTTTCGTGATATTGACAAAATGAGCTTAATAAGTTATCATCGGGATATTGTATATGCTTAATTTTTGATTCGTAATTCATAATTTGTAACTCATAATTCATTCATATGTTGGCAATTATAAAAACCGGAGGAAAACAATACAAAGTCCAAGTAGGGGATAAAATTAAGGTGGAAAAACTGGTGGGCGAAGCGGACACCAAAATTACTTTTGATGAAGTGCTTTTTATTGGTGATGAAAAATCAGTAAAAGTCGGCACTCCAATCATTGAAGGCGCGAAGGTGGAAGGAAAGATTTTGCAGCAAGGGAAAGCCAAGAAAGTTGTCGGAATAAAATTCAAAGCCAAGAAAAGATATAAAGTGAAATTCGGACATCGCCAACCTTTTACCGAAGTGGAAATTACAAAAATTTAAAACTCTACAAATTTAAAAACTCCCAGTAGTCCTTAGACTCTGGGAGTTTTTTTATGCTAATTCGTGAAAGAAGGTTTTCATTCTTTCAATTAAACCATTTGAGAGAAATCTTCCTTCGATACAGTCGATTTCTAAAGCTTTTTTGCCAGTTAAATAATCCTCAACATAGCCTCTGAAAGAAAAAACTCTTTTTTTAGTGCTAATCATTTGCACGACTATTCTAAGCTGATTACCCATCTTAATTTCTTTTCCGAAGGTGATATTGCTTACTTTCACTAGCCGTGGTTCTCCTTTTAATTTTTTTTCAGAAGTTTTTAGAATCATAGTAATGAAAGCCTGAGCAATACATTCTGCTAAGACAAATCCTGGGTAAACCTTTCCTTTTAGATGTCTTTTTAGAAAAGGATCGCGTTTGCCGATATATTTGTAGGCAATTATTTCTTTCTTTTCTTCGTCGATGCTAATAATGCCATCTAACAAAAGAAAAATCCCATTATAATAGGGAGACAGCAATACTGCCAAGTCATCCCTGTTTATCCGCATTTTTTCTAAGTCTATTTTTGGTGTATTCACGAAAATTCCTCCTTTTAGAATAAGTTTATTTTTTAAAATTACAACTGTCTATTATATCATTTCTCTGCGATTTGTCAAGGCGGAGGACAAGGTCACTTCATCGGCATATTCAATGTCCGAACCAGTCGAAAGTCCTCTTGCTAGACGCGTTATTTTGACGCCCAAGGGCTGTAATTGCTTTTTGAGGTATAATGCCGTCGCATCACCTTCCGTGGTCGGATTGGTGGCTAAAATAATCTCTTCAATACCCTCATTTTTTATTCTTCCTAGGAGTTCAGTTATTTTCAATTCCGTTGCTTCGCCCGTACCGGAGAAAATCACTCCGCCCAAAACATGATAAAGCCCGCGGAACGATCCGGTTTTTTCAATGGAAATAATATCCAATGGTTCTTCCACGACACAGATTATTTTTTGTTCTCTTTGGGCGTTTTTGCAAATTTCACAAAGGTCATCTTCGGCAATGTTAAAACATTTTTTGCAGGATTTCAAATTTTTTATTTCCGCCAAATTTTCGGAAAAGTCTTTCAATTTTTCTTTATCTTGTTTGAACAAAAACAAAACCAGCCGTTCGGCCATTTTCGGTCCAACAGAAGGAAGTGAAGCGAAATTGTCTATTAATTTTTTGAATTTTTTAGGATACATAATTTAAGAATTTTTAATTTCCAATTTTTAATTTTATAAATAAATTATAAATCTCTAAATTTTTAAACATTAATAATTAAGATTTATTTTCCGCCAAAGGCGGATCAGCCTTAGGCTGAAAAAATTACAAAATTAAAAATTATAAAATTTTATTCAGTGTGTGCCCGTTCGAGAGATTTGAAAGAAGTGGATGTTTCATCAAAATACAAAGAAACTTTTCCAATCGGTCCATTTCTGTGTTTGGCAACATGCAATTCAATAATATTTTTATTTGGGGTGTCCGGTTTCTCACGGTCTTCACGATAGAGAAATATTACCACATCCGCATCCTGTTCGATGGAACCTGACTCACGGAGATCCGATAGTTTTGGAATTTGCGGACTGCGGGATTCAACGGCGCGGGACAACTGCGAAAGCGCGACAACAGGAATATTTAATTCTCTGGCCAACTGTTTCAAGCCTCGGGAAATTTCGGAAATTTCATTCACGCGGTTGTCTCCGCCACTTCGCCCTTCCATCAACTGCAAATAATCGATAATAATCAAACCCAAATTATGCTCGGCTTGCAAGCGGCGCGCCATCGTTCTCATTTCCATAATATTAGCGGATCCCGTGTCATCAATATAAATAGGCGCTTCACTCAAAACTCCCATTGCGTCTCCAATTTTTTGGAAATCATCGGTTTTCAATTTTCCGGTTCTGAGGCGCCACAAATCCACTCCGGCTTGCGCGGCAATCATACGGTCAATCAACTGATCGGAGGACATTTCCAAAGAAAAAATTCCCACCGGAACTTTTGAATGAACCCCGATATTTCTGGCAAAATCCAATGCCAAAGAAGTTTTTCCGATAGAAGGCCGGGCGGCTACGATAACCAAATCGGATTTTTGCAATCCAGCCAAAATATTATCCAAATCAGGAAATTCAGTTGGAATTCCTCGGAATTTGTTTCCATCTTTGTGCAATTCATCAATACGATTGAAAGCGGCTTCCAAAATCGAACGGATGGGAACGAAATCTTGCTTGATATATTTTTGCGAAACGGCGAAAAGTTTTTGTTCCGCTTCGTCCAAAGTTTTTTCGATATCGTCTCCTTCTTTGTATCCCATTTCCAAAATTTCAGTCGCAGTGGCAATCAATCGTCGCAGCAATGATTTTTTTTGCACTACTTTCGCATAGTGAGTAATGTTGGAGGCGGAAGGAACAGAGTTGACTAAATTCGCCAAATAACTTGATCCGCCGATTTGTTCCAATTTTTTCTTTTCTTCCAATTTGTTGGACAAGCTCAAAACATCAATCGGTTCGCGTTCTTCATAGAGTTGTAGTATCGATTCATAAATCAAATTATGATCATCTTTATAAAAATCTCCGACTTTCAAAAGATCGGCAATCTTGATAATTGCATCCTTATCCAGCATTAAAGATCCCAAAACTGATTGTTCAGCTTCAATATTTTGGGGTGGCACGCGCAAATTTTCTGTTTTTTTCTCTGCCATAAAGGTTATTTCATTATACCAAGTCGGAAACAAAAGACAACCCTAAATTAATCCCAACTTATGAACAGATTGACGCCAGATGGCTTTTAATGTATACAATAAGCAAGTAGGACTTTTAAAAGTGAATAAATTTATAACATTAAACCATTAAAAGGAGGATAACAATGTTCAAAGCAGAAAAAATAATACCCACTTTTCTTGTTTTATCCGTAATATCCGCAATAGTAATGGTCGTTATCCTCGGTAATTCAATAATACACAGAGGAACAGCCAAGACAACACTTCATCCAAAAATATTTTCCCAAGAAAAAGTTCTTACTGCGACCGCGGAAGAATATTGTAAAGCTATGAAAAAAAACCTCTCAGAGTTTGATCTTGTAGGAATTCATGGGGGTAATCTGGGTAATTTAATAGCGAGAAGGCCAAAAAATACTGAAGTAATTGTATCCTACGGGTCAGCAGATGATAATTACTATGGAACCGCGCTTGTTCCAAAAAGAAAAAGTTAACTGAAATATTTATGAAGAAGTAAAAAAGCTAAGCCTGATAGATTTAAAACAATCCAACAGGCTTTTTCATTTTGTTTCCATATAACCACATATGGACATTCCAACATTCTGCAGAATGTTGGAATGTCGTGTAAGTATCGAAGTACGTATTAAAGTACGTATTAATTTAATTTCGCTTAAGAGTTTTTTAAAATATTTTTTATTTCTTCCAAAGTTTTTATTTGTACCAATTTTTGGCGGAGTTCTGAAGCGTTGGGAAATCCGCGGACATACCACGACAAATGTTTTCTCATTTCCAACATTCCCAATTTTCCACCTTCTTTCCAAACTAATTTTGAATGTTCAAGTGCTACACCTTTAATTTTAGAAAAATTATATTTACTTGTCATTCCGAGCGTAGTCGAGGAATCTAATCGGGTTAGATCCTTCGGCTTCTCCGCCAAAAGGCGGATTCGCTCAGGATGACATTTCGTTAAAGATTTTATTTCATCAAATATAAATGGCCTTCCCAAAGAACCGCGGGCGATACCGAGTCCGTCCAAAGTTGGATAATCTTCAAGAATTTTTTTCGCTTCTTCCGGTGTATTAATTCCACCATTGGCCAAAACAATTTTATCAGGAATTATTTTTTTCAAATTTTGCACAATTTCAAAATCAACTTTCCCTGAAAATTTTCCTTCATATGTTCTCCCATGAACCATCACAGCGGAAAAGGGGAGGTCTTTTATATTTTCAATAAATTTGATAGCAGTTATGTTTTTTACCCCGTTAAATTGTTCGCCAGAAGCGGACAACCCGTTTTGCGGGTATTTAATGGGGTGAAGACCCGCGCGGATTTTGATAGAAACAGGCAGATGGGTATTTTCACAAACGGAAGAAATAATTTCGCGCGCTAATTTTTTTTGTGGCATCAAAGCGCAACCGGAACCTTGGCCAAAAACTTTTCTGGCGGGGCATCCGAAATTGATATCAATTCCATCGGGTCTGATTTTTTTGGTAATAATTTTTGTTGCTTCTGCAAAATGTTCGGGTTTGTTGCCGAATAATTGCACGACATACGGCCGGTCTTTGGCATTAAATTGCAGCATTTTCAAAGTTTTTTGTGGCTTATAGAATAATGCCGAAACGCTAGCCATTTCGCTATAAACGACATCGGCGCCGTATTTTTTGCACATTTGGCGAAAAGCCGAGTCGGTAATGCCCGCCATCGGCGCCAGAGCTAAAATTGCTTGCCCGCCTTTGGAGGGGTGTTTTAATTTCCTCCAAAAGGTATTATTTTTCATATTTATTTACTATAGCAAAAAAATGACTATTAACAAAAAATAAAAAGATTAATATATGCTATTGACTTTTTGTTTAATATCAGATATACTGAAAAGTCCTTTTAAAACTGAAAAATTAAAACTTCCAAACTTTTTGAGGAGATAAAAAAATGGATAAACCTGAAAATGACGTTTTATCGAATCGGGCCCGGGGTAGAGAAATATTCAGTATTTATTTAAAAAAACTGATAAAAGAAAAAGGATTTACTCAAATTGCTTTTTCATTTGGCATAAACGTGCCTACTCCAATGATTTCATGGTGGATGAATGCAAAAAGAGATGTGCCAAAAAAACATCTTGGTAAAATTGCCAAATTCTTTGACATTCCTTTCGAAGAAATTTTAAAGGCTTATAATAATGCTTACTACAAATTGCTTGGCTATGAAGAAAAAGCCGATATGACTGCAGAAGATTTGGAATTTGCTGCAAGTGTTGTTAAAACGCTGGGACGACCAATTTCTGTTGCGGAACTTCGTAATCTTGTGGAGATGAATAAAAAATCTAAACCATAAGCTGAAAAAATAAATAATATCAGCCAAAAAATAATGCGAGTACTCAACTGGGTACTCGCATTTTTATTTTCTTGACAAAAAACCATCATTTGTTAAAATAACATTACGTTCTTAAAAGTTTAATAAAGTCGAATTATCAAGAGTGGGACGAGAGTACTAGCTCAATGACTCCCCGCCAACCTACCAATTTTTTGGAAAGGTGGATCATCTAGCCCATGTCTGCCGAAGAGGCAGGCCGAAAAGGGAAGATAACTAAGGCTTATTTTGAGCACAGAAAACTCTTTCTATTCGGAAGGAGTTTTCTTTGTTTTTAGGAAAAACAAAGAATCCATAAAATTAGTTGCGGGGGTTTGAGATCTTTAAAAATTTAATAAAAGGAGGTGATTTTGATGGCAGGAAGAATCGTGAGAGTTAATCCGATATCGAAAAGAACAGTAAAAAATATGGTTGCAGAAGAAAGGAGATTTGACGGAATAGATGGATTGGAAAAATCCGATTGCATCACAATTAATCAATTGTCAGAAGCTTGCGAAAGAGGAGGGCGCCTATATGGCAAGTCTTTCGCAAAATTTATTTCAACAAAATAAAAAAAGAGGTGATTTTATGTCTAAATTAGTTAATCCGATAACTAAAGAGGGACTTGAGATGATAATTGAAGGAGAGAGGATTTGCAGAGAAGGTATTAAATCAAACAAAGTGTGTTTTCCAACAATCGAAGAACATTCTAAAGGGTGCATAAACGCGTTTCCAATATACGCAGGCGCAATGGAAAAAATTTTATCAGAAAAGGATGTGAAGGAAGATGGAAGAAGCAAAAGCGAAAGTGAAAATCAGAATTCCACAGGTTCAAAGAAAAATTACGAACGGCCAGGCCATAGTGGATGCTGTGGGCGGAACTGTTGCGGAAAGCATTGATGATGTGATTGCGCAATTTCCGGAACTGGAAAAAAGATTCAAAAACTCAGAAGGGAAAATCAATAAGTTTCTTTTAATTTTTCTCAACGATGAAGACGTGAGATATCTTGAAGGGGATATTAGATTTAAATTAAAAGACGGAGATGTAATTTCTCTTGTCCCCGCAATGGCAGGCGGATAATCGTCAAAAAACAATCAAACCAAAAGCAGTCCAATCATTAATATATGAACGGACTGCTTTTAAAATTTTCTCAGCTTGACAAAAAATATTTTTTAACATATGATAATTTGTTGTTTGCAAATTAAAAACAATTTAAAAGGAGGAAATATGCCAGTATTCATATACGAGAAAGACGCTTTGGAAAAAATAGCCGAAGTGGAAGGGGAGAAATGGATAAGACATCAGAAAAATTTTGGAGACTGCTCGTTTGATGCATTTCTCCGGACATGGAACGAACAAATTGGAGGTAGGAAAGAATTGATAGAAAAAGGCGGGAGTATGGCAATTTCCGTAAACGGAAATGGAGCAATCTACGGATTGGGTGGATGGAATAGATATATCGTCATGTATTCTGGGGAGATAAAAATGCTCAGGGATATGGCAATTCAAGAAAGTATTGAGAAAGCGGAAAAATGCGGATTTCGCATTGCTTAGTTCCTCTGGAATAAATCTTTGAAAAAGCAGGCTCGAAAAATCGGACCTGCTTTTTAAATTTATCGAAAACTCGTCAAAACATTGACAAAAGCACAAATAGTGATAGAATATTGTTTCTTTTTCATTGTAGAAAAAGAAGCAGCAAGTTGTTTAAAATTTTAATTAACCTTAAAAAAGGAGTTTGTCATGAAAAAAATATCTCTTGTATTTCTGAATGTGTTTTTTGTAATTATTTTCTCAAGTTTGGCTCAATCAGGCCGAACTGCGGAACGAGTAACTATGAGTTTCGAATACGGAGCGTCCTCTGATTCAAACGGAAACGTTAGTATCTCTTTCTTGCCGGAAACAAATGGCATAGAAGGAGATGGATATGTGATAGCATATCATGATAATAATCCTTATATTTCTCTTTATTTTCTACCGGAAGGCAATCCATTAATTCTTCCAAACGACAAATATTATCGTTTTATGATAGGTAGAGCTTATAAGACAAAAAAAGGGATGGTGGTTGGGCACTATCAGAAAGTTCACGTAAATCTCGGTCAAAAGGAAATCATAGTTGATTTGAATCTCAAAAAATTGGACGAAATATACAGTTATATTGATGTAGTGAATATCGTATCAAACTATCCGGAAAAAAATCTGCATATATTTCCTTTCCAGTTTCCCGACTACATTAAAGACAAAATTCCTAATTTTTATGACTGGGTAGAGGTGCAGCTCAGAGGATTTGGCAAAGAGAAAATGACAACCAAATATTATAAACTTAATGGATCAGTAGGAGGCTATGTTAGATTACCACGGAATGAAGGACTGGATAATCAATATTGCAAAGCTTATCCTGTAATAGTGGATTTGGAAAATAATAGGGAGATCATAGAAAACAGCGCTCCCAGAATTGAATTCCGATCAAAGCCATATCCACAACAGTGAACAATAAAAAAAATACATTTCAAATCAAAAGCAGGTCTGGAACTTCAGATCTGCTTTTTTAAATTATCTGCGGTAATTAAAAAAGTACGAGGACATTGACAAAAACACAAATAGTGATAGAATATTGCTTCCTTTTCATTGTAGAAAAGGAAGTAATAAGTTGTTTAAAATATTAATAAAATAACCTTAAAAAGGAGGGTGTCATGAAGAAAATATCAGTTGTGTTTCTGAGTGTATTTTTTGTTATTATTTCATTGAGTTTGGCTCAAATAAGTCAAGCTGTGGAAAGAATGACCACAAAATTTACCTATGGGATATCTGTGGATGCGGATGGAAATATTATCATTTCGTTTACACCAGAAACAAAGGGTAAAGAGGGGGATGGATATGCGGTAAATTATTGGAACAGCGGGGCTTTGTATCCCGGGTATTTCTTACCTGAAAACGAATCCTTAGTTTTGCCAAATAACAAATATTTTTGTTTAGATGTTGCCAGAGCTTTTAAAACTAAAAGTGGGATGGTCATTGGAGATTCTCAAACTATCAATATCAATCCTGGCCTTGAAGCGGCGATGAATGATAATCTGGGTCTCCAAAATGTTGATGGAATATTCAGTACCATTAATCATATATCCATTGTAGCCGATTATGTTAAAAAAAATATTAACATCTACACCCGGTATTACGGACCGCCCATCCATTATGATTGGATAGAGGTGGAATTATCGGCTTATTCCTATCGGGATTTGATTCCGAGCATCTATAAAAAAATTTATGGAGGGAAAGGCCAAATTAGATTGCCGCGGAATAGACAAAAATATGAAACATACTGCTCGGCGCGGGCAGTGATAGAAGATGGAGAAAGAATAATTGTCTCTAGCGTTGTTGAAATCGAATACGCAAAATAATATTGATTGATATTTTTTCTCAAAAATTTAACAAGGAGTGCGTCATGAAAAAAAATGTTTTCAGTGTAATTCTGAGTCTTCTGCTATGTGCTATTGTTGGAACAGCATGCGCTGATTGGCAGGAAGAAAGTTTGCAGATTTATAAACGGACTACGCGGCCGTTTAAGTGGCCGGCTGGTGTGAAGTTAGACGTTTCGGAAAGCCAAGTCAATAACGGAACAGGAAGGAAAATTTTATTTACTATTTCTGGAGCCCAAGACTTGGATCTAAGCCATATTATGGTGCGATTATCGCCCTTTAATTATGACGCAAGTTTCTATTTTCCACATTATCAGGAAGATATAACACCAGAGAAATCTTTCAGTTCCACATGGATTATGGGTTCAAAAGATCCGGCTATATCAGCCCTTTCCTTTCAAAAAAAAGGAGATGTTTGGCAAACCTCATTAATGAAAGAGTGGCTTTGCGAAGTAGACTCTGAACCAGAAGTCTACTATATGATTTATCTCAAGACTCTTGGGGGAAAAGGAAATCCGCTTGCAGGATATAAAGGAAGGCAACAAACAATGATAAATCTTGATGTAGGCGGTTCACACATCACTGTTGGGGCAGGAGTAGAAAAGAGATTTGTCGCCAAAGGATGGCCGATGCATTTGATATTTACTTGTCCTTAGTTATTTGTAGTATAAAAGACCAATTACGCAACAGCGTGGTTGGTCTTTTTAAATTTTGGCTTGTTTTAGGTAATATTTTAAAGTATTGACTTTTATAATAATTTTATGCTATCCTATCCAATTACTGCAGTGTTGTAGTAATTGCAAAAAATAAGATTAAATATAAACTAAAAAACAATATATTAAAATAAAAGGGGGAATGTGCCTTGAAAACAGAAATAATTGGCCTACTATCAGGTCTACTGGTAATTTTAAGTATAGTGCCCTATGCAATGCGTACGGCACAGCGCAAAGTTAAACCCGTTTTGGTAAGGTGGTTGTTATGGACAATTATCGGGTTTGCGATCTTGATTACATATAAAAGCTCTGGGGCCGAAGACAGTATCTGGCCCGCAGTATTCGGATTTACCAATCCTCTTATAATAACTTGTTTGCTTTTCAAGCAAGGAGGAAGATTGGGAAAAATTTCACGCGCAGAAAAAAGATGTCTCATTGTCGGATTAATTTCTCTCATAATGTGGGAATTTTTACGGCATGACAAGAGTCTCGCACAATTTTCTCTTTATACCGCAATGATCGCAGATTTATTTGCTGCGGTTCCGACGTTTATGTTTTTATGGAAAAATCCGGAAGAAGATTTACCTTTTGCGTGGAGTTTGTATGCAATCGGTTATGGGTTGGCAATATTTGCAATAAGGGAGAACACTTTTGCAAATTATGTACTACCCGTATATATGTGCATTGGATCTTCGAGTATCGCATCAATTTTAATTGCATATAGAATAAAAAACTCTGTTCCACTAAAAGAGTGGATATGAATGAACAAAAGCCGGTTGCGCAGTATTGCAATCGGCTTTTTTAATTTCCTAAAAGTAAAATTATAATTTTTTTATTTGATACTCATTATCCTTCAAATCTTCAACTATATATCCTAACTTTTCAATTTCTTTCCGTAAGTCATCGGAGTTTTGAAAATCCTTAGTCTGTCGGGCAATTTTTCTTTCTTCTGCGAGCTTTTTAATATTATTCGGAATCTCAATTGCCGATTCGGGAATAACCAATCCAAAAACTTTATTTATTTTTTCCCAAAAAACCAAAATATTTTTTGCTTCTTCGGTTCCCAATTTATTATTTTGCAATAATTTATTGGTTTCGGTTATCAAATCATACACAACCGACAAAGCGATCGGAGTATTGAAATCATCATTCATCGCTTTTTCAAAATTTTCTCGGTACTTTTTCAAATCAATATTTTTTTCTTCATCCCCAGTTTTGATATTTTTCAAATTCAAAATAAAATCAGTTATTCGATCAAGGTTGGATTTTGCTTGCGCCAAAGAATCTTCCGAATAATTCATCGGACTGCGGTAATGCGAACTCAAAATCCAAAGCCGCACCACCATTGGATCATATTTTTCCAAAACCGATTTGATGGTCGTTTGATTTTTGAGCGACTTGCTCATTTTGGTTCCCTCAATATTAACCATACTCCACAAAACCCAGAAATTGGCCATTTTTTCTCCGAGATGCGCTTCGCTCTGGGCGATTTCATTTTCATTATGCGGAAAAATATTTTCATTGCCTCCACCATGAATATCAAAAGTGGCTTGTCCCAGCAAATCAGCGCTCATCACGCTGCATTCAATATGCCAGCCGGGATAACCGTCGCTCCAAGGACTTTTCCATTTCAAAATATGTTCCGGCGCAGCTTTGATCCACAGGGCGAAATCCAGAGGATTTTTTTTCTCGGAATTTTTTTCCACGCGCGCGCCTTCCAAAAGTTCTTCCGTTTTTCGCCCCGATAGTTTTCCATATTCCGGAAATTTTTCCACGGAAAAATAAACCGAGCCGTTGGATTCATAGGCAATGCCTTTTTCGATCAGATCAGTTACAAATTTAATTATTTGCGCGATATATTGCGTTGGTCGTGGATTGAATGTGGCTTTTTTTATATTCAAATTGGCAAAATCTTCTTCGCAAGACTGAATATATTTGTCGGCAATTTCCAAGGGATTCACATTCTCTCTTTTGGCTACTTGTTCAATTTTGTCTTCTCCAAATTCGGCATTATGAATCAAATGTCCGACATCGGTATAGTTCATGATATATCTGACTTCCAATCCGGAATATTCCAAATAGCGACGGATGGTGTCCATATTCACATAGCCCCGGGCGTGGCCTAAATGACAATCATCATAGACTGTAGGCCCGCAAACATACATCCCGACTTTGCCGGGATTGATGGGTTTAAATTCTTCTTTAGTTTTAGTTAAGGTGTTGTAGATTTTAAGCATAATGAAAGAATTTTATAATTTCCAATTTTTAATTTTATAAATAAATCATAATTTATAATTTTTTAAACATTTTTTCAATAAAAATTATTTAAAAATTACAAAATTACAAAATTAAAAATTTTATCCTAGAACCATTTCTTAGCTTTGAAAAATCCCATAGTAATCAGAGAAAGAAGAAGCATAATAGCCATGTGGATCCAAAATCCTTGTGGATGTCTCCCGAAAGGAATTTCAGCGCTCATTGCTAGAATATTGGAATAAACAGTCATTGGCAGCATGATAGCGGAAAAAATCGTCAGAATTTTCATCGTCATTTCCAACTTATTGGAAAGGAGAGAGTTGTTGGTTTCTTCAAGTGATTCAACGGTTTCTTTGGCGGACTCCAGTGTGTTCCAAAGGCGGATATTGGCGCCGATAAGTTCTTGAAAATATGGCTGGATATCTTCCGGAACATAAATATTGCTTTTTTGAGCGACTGATTCAAGAACGGATCTTTGCGGTTTCAAAGTTCGGCGGAAATTCAGAATATCTCTTTTAACCACGGAAATTTCCTGCACCATATCTTTTTCATTGCCTTTGAAAATTTCTTCTTCAATTTCGTCCAAATTTTTCAAAACATGATCCATCTTGGGAAAGCATGAGTCAATCAAAATCTGGAGCAGGTGATAGAGCAGGTGAGCGGGAGATTGTCCCATATATGCCATTCTTTTTCCCTCACTTTCCTGCAATTTTTTTCTGAATTCATCTAGTTGATAAATGCCTTCCGTGTGTCCGGTTATCAGATGATCTTTGGTAAGAACGATATCCAATTCTCCGGGATAAGTAGTTCTTTTCTCCACATTATATAAAGGAATGTGAATGGTCAAAAAAAGGCAGGAATCATATTGAGTGGCTTTGGATCGGAAAGTGGGAGTCACGAATTCTTCAATTGCCAAAGGATGAATATTGAAATTTTCATGAAGATACAAAATATCATCCGCTCCGGGATTTTCAAAGTCTAGCCAAATTATTTTTTTGTGTTGGATTTTTTCCATTTAGTTTTGGTGTTTGTGTGTATTTGCATATTTATTATATAATAAATACAAGTTCTTGACAAAGGCTCAAAAAAATATTATCCTATCAAGCGCATGAAAAAACCAATTTTGTTCCTGATTAGATTCTATCAAAAAACTTTATCGCTTAATCACGGTCCGCTTTCCTATGTCACATCCGAAAGATTCTGCCGGTTTCATCCAAGCTGTTCGGAATATACCTATCAAGCGGTAGAAAAATTCGGATCACTCAAAGGAGTTTGGCTGGGACTGAAAAGAATTGCGCGCTGCCATCCGTGGAATGAAGGAGGCAATGATCCGATACCAAAAAGCTAATTTGCCATTAATATGGCGTTTATATAAATAGAATGTTCGTTAAAATAAGGGTGATTATTTTTTAAAAATGAAAGGCTGTATAAGGAGAGAGAAAGATGATAAAGAATGTTAAATATAACATAAAAGCAATAAGAAGGACTGAAATAGAAACACAAGAAGATGCTGATTGTGATGAAATAAAATATTCAGTCGGCTGCCGCGAACAAATAGCCGATGAAAGCCGGAATGAAAAGTGCAAAAAATGTGATTATGGCAAAAAGAAATTGGCAGAAAAAAAACGTTTTTCAAAAGGAGGCTTGCTTATGGCTGATGTGAGTGGAGATGAAAAAATTTCAAATTCTGAGGCGAACAGTGATAGGGATAAAATACTTAATTTCTGTTCGCATAAAGAAAAAGAAAGAGTAATGAGTGAAAAGTTTGATTTTCACACAGCACTTCGTGAAAACGTTTTTTCTAAGAAGGACTCAACCTGTCTCAAGTGCATGAATTGTGTCTGTCAGAAAAAGCATACAAAAGATTTTTCTTGCAACAACTGTTATTACGCCGAGTCGTGCATGAAAAAAAATTGTCTCATGATATTAATGAGATTACCGGAGGATAGAACAAAAATATCAATAGCAGATCTTTTTTGTGAATCACACTTCATTTGCAGCCAATGCAATGAAAGAAATGCTTGCTCAACATCACAATAGTAATTATAAAAAAGAGATTTTTCTAAGGGGTTGTCACTAAGTTGACAACCCTCTTTTCTTTTCAAAAAATTTTTGACAAAAAATACTTTATTTGCCAATATTACATATAACCATAGTTTTTTTAAAATATAACCTCATTTAAGGAGAAAAAAATGAATAATAATTATATAATTTCCATTTTTGTGCTTATCGTTGTTGTAATTGTAGGGTTGATAGTATATAGGAGAGCATATAAGAAAGGGGAAAAAGAAGGAGAAGGAAAGCTTATAAGAGATTTGCGAGCCACGGATGAGAACAGCACCTACACTTTTCTCTTGAGAGGGATTATCTGGTGTATCAATGGTTTTAAAAAAGATGAAAAAAAAGGCGTTGGAATTATTAGTAGAAGATTGCAGGCAATGGAAAAGAATAGCCGCCGAGCTAACGTTTATACTTTTTTTAGGTGTGTGGCTCGTGAATGTTTGGAGGAGGGCGGAAATCTTTATCAGTTAGCGTTGAATCATAGAGTCCGGACTTACTATTTTGACATCGAAATTCCGTCTTTCATTGAGAATGGGGATAAATTTGTCGTTCATCTTAAAAATGGTAAATATGAATTTCTCAAATGTAATAAAGTTTCTGTGGAATCAGAAGAACAAATTTTCGCGGAAGCTTGATTATTAAATCATTGAAAGGGAGGTATAAATGATAAGAAAATTTATTCTTAGTGTAGTCTCAGTTGAACTGGCACTTATCGCCGTTCTTATTGTTCCGTTTTTTGCTCCAACCTTGCATGTTCGTTTAGGAAAAGTTTTTTTCGACAAAGAGATTCAAGCTTTTTTTATAAACGCCGGCATTTTCATTGTGTCTATCGTTTTCTTCTACAAAATTCTTAATGGCACCTACTTTTGGTGGAAACGAAAGAGTCTTGTACAGGAACTTACGAGAGACAATGAAAAGTGGAAAGCGAAGTTTAAAAAGGGTTAACAGATAGAGTATCCAAATGGAAGATTTATGCCGTATATTGTGCTTAATGCAATATACGGCTTTTATTTTTTATAATGAATATTGCCCCGCACTAACTTTTGGAATAATTTATTTACAATAATTAATAAAAGTTAAAATTAAAATGGAAAATAAAGTTAAAATAAGCTTCTTTCTGTTTGAATCGCTATGCGATTCATCCAAAAGTTAGTGCGGGGTTGACAGTATTTTTGTGTAGTATAAAATATCAATTAGCACTCGGACTTGACGAGTGCTAACGACATGCTATAATGGAGTAAAGCTAAAATGTTAATATGCTAAAAAGCTAAAATGAATTCACGACAACAAAAAATATTCTCCGCTCTCATTGAGGAATACACCGAAACAGCTGTGCCGGTCGGTTCCAAAATTCTCTCTGAAAAATACGGATTGAAATTCAGTTCCGCGACCATCAGAAATGATATGGCAGTTTTGGAAGAGGAAAAATTCATCTATCAACCCCACACCAGCGCCGGACGGATTCCGACAGACAAGGGCTACAAATATTTCGTGGAAAATATTATGGGTGACCAAAAAATGTCGCTCGCGGATCAGAAAAAAATGCAAGCCGAACTTTTGAAATTAAAAGCCCAGCACAATCGATTGTCGCGAACCACTGCCAAATTACTTTCGTCCTTGTCAGGAAGTTTGGCTATCACTGGAGTGGAAAAGAATTTTTCTGAATTTGGAATGCGCGAACTTCTGGAAAATCCTGAATTCAAAGAAGTGGATGAATTTTGCAAAGTAGCGGAAGCACTGGACTATATCGATGAAAATGTGGACGCGATTTTGAAACAAGTCAAAATGGGAGAAACGAAAATTTTTATCGGCAAAGACAATCCTATCAAAGGCATTTCCAATTGTTCGATGATTGTGTCGCCGTATAAAACGAAAGAAGGCGAAAAAGGAATGCTGGCCATCATTGGACCAAAACGAATGAAATATGCCAAAAACAAATCACTTTTGAATCATATGAAGAAGTTGATGGGCGTTTCGTTTGTAATACTATTTGTAATAAATATTATACAGTAGATAACAAATTTTTAATTTCCAATTTTTAATTTTATAAATAAATTTTAATGTCAAAATGTTTAAAAATTGAAAGTTTAGGAAATTATTTAAAAATTACAAAATTATAAAATTTAAAAATTAATTTATTATGTTTTCAAAAAAAGATAAAAAAAATAAAGAAGCCGAAGGTGGTGAGCCTGTCGAACCAACTGATAAAGAAGAATTGCAAGAAATTAATTCGCCAGCTGGCGAAGAAAAACCCGCAGGTGGTGAGCCTGTCGAATCCATTGTCAGTAAAGAAGAAGAATATTTGAATAAATGGAAAAGAGCGGTAGCGGATTTTGAAAACTACAAAAAACGTCAGGCGGAATCGCAGAAAGATTTGCTCAGATATTCTCTGGAAGGAATAATTATGCAAATTCTGCCGGTTTTGGACAATTTCCACGCTTCCACCGATCACATTCCGGAAGATCAGAAAAGCAACGCGTGGGTGGTGGGAATAATGCACATTCAGAAACAATTGGAAGATTTGCTCAAATTGAATGAGATTGAAGAAATTGAAGCCAAAGTGGGAGATGAATTTGATCCAGCGATTCATGAAGCGGTGCAAAAAGACACGAAAGAAACAAATAAAGACACAGAAGAAACAAATAAAATATCCAAAGTTTTACAAAAAGGATATATGATTGGCGGAAAAGTCATTCGACCTGCAAGAGTCGTTGTAGAATAATTTTCAATTTATAACTCTAGCACATTCTCTAATTCGCACGAATTAGAGAATAGTAAAATTAAAAATTAGTAATTAGAAATTTATAAATCGTAATTAATTAAAAAGCTTTTCTAGCCAGCAGACACTGACTAAAAACAGCTAAAAATAAGCATATGTCAAAAATATTAGGAATCGACCTAGGGACCACCAATTCCGCGATGGCAATCGTGGAAGGAGGAAGCCCGAGCATCATCGAAAACAAGGAAGGCGCGAGAACCACGCCATCAATGGTAGCAGTTTCCAAAACCAACGAAAGATTGGTAGGACTTTTGGCGAAACGCCAAGCGGTTACCAATTCTGGAAACACATTATATTCCATCAAGCGTTTGATCGGCCGTCATTTTAATGATGAAGAAGTTCAGCGCGACAAAAAAACTTTGCCATATAAAATAATTCAAGCCGGCGAAGGCGTGCGCGTGGAAATGGGCAGCAAGGAATATTCTCCGCAAGAAATTTCCGCGATGATACTTTCCAAAATGAAAGCGGACGCGGAAGAAAAATTGGGAGAAAAAATCACCGAAGCGGTCATCACTGTGCCGGCGTATTTTGACGACTCGCAAAGAAAAGCCACCAAAGAAGCGGGAGAAATCGCGGGATTGAAAGTGATGAGAATCATCAATGAACCGACTGCCGCCGCTCTGGCCTATGGTTTCAACAAAAAGAAAGACGAAAAAATCGCGGTCTATGATTTGGGCGGAGGAACTTTTGATATTTCCATTCTGGAAGTTTCCGCTGATACCGTGGAAGTGAAATCCACCAACGGCGACACTCATCTTGGGGGAGATGATTTTGACCAAGTGATTATTCATTGGATAATTGACGAATTCAAGAAACAAGAAGGCATTGATCTCGGAAAAGATCCTTTGGCGCTTCAAAGAATCAAAGAAGCCGCGGAAAAAGCGAAAATAGAACTATCCACCGCCGCGGAAACCGAAATCAATCAGCCGTTCATCACGAGCGGAACGGACGGACCGAAACATTTGGTAATGAAAATGACGCGCGCCAAATTGGAAGAATTGGTGGGGGATTTGGTCAAGAAAACTTTGGAACCGACCAAAAAAGCGCTGGCCGATGCGAAATTGGAAACGAAAGATATTAATGAAGTAATTTTGGTTGGAGGAATGACCAGAATGCCATTGGTAATTCAAACTGTGGAAAAATTCTTCGGCAAGAAACCGAATATTTCTGTGAACCCTGACGAAGTGGTCGCTTTGGGCGCCGCTATTCAAGGAGGAGTTTTGCAAGGCGATGTGAAAGATGTTTTGCTTTTGGATGTCACGCCGTTGACTTTGGGAATTGAAACTTTGGGCGGAGTGCGCACGGCTCTTATTGATCGAAACACGACTGTGCCGACTGCCAAATCGCAAACCTTTTCTACCGCGGCCGACAATCAGCCAAGCGTGGAAATCCATGTCCTGCAAGGCGAACGAGAAATGGCGTCTGACAACAAAACTCTCGGCCGATTTATTCTGGACGGCATTCCGCCATCTCCCAGAGGTATTCCGCAGGTGGAAGTCACTTTTGACATCGACGCTAACGGAATTCTATCGGTGAAAGCCAAAGACAAAGCCACCAACAAAGAACAATCCATCCGCATAGAGGCCTCTACAGGACTCTCTAAAGAAGAAATTGAACGGATGAAAAAAGACGCGGAGGCGCACGCGGATGAAGACAAACGCAAAAAAGAATTAATAGACGCGCGCAATATGGCGGACACTTTGAGCTATACTACCGAAAAAGCTTTGAAAGAAGCGGGAGAAAAAATTTCCGCCGACAAAAAGAAACCGGTGGAAGACGCTCTCGCCGAATTGAACGGCGTAAAAAACGGCGATGATTTGGAAAAAATAAAAGCCGCGACCGAAAAACTTTCGCAAGAAGCGCAAAAAATCGGT
>Ga0172379_10001209_pt1 | contig 53888 bp, 48 predicted proteins | sample GrowelOW334metaG_FD_119756 | JGI IMG/M metagenome (GOLD analysis project Ga0172379, IMG submission 119756) | Groundwater microbial communities from an aquifer near a municipal landfill in Southern Ontario, Canada - Groundwater well OW334 metaG | ecosystem: Environmental > Aquatic > Deep... | reverse complement strand
TTCATCTATACTAAAACAATCACCGCACAACTCTCCCTTGACCTAAAAAAACATAATGCTCAATATCCATCTATAGAGATAAAAGAGTTTGCCAGTTCTCACGATCGATTTTTGATACTTGATGATAATGAAATTTATCATATCGGAGCAAGTTTAAAAGATTTAGGCAAGAAATGGTTTGCATTCTCTAAGTTTGAAAAAGGGGCGATAGAGATGTTAGGACGGTTGAAACAATGATTAAAAACGCACTAAAGATCTTAGAAACAGCGAACCTCTTCATTACAGGCGGTGCTGGATCGGGAAAAACAACCCTGACCCGTGCCATTATTGAGGATGCTGTTCAACAAGGCAAATCCGTCGCCCGTCTTGCCTCTACAGGGATGGCGGCGACGCTGATCGGTGGTCAAACGCTTCACAGTTTTTTGGATTTAGGGATTTGTAACTCTCAAGAGGAGTTGGAAGTGGGTGGTAAACTTGAACTTTCCAAAAAAAATGCCAAATTGATTAAAAGTATGGCAATGATTATCATTGATGAGATTTCAATGGTGAGTGCCCCCTTGCTGGATATGATACGGCTACGATTGTTGCAAGCGGAGTTTAATGGACGGCTGATTGTCGTAGGAGATTTTTTACAACTTCCCCCTGTCGTACGTGGTGGCGAGAATATCTATTTCGCCTTTGAGTCGCCCAGTTGGGAGCGGTTTGAGTTTCAGACGCTTCATTTAGAAGGGTCGTACCGTACAGAAGAGACGGAATTTTTGAGTCTGTTGGAAAGTGTCCGTCACGCTTCTCTTGATGAAAGTGCGAAGCTGGCATTGGATACTCTTGTGCGTGTTTTACCCGAAGATAAATCAGAAATTACAGTGTTATACGGTAAAAATATCAGTGCTCAAAATCATAACCGCTTACAGTTGGAACATCTCAATGGTGAGATCATCGACCTCGCTACTCACGTCACGATTCACGATAAAAAGATGCAAGAGCGTGATATAGAACGTTTTCTAAGCGAAAGCCGTTTGGAGAGGATAATGGCGTTTAAAATCGGAGCACCAATCCTCTTTACCCGTAATGCGTGGAATTATTATAACGGTGAACGAGGAAGGATACTTTCTATCGAAGAAGATACCGTCTGGGTCAAAAAAGCCGATGGTAAAAGTGTCAAAGTGGAGCGAGTAGAGACGACGAAAACGAAATGGGTTGAAAAAGGTAAAGTGACAATCGAAGAGAAGCTCATAACGCTCAGTCAGTTTCCCCTCACGTTGGCATTTGCGATTACGATTCATAAATCGCAAGGGATGTCATTGGCGGATTATGTTATCGAAACAAACGAGATTTTTGCCCCCTCACAGTTTTATGTGGCTCTTTCACGCTCGGTTTCGGCGCATCGCGTTACGTTGACAAAACCCAATCGTTCATGGGAGAAACTTTGTTTTGTTCATCCGAAGGCTAGGGGGTTTGTAAAAATAAAGGCGAATTTGCCAACCGCACTGTTTTCGAAGTGAGATATTACTATAATCATAAAAATTTCTACTAAAGAGTCTATAGTGAGTGACACAACTGAATCTATTTCCAAAATGATTCCCACTTGGGAACGTAAAATCGAAGCATTTATGCAAGTAGGTATTCAGGTTCTCCGTCTCTTTTTTATTGCTATTATGATTGTCTATCTGTTCTCCTGTCTCATCGGTCTTTCAAGTAAGCTCATCGAGTTAACGGTACAACATGGTGCTCTCGATTTTACGAATATGAAAATTATTTTGACCGATGCACTGTTTACTCTCATTGTATTGGCAATCGTCCGAACCCTTTTCATACGTAATGGGTACCTCTATGCGCTTACCCTGCTCGAAATCGGGTTTGTCGTTATCATCCGAAAACTCATTTTGTTGGAAGTCGATCCAAGTGAGACATGGCTTCTCCTTATTTTAGGGGGTATTTCCGCACTCTTTTTCGGGCTAATCATCTTTGCCCATTCTTCTAAATTTCGTAGTAGCAAGGCGATATAAAGTGACCGCTTCAACTACAGCGGTAAAACTCCTCCCTCTCAGTGAATCCGATACCCGCTCAAAGCTCATTGACCCAAAAATCAAAGAGAGTCAATGGAATGAATCCCATATTGTTAGGGAGTATTACTTCACAGACGGACGTAAACTTATCGGTAACAAACGAGGCAAACGCTATTTCGTCGATTATCTCCTCACCTATAAAAACACCAATTTAGCGATTATCGAAGCAAAAGCCCAAAACAAAGATCCTTTAGATGGATTACAACAATCCATCAACTATGCCCAAAAACTTCGTATTGATTTTGTCTATGCCACCAACGGAGATAAAATTTATGAACACTCTCTTATTGATGGAAAGGGACGATGGGTAGAGAATTATCCGACACCTACGGAATTATTTGCGCGAAAATACGGTCAAACCGAATCCAAAAAAGAATCCATTATCACCCAACCTTTCCATTTTGAAGGGGCGATGAAACCTCGTTTTTATCAGCAAATCGCTGTCCAAAAATCCATCGAAGCAATCGCAGAGGGGAAAGAGCGTGTGCTACTCACATTGGCAACGGGTACTGGGAAAACCTATATCTCCTTTCAAATCGTCTATCGCCTTTTTGAATCAAAGTGGAACAGAGATGGACGTGATCGACGACCCAAAATACTCTTTTTAGCCGATAGAAACGTCTTAGCCGACCAATCGATGAATACCTTCAACCCATTGGAAAAAGAGTGTATCAGAATCAACGGGAAAGAGATCAAAAAAAGAGGTGGCAAAGTCCCCACCAACGCCAATGTATTTTTTGCTATTTATCAATCCATTGCCGAAAATAAAAATAGAAGTTTAGAAGCGAATGAAGAAGATTTAGACGATGACGTAACGGCGTACTACAAACAATACCCGTCAAACTTTTTTGATTTGATAATCATCGACGAGTGCCACCGAGGAAGCGCGAATGATGAGAGCAGCTGGAGAGCGATACTCAATCATTTTCAAAGTGCCGTTCATTTGGGATTAACCGCAACACCCAAAAGGGACGATAACGGCGATACGTACAAATACTTCGGAGAGCCACTTTATGAATATTCTCTCAAAGACGGTATCAATGACGGATTTTTAACCCCCTACAAAGTGAAGCGAATCCAAACCAATATCGACGAGTACCGCTTTGACCCTAACGATATTATTACGGGCGAATTAGAAAGCCAAATTGTTACACTAGAGCAGTTTGAAAAACAAATCGTCATCCCAAAACGGACTGAATTGGTTGCGAAAACAATTTTAGAGAATATGAATCCAATGGATAAAACCATCATCTTTTGTGTCAATCAATCCCACGCCTCCGATATGAAAATCGCCATTGATAAATTCAAAACCATCAAGGACAATAACTACTGCGTAAGGGTCACCTCCGATGAAGGGCAAATCGGGCGAGACTTCTTAGAGATGTTTCAAAACAACGACAGAGACATTCCAACAATCCTCACATCATCCAAAATGCTCACAACGGGTGTCGATGCCAAAAATGTGAGAAATGTTGTCCTAACGGCACCGATAAAATCAATGACCGAGTTCAAACAAATCATAGGGCGAGGAACCCGTATTTTTGACGGGAAAGATTTCTTTACGATTATGGATTTTGTGGGGGCGACGAATTTGTTTTATGACAGCGGTTGGGACGATGCGCCCTTTGAAGTCATAGATATTCAAACAACTACCGAGACAAAGAGGGAGGAACAAACTGATGCAGATGATACTGTTGACATATCTACCGTTCGCCCTGAGCTAGTCGTTGGGATAGATGATGGAACGACTGGCTCACCACAAACGGATGACAAAAAAACCAATGAGAAAGTAACCATCGACATACGAGGCAAAACACTCAAAGTCATCAATATCGAAACCACCTACGTCGGCGAAAATGGCATTCCTCTCAAAACAGAAGATTATCTGGAATTACTCATCGGCGTATTGGGGTTATTTTACAACGATGAAAATACCTTAAGAGAGATATGGAGTCATCCCAAAAACCGTAAAGAAATGCTTCAAAAATTATCGGATATGCAAATAGATGAATCCCAACTCAACGATCTAAAACAGATTTTTGAAGCCCCAGAATGCGACATTTATGACGTTTTAGCGCATCTATCATTCAATATGGAGATCAAAAGCAGAAATGAGCGTGTCATCGCCGTTGAAAACTCCGCATTTGTCGAAAAATATCACAATGAAAAAGCGAAACAGTTTATTGAATTTATTTTGGAGCGATACCGCAAAGACGGCGTAAAAGAGTTAGATGAAGATAAATTGGGTAAATTGGTAGATTTGAGCGGATTGGGAACTATTCGAGAAGTGGCTACCAATTTCGGTGGGATACCGCAAATGGGGAATGAGTATTTGGAGTTGCAGAGGGAGATTTATAGATGAAACGTTTACATTTTAGTGTAATCGAAGATTTTTTTGATTATAATTTCTGCAACACACCTTCTCCACCTCTTAACAATGTGCCAACGAGAGGGTTTTCTTCATGAATAACTTCCGAGAAAAATTTCAATCACTAAAAAATCAACAAAATGGTTACGATAAAGAGCATAAAAGTTTTGATGAACAGTTGGCGATTTTAAATACAAGAGGTTTGATTATATCAAACAACGAGTATGTATTGACAAAGCTACAGCATATAAATTATTATAGATTGAGTGCCTATTTTTTGCCACTTCAATATAAAAAAAACTCTGCAAATAAAAATCAATTTTTACCAAACACAACTTTTGAAAATGTTATCAAGCTTTACTATTTTGATACTGAACTTAGAAAGATTGTCTTTGAAGCTATCGAAGGTATAGAGATATATTTTAGAACACAAATAGCATATTGCCATGCACAACAGTATAAACCTTACGGGTATTTAGATAAAGAAAACTTTAAAACAAACCAAGAGTTTTATAACAAAATCATCGATACGCTCAAAGATGAGACAGGCAGATCAAAGGAAGAGTTTATACCCCATTTTGAAGCTAAATACAAAACTACAGATTTGCCAATCTGGACTTTAGTAGAAGTGATTTCGTTTGGAACTTTGTCAAAAATATATACTATTTTAAAAACAGAAGAACAAAAAAATGTCACACATAAACTAAAAGGGATAAATAATACCGTATTTAAAAACTGGCTTCACTCTTTGTCTGTTGTCCGAAATATTTGTGCTCACCACAGCAGACTGTGGAATAAGACATTGGGTGTAAAGTTTGAAGTACCCAATAAAATAGAAAGCTTCAAAAAAATCAAAGATGAAAACAACAAATATCTAAATGATAAAGTTTTTTTTACACTGAGTGTTATCCAGTATCTGTTGTCATGTATCGGAGAAGATGAAATAGATTTTAAATCAAAGATCAAGAGGCTTTTGGGCACGTATCCTGATATTGACATCAAGGCGATGGGATTTGTGGATGATTGGGAAGAATTGGAGGTTTGGAGATGAGTATAAACTTGTTTGTGTTGAAATATCAGCTCTATTTACCGACAGAAGAGGAATTGAGGGCGGAGATAGAGAAGGATGTCTTTGAACTTGGGTTGATGAGGGGTAATGATGAATGATTTGAGTGGATTGGGAACCATTCGAGAAGTTGCCGCCAACGTTGGGGGAATAGCTCAAATGGGGGATGGGTATTTTGAGTTGCAGAGGGAGATTTATAGATGAATGATAGTGTACAAAATAATGATTTATATCTCAACATCAAAAATATACTTCAAAATGCAAGAGATAATGCTTATAGACAAGTAAACTTCATCATGGTTGAGGCGTATTGGAATATCGGTCAGCAAATTGTAGAGGATGAACAGCGCGGCAAAGATAGAGCCGAGTATGGCTCATACCTGATTAAAGAGCTTTCATCGAAGCTAACGAAAGATTTTGGTAAAGGATTTACACAACAAAATCTTAGAAATATGAGACAATTTTATAACTGTTTTCCAATTCGCTCCACACTGTGTAGCGAATTGAGTTGGAGTCATTATCGACTGATTATGAGGATAGATAATCCACAAGCACGCCTTTGGTATACAGAAGAATCCGCCAAATCAAACTGGAGCGTAAGAGCATTGGAGAGACAAATCGGAACGTTTTATTATGAGCGGATTATCTCTAGCAAAGAAAAACAATCCGTAATAATAGAAGCGACAAACAACACCAAAAATTTACAACTCACCCCCAAAGACATCATCAAAGACCCTTATGTATTAGAATTTTTAGACCTCAAACAAAATAACGCCTTTTATGAAAGCGATTTAGAATCCGCCCTCATCGAAAAAATCCAAGAATTTTTACTGGAACTAGGACGCGGTTTTGCATTTGTGGCACGACAAAAAAGGATCAAAACAGAGCTAAGTGATTTTTACATCGACTTAGTTTTTTATAACTACCTCTTGAAATGTTTTGTTATCATAGACCTAAAAAAAGGAAAACTGACCCATCAAGACGTAGGGCAGATGGATATGTATGTCCGAATGTATAATGATTTGGAAAAAGCCGAAAATGATAATCCAACTATCGGGATCATCCTCTGCACGGATAAAGATAACACCGTCGTAAAATACTCAGTTTTAAACGAGAATGAAAACTTGTTTGTGTCGAAATATCAGCTCTATTTACCGACGGAAGAAGAGTTGAGGGCGGAGATAGAGAGGGATGTTTTTGAGTTGGGGTTGATGAAAGGATAATGGATGAATAGTATAAAAAACAATACAAGTGCAGATGACAAACTTATAGGATTTGAATATCAATTTTATTATTTTTTACTGTCACTATTAAAAATGCAAAAAGGTGATACCGTTGGGTTTGAAGTCAAAGAAGATGTTCATAGTGAAAATGATGCGGAAATCACTTTGTGTCAATTAAAGCATACTATCCAAACTACTTCACAAAATAAACCAATCAATTTAACAACTTCAGATATTGATTTATGGAAAACATTGTCTTTATGGGTAGGTATTATTAACAAAAAAAATGATAAAGGTGAATTTTTACAAAACACAAAATTTATTTTTGTTTCAAATAAAAGCGATAATTCTAAAAATGAATTTTTGATTCATTTTAAATCTTTTCAAAGTGATAAAAATATAAATAATATGAAATTTTTTTTGATTACTTATACAGGAAAACTTCAAGATAAAGATGCAAAAATTGATTATATCTCTAATATTTTAACGCTTGATGATGAATTATTAAAAAGTTTTTTTTCAAAAATAGAATTTTTATTAAATTTAAATAATATAAGACAAGAAATTAAAGATGTAATTAAAAATGAAAAATATATTAAAAGTGATTTTAAAATTGAACAAACTTATAATCAACTCATAGGACTACTAAAAGACGATTTTTTTGACAAAGTAAGTAATAGAATAAGTGTTCAATATTCACAAGAAGAATTCGCACAGAAAGTGAGTCCGATTTTTGAACGAATGAGAAGTGAGCAAATTTCTTTTAGTTCAGAGATAGAATATTCAAAAGATGTAAAAATTTTGGATAAAGTATTCGCAAAACAATTAATAGATATTGGAATAGTAGAAGATGAAATCTACGAGTATGATTACAATAAACTTTTGACAGAAACAAATTTAAAAAAACTTCAGCATGATAATATAATAACACAAAAAAATATAGATGAGTTCGATAAAAATACCATTGACAGTTGGAAGCCAATCCATGAAGAAATTTATTTAGATGAGGACTATAGTCTTAAAAATGCAAAAAAAGTTTTACTAAAAATAAAACAAATAGATTTACGTTTATTGGATCAACAAATATCATTCAGGGCTATTTCAAATGGGCAATTTATACGATTGTCAGATATTCCAAAAATAGGTTGGAAATATAGTTGGAAAGAGGATTGAAAAGATGAATGATACCTACAATAATATTGGAATTTCTTTCGTCTCTTTTTTATCAATAATTAGATTTTTCGATGAGATGGAATATTCGACATCTCTTTTGATAAACCCAATATTACTTCATAATCAAACTGTTGCCTATCTAAAAAATCAAAAAACAAAACCAAAAGGGATAGAAGATTTGATCACTTCTAAAATAGAGTTTTTTTTAGATTTTAATACAAGATATTATGCTTTTTTAGAGCTTTCTATCAATACCATCATTTTTGCAGAAAAAATGAATTTTATAGCATTGAAAAATAATAAAATCATCCCAATCAAAGAACAAATAGATAAATTTGATTTTACTAACATAGGATTAGGTGACAGGGCAATCAATATTATTCATGCTTCTGAAAAATTATCAACTTTACTTAAACAAGAAAGTACAGATAGCTTATATTTTAAATTAAGGATAGAGGTATGAAATTTTATATAAAGCATATTGTCTTATGGCTCAAAAATGGTAAAAAAAGAACTTTGAATTTTGAAAAGAATAAAGTTAATATCATTACGGGTAAGCAATCTACAGGCAAATCTACGATTGTGGAAATTATTGATTATTGCTTTTTTGCCAGCACAAAAAATATGCCAGAAGGTGAAATTATTGATGAGAATGTTGAATGGTATGGTATCAATTTTAATATCAATGAAAAAATTTATACAATAGCAAGACATGAAAATATTAAATTGAAAAAATATTATTTTGATGAAAAAGGTGCGATTCCTACTCAAAAGCCTTCAGCAAACTATCCTGAAGAGAATTTGAAAAATATTATTGATAAAGAGTTTTCCATCGATGCGAATTTTATATTATCAAAAGAAGAAAAGAAACGCATATCAGTTAAACATTTTATGATCTTTAACACACAAAAAAGAGATATTCTTTCTAATAAAGATGATTTATTTGATAATACTTATGAAAAAAAAGATTTACTTGTCAAAGAATTCAATAAAGTTTTTTATCTAGCTTTAGGTATTGCTACTATAGAAAATCTTATTAAAAAAGATTTTAATGAGGAAAACAAGACGAAATTAAAAAAGTTAAAAACAAAATTAGAAAATTCTAATCATTCAACATTAAATATTGATGAAAATTTAACAAAATTTTGTGAAGAGGCTAAGCAACTTGAATTAATCAATCTAATCAATAGTGATAATGAGTGCATCCATCAATTAGAGCAATTAATTGAAGGGTTAGATAAAGTTTGGAAAGAAGATGAAGTTTTATTTAAACAACAAGCTTCTTTAAATTTGAAAATTCGTCAATTTGAAAATTATGAAAATCAATATAAAAAGTATAAAAAATTGTTAGAAAAAGATTTAGATAGCTTAAAGCCAATAAACTATTTAAAAGAAAATTTTAGTGAATTACTAGATGACGAAACTATTGATGAAATTATCAACAATTTGCAAAATGAATTAAAGCTTATTAAAAATTATATTCAAGAAGAAGATATTAGCGCACCTATTGATCTGAAAGAGAAAATAACAATTTTTAAAAAACAACTGCAAGATGTAAATAAAGAAATAACTAAATCAACACTTAAATTTAAAGTCGATGGTCTCACTCAGGCACAAACCTTTTTTTTGGGAAAATTAAAAGAAAAATTTAATTTATATACTTCCAAAGAGAAAGAAGAAATTCAATCCAATATTGATGAATTGCAACCATCTAGTGATATAGAAAGTGATGAGATTGATGAAAATCAAAAAATTTCTATCTTAAATGACTTAATGGTTCAAATATATAAAAAAGAAAATATTGAATTTGAAGGCTATAAAGATTATCAACCTTCATTTGATTTTAAGAAAAAAGCAGTCCTATTAGAAAAGAATCAAAAAATTGTTACTAATATTGGAAGTTCTTCTAACCATCTCTTTTTACATTTGATTTTTTTTAATGCATTACATAGATTTTTTTTAAAACAAAATCTTCCTCATGTTCCATCATTTTTGATTATAGATCAATTAGATAGTCCTTATTATTCCAATGAAGATACAAATGAAAAGGGAGTATTTTTTAAAGCATTAAGGATTTTAGATAATCAAATAGAATACTGTACAAATGAATTGAAGGAAGATTTTCAAATTATTCTTTTAGAACATATTGAGTGGAAAGAGTTACAAAAAGGTCAATTTAAACATTATCATTTAGTTGAAGAATGGAGAAAAGAAGGTGATGGATTAATACCAAAAGAATTAATAGAAGATGTTGCTATTACACAAAAATATAGTCTGTTTGATTAATAAAAAATGACAAAAATTTATCCTACAGACCATCATTGAGTTATTTGATATGTAAAAAAAAATGTAAAATCTTTACATGTAATACCACTCGTGTCAAAAAAACCATAAAATCTTTACACATTAAAAAAGGCAACCCTTGGAATCAAAAATAAACCGAATAACCGACATCCTAAGACGGGATGACGGTATCAGCGGTGCGATGCACTATACGGAACAAATCAGCTGGATACTCTTCTTGAAATTTCTCAATGATTTGGAAGACTCAAAAGCTGATGAAGCGTTATTGATTGGCAAAGAGTACATCTGTATTTTGGATGAGAAATTCAAATGGAGCAATTGGGCGGTTCCGAAGGTCAATGGGAAAATTGATCTCATTAATGCTGCAAGCGGAAGCGATCTTTTGGATTTTGTTAACAAAGAGCTATTCCCGTATCTCAAAGGGTTCAAGAATATCACCGAAGACCCCAAGTCGATCAAATACAAAATCGGGGCGATATTTGAGTTTTTAGATAACCGTATCGCCAATGGTCACACGTTGCGCGAGGTTTTAGATGTTATCGACGAATTGGATTTTCATAATCAGTCGGATTTGTTTCAACTCTCATTGATTTATGAAAAACTGCTCAAAGATATGGGGAGCGATGGGGGAAACAGTGGGGAATTTTATACACCGCGTCCCCTTATCAAAGTGATGGCAGATGTAGTCAATCCACAAATCGGACAAACGATTTATGACCCTGCCGTTGGTAGTTGTGGATTTCTCATCGAAGCGTATAATCATATTCGATACATTGATCTCAAAGCGAATAAGCAACGCGATATTTCCGTCGATCAGTTGAAATTTTTGAGTGAAGAGTCTTTTTTCGGAAATGAGAAAACACCGTTATCCTACGTGATGGGGGTGATGAATATGATTTTGCACGGCATCGAATCCCCCAATATTGCCAAGACCAATACCCTCACAAAAGACATCCGAGGATTAGAGGAAAAAGATCGTTATGATATTATTTTAGCCAATCCCCCTTTTGGCGGCAAAGAGAAAGAACAAATACAACAAAATTTCCCCATCAAGTCCAATGCGACCGAGTTACTCTTTCTCCAACATATGATGAACAGTTTGAAGTTAAACGGGCGATGCGGAGTCGTTATCCCTGAGGGTGTTTTGTTTCAAACCAATAATGCGTTCCAAGCGGTCAAAAAAGAGCTATTAGAGCGTTTTAATGTTCATACAATACTTAGTTTGCCATCAGGGGTATTTTTGCCGTACAGTGGCGTTAAAACGAATGTTATCTTTTTCGATAGAAACGGCTCAACTTCGGAAATATTTTATTACGAACTCAATCCCTCATCCAAGCTAACGAAGAACAAACCCATCAACAACGGACATTTTGAGGAGTTCCTATCCGTATGGAAAGAGAGAACCGTAACTGAGAATAGTTGGTTAGTCAATATCGCTGACATAAAAGATTTTGATATATCCGCCAAAAATCCCAATAAGAATGAAGCCATCGACCATAAATCACCGATAGAGTTGGTGGAAAATATCAAACTCAATACGGCTGAGATTAATGATTTGATGAATGAGATTGAAGAGATTTTGATGGGGGAAAGAGATGTGTAATGTTCTCCCCGAAAAATCGGGGATAGTCCTGACAAGCAGGGAATTAGACCAAAATTATACAACAAATAAAATAAATAATGCAAGTAGCGATAATGAGTGAATTATACGACCTTCCAAATGGGTGGGAATGGAAACCATTAGGTGAAGTATCAATTATTGTTGGGGGTGGGACTCCTAAAACAAATATAGATGAATATTGGGATGACGGAAATATTGTTTGGTTATCGCCAACCGATTTAGGAAAAATTGGAGAAATAATTGAAATTTCAGACTCTAAAGATAAGATAACTCAATTAGGGTTGAATAATAGTTCTGCAAAACTTTTACCAATTGGTACGGTTTTATATAGCACCAGAGCAACAATCGGAAAAATTGCCATTAGCACAATTGAAGTATCTACAAATCAAGGATTTTCAAACTTTATATGTAATACTAATTTATCTAATAAATATTTATCATTTTGTCTTATTAGATTTAATGACCATATTAGTGATTTATCTAATTCAACAACATTCAAAGAAGTAAGTAAAACAAATTTGAAAGAATTTAAAATCCCTTTTCCCCCACTCCCAGAACAACAACGCCTCGTTAAAAAAATAGATTCCCTCTTCGAAAAAATTGATAAATCCATCGCACTCCATCAAAAAAACATCGATGAAGCCAATGCGTTTATGGGGAGTGTTTTGAATGAGGTTTTTGGGGAGATGGGGGAGAAGTATGGAGTAACCCTATTAGAAAATTTGGCTACGTTTCAAAATGGATTTGCATTTAAAAGTAACGAATTCAATAATACAGAAGGATTACAAGTCATAAGAATTGGGAATGTAGTCAATATCCATAAAAATCCAGTATACATCAACGAAAGAAAAGAATTTGAAAAGTACAGATTAAGAGAAAACGATATTGTCATTTCAATGACAGGTACTAGAAAAAAGATGGATTATCTTTTTGTAAGAATTGTAGATACAAACAATACTTATTTAAACCAACGGGTTGGAAAAATATCTAATAAAAACAATTCACATTATAAATATTTATATTTCTTTTTTAAATCCAATTCTTTCAGAGACAAAATTTTTGAATTTGAAACTGGTACAGTTAATCAAGGAAACATAAGTAGTAAAGATATTATGAACAGAGAAATTGCTAATACACCTCTCCCAATCCAACAAAAAACCGTCAACTATTTGGATTCTGTTTCCCAAAAAATGGAAAAATTAAAATCGATCCAAAAAGACAAAATGGCAAATCTCAAAGCATTAAAAGCGTCACTTCTGGATAGAGCGTTTCGGGGAGAGCTGTAAATGTCTATTCACAGTATAATTTCAAAACCAATAACTAGGAGCAATAAATGAACGAACCTAAAACAATTTATTTAAAAGACTATACCCTCAGTGATTATACGATTCCAAAGTGTACCCTCGAATTTATCATTGATAACGGTTCGACGCGCGTGGATAACGTGATGGAGATTCGCCGTCAGAATTCGGGTGCCAAAGTGTTGCGTCTTAATGGTGAGATGATGGATTTGGAGCTTTTGTGGGTGGATGATGTTCTCTATGATGAGACAATGTACACATTGGAAGAGGATGCTCTACTCATTCCATTGGACGTAGACAGTGCTCGTATTCGCGTTATTACAAGGCTTTATCCCGATGAGAATACGGCATTAGAGGGGCTTTATCGCTCAGGCGGTATTTGGTGTACCCAAAACGAGCCAGAGGGGTTTCGTCGTATCACCTATTTTATTGACCGTTCGGATGTCATGACGAAATTTACGACCAAAATCATTGCCAATAAAGAGATGTGCCCTGTTATTCTCAGTAACGGCAATCTTCGTGGTACGGCAACGCTGGAGAATGGAAAACATCTGGCGATTTGGGAAGATCCGATCCCAAAACCCTCCTATTTGTTTGCGTTGGTCGCGGGTGATTTGGGAAGCATTCACGATACGTTTACCACGATGAGTGGCAAGAAAGTCGATTTGGCGATCTATTGCGATAAGGGGAATGAGGAAAAATGTCACCATGCGATGCGCTCATTGAAAAAGTCGATGGAGTGGGATGAGGTGACGTATGGTCGCGAATACGATCTTGAAGTCTATAATATTGTTGCCGTCGATAGTTTCAATATGGGAGCAATGGAGAACAAAGGGCTGAATGTCTTCAACTCCCATTATGTCTTAGCTGATGAGACGAGTGCGACGGATGGTGATTTTATGGGGATTGAGAGTGTTATCGCTCATGAGTATTTTCACAACTGGACGGGGAACCGTATCACGTGCCGCAGCTGGTTTGAACTCACTCTTAAAGAGGGATTGACGGTTTTTCGAGATCAACGGTTCAGTGCTGATATGAATTCCCAATTGTTACAGCGCATTGATGATGTCAAATCATTGCGTGAACGGCAGTTCGTCGAAGATGCAGGCCCGACCGCTCATCCGATCAAGCCTAGTGAGTACATCGAGATCAATAATTTCTATACGGCAACGGTCTATGAGAAGGGGGCGGAAGTTATTCGGATGCTTCATACTTTGTTGGGGGCTGATAAGTTTCGTCTAGCAATGGATGCCTATTTTGAAAACTTTGATGGTCAAGCGGTGGGGACAGAAGAGTTTTTGTGGGCGATGCAAACGCAAAGCCCGATTGATCTGACCCAATTTAAACGGTGGTATAGCCAAGAGCGCACCCCGACATTGAAGATTAGCAGTCAGTATGATGAGAATGCGCAAACGTTGAGCGTCACCATTGCGCAACATATCCCCAAAGATACACACGGTCGTGAACAATTGCCGTACGCATTTCCTTTGGCTATGGGACTCTTGGATTCGAATGGAGATGAATACCCACTTAAAAGCTCCAATGTGACGATGATTCATGAGGGGATTATGTGGATTGATGAAGCGACGACCACCATTACCTTTGATGAGGTGCTTGAGGCTCCAAAACTCTCTTTGAACCGCAACTTTAGCGCACCTGTGAAAATCGAGTGTGGTGAGATCGATTACCCCTTTTTGATGGCGCATGACATGGATGGGTTTAATCGTTACGAAGCGTCACAGCTTTTTGGGATGGAGACACTCGAAAGAATGATACAGGGGGGTGAAATTGATCCTCGATTTATAAAGGCGTATGGCGTTGTGTTACAAGACGATACCCTCGAACCGATGTTTAAAGCCGAACTTTTAGGACTTCCCTCTATTAGTACGATGATGCAACGTCAAGAGATTCTCGATGTGGAGGCGATTCATAACGCCCTTGAAACACTGAAAAAACGGTTGGCAGATGAATTTAAAGAGGTATTGCTCAACGGGTTGGAATCGCTTTATGAGCCTAAAAATAGTGAGATTGATCCCCTCAGTATGGCAAATCGTGCACTCAATAATCGTTATCTTGGGCTATTAATGGTTCGTGAAGAGGAGACAATTTCGCACGTTGCCCGTAATCATTACGACGAATCGATTAATATGACAAACCGTTTGGCAGCATTGGACGTTTTGGAAAATTATGCTCCGAATCAAGCACATGAGGCATTGGCAGATTTTTATCACCAACACGCACATGAGACGCTTATTATGAATAAATATTTTGCATTACGGGCATCATCACGTCGTGAGGGGACATTGGAGCGGGTAAAAGCGCTTCAAAATGACCCTGCGTTTGATTCCAAAGTTCCGAATCTTGTGCGGGCATTGTATGGTTCTTTTTCTCGAAATATGGTAGCGTTTCATGCGGTTTCAGGGGAGGGGTATCAATTTATCGCCGATAAAGTGATCGAGATAGACGCACTCAACCCACAAATCGCATCAGGACTCGTGGGAGCGTTTAAAAGTTACGGGAAACTCTCTCCGATAGCCAAAGCCAAAATGGGATTGGAGTTAGAACGGATTAAAAATCATCCGAATATTTCCAATAATGTATTTGAAATTGTAAATAAAATTATACGTATTTAAAGCAGTAAGAAGAGTAGGTATTACCCAATCATAACGCGGTTTCTTCCACTTGTTTTCGCGTTATATAAAAGTGTATCAACACGCCCAAGTACACTATTGGAATTTTCATTTTTATGTATTGCCGTCACTCCAAAAGAGCAGGTTATATGACCTGCAACGGGAAAGAATTCATTTTCAATTATTTCGCGGATATTTTCAGTTATCCCAGCTGCTGAACTTAACGAAGTATTTGGCAGCAAAATAACAAATTCTTCACCGCCCCAGCGAGCAAGGGCATCACTTTTGCGTAGAGATCCCTTTACCTTGTTGGCAATATGACGCAATACAGCATCTCCCACTAGATGCCCGTATGTATCGTTAACATTTTTAAAATGGTCGATATCGAAGAACGCCAAGCTTAGAGGGCTTCTTTCTCTAAGGGCATTGTTAATTGCATGTTCAAACAAGAGATTAAAATGGAGACGGTTAGCCAAACCCGTGAGAGTATCGGTTGTGGACTGGTTGATAATCGATGAAATGTCTGTAAATACTGCAATGGTACGATATTCTTTGTAAAATTGGATAGTAGAGACATTAACCTTGAAAAAAGTCACTTTTCCATCGATAATCATTTTGGCTTTATGTTCACGGTTTGGGTATTTTTGTGCATATTCAATCCATGTTAGGTTTTCCATCGTAGACAATAAATACTCATTTGTATCCCCCTTTTGGAAAAAATCACACACGCAATTATGCTCTTTTTTGAACGCATCGAGAGAGACATATCCTAGAATATCAAATAAAGCTTGGTTGGCTTCTATAAGATCATTTCCATTACTGACGGCCATTGGATTGGGGGAGGCATTGAGAACCGAATGGGTGTAGGCTTTTTGAAAACGCATTTTTCGAACCATCCAGCTTTGAACCATCATAAAGAGTGCGATGAGTGCCGATACGATAAGAATAGTTGTGCTGTATTTATTCCAAATATCGTTGAGGGTAAAAATGGGAGCTTGATTGTAGGGAGGAATACGAAGCGTTCGTGCCAATTGATCAACCTGAGCATAATCTCCCGAAATAGTAAATCCAGAAATGACATCGTACCCATAGCTAGAATTATGATATCCGTATAATGCAACCGCTATTTTTGCAACGGTATCAGCTGAAAGCTTTTGTGAGGCAACAATCGACCATTCGGGATAAAGGTGTGTTGAGATTTTGAGCGGAAAATGAGAAAAATGATGTTCGTTGAGAATAAAGAGTTCATTTGGATTTAGATGTTTGTCTCTCTCCATCTCTTCGAGAATTCCACTACGGACAAATCCTGCATCGGCTTTGCCAAAGAGGACAGCTTTAATAACGGCTTCATGATTTTTGTAATTTTTGATCTTCATATCGTCTTGGACATCTATCCCATTTTTCAAAAGTTCATAGCTTTGGGTTTGATACCCGCCTAAAAATTTTTTACCGGGAATGGCGATAGTTTTACCTCGCAGATCCTCTAGGTCTCGTATCTCTTTACGACTTACTTTTGTGATAATGACTCCACCTAAATAGGGAGTTTCAACAGTGCCATAACGCTTGATAAGTGTGGCAATGGAACCGGTTGTTTTGTCTTGTGTACGTAAGGAGAGATAATGTGTTGGATTGGTCGCAATAATGTCAATTTTACCCTCATGCACCTCCTGCTCAAGGAGCTCTTGGGAGAGAGGTTTTACGATAATCGTTACATTAAGCTCTCGTGAGAGGTGATCGGCGATAGGCTGATACTCTTTGAGGATTTTTTCAGGAGAACGATAGGTGAACACTCCAAATGTGAGTGTTTGTGCAGTGAGAGTACTAATGGTTAAAAAGATAAAAAAAATAATTTTTATCGACATAATACCTCTTAGTTATTTTAAGTTTTAGTTTAGCATTATTAAGCTTAATTACATTTAATCATTACTAAAGAAAATCTGACGAATAATCTAGTATACTTATGATTATTATAATATAAAGGATTAGTATGATTAAAATATTACCAACGATTGGGATACTTTTTGCCACATCGCTTTCGTTGTGGGGCAACTCATCAAAAGAGTGTACGCAATGCCACGCTTCCATCGTAAAAGAGTGGGAAACGTCAGCGCATGCAATGGCGCACAGTAGTAAAAACGAACTGTATGCCAAAATGGTTGTGGGTGCTGCAAAAACCAATGGAGTTGAGCCTGCCAAAATAATGGAAAACTGTAATCTTTGTCATGCACCTGCTGAGGATATAGCAGTAAAAGAAGAGGGTGTGACCTGCGTTGCGTGTCATAAAATCGATGCGATAGAACATCAAAACAAAAGCAAACCTCCTATAGGGATGAACACCATTCGCTGGATGAAAGAAAATGTCATGGCAGGTCCTAGCGGAAAAGGGAATTCTCCGTATCATGGGATTGTAAAACGTCCTTTCATGGAAGCAACCAGTGATACATTGTGTCTGGCATGTCATAATGTGATGAAAAACAAGCAAGACGTTACTGTGTGCAATACGGGGGATGAACATCGCCGCGGCACTACTCAAAAAACCTGTATCGAATGCCACATGGGTGAAGCAAAAATAGGACTCGTCTCTTCACTTTCTACCTCCAAAAAGATGATGCGCTCCCATGGGTTTCACGGTGCACGTAACAGTGATATTCTGATCAAAGCGGTTGATTTGAAGCTTGCCAAAACAAAAGGAGAACTAAGTGTTAAGCTTACCAATCTCTCAAGCCACAATTTTCCGACGGGGACAGGGGTGCGTATCGCCACTGTTGTCAGTGAGTTTTACAAAGGGGATACAAAAATCTTCACGCAAACCGAAAAACTGGAAGTTATTTTTGCAGCAGCTGATGGCAACATAACCCTTCCTCCAATGGCAAGCAAGGAGATGAGTGATACCCGTCTAAAATCAAACGAGACGCGGGTGATCAGTACAGCAATCCCTAAAGGCGCCACCAAAGCAATTGTGACTGTGAACTATCGTTTGGCAAAAGAACAGATTGTTGAGAAATTCCAACTGCGTGACGAGAGGTTCAAAAAAGTTCATCTCGTTGTATCCAAAAGCATTAAGCTGTAAGGCAAAGAATAATCATGATGAGATTAGAAATTCCAGGAAATAATACGTTAGAAATAGAACATTTGGTTCTGGATTATAACGGGACGATTGCGTTTAAAGGTGAAATTATTCAAGGGGTGCTAGAGCGATTATCGTTGCTTTCCTCTTCAGTAAAAGTTCACGTTATCACGGCTGATACTTACGGATCCGTTCATCAACAGTGCGAGGGGCATGATGTTTTTGTTTCTGTTATTGGATTAGAAAATCAAGATCGTGAAAAGTTGATGTTTATCGAATCATTGGGCGCGTCACATTGTATTTCAATCGGAAACGGAAAAAACGATGCACTGATGCTTGCGCATTCAGCACTGGGGTTTAGTGTGATACAAGAAGAGGGAACCAGCACCCAAACGCTCATAGCGTCCGATGTGGTGTTCAAATCGATTAATGACGTCCTAGATGCGTTGATATATCCTAAGCGACTTATTGCAACGCTTAGAAACTAAATGGGACTCGAAGGGTAAAGGAAACATCACGTCCCATGGCTAGGGCGTATCCTTTGTAAGTATCTAAAAAATCGCGATATTTGGTATTAAGCACATTCGTGACTTTTATCCCAAGTTGTGCTTTTTGTGCTCCAATGCCGATGTCAGCGTTGTAGCCAAGTCCCCATACCGTATACCCTGCTGTGTCGGCTGTTCCAAAGGGCATGGTGTTGTATTGAGCGAAGGGTTCTTGCGTACCTGCTACACTTTGAGATGCTGCACTTTTCATGGTGATCGAGAACGTCGATTTCTCAAATGCGCCCAATCTCCCCACGTTTTCATGAATGGCAAATCGAAGATTGTTGGCAGGCATCATGGTGAGTTTACGGTCATTGGTCGTATCTCGTCCACGGATAAGTTCAAAACCACCCTCAATATTGGTCGAATCACTCACAAAAGTATTGAGAGAAAACTCAAGACCTTGCATTGTGGCATCGGTTTGTTCGTTTTTCATATTCGGCAATGCGCCGGTATAAGTTCCTGTGTTAGCGAGATAGATATAATCGTTGATGATGGTGTGATAAACACTCAGTGAGGCTTTGGTTTTATCGTCTTTGTAGCGAAATGCCATATCTGCCCCCCATGTCGTTTCAGCATTGAGGTCAGGGTTTCCCAGCTGATACGCTTGCACCCCTCCATGATTTCCCCCTGCATACAGTTCAAAAATACTCGGCGATCTAAATCCACGTGCGATATTTCCGGCAATATTCCAATGAGAGGTGAGTCGATAGGTGCTTCCCAAAGAACCGCTGAAGCCTGAAAAATTCTGTGTATTGTTGGTGGCATCAAAAATTCCTGAGGTGACAAACGGCGCATTCGTTCCATCGGTAGGGGCAGTTATTTTTTTGGTGTCGTAACGCAATCCTGTTTGGAAAATCCACTTTTCATAGTCAGCTTCTTCAAATATATAGAGTGCACTTCCTTTTTCGCTAGCGGTTGGGGCAAGTTTTCCTTCAATGAGTGTTTGATCTTTTTTAAATCCCTCAATCCCTATCTCCCCTTCAAAATTTCCAATTTTCGGATGTTCAAGAGCTAGCCGCCCATCCAAACGATCCGCTTCGATATTCAGATAATCTTTTGTCCCTTGTTTTGTTTCCATCATTTCGTAAGGGGTGTTTGTAGCAGCCTCACGTTGGTTGAGGGTTCGAGAGAGAGTAGGTTTGAGAACCCAATCCTTAAGTAAAAACTCTCCCTTAAGCTGTGTTTCATTGTTGGTGAGTTTTTGCCCAGCAGAAGCTACGGCGGTGAAATCAGGTGCTGCCGTATGTCCTAGATAGTTTTGAAAACTTTGCCAGTAGAGGTGTTGTAGGGATATTTTTCCCCAGTTGTCAGTGTAACCGATGGCGGCAAGTGCAGAGGTGGTGTCAAAATTGGTGTACGGCAGTTCTCCCGCAAAACGGGGGTTACTTCCTGAAGGTTCCCCTTTTTCCCAAGTCTCGGCATCGGGAGTACTGAAATTACCTGCTTTTCGTTTGGTTATGGCGGCATTTACCCCTAATTTACCTGAGGCTGCTTGGATTTTGGCACCACCCATACGCTCTTTGTTATTGGTGTGATATTCTCCTGCAACTTCGCCATTGACGACACTTTTCCCCTCAGGTGCTGTGAGTATTTCGGGTGAGAGGATATTGACAACACCTCCCAGTGCATCCGAGCCATAGAGTACCCCTTGCGCTCCACGGATTACTTCGATACGATCAGCGATAAAAGGATCGGTATTGAGGACATGGCGGATACCATAAGTTTGTGAATCAGTGGCACTACTGTTGGAGAGGACTTTGACCCGCTCTCCTGTCATGCCGCGAATAACGGGTTTTCCTGCTTGCGTACCGGTCGAAATGTTATTAACACCGGTAAAATCTTCGAGAATTCCCCCCAATGAAGCAGTAGCTTTTAGGGCTTTTTCTTTTTTTTCTATTACATCGATTTGATTGGGGACATCAAAGGTACTGTGTTCATGAATAGGAGATGCTGAGACGCTAATGACATCCATTTGGTACATTGTTGCATCGTTGGCCAACAATGCGGCAGCGGCTAGGGCAGAGAGGAGTAGTGATTTTTGCATAGATATATCCTAATTATTTATATTTTACGCCAAAGGAGGCAGAATTGCTAAAGTAAAAATGAAAAAATAATTAGGCGATAGGAGGAGAGCGACTTTTGAGAGAAATTTTCGGTGAAACGCCGTGAGCGACAACAAAGGGGTTGAATCGTTCGGCTATTTGCGTGATAGAGGTTGGTTCACTCACATCGGCAAAAAGGGCAGGGGCATGAGCAAACACACATATTTCACATACTTCACCGTTATGATGGGCGTGACTGAGTTCATGCGCAACCCCCATAAAAAGGGAGAAGACGAATAAAAACGCAAAAATCCGTTTAAATCGTTTCACCCATTCCCTTTCTGTCGTGATGAGAAACTTGGGCTTCGAGTTCTTCAAGCCGTTCCATTTTTTGGTAATGGCGCAGGTTTAAGGTGGTAAATTTATAGCCTAAAAAGATGATTAGAGGCCAAAGCCCCAACCATAAAAATGCTTCGATGTATTCCATACTCTTCTCCTAATAACTAAATGGATCGTTTTTGATCTCGTCATGGGTGATGGGACGTGCCATGGCGCGCCAAACGATAACAATATATCCTAATACGACCGGAACGAATAAAGAGACATATCCCATAACGGTCAAGGTGTATCGGCTGCCTGAACTGTTTGCCGTGGTCAATGAACTTTGGATATCGACGTACGAGGGATAAAACGGTACGCCTCCTACTCCTGTTGAAAAAAGAAGGGCAAAAACCATCAATACCGTTCCGGCAGCGGCACACCAGAAACCTGATTTTTTAGCTCTTATTCCTCCGAGAAGAAAAAGTCCCAATCCGATGACAAAAGGGGCTAGAACGCTTATAGGATAGGTCATAAAGGTATGAAAATAGCGATTCATTTCGATTAGCACTCGATTATTGTCTACCGTAAGTCCCGGAATGATAAAAATCCATGTAGCATACGCTGCTAAAGCTGCAACCGTGATGAGCATTTCAATGTGGAGTTTTTTGAGTGTTGAGTGTGTGATTTTATCCTCTTCGACGCTGTTTAGGATATACAACATTCCCAAAATACGGGAGAGCATCATCACACTCAGTCCACCCAAAAGATTAAAAGGGATGAGTAATGCTTCAAGACCTCGTGTTGCAACCATCCAGTGTGACAAGTTTGCATCGTCCACGACAAATGCTCCGCCAGAAAACATCGTAGAGATAATGACACCGATCAAAAAGGGAGCAAGATAGCCGTTGATACTCAAAAAAGTTTCGTACAAGCGTGAACCGTAGACATTCCCTTTTTTAGTTCGGTATTCATACGAAACGGCTTGGATGATATAAGAGAACAATAGCGTCATCCATGCGAAATACGCGCCTCCGAAACTCACGGCATAAAAGAGTGGGAACGCCGCGAAAACAGCACCTCCGAAAAGAACAAGTGTCGTAAAGCCAAGTTCCCATTTTCGTCCGAAAACATTGTAAAGCAAGGTTTTATCCGTCTCATTTTTGGCAATTGCGGGGATCAATGCCTGACCGCCTTGGACAAATAGCATCATGGCTAAAAATCCGCCCAAGAGGGAGACAATCCCCCACCAATAATTTTGAAGCCATAGTAGTTCCCATGTCTCAAACATGATCGTCTCCTTTTTCGGCAATGTGCGGTCCATTGGCTATCGCCGACATCATAATCTTTATTTCCGCAATTAGTAGCGTCGTAAAGAGGACGGCAAATGCCCAAAAGGTGATTTGTACCGTCGTGGTATTGAGAGCACTTACCCCTTTCATCGTGGGGAGGAGATCTTGAATAACCCACGGTTGACGTCCCACTTCTGCAACAATCCATCCCGCTTCGCATGCGACAAATCCAAGCGGAATCGACATAAAGGCAATCCACAGCGCCCAGCGGGTATTAATCAGTTCATTGGTCATAGAAAGATACAAAAGAACCATAAATAAGACGATAAAAAAGGAACCCAATCCCACCATTACGTGAAAACTGTAAAAGGTCAATGCGATAGGGGGGATCGTTTGGAGAGGATCGGTAAAGTGACCGTAGCCCATATACGATTGGTTCGCATCAAACGCTTTTAGACTCAGCTGTGCGGCAACGGTGTCGCCCGCTTTTTTTGCATCATGATAGTTTTCCAAATCACTCAGTGCGGCGCGACCGCGTTGGATCTTCTCCCCTGCGCTCATAATGTCGAATTTTTCATTTCCATTAATCAGATCATTGATCCCCGGAACAAAAGCGTTGATGTCGTGGTAGCCAAGAAGTGAGAGGGCATAAGGGATTTGGATATCACCGTAAAATTCAGGAAGATTATCCCCTACTTTTTTATCAGGATTCAAAATTCCAAACGCGACAATTCCCGCACGCCCTTCACCCTGATAAAGCCCTTCCATCGCAGCAAGTTTCATCGGCTGTTTTTGAGCCACTTGATGTGCCGATTCGTCACCGCTTAAAAGTAAAAAGAGAGATGCAAATAGTCCAAAAGAAGAGGCAACGATGATACTTCGACGGGCAAATTGTGTTTCACGCCCACGCAGGAGAAACCAGGCGGAGACACCGACTACGAAAACGGCAGCGGTAACGTATCCACCGCCGATGGTATGGAGAAATTTGGCAACGGCAACCGGAGAAAAAATAACTTCCCAAAAATTCCCCATCTCATAACGCATGGAATCGGGATTGAAATTCATTCCTACCGGATATTGCATCCAGCCGTTTGCGACTAAAATCCACAATGCCGAGAGATTGGTTCCGATGGCAACCAGCCAAGCGGATGTGAGGTGAAATCCTTTTGATACACGGTTCCATCCGAAGAAAAGAACAACAAAAAAAGTCGATTCGAGAAAAAACGCAAAAATTCCTTCAATTGCCAGAGGTGCGCCGAAAATATCCCCGACGATCCACGAGTACGCTGCCCAGTTAGTTCCAAACTCGAACTCCATGATAAGACCAGTTGCAACGCCGATAACGAAGTTGATCCCGAAAAGTTTGACCCAAAACTTAGTGGTTGAGAGCCATTTCTCATCCCCTGTTTTGACGTAAATTGTCTCCATAATAGCAACAAGAAAAGAGAGTCCCAGCGTGAGCGGAACAAATAAAAAGTGGTAAATTGCCGTTAACGCAAACTGCGCACGCGACCAGTCGATGAGATCCATAATATAATTTCCTTTGTTAGGGTTTTAAGATTTCTGCGATCATTGCAGGTGCTTCTTTCGGAGTATTCTTATAAGGGTTGTCCGAAAAAAATTGAAAAAGTCCCCAGATGATGATGAGTTTAAGAACAAGTACCAGCATCAGCTTATTTTTAAGGTTCATCGCGCGCCATAAATCACGATACATGGATGCGATAGACCCCAGTTTCATACTTATCTCCATTGCAATTCTTCGATCAGATGATCGTATACGTATTGAACTTTTTGCGCATCAGGTTCACCTTTGTAATCCATTTGAGCGCGTGCGATTGTAGTGTTTTGTTCCTTTATCGTAATACGGATATATCCATCAAAGTCAGTCCCTAAGGAACGGCTTTGGGCATTGGTACAATGGGCACTGTGCGTATAGACCTCTAGGCGAAGGGGAGTGTTAGAATCGGATTTGAAATCGCTTTTAAGAGTACCGCTTATATCCTCAATATAAAGTGCCAAGGGAGGATGTGCGATGAAATCAGGCTTTGCGATTTCAGTATAAATCTCCCGTTCCAAGCATCCGCCGAGAAACAGGAGGTAGAGCAGGAGAAATAGATATTTTTTCATGGTTTAAATGTGTGAGTGCTGACCGCAGCATTTTCCTGTATGTCCATGGGAATGATCGTGTGTTTCACCGTGATGGTCATGCTCCCCTAGCAGGGCATCAAAATTTTCAGAGGTTACTTCGACTAGTTCGTTGGCATGAAACAATTTTAAGGCATCCGTTGCGGTTAATCGGGTATGTCCCGCAAAATAGACTTTGATTCCGTAACTTTTTAGTAATACAAACGGATTTAGTCCTAAATGAGACGTAATTAAAACATCAACATTGTTCGCAACCAAGATTCGTGCAACATCGCGTCCGCCGTTTTGTTCCATCTTTTCGATGGTTATTTCGTTATTATCATTTGCAAATGCAAAATATTTGGCATTCCCAAAGAGTGGAGCGAGAGCCGCATCGGCAGAAGCAGTTTTAACGGGCATGGAAACTATCATAATAAGACCTTTTATAAATTATCTGAAAGCATTATAATTATTTTGACGTTAAAAGTCAATAGTATCTATCATTTACATCGTCAGATAAAAGAACTAAATAACCGTCATGACGGCTTTGATCCACCCTTCAATGGTTGCATTTATCGCGGGCATCGGAGCTTCAAGAAAGGTGATGACAAAACGTTCACCCATATCAGCAACACTAATAGAGCGTGGACGTGCCGCCATCATTTGGGGGGTAGGAAGTTTTTGACCAAAACAAAAAACGACCATTTTAGCTTCCAAAATATCAGGGGCTACTTCTCCGTTTTCCAATGAGCGTGTATGGGCTGCGTGATCGAATTCACCGATTAAAATGGCGACGGGATCGCTAGCAATTTTCTCTTTAAAATAGGTAATCAGTGCATCCGTAGTAGCGTAAGCACACTTTGTTTTTGCTACTTCTAAGGTAAATATCGGATATTTTTCCATAAATAACGTTTGTTTCATTGTTTTTCCTTTTTTGTTTTAAATTTACATCCCTGGAATTCGAGGAATATAATCCATTTTCGACATTTTGTAATACCATCCCCAACCGATTTTGAGCCAATGACCGACGATGGGCATTGGAATGAGTAGGGCTTTTTTATCGTCACGGTAAACGAATCCTGCCCCATTGCCCATATCCATCACACAGAGGATATTGAGGTGATTTTTGTATCCTTTTTTCTCTCCTGATTTGAGACCGACGGTTATTGCACTGTTGTGAGCGGCATTGCGTGCCATTACTTCGGCGATGTGTCCCTGTTTTGCTTTCCAGTCAGGACCTTCCAGTGCCGCAGCATCTCCAATGGCATACCATCCTTTAACCCCTTCAACTTCACAAAAATCATTGATACGGATAAAGTCAGCATCGTTTAGGGGGAGATTGCTCTCTTTGATAAGTCGCTGTCCGTTACCAGCGGGGATAAACATCGTTAAATCACTTTCAAGAGTGCTTCCATCTTCGAAAACAATCTTTTCCGCCTCAAAACGGGTGATTTTTTTACCGTACCGTTCGCCGAAGTTATTTTTTTTGAACATCATCGCCATCAGCTTAAGAGCTTTTTCTCCCATACGTGCACCGGGAGAGGGCATCGGGGCGAAAAAAGTCATCTCGAAATTATCGCGAATCCCCAGTTTCTTGAGTTTATGATGGAGGTTAAAAAAGAGCTCGAATCCAGGACCGCCCCGTACACCACTTGGATCATTGGGATTACCGCCAAATCCGAATGCGATTTTTCCCGACCCTTTTTCGATTAAGGCATCAATTCTTTTTTTGAGTAGTCGTGATTGTTCCGGAGCTCCACAAATAGAGAGTGTATGTTCGAGCCCCTCATGCTTCATTTTTCCCGACCCAAGTGCTATAACGAGGTGATCGACTTGGCATTCACCCTTTTTTTCAAGTGTGATGGTTTTTGCAAGAGCATCGATTGCAATGACACGATCAAGGGTGAGGATAAAATTGTGACGTTCTGCAAATTTATTGAGAGGTAAAGCAACATCATCAAAGGCATACGTTCCAACGGGAATCCAAATCGAGATAGGGAAGTTATACAGATAATCCCGATCACTGATCAGCTCAACGTCGAATCCTTCTTTACGGTAAAAAATCGCTGCTTCAAGTCCGGCAATCCCGCCGCCAATAATGGTAACATTTTTCATTAGGTAACCTTCTAACTATTATCTTACGAGATTATAATTAAAATGACGACAAAAGTCAATTGTAATTGTTATTTATACCGTCATATTTTATTTATGTGAAAAGAAGAGTCTTCTGCCTAGTTGTAGTATCATCCGTAAGATTGCAATGATGCTGTATAAAATGGTTGTATAGACGAGAGGGTGAAAATAGTTTCCCCTCTCTAGCATTGTATTAAAACGAAGTAATGGATTACCTAGGAAATCAGGGTGCATCAGCAATGCTAAGATTGGCAGTAAAACACCAAAAATAGCAATTTCCCGAAGCAAAGCCTTGTTCATTTTACATCAAACCGCGCATCATTAAATGCCAATACATACGTCTCCGATTCCAAATACATTGGGATAGCGAAGATTTTGGAGGCTTAGGTTTCATCTCCATTGTAATTCTTTCATTAGATGATCGTAAACGACTTGAATTTTTTGTGCATCGGGTTCACCTTTGTAATCCAACCACTTCAAACACCGCCGAGACAGGCAGATGATCCGAATATCCCTCTCCCGTATGATGTTTTGGGTAGCTTTTACTTTGTTGCCAGCGGTATACTTTCCCTTTGTTGAAGAGATACTCGGGGGTGAATCGCGTAAAGCTTCCTCGAACATACTCAATACCATTGTCGTTGGCTAAAGCAGGGGAGATGATGATATTGTCTAACCCTTCTCCTTTGCCTTTGAACGAGTGGCTCCACCGTTGTTCACTTGGAAGTTCGTACCAAAGATTGTAGAGGTTTTTTCCCGTACTTTTCATAGTAGTATAGGTGATCGGATTTTCATCGTCGTCGATGGTTTGGAGGATATGGTTTATACCTGTCACTCCATTGGTATCGTTATGACGGCGACTTTTGAGAAAAATTTTGTACTCTTCGTAATGGGAGTTGAAATCACCGACGAGAATGTAAGGCTCATTTTTAGGGAGCTTGTCGATGAGTTTTTTTACTACTTTGGCACTTCGAATACGCATACTCTCAGGACCCATTTTGGATTTCCAATGGTTGACGTAGACGCGTAAAGGGTGTCCTTTAAAATCAATTCGTGCTTCCAAGATATTACGGTAATCACTATTGGCACTGACGGGGTGACTTATCGCCGATGTAATCGGATAACGGCTAAGAAGTGCGACCGAAACGGCTCCCCCTCGTTTGTTACGAGAAAAAACATAATAGGGATAATACAGCCCTTGACGGTTGATCTCGGCTTTGAGCTCTTTGAGGACACTTTCGGATTCGATCTCTTGGAGTCCTATCACGTCGGCATTGATGTCGTGGATAACCCGCGCCGTATGTTGCAGTTTGATCCGCTGCATTTGCGTTGTCCACCCCCATGAAGTGTTGGGAAAATACTGTTCGTACTCTGTCCCATCCTCTTTCATATCAAATAAATTCTCAACATTATACGATGCTATCTTCATCTCAATTGCCTCCAAAATGGTTACGCCAAGAAGCAATAACCACAGAAATTTCACCCGTTAATTCCATTGAGACGGAGCAGATTTTTCGTCTCACATTCACGCCCCATCATCTGCACAAATAGTTCCTGCATACTTTGAGACCCACCGCCCCCTAGAACGATCTCTTTGTATTTCTGGGCAAGATTCGAATCAAAAATCCCCTCATCGACGATGGCATAATAAGCATCCGCACTTAACACCTCTGCCCATTTGTAGCTGTAATACCCCGCACTGTATCCGCCACTAAAAATATGGCTAAACCCGTTTTGAAATTTATTGTAGGAAGGGGGCTTTATCAACGCTGTTTTTTCTCGGATAGAGTCCAATAGTGCTTGAATCTCCTCCCCTTGATAGAGTTTCGAGTGGAGTTCAAAATCAAAGAGAGAGAACTCTAACTGACGAAGCATGAAGAGTCCACTTTGGAAATTTTTGGCACGAATAAGTTTGGCGATCATTTCGTCGCTGAGGATTTCGCTGCTCTCATGATGTTTAGCAAAGAGTTTCAACACTTTTGGTTCGTAGGCAAAATTTTCCAAAAATTGGGACGGAAATTCAACCGCATCCCACTCCACCCCGTTGACACCACTCACCCCATGTTCGCTTACCGTACTTAAAAGATGGTGGAGGGTATGCCCCATTTCGTGAAAGAGGGTGACGACATCATCGTGTCGAAGAAGCGAGGATGAAGTGTCGCTGGAGGGGGGGAAGTTACAAACGATAAAGGCACTGGAGAGGTGTTCGCACCCTGTCGTGTCTTCACAGTGAGTTTGAAAATTGTGCATCCACGCACCGCCACGTTTGTTTTTACGCGCTTCAAGATCGAAATAGACACGAGCACGCAACGTATCGCCGTCATACAGATCATAGACGCTTGCTTTTTCATCCCATAATAGGGCATCCACTTTTTCGAAGCGAATATCAAACATTCGATGTAAAAAATCGAACATTCCATTGAGAACAGAATTTTGTTCCAAATAGGGGCGATACTCCTCTTCATCAATATCATATTGTGCTTTTTTGAGGATTTCACCGTAATACGCTGTGTCGTAGCTTTGAAGGTCAATACCCTCTGCCATGGCACGTAATTCTTCTAGCTCTTTCTCGGCTTGGGCACGAGAGGTAAGGGCTAGATCATTTAAGAATTTTAAAACACTTTGGGTATCGGGTGCCATTTTGGAAGCCAGTGAATATTCGCTGTAGCTCTCAAACCCCAGCAAGTGTGCCATCTCTTGACGTAGCGCCATCAGTTCATCGATAATTTCACCGTTTTGAGGGGCGCGGGTCGTATAGGCACGATAAAGCTCTTCACGGATAGCACGATTCTTCCCGTAGGTCATATAGGCGATATAGGATGGCATTTGGAGGGTAAAACGGTATTTTGTCACTCCATCTTCTTCAAATCGGGCATCTTCGAGATCATTTTCACTGATCCCCTCAACATCTGCCTCATCGGTGATAATTTTTTCATAGGCATTCGTGGCATCCAAAACATTTTGAGAAAAGTCGTTGGTAAGGGTACTTTTACGTAAATTAATTTCAGCAAGCCTTTGTTTGGAAGCCTCATCCAAATGCGCCCCTGCCAGTTCAAAATGGAGAATATTCAGATCAAGGATACGACGTTGTTCGTGGTTCAATACGTCATACTCATGGGCTTTTACCGCTTTGAACGCCTCATAAATAGCCAAATTTTGCCCCACAAAGGTGGAATAATCGGTCAATATCGGGAGGGCATCCGCATAGATTTTTTGACTCTCTGCCGAATTATTGACGGCATTGATATGGGAGAGGGGTGTGAACAAAAGCTCTATTTTCTCCTCCATAAAATCAAATGGATGGATAAAATTGGCGTAAGTTTTATCACCAATCGCAAGTAAATCCTTGATGGTTTGGCGGTTGTTGTCGATAAGGGTGGTTAAGTCACCTAAAAAAGTCTCTAAATTGAGATTAAAATCGATAAAAGGTTGCATAGTTTCTCCTGTAAAAGTATGCTATTGTAGTAAAGTGTTTCAAAAAGTATTCTATAATGAGATACTTAAGTCAAAAAAAGGATATTTATGAGTTCTCGTGCCAAACTTTTATTTCGGTATATTTTTGTGGGGGCGTTATCGTTGTTCCCTCTTATTTTGGTAATTATCGTCGTTAATTATCTCAAAAATTTGGGAGTGAGTGCCTATTTGTCTCTCCATGATTACACCAACTCCTTCGGTGTGACATTGGCTTTGATGGCGGGCGTTATTGCTATTTTTGCATTGCTTGGATTTTCGATTGAGAAATACGGACGCTCTATTTTTGTCTCAATGATTGACACTACCTTTGAAAAAATCCCTGCAATTCGCTCCGTCTATTCGGTCTCTAAAAAATTGGCAGCAATGCTCTCAGGGGGCGAAGACGGGACGAAAAAAGAGGTGGTACTCGTTGAATATCCCAAAGAGGGGTTATGGGTTCTTGCCTATCTTCTCAATCGTCACGAGAATATTTGTGTTTTATTCATCCCCACTTCTCCCAATCCTACGAGCGGTTATACGGTATTGGTGGATGAGATACGGATCAAAAAAACGTCGTTAACGCTTCAAGAAGCATCCTCCTTTATTATCAGTATGGGAGCTGATTTCCCACAAAAAGAGGAAGTTTCGGGGTTGATTCAAGGGGATCAAAGTTCGGATTAGGTGTGATTATTTTGTATATTTTAGTGTTAATAGTGCTTGCACCCGCTTTGCATTGATTAAATACAGAGGGTATAATCACCCCTCTGGATTGCTAGCTCTTTTTCTCCACTTCCCCAGCACTCTCCAACTTTTCCATACTCTCTTTTAACAACTTTTTTATATCCTCGACTGCGAATGGATAAAAAGTAGCATAAGACAATCTATCGTATAATACAAATCTAAAACTTTATTGTTTAATTTGTTGGAGCTATTTTAAAAAATATGACAAATTGCAATATTTCTAAAATAAAAATCACAGTTCATGTATTATTTTCCAAAGTTAGATAGGAAGAGACGCAATGACACACATTATGGGAAGAAACTTATTTAATATGGATAAAAAAAAAGAAAATAGCCTCAAAGCAATTGATTTATTTGCAGGTATTGGCGGAATACGATTAGGATTTGAAAGAGCTTTTGGAGATAACATTGATTTTGTCTTCGCATCTGAGATAGACAAATACGCCCGTGAAACGTATTATGCAAATTTTGGAGATGAACCCAAGGGTGACATAACTCAAATAGACGAAAAGAATATCCCTCCATTTGATATTTTATTGGCGGGTTTTCCGTGTCAAGCATTTAGTGTAGCTGGACATCGTAAAGGATTTGAAGATACGAGAGGAACTCTTTTCTTTGATGTTATGCGTATCGCTGCACACCATAAACCCAAAGTCATCTTTTTAGAAAATGTCAAAGGATTAGTGGGGCACGACAAAGGAAAAACTTTTAAAGTCATTTTGGAAACGTTAAAAGAATTGGGTTACTCTGTCAATTATCAAATATTAAATGCAAAAGATTTTGGTGTTCCACAAAATAGAGAAAGAATTTATATTGTGTGTTTTTTGGAAGATGACACGACTTTTGAATTTCCAGAACAAGTCAAATTAAATAAAAAAATACAGGATTGTTTAGAAGAAAAGGTTGAAGAAAAATATTATTACAAAAACAAGCCTATGTACGAAAAAATTAAAGATGAAATTATATGTAGTGATACTGTTTATCAATGGCGAAGACACTACGTACGTGGAAACAAGAGCAATGTCTGCCCAACGTTAACAGCCAATATGGGTACTGGTGGTCATAATGTTCCATTAGTATTGGATAGTCATGGAATTAGAAAATTAACTCCAAGAGAATGTTTGAATTTTCAAGGTTACCCTCAAGAATATAAATTACCAAAAATTGTAGATTCACAACTTTATAAGCAAGCTGGTAATTCTGTAGCAGTTGTCGTTATTGAAGAAATTGCTAAATTGATTGAATTTTCTATAGGCGTTAAACAAAATGTTTTTTAATACTCAAAATAAATATCAACAAGATGAATATCAAAAGTTTTTAAAGATTGTTGGGCATTTATCTAATTTATTTTCAGAATCAACTACGCCTTATTTATATTATAGAATAGCTGAAAAAATATTTTGTAAAGCGTTTGAAGCTGATGATTTGTCACGAAGTGATGTTTCCGCTGATGCAAAAAAAATGAACGTCGGAATAGGTTTAAAAACTTTTTTAGCTGGAAATCATAAAACATTTCAAAAAGTCGCAGAATTTGGTGGTGACAAAAGTTTGTATGAGAACTTAACTACGCATGATAAAATTCTCAAAATTGCCGAACTTCGGAATACTCGAATTGATTTTACACAAAGAGTTCATGCTCTTGAAAATTCAATATATCATTGTGTGATTAGAGACAGTGGTAAGTTTATGATTCATGAAGAACGAATGCACTTTATTGATACTCTAAATATCAAAAATATCAAAACAAATAAAGGATCAATCAGTTTTGATGATGGAGTGGAAGAATATTCATTTTTAACCTCTAAAAATACTTTAGCAAAAAGATTCTTAACAGAAAAAATAATTTATGAGTTTCCGATTGAAATTCTAGAAAATCCGCTTGATGTGTTATCTCAATGTTTGTCGAATATACATAGCCCACTAATAAGTAGTGAGTCAGTATTTCAAACAATTTATTTACCTCTTTATGGAAAAGATCATATTGTTTATGAAAGAAGTGGACTAAATCAATGGAATGCAAAAGGAAGGGATAGAAATGTCAATGAAGCTTATATCCCTATTCCTGCTCCTATTCATAAAAACTATCCTTCTTTCTTTCCAAATAGAGATCAACCATTTGATTTAAAATTACCCAATGGAAAAATAATTAAATCAAAAATATGCCAAGATGGAGGAAAAGCCTTAATGTCTTATTCCAATCGAGAACTTGGTCAATGGATTTTAAGGGATGTTTTAAAACTTAAAGAAGGTGAACTTTTAACCTACGAAAAATTACAAATTTTAGGGATAGATTCTGTTAGAATTGATAAAATCAATAATGAAAATTATGAAATAAATTTTGCATCAAATGGTAGTTTTAAAAATTTTATAAATCAATCTCTTTGATATTGGTTTTTTCCTTATTCAAGCTCATCTAACCTCCTTTATTATCAGTATGGGAGCTGATTCAAACGTATTTCACGCTATAATGCGCATAAATAATACGCATAGGAGACAAAATGACGGCAATTTACAATCCTCGTGCCGCGAAAAAAGCGACTAATCTTAGCGTTAATAGTGACTTGCTTCAACAGGCAAAAGAGCTGAAGATTAATCTTTCCCAAAGCCTAGAGGAATATTTAACGCAAAAAATTATTGAAAAAAAATCACAAGAATGGTTGCTTCAAAATCAAGATGCTATCAATGATTATAATGAACGTGTTAGTGGTCGTGGAGTATTTAGTGATGGATTGAGACGATTTTAATGGCACAGTTTGATGTGTATTGCAATATAAATCCGATTAGTTTAGAAGAAATACCTTATTTACTCGATATTCAGGCAGATTTGCTTTCTGGATTATCCACACGCGTAGTCGTTCCGTTGACGAGACAGTCCAAAAATATTCAACATCTAAATCCATTATTTGAAATCAATGGGGAAAAAGTAGTTATGCTGACTCAAGAACTTTCAGGTGTTGACAAAAATATTTTTGGAGATAAAGTGTGCTCTTTAATGGGGCGACGAAGTGAGATTATTGCTGCACTAGATTTTTTGGTGAGCGGGTTTTAGATTCACGTCCTTCCCAACGTGATTGGGAATCTAACTCTTTTTCTCTAATTCCCCCCCTTGTTAGAAAGATAAAAATATTTCCAAAACGGAACTACGTTAATATCACTGCTTACTTCTTCTTGATTATAAGTAATAATCGTTTGTTTTTTTAGATCAAATTGCTTTGCAAGCTTTTGAAGTCCTCCAAACTCTCGTTTGCGATTTTGGTCATTTAGCTCATAACACACTTGAATTCCCTCAAATCCATCAGGACTCTTAATCACAAAGTCACATTCAAAATCAGCCTTATAATAATAAAGCTCACACCCTAATTTTGCCAACTCCGTAAAGACAAGATTTTCTAAGAGTGTCCCAAAATTAGATGAAAAATTAAAATTCAAAGCAAAAAAACCGTTGTCAATAAAATAGGCTTTCTTTTTATTATTTTGCTGCTCTTTAAGTGAATAGGAGAACATTTTTATCTCTTGTATCAGATAGCTCTCTTCTAAATAAGTTACATACTCTTTGGCACTTTTGTCGTGCATTCCAATCACTTTGCCGAGAGACGAATACGAATAGAGGGTGCACGGATTACTGATCAGATAAAAACTAAGCTCCTTAAAGCTTTTAAAATCCCGTATCCCATGAGTCGCCACGCAATCTTTTAAAATAATCGTATCGTAATAGGTAGAAATCAAAGAGCGTTTAAGATCTTCTTGCAGGGTATACACTTCGACAAATGAACCGTATTTCATCATAGAATCTACCAAATGAAGGACTTTAGGAAGATTTTCTAAAAGAGCCATATAATTTTCAACCCCCTCGATATGTAATAATTCATTAAAGCTAAGAGGGGTGACGCGTGAGGACAAATAACGACCACTCAGAAGTGTCGCAAGCTTGCCGTTTAATAACGTAGAATTAGAGCCTGTAATAAATATTTTACTAAATTCCTCACTATCATAGACACTTTTAATGAAATGTTCCCACCCCTCAATCGCTTGAACTTCATCGAAAAAAAGATACTTAACTTTTGTCTGAGTGATCTTTTCAGCCGTTTGTACAATTTCATACAGCTTCGTAGGTTCGTGAGCATAGGGGATAAAAAAAGGATCGTCCAAATTGACATACAAAATCTCTTTTGGATCAACCGTGTTGCGCAGATGATTAATAATGAGTTTGAAAAGTGTCGATTTTCCGCTTCGGCGTATCCCTTGAAGTACTTGGATCTGCTTTGTCACGAGATAGGAGATAAGAGTCGTTAATATTTCTCTACTGTAAAGATTACTATAACTACTTTTCCAGTGTTTATTCTGAGTTAATATAACTTTTTCCATAATTAATTCCTATTTAATACTATATTATTCGTATTGTACTATGGAATATATAAATATCTTCATCTCACTCAAACTCATCAAACTTCGGTTCAGGTGCATTGAAATTTTCAATCAGATTTTTTTGATACTCAGGGATAAGGGTATAGAGGGCTTTTAACGCACGTTCCCCATCCTCTTCGGTGAGAGAGGTGTCGATGATGATGTAGGAGAAATAGACGCTGTTTTCGTCGATGGAGAGCTGAAGATCGTCTAAAATTCCATTCTCGTGGAGTAAAAAATCATAGAGTGCTTCAATCTTTTCTGAGGGGATACGACACAATGCGGCATCCGCAATCATGACCCCATTGTCATAATAATTAATATCCAGACGCGTTGAACCTGTCTCAAATCTCCAACTTCGTTGACTTCGTCGTGAGAGGGTGACGTTAATCTCCAATTTCTCTAATATCTTTTCGATCAGAGCGACAATGCCCGAAGGTTTATACCCCTCACGCCGTCGTTTGGCAATATCGAGCTTAATACCGCATTTTGGGCAATAATCGTTGTGTATAGTAGACTCTACGATGAGGTTTTTGCACGAGATACAGCGGAGTATATCGGTAGTATTGAGAGCCAAAAAGTTCTCTATCGTCTCTTGGAGAAGATAATAGGGGAGAGCGAATCCAAGGTTGTTGGAGTTTTGGATAATAAAGGTATTGACCCCGATCACCTCACCTTCTTCATTTAGAAGCGGGCCTCCACTGTTTCCGGGATTAATCGCGGCATCGAACTGAATGTATTCCACTTCCCCTTGCAGACGAATCGCTTTGGAGATGATCCCCTCGGTAGTGGAGTAATTAAGCCCGTAAGGATGACCAATAGCGATAACGGTATCTCCATCATTGATTTCACCACTGCACAGACGCAAGGGATGATCGGGACGAATAGGGGAGGGGGATTGGATAAATGCCAAGTCGTAGGCATCATCATCGTAAATGACTTTTCCAATGGTTCGAGGAAGCGTTTTGGTGCTGATAACCACCTCTTTGAGACCAGCTACAACATGAGAATTGGTAATGATGAGATCACCGATAATAAAGCCACTTCCCGTACCGTAGGGGTTCATGATTTGTACGATACTTTCGATAGAGGTTTCCAGTGTTTGTTGGGTGAGTTGTTTCATGCTCAAACCTCCTGATAGTCGAGATTTTTGATTTGGATATAAAAGCTTTGGCTGAAGTGATTAAGGTCACTAAAATTCAGCTGATCGGCAAAGTTTTTAAGATTTTTATAGCGTGATTGGTAAGGCTCTAGTGCCGTTTCGATAATACGGGTGATCGCTTGTTTTTGAAATACTCCCGTACTGCTCTCGTAGAGTTTTATCTCCCCTTCATCCGCGAAAAACTCCGAAGCATAGATTTGAACATGCAGATGTAACAGGGCACGTAACGAGGGGTGAATACCGTAGTTGAAGAGGATATACAGCGCAATATAATGGTAAATGACAGGGATAACATAGTTGGTATGGTTGTTCTTGTACCAACGTACTTTGGCTAAGGATTCCTCGATAAACTCCGCAATATCATCGTGCAAAGCGTGTTCAAAAGGGGAAAATGTCGTCGGAGCATGATAAAACTGTGTTTTAAACATTTCAAAGGGCATTGAAGAGAGTTGATTCAAATAGATCTCTAAGTCACTGTTTTTGTCTTGCGTGAGTTTTTCATCTTCCATAAAATAGGTATTGATTTTCTCATTAATCTCTTTTGCCATTTTTTTATGGGGGATGAGGAGATAATCGATTTGAAGCAACAACGCAAGATAGCTAAACGATGCCATACCGTTGTTATCATTGGAGAGGAGCCCTATGAGACTTGATTGCGTCGAGCTTATCCAGTTTTTCATTGTTTCATGCAGGCGTTGAAGACGATCCAAATCGCAGGGGATAATATGTGCTACTTCTAGCAAAGCGGATTCGTCAAACTCACTGCTAATAAACTCTTTTTCAAAATCAGCATTGAGGGCAAGTTCTCGTAAGGGGAAGAATATTTTTTGAGGGGTAATGGTCGTATTGTGAAGTTTTATCCCCAACTCAACACCATCCTCTTTTTCACTAAAACGACAATAAGTGAGTTGAAAATTGCGTTCCAAGAATCGTCGCTTCATGGCAACGTGTAACAAGGATGCTTTAGCAATATGGGCAGTAGCACAAAAGGTTTCAGTTGTAATACGTCCGTGTAAGATAGCAGAACCTTGATAGAGCGTAAAGATAAGGGAGTCATCCGTTTCGCTTAGGATGAGGTGCTCATGATTATTCGTATGTTGAAGAGATTCTAAAAAATAGCGATACCCAAGGAGAATATTATTCTCACTAAATGCCGTTGCGGAGAGATCAAAAAGTTCATGTTCTTTAGGATTTGGAAGGGCGTGTATCGCTCGACCGTAGTGGGGGAGGGGCGGTGATTTTTTTGGAAATAATTTTTCCACCACAGTGTGTAACCAATTCAACAACAACTCCTTATGCCCATATTATTTAGGAACAAGAGTGTAATCAAAGCAACCTTAAAGCGTCAATAAAGTATAATCCGAACAATTACGTTGAGGGGGTTGTATGGGTTACAAACGTGTATTGGTAAAGTTCTCAGGTGAAGCTTTGGCTGGTGAAAACGGATATGGTATCGATACAAAAATCCTTCAATTTATCGCGACAGAGATTAAGACTCTCGTGGATGCTGGTATCGAAGTAGGCATCGTGATTGGTGCAGGAAATATTATTCGAGGTGTTACCGCAGCGGCGGATGGAATTATCCGTCGTACATCGGGTGACTATATGGGGATGTTGGGGACAGTTATCAATGCGATTGCTCTCCAAGAAGCATGTGAACATGAAGGGATGCAAGTCCGTGTTCAAAGTGCCATAAAAATGGAGCAAATTGCAGAGGCGTTTATCGTTCGTCGTGCTATGCGTCACTTGGAGCGGGGACGTGTTGTTGTTTTCGCTGCAGGAACAGGGAATCCTTTCTTTACAACTGATACCGCTGCGACACTTCGTGCTGTAGAAATTGGGGCAGAAGTTATTATCAAAGCGACCAAAGTTGATGGTGTCTATGACAAAGATCCGAAGAAATTTGCGGATGCGATCAAGCTTCCTAAGCTAGGGTATGATCAAGCACTTCAAGATCATATTAAAGTGATGGATGATACCTCTATCGCCTTGGCAAAAGAGAATAAACTTCCAATTATCGTGTGTGATATGTCCACCCCCGGTAATCTTCTCACGATTATTCAGGGCGATTTATCAAATTGCTCAATCGTACAATAATTTATAAAAAGGGATACAAGAATGAGACTTGAACAATTAACAGCAAAAGCATTAGAAACAGCAAACGTTGATCGTTATCAATTGGCACTTGCCGTAGCAAAACGGTCAGAACAACTTCAAAATGGTGCACCAACAAAGCTCAATGTAGATTTGAAAAAAGCTAAAGCTGCCGATGTTGCTTTGATGGAGATTGCTGAAGGGCATATTACCATCATAGGTTTCGTAGACAAAGCATAACTCTTTTATATCGAGCCATCGTTGAATCAAATCGATATTGAAGCTATTAAAAGAATTAATGACGTAGAGAGTGCAATAGCACTTTTACGTACCTCTATATCTGGATCGGAAGCAGTTGAACGTGCTTATGCGTTTGCATCGGATGCGCATATAGGACAAAGCCGCAAAAGCGGTGAACCTTATATTGTTCATCCGATTTTAGTTGCTTCATTAGTAGCGGAACTCACAGGCGATGAAGCGATGGTTATTGCAGCATTGTTGCACGATGTGGTCGAAGATACAGAAACGACTATCGAGGAGATAGGAGCTGATTATGGCGAGGATGTTGCCCATCTTGTAGAAGGGTTGACCAAAATTGATGCGATTCGGGATGCGGAGCTTATCCCTTCTGATTCGGATCAAAAGCTCGTAGTATCTGCTCTTACCTTTCGTAAAATGCTCCTTGCCTCTATCGAAGATGTTCGTGTTCTGGTGGTCAAACTTTGTGATCGCCTCCATAATATGCTTACCCTTGATGCCCTTTCCCCTGCTAAACAACACCGTATTGCTGAAGAAACATTGGTTGTTTATTCCCCTATTGCTCACCGTCTTGGTATCTCTTTTCTTAAAAACTTGTTGGAAGATTTGAGTTTTCAGTACCTTTTTACTGAGGATAAATTATCCATAGAAACGTATTTGGAAAAAAATTACCGTTCTATCAATCAACGGTTAAATACCTTTTGTGAAAAGTTGACTCAAATTTTGCTCTCCAATGGGATGTGTCAAGAAGATTTTGAAATACTCAGTCGTGTCAAACATAACTATTCCATTTACCTGAAAATGCAACGTAAGGGTATAGGAATCGACGAAATTCTGGATCTCTTGGCCGTCCGTATTTTGGTGAAAAATCCAATTGATTGTTACAAGATTTTCGGAATGGTGCATTTGCATTTCAAGCCTTTGAGTGCACGATTTAAAGATTATATTGCGATTCCGAAAGAAAATGGCTATCAAACCCTACATACAACAGTTTTTGATGAGAGTGCTATTTTCGAAGTTCAAATCCGAACGTATGAGATGCACCGTACCGCAGAGCTGGGTGTTGCAGCTCACTGGAAGTATAAAAGTGGTGGTAATAATGCGATTAGTCTTGAATGGCTCCACAATTTGCAATACCAAAATGAATCGGTTGAAGCATTTTATGAACTGATTAAAAATGATCTTTACAGCGAAGATATTAGTATTTTTTCCCCAAAGGGGAAAGCTTTCACTCTTCCACGTGGTGCCGTTGCCCTTGATTTTGCTTATGCGGTACATACGGGCGTTGGCGATAGTGCTGAGGGATGTTTGGTCAACAAAGAAAAAGCGAGTCTTCTAACTGAATTGCACAGTGGTGATATTGTTAAAATTATAACGATTCCCAAAGGGAAAAAGATTACCCGATGTACATGGATTGATGCGGTAAAAACGTCACGTGCAAAATCAAGCATTCGTGCCAATTGCAATCAACGTATCCGTGCCATCGATCATCAAAGTGGCATCAATATCCTCTCAACGGTATTGCGTTTGCCTGCGGATAAAGTACATGAAGTATTAGAAAAAGTAGAGTTTTCCGATCAATGGTATCGTATCCCCAGAGAGCTTGATTTTTTCAAAGAGGTATTGAACCGACTCAAAGAAGCGATAAAAGAGAGTAGCCGTTTTGGGGCGTTTTGGACGAGGGATCGGTTTAAGCTCAAACCAAACCTCTTTTCATCCATTGAGGTACTTTCCAATCATAGCGTTTCGGATGCTGTTTTTGATTACTGCTGTCATCCTAAATCGGGGGATGAGATTGTGGCATTCTTGCAAGAGGGGAAAGTCCATGTTCATCACAAAATGTGTAAGCATGCTATGAATATGATTGAAGCGCATGAGCCAATGGTTTTTGTGCGATGGATACAGCAACAATTCTTCCGCTATCATCTGATTATCAGTATGCCCAATGCAAAGGGATCTCTTGCCGATTTGTTGACCTATATTGCCAAAATGGGGGCGGATATCAACACGATTGAACTGGGAAAAGAGCGTTCAGAGCATACCCAATATTGTGAGATGGAGTTTCAAACGTTGGAAAGCGATTTGAATAAGCTCCGCTCAAAGCTCGATAAAAAAGGGAAAATTATACAATTTTTTCGGACCGATGATGCGTACCGAAACCAAGGATAAAGAATGAGTGAACAAAAAATTACTGACGCATTGCGAGAAATTCGACGAGGAACATCTGAAATTATTGATGAAGTGCGACTCACGGCACTGCTAAAAGCCTATTTTGAAAAAGGGGAAACCTATACAGTGAAAGCAGGGTTCGATCCTACTGCCCCTGATTTGCATTTAGGACATACGGTACTTTTGCAAAAACTGGCTACTTTCCAACAGTATGGGGGTCATATCCAATTTCTGATTGGTGATTTTACGGCACAAATCGGTGACCCGACGGGTAAAAATGAAACACGTAAGAAATTATTACCAGCACAGATCGAGCTCAATGCCCAAAGCTATAAAACGCAAGTATTTAAAATCCTAGATCCTCAAAAGACAACCGTTGTTTTCAATGCTCAGTGGATTAATCAGCTAGGCGCTGCAGGGATGCTAGAGCTAACTACTACCTTCAATGTGGCACGGATGTTAGAGCGAGATGATTTTGATAAACGGCATAAAGCAGGAATTTCGATTTCGATCAGTGAATTTATCTATCCACTTCTCCAAGGGTATGACAGTGTTCATCTCAAAAGCGATATTGAAATTGGGGGAACCGATCAAAAATTCAATCTTTTGATGGGTCGTCATCTGCAACGTGCCTACGAGGTAGGAAAAGAGCAAGCGGTTCTTATGATGCCTATTTTAGAAGGGCTTGACGGTGTCCAGAAAATGTCCAAATCTTTGGGCAATTATATTGCTGTTGCCGATGCTCCCAATGATATGTACGGGAAAATCCTCAGTGTCAGCGATACCTTGATGTGGCGTTATTATGAACTTTTGAGCAGTCAAACACTGGATCAGATCGAAGCATTGAAAATTGGGGTTGAAGAGGGATCTCTTCACCCTAAAAAAGTGAAAGAAGCTTTGGCAATAGAGATTACTACCCGTTTTCACAGTGAAACAGAAGCTCAAGCAGCAGCGGAAGAGTTTCAGCGAGTTCATGCTCAAAGTGAAATTCCCCTTGAAATGGAAGAATATACATTTGAAGGAGCTGTTTGGATTGCAAAAGCATTGGTTGATACCAATCTTACAGCCTCTACTTCTCAAGCACGGCGGGAGATTAAGCAAGGCTCTGTTAAAATAAACCAAGACAAAATAGACGATGAACAGTTGCAGTTAGAAGCAGGTGAGTACGTCTTACAAATCGGTAAACGAAAATTCGCCCGCATAAAGGTATCCTAATGAGTTTCAAACCACTTCAAATTGGAAAATACACTATTCCTGTCCCTATCGTACAAGGGGGAATGGGTGTTGGTATCAGCTGGGATCAGCTTGCAGGTGCGGTTTCACGCGAGGGAGGCTTGGGCGTTATTAGTTCAGTAGGTACTGGGTATTATGAGAATAAAATCCACGCTGATCGCTTGGTGGCTGAGAGACCATTGGAAGCTGATAATTTTTACTCGAAAAAAGGGCTCAAAGCTATTTTTGATAATGCCCGTAAGATTTGTGGGGATGCACCCTTAGCGTGTAATGTTTTGTATGCGATTAATGATTATGGTCGTGTTGTTACAGATGCGTGTGAAGCAGGTGCGAACATTATCATTACAGGTGCGGGACTTCCGACAAATATGCCTGAATTTACCGTAGATTATCCCGATGTTGCTTTGGTTCCTATCGTTTCCTCTCCTAAAGCCCTCTCGATTATTTGCAAACGTTGGCAAAAGCGTTATAACCGCCTTCCTGACGCAGTGATCTTAGAAGGGCCAAAAAGTGGTGGTCACCAAGGATTTACGTATGAGCAATGCGCAATGGATGAGTTTCAGCTTGAAAATTTGGTGCGTCCTGTCGTCGAAGAAGCGGCATTATGGGGCGGTATCCCTGTTATTGCAGCAGGCGGTGTTTGGGATAAGAGCGATATTGATGAAATGATGGCATTAGGTGCATCGGGGGTTCAAATGGGAACCCGATTTATTGGAACACAAGAGTGTGATGCGAGTGAGACGTTTAAGCAAGTTTTGTTGGATTCAAAAGAAGAAGATATTACTCTCATGAAGTCACCAGTAGGGTATCCTGCTCGTGGAGTACGTACCAATTTACACGCTCTTATCGATACTCGTACAGGTCCAGCGATCAAATGTATCTCTAACTGTGTTGCTCCATGTCATCGTGGTGTTGAAGCCAAAGTCGTTGGTTTCTGTATCGCTGATCGTCTTAGTGATGCCTATTTCGGGAACTTAGAATTGGGTCTTTTCTTCTCAGGAACCAATGGATACCGAATTAATACAATCATTTCCGTCAAAGAGTTGATGAAGAAATTAACGCAAGGCGAATAGTTTTCATATGATGGGACGTACCTCTTTTTCACTATTACTTTTAGTCTCTCTTGGATGGGGGGCTTCTGATGATTTAGAACGGCTTAATATCGCTAAAAAATCTATCAATACGAATGATGAGCTTGAGCAGTTTCGTGGGTATAATGAATGTAAAAGTATTCATCTACACGCTCTAAAGAGCCATGATACCTCTTTGTCGCATGACGCACTGGAATGTATCGTTAATGGTGGTGATGCTCTTAAAATTGATGTGACTAAATATAAAGCAGAATTAGCTAAATCCTCCTCCTCTTTTTCTCTTTCTTCGGCGGTTGCACCTGAAGTTCAAAATCCACTTATTTTTCCAAAAGAGTATTTACGCGCATCTCCTAGCACTGGAAATGAGCCTATCCCTAATTTTTTGACCCCTTCTTCAGCCGAGTTGATGAAGCCAACACCTGCTTTGAAACTGATGAGCGAGGTGACTCTTTTAGGTCGTCATCGATTGGTTGATGCGAAATGGAAAGATACGGGAATAGAGTTAACTTTTGATTCTCCTATTGACCCAAAAGAGATTCGTCTATCCAAAATTATTGAGCCTGACAAGCAACGCTTTCGGTATATTATTGATATAGACAACACGATGCTTTTGCAATCTAAAGCTTTGGAACATAATAGTATTCAAAAAATTCGGTTGGCGCAACACGATACCAAAACACTTCGTCTCGTGATTGAGAATACGGATGCAATTGTAATCAAACCCATTTCAAAAGGTCAATCGGTATATATTGATCTTGCGTTACAGCCTGCAACCAAGGTGATACCCGTTCAGCCCAACCCTATTATTCAGCCCCCTGTTATTCAATCTCCACCCCTTGTCGCGGCACTTCCTCCTCTTATTGCTATGACACCGCGTGATCGAAGCAAGAAGGTAATTGTTATTGATCCGGGACATGGTGGCAAAGACAGCGGAGCTATTGGAAATGGTCATTTGGAAAAAGATATTGTATTGCAAATTGGTTTGGAGCTTGCAAAGCAACTTCGTGCCCAAGGGTATACGGTGCATATGACCCGTTCAAATGATACTTTTATAGAACTCAAAGATCGTACCAAGTTTGCCAATGAAAAGATGGCCGATTTGTTTTTATCCGTCCATGCAAACGCCATCCCCAAAAGTTCTGATGCGAATGCTGCATACGGAATTGAAACCTATTATCTCTCTCCGGGGAGAAGTGATCGGGCGATGCGGGTGGCTGCATTGGAAAATCAAGAAGATATGGGTGAAATGGGAGCGTATGGAAAGTTGAGCTTTTTGAATGTTCTAAATTCTGAAAAAATCATTGCCTCCAATAAGCTTGCAATCGACATACAAAAAGGGGTCTTGGGTAATTTACGCAAGCAGTTTACAAACGTAAAAGATAATGGAGTAAGAGAAGCACCGTTTTGGGTTTTGGTAGGAGCTCAAATGCCTGCTATCCTTTTGGAAACAGGCTATATTAGCAATCCTGAAGAATCAGCACATATTGCCGATTCAAAGTATCAAGAGTGGATGGTTAGTGGGATGCTGGACGGCGTTAAGCATTATTTTAACAACAACCCCTAGCCCCCATAGGGAAGAGGGGAGATTACATCATCCCAGGCATACCGCCCATATCTGGCATTGGTGATGCTTTATCTTCTTTAATTTCATGGATCGTTGCTTCCGTTGTGAGAAGCATGCTTGACACTGACGTGGCATTAGTCAATGCAACACGCTCAACTTTGAGAGGGTCAATAATTCCTGCTTCGTACATATCAACATATTCTCCCGTTGCTGCATTAAATCCAATGTTCTCGTCGGTGGCATTAACGATGGTATTAACAACAACACCTGCATCATAACCTGCGTTTTCAGCGATTTGTTTTACGGGTGCTTTGATAGCGCGAAGGATGATTTCACAACCGATTTTTTGGTCACCTGTAAGGTCAAGGTTCACTTTTGCAGCTGCACGGATCAATGCCGCACCACCACCAATAACGATTCCTTCTTCAACTGCCGCTTTGGTTGCTGAGAGTGCATCGTCAACACGGTCTTTTTTCTCTTTCATTTCGGTTTCAGTTGCTGCACCTACTTTGATAACCGCAACACCACCTGAAAGTTTCGCAAGACGCTCTTGAAGTTTCTCTTTATCGTATTCACTCGTTGTCGCTTCGATTTGAGTACGGATCTCTTTGACGCGAGAATTAACTGCTTCTTTGTCTCCTGCGCCGTCAACGATAGTTGTGTTGTCTTTGCTGATAACAACGCGTGATGCTTGACCAAGGTCTGCTACCGTTGCACTGTCAAGTGTACGACCGATTTCTTCAGAGATAAGCTGTGCACGCGTCAGTACGGCGATGTCTTGCAACATTGCTTTACGGCGATCACCAAATCCTGGAGCTTTAACGGCTGTGATATTCAAAACACCACGAAGTTTGTTCACAACAAGAGTTGCCAACGCTTCACCCTCAACATCTTCAGCGATAATAAGAAGAGGACGTGAACTTTTTTGAACTTGTTCAAGCACTGGGAGCAAATCTTTAAGATTTGAGATTTTTTGATCAAAAAGGAGGATAAACGGATGATCCAACTCTACGGTCATTTTTTCACTGTTGGTGATGAAATATGGGCTCAAATAACCGCGATCAAACTGCATTCCTTCAACAACATCAAGTTCGTCATTGATCCCTTTTGCTTCTTCAACGGTAATAACGCCGTCACGACCTACTTTTTCCATCGCTTCGGCGATCATAGCACCGATACGTTCATCGGAGTTTGCTGAGATAGTGGCTACTTGTGCGATCTCTTTTTTATCGTTGATGACACGAGAAGCCGCTTTGAGTTCTGCCAAAATCGCTTCCGTTGCTTTGTCCATACCGCGTTTTACTTCGATAGGATTCGCTCCTGCTGTGATATTACGAAGTCCTTCTTGGAAAATAGCATTTGCAAGGATAGTTGCCGTCGTTGTACCATCACCTGCTTCATCAGCTGTGTTGGATGCTACTTCTTTAACGAGTTGTGCTCCCATATTTTCGAGAGGATCTTTAAGTTCTACCTCTTTGGCAACGGATACACCATCTTTGGTGATCATCGGTGCGCCATAGCTTTTTTGGATAAGAACGTTACGTCCGCGTGGTCCCATAGTTACTTTTACTGCATCAGTGAGTTTTTGTACCCCTGCTGCCAACTTATTGCGTGCATCGTCTGAAAAATGGATTTCTTTTGCCATAGTGTGTTCCTTAATTTATAGTTGTTTTATTATTTAACAATTCCGAGTAAATCGCTTGTTGCGATAACCAAATAAACTTTACCATCAAGTGTTAGTTCTGTCCCAGCATATTTACCGAAAACAACAACGTTACCAACTTCTACATTCGTAACTTTCTCACTGATTGCCATAACAGTACCTTGAGAAGGTTTTTCTTTTGCATTATCAGGAATAATGATGCCTGATGCAGTTGTTGTTGCCTCTTCGAGACGTTGAACTAATACGCGTTTCCCAAGTGGTTGAAAATTCATTGAGCTTCCTTTTATTTTTATAGGGGGATTGTACACAATTTTGGCTGATTTTATTTTATCGTTCAATTGTTATTACTTTTAGCTAATAATAAGGATTAGGTCACTATAATTCCACCCTACATAAAACGTCAGGGTAGCTCAGCTGGTTAGAGCACTGGTCTCATAAGCCGGGGGTCGGGGGTTCAAGTCCCCCTTCTGACACCATCCACAAATACCATACTCATCGAACTTTCATTAACTTCAACTAAACACTAAAATAACTTAGGAAATCAATGGGACATACTTTTGTCAAATTGATAATGTTGCCATCATATTCTTCTTTGGACAGCAAACCACTTACCGCTTTACAATAACTGGTCATTATCGTTTATTCCATTGAGAGAGAGTGTCTAGCTGACTTCACTGAACAATTTTTTCTCTTTCTTGCCAGCTTTCTGGAGGCTTCCACTCTTTAACCCATTTTGGCAGTAGATCAGGACTCATAGCTCGAGAGATAATATACCCTTGCGCCAAGTGACATCCTAATCCCAAAAGAACATTTCCGTGGTCGACCGATTCAACCCCTTCTGCGAGAGGTTTGGCATTAAATGCTTCTGCAAGCCCAACAGATGCGTTGACAATACTGAGATCTCCTTCATCATGAAGAATATCTAACACAAAACTCTTGTCAATCTTGAGTGTGTCGATTCTCAACTTTTTAAGGTACGAAAGCGTTGAATATCCTGTTCCAAAGTCATCAAGTGAAACGGTGATATTACGCGCATGTAATTTTTCTATGATCTGACGGACTTCTTCTATTTCATGTAATGAACTCGATTCAAGTATTTCTATATCAATCTGACAAGGCTGAAGATTTGGATGTTTTGCGATTGTTTCGTCGATAAAAGAGATAAAGTCAGGCTGTTTGAATGTATATGCACTAATATTAATACTCACTTTAGTATCAAGTCCATCTTTGTGCCATAAACAAAGTTGTGACAAAGCTTCATTAAAAACCCATTTATCTATCTCATACATCAAAGGGCGGTTGTCAACTACGGATAAAAATTCATCAGGATAGATCATGCCTCTTTGTGGATCGTTCCAGCGGATGAGTGCTTCGGCTCCAATCACTTCACCACTTTTCATATTAACTTTTGGTTGATAATAAAGTATAAATTCATTATTATTCAGAGCATTTTTGATCGCCAATGCGTTTTCACCGACTTGATTTGAAAGATTTGAAATATCATCAAATACAGCTATCTGATTTTTACCTCTTAACTTGGCTTCATACATTGCTTGATCTGCTTGACGCAGTAAGATATCAGCATCAATGCCACACTCTTTAGTGAAAAAAGTGACTCCGATACTAGCAGAAACAGTGACTACTGCATTTTGAATATCAATAGGAGAAGATGCAGCATTAAGTAAACGATTTAAAACAGTAAAAGTATCACTCTTATCATTTTGATCTAATAGGATCGCAACAAACTCATCACCGCCTAAGCGTGCAAGCGTATCTCCTTCTCGTAAGCTGTTTTGCATCCGTTTAGATACTTCAATCAGTAAAATATCTCCTACATCATGTCCATGCGTATCATTTACTTGTTTGAACCCATCCAAGTCAAGATAAGCGATAGCAAGCTTTCCATTATTACGATGGGCAGTTGCAATGCTTTGTTTCATCCGATCCGAAAGTAATACTCGGTTTGGCAGTTTTGTCAAAGGATCAAAATGCGCTATAAATTCGAGTTGTTCTTCATGATGTCTGATATCGGTTATATCTTTGGTGCTGATCATAATACGTTTTTTATCTGGCATTAACGACATTGCCATCTTTATGACAATACGACTTCCATTTTTAACGATACAAGTTTTTTCAAACGATTCCAAATAACCAATCTCAGTTATGATTTTCATCGCTTGAATAGCTCGTTCCTGATCTTCAGGAATTGAGAGTGCTATACATGAAGTTAGCAGCAATTCTTCTCGTCTAAATCCAGTCATGGATAGGTAAGCATTATTAAACTCAAGAAAATTACTCTCTAAGTCAAGAATAGCAAGACCATCCCTTGAAATATCGAAGATTGTTTTAAATTCCTCATTTTGTTTATTGATTAATTCTGCTTGCTTTTTTAACTCAGTTATATCGATCGCAACTCCCATGGCTTCACCTGGTATATTTTTTATCGCCGTCATACTTGCGAGTAAACTTATCGGAGTACCGTCTTTTTTAATCCCTTTGATCTCTCGTGTGAAAACACCTACCGACGAAAGTGCTGCATAACCATCAGAGCCATAACGTTCATATTCATCATCATCAAAGTACATAATACGTGCTGATTTACTTTTAAGTTCTCCTTTTTCATATCCAAGCATTGTTTCAAAGGTATCATTGACCCATAAAAAACATCTATCTTTCAGATGAACGAATCCGGTCGTTTTTACTTCGAGCAATGCTTGTTGTTCATTTAATAATTTTGTTAATTTATCTTCATTTTCTTTTGCTTCGGTCACATCTGTTATGATCGAAAAAATAAGTTTTCCGCTTTGAGTCTCAATAGGAGAGGCAAAAACTTTCACAGTATGAATGTCACCATTTTTGAGTTTGTGCTGAAAAATATAATGGTTATTTTTTCTCTTAACAGCTGCTTGCATAAGTAAAGATACTTCATCACGAGGAAGTTGGTTAATATCATCAACATTAAGTGATAAAAATTCTTCATGTGTGTAGCCGTAAAATTTTTGGGCACTTTCATTGGCATCAATAATGGTGCCATCTATAGAATTTATCAGTAACATAATTGAATCATGCTTATTAAACATTGAAGTATAACGACTCTGCATTAGTTTAATAAAATCGTTTTGTTTTTTGTATTCTGTGATGTCACGAGTCGATGCGTAGATTACATCTTCATCACCAACGATGATCTTGATTGCTGTAATAGCTGCATCATAAATTGATCCGTCTTTTCTTTCATGTTTGGTTTCAAAATAAATAGGAGCTTGTGTTGAAATTGAATTCATCAACGTAGAAAACTCATTTTTTGAAATCATCACGTCCCAGTCAGCGACATTGAGTTTTGTCATTTCTTCCATAGAGTAACCAAGCGCGTTTGCTGCCACTTGGCTGCATTCTATGAGACGGCCATCCATTCCCATAATAAAAATACCATCTGAAGAGTACTTCATTAGAGCTTGATAGCGTTGCTTGTCGGCTTCAATCATTCATATGTTCTTGTTTTTTTTTGAGGGTGTAAATCCACTAATACTGTTTAGTTCTTTATGTTTCAAAAATATTTTCCTATAAATTACCTATATTACATTTTTACTATATCTGAATCAATAATAGCGAACTATTGTTATATTTTTGCTTGCAAGGTTGCTTTAAAATAGTCTTGAAAAGATTAGGTCATACTTGATAGTAGTAGACTAAACTATTCTAAGTAAAATTTTTAATATACCTCTTGACAATGATGGGCTCAATGGTTTATAATTACGCTGGATTTCAATAAAGGAGCTTTAAAAGATTATGTCAACAGAAATAAATGAAGAGAATATCACAGAAGAGCAAACCATTCTTAATGAGAATGAAGAGATTGTTGCGGAGCCATTGAGTGAGTTGGAAACGGCTCAAGCCCAACTGGCATCATTGCAAGATAAATATGCGCGTGTACATGCTGATTTTGATAACATCAAAAAGCGTCTTGAGCGTGAGAAATATCAAGCATTAGAATATTCAAATGAGAAGTTTGCAAAAGATTTGATCCCTGTTGTTGATTCGCTTTCTATGGCGATTGGTGCTACGGCGAGCGAAGCGGATGCGAATGTATTGCTTGAAAAACTTAAAGAGGGTGTTGAGCTTACGATGAAACAGCTTTTGAGTGTTCTTGAAAAACACGGTGTAACCCCTGTTGATGAGAATGAGCCGTTTAATCCTGAGGTTCATAATGCCGTTCAAAAAGTGGACAGTGATGCTCACGAGAGTGGTGATATCGTAAACACGTTTCAAAAAGGGTTTCGATATAAAGAGCGAACATTGCGTGATGCAATGGTCGTAATAGCAAATTAAATAAAACAAAAGGTATATAAAATGTCAAAAGTAATTGGAATCGATTTAGGAACTACAAATTCATGTGTTGCTGTCTACGAAGGTGGAGAAGCTAAAATTATCCCTAATAAAGAGGGAAAGAATACAACTCCATCAGTTGTTGCATTTACGGATAAAGGGGAGATCCTTGTAGGTGATCCGGCAAAACGTCAAGCGATCACAAATCCTGATAAAACGATTTACTCGGTAAAACGTATCATGGGTCTTTTGATGAACGAAGAAAAAGCCAAAGAGGCACACGACAAAGTTACCTATAAAATCGTCGATAAAAACGGTATGGCTGCGGTTGACGTAGCGGGTAAAGTGTACACGCCACAAGAGATTTCAGCGAAAATTCTTTCAAAATTGAAAGCGGATGCGGAAAGCTACCTTGGTCAATCGGTAACCGATGCGGTTATCACGGTTCCTGCGTATTTTAATGATGCACAACGTAAAGCAACCAAAGAAGCAGGAACCATCGCTGGATTGAACGTTCTTCGTATCATCAACGAGCCTACGGCTTCTGCTCTTGCATACGGATTGGATTCAAAAGCGGATGAGAAAGTTCTTGTTTACGATTTAGGCGGCGGAACGTTCGACGTTACGGTTCTTGAAATCTCAGAAGGTACATTTGAAGTTCTTTCTACGGACGGGAATGCGTTCTTGGGTGGAGATGACTTCGATAATAAAATCGTTGATTTTCTTGCTAGTGAGTTCAAATCGGATCACGGTATCGATCTAAAAGCGGACAAAATGGCACTTCAACGTCTTAAAGACGCGGCTGAAAATGCAAAAAAAGAGCTTTCAAGTGCAGAAGAAACTGAGATCAACCTTCCGTTTATCACAGCGGATGCAACAGGACCAAAACACTTGGTACTTAAACTTACTCGTGCAAAATTCGAAGGGATGATTGAGGGACTTATCAAAGAGACTATTTCTCATATCAAAACGGCGATGAAAGATGCGGGGATGAAAAACAGTGAGATCAATGAAGTGATCATGGTTGGGGGTTCAACACGTCTTCCTTTGGCACAAAAAATGGTTTCCGATGAGTTCGGCGGTAAAACACTTAACAAAGGGGTAAATCCTGATGAAGTTGTTGCTGCAGGTGCTGCTATCCAAGGTGGAGTATTACGTGGAGATGTCAAAGACGTTCTTCTTCTTGACGTTACACCACTTAGCCTTGGGATCGAAACGCTTGGCGGTGTTATGACAAAAATCATCGAAAAAGGGACGACTATCCCTGTGAAAAAATCACAAGTTTTCTCAACAGCAGAAGATAACCAACCAGCGGTTTCTATCTCAGTTGGTCAAGGTGAGCGTGAGTTTGCCCGTGATAACAAATCACTTGGATTGTTCGAACTTACTGGTATCCCATCAGCACGCCGTGGTGTACCACAAATCGAAGTAACGTTTGACATTGATGCAAATGGTATTTTGACCGTATCTGCAAGCGATAAAGGGACCGGTAAAACCCAAGAGATCAAAATCACTGGGTCAAGCGGGTTGAGCGAAGAAGAGATCAATAAAATGGTTCAAGACGCAGAAAACCACAAAGCAGAAGATGCAAAACGCAAAGAAGTAGTTGATCTTCGTAACCAAGCGGATGCGTTGGCAAACCAAACGGAAAAATCTCTTGAAGAGATGGGTGATAAAATTGACGCAACCGAAAAAGCGACAATTGAATCAGCGCTTGAAGAGTTAAAAGCAGTATTGAAAGATACCAATTCTACCAAAGAGCAAATCGAAGCGGCAACGAAAAAACTAGCCGATGCAAGTCATAAAATGGCAGAGCAAATGTATAAACAAAACGAAGGCGGAGAAGCGGCTTCAACTAATGCAAAAAAAGATGACGACGTTATCGACGCTGAAATCGAATAATTATTCTTCTATATGACCTCGCTCATCGGGGTCAAAATTAAAGGCAGTTGGTATGTAATTGTTCATAATAAGTCCTTTTAGAAATCATCAAAGCTAAGGCTTCCCTTGGAATAATTCGTTACAGTTCCCTCAAAAAAGTTGGTTTTTTGATCATTGAACTTCGAGAAATCATCAACCCATTTGATCGGATTTGGGACATTGTAAAGTTTTTTGAGTCCCACAGCGTGAAGACGTTCATCGGCTAAGTATCGGATATATTGAGCAACAATTTCGTTAGTAAGACCTAATATCTGTCCTTGGGTGATGTATTGTCCCCATGCGACTTCCAGCTCAACTGCTTTGCGAAACATATCGTAAACTTCTTCAAGGAGTTCTTCGGTAAAGAGATCAGCACGTTCACGACGCAATGTATTGATGATGTTTTGAAATAGAACTAAATGGGTTACTTCATCCCGTTGGATAAAGCGAATCATTTGAGCAGAGCCTAACATTTTCCCTGAGCGTGCGAGGGTGTAGATATAGGTAAATCCGCTATAGAAATAGATCCCCTCTAAAATC
>Ga0172379_10001208_pt1 | contig 54037 bp, 35 predicted proteins | sample GrowelOW334metaG_FD_119756 | JGI IMG/M metagenome (GOLD analysis project Ga0172379, IMG submission 119756) | Groundwater microbial communities from an aquifer near a municipal landfill in Southern Ontario, Canada - Groundwater well OW334 metaG | ecosystem: Environmental > Aquatic > Deep... | reverse complement strand
GGAGGGCTTACGGATTCAGAAATTTCCAAAACTATCGATTGAGGGTCAGAGCTTTATGTGCTTAAATTCACTACTTCAAAACAACTGCGGATTCTTGTTGCCCCGTTATTTGGAGAAGAGCCCTATTTGTGGCGTCCCTAACGAGATTTGAACTCGTGTCGCCAGAATGAAAATCTGGTGTCCTAGACCAAGCTAGACGATAGGGACGCGTCAAAGGATGAGATTGAGGGGGTGATTATACCCGCAGACGGGGGTAATGGAAAGCGGGATTTCTCCTCCTTTTAGGCGGCAGCGCGGACGAGGACTTCGGCAAGGAACTTCTTTACGAGCTCGAAGGCCGCGGCAAAATCGCCGGGGAAGGCTTTGTCGGTACTCTTGATCTCATACCGGTCCGGCCATTCCGCTTGGAGGAGATTTTTCACCAGCGTCAACGTATGAGCGGTGATCGTTTTAGAGTCGGAGCCCATCGGGAAACGGCAGCGGCCGATGATCCGGCTGCGGCCGCCGATTGTGACTTTCTCGATGACCCCTTCTTCGCCGAGGGCGAAGTGTCGCCCCCCCTCATTAGCGCTGGTGGCAATCGAAGCAAAGGTCCGCCCGAGCGCGCTGGTGACCTGCAATTGCCCCTCCGCTAGCACGACTCCGCTCGCCTTGGCGCGGGCCAGCAGGGCCTCCTGCAGTTGGGGAGCCTCGATCCTGTCCAATGCCACGTTGAGACGCAGCCGCACGCGGGTCGCGGCCAACGCCGCAAGCACGGGAATTAAATCATCGGCAAGCGCGTCCATGTCCGGGCGGGACAATGCCGGAACCTGCACATGGAGAAAATTTTGTTCTGCCGGAAGCTGACTCAACCCCTCGCCTAAAAATTCCGCGATCATCCCGGCCAGTTTTTCATCGCCCAATCCCTCAGGCTGCGAAGATGCTTTCTGGGAATGCGCAAGCGCTTGAAGAATCCACAACCGCACGGCTAGATCCCTCGCAACCTCGGGGCTTTCCCACCCGCTAACCCGAACGGTGCCCCGGGGGAAAAGCTCGGTGAGCAAACGCGGTGAGAAACCAACCCCGGATTGCACGGCCATTTTCCTCAAGACCGTTTGGAGCGGTACGGGAAATGCCGGATCGACGACTTGAAAAGATCCGACGCGCGGCAGCAGCCATTCCCGGTAGGCCGCGGTCGAACGGCCGCTCGTGACCTCAAGCTCTAGGTGACCGCTCCCTTCAAGGGCCGAAAAGAAAGCTCCCACCAGCGAAAATGTGTCCGGCCTCTCCTGCGCAATTTTCACAAGCCTTTCGCGGAAGGGCTCGATCTTTCCGCGGAATTCGAGGACAATTTCGGCCGCCGACGGATTCCGGGGCGAAAAAGCTTCTCCGGTGGCATTGATGAAATGCAAAATGACGGGGCCGACTTCGTCGACCTGCTCGGGCGCTGCAAGAGGAACAGCGGCCAAAAGTTGTTTGTTGAGCTCCGGGGTCATGGCCCCTTCGGGAAAGAAATCCCAAAATCGTTCAGGCTTGGGCAGTCCGGCTTTGGGAAGGTTTTTTAACTCAAACGGTTCCGGTGTTGAAACGGGCGCATTCGGGGCCGCGGTCAAAACCGCCGCCACAGAGGGGTTCGTGACGTCCATCAGTCCGCCGAAGAGGCCGGCCGCCATCGTCGCCAGTCCCGGACGATCCTCCGCAACAGCCAGCGGATTGGGAGCCTGAACGATGCGGACTCCGGCGCGGGCGTTCCAGGTCAGCTCTACGGCGCCGGCATCGCGGCGCCGGGTTCCGAGAGCGCGCATGAATTCGACGTCTCCGGAAACTTCAGGCGGCATCAATGTGGAATTCTGAGCACTGAGCCGCACCGCTTCCGGAACGGGAATCAGCCGCAAGAATCGCCCCGCTCCATCGCCCGCGGTCTCGGGAATTATAATCCCGGAAAAGACCGGATGGCCCGCAACGGCCCTGGCCACCCAATCGGGGATTTCGGTGGGATCCAGCTTGTGACGGCGAATCAGTACCGGCGCCGCCACTTCCACGATCTGCTGAAAGAAAAGGGACTCCTGGCGTGTCGCAAACGGATGGGCCGTTTTAAAATAGGCCTGCAAACCGGCCGGCTCACTGCCCATCACCCGGACGTAGCGCTCCCCTTGATCCGCTTCGCGGATGCGGGGCTGAATGCCAAAGTACGGAATGCCGGCCGAGCGCAAAATCGCCTCGATTCCCGGCGAGTGAAAACCACCCGTCACGAGGACGATCACGGCGGGTCCCGCCGGATCGTTTTGAGGGGCCAAGGCCAAAGCCTTCGCGGCCAGCACCCGGTCACGGTCCCGGGTCCTCCGGTAGAACTCAAGGGCGGCATCGAAGACCTTCTCGAGGCTGAGGCCTTTTTGCACTTCACGGGTCACTTGGCGAACCTCCCGGCGTAGCTCCTGCTCCCGGTACAAAACTTTGGGGAAAGCGTCAGGCGTCAATTCCAGCCTCAGGAGCCGGTCGAGAAGTTCGATGTTATCGAGTTTGCGGACCAGCTGTTTTTCCGGCTCGCTCTTCGCCCAGTGGCCGAGCAGGATCGTTTCAAACGCCTCGACCTCGGGCAGGAGGCCTTCTATTTCGAGCTCCGCCTGGAGGATGTGCAGACGAAAGACCGCAAGCACGCCCGGAAATTCGGCCAAATGGATTCCGTTTTTTTCGCAGTACTGCCAAAGCCGTTCGAGTAATTTTCGCGCATAAAAGGCACCGTTGTCCGATACGGAGTTCTGCGCAGCCGCAGAAGCCGCGGACTGCCGGGACAAAAAGGAACTGGTCCTCCCGAAAACATCCAGGGACTGGGCCAAGGCCTTTTCCTGATCATTTTGAACCCCCAAACGGACCAGGCGCATCACGGCCGTCCATTCGCTCGCGGCCTCCTGGCGATCGAGCTGTGTCTCGCTTTTTTTGAGCCGGAAATACCGGACCAAGTTCGAAAAACGGACCTCTTCGAGGGGATCCTCCAGGTCAATCTGCAGAGCGCCCTGGGCCTGACGGCCGAGATAATCCAGATAGGCGGGCAAGTCCCCGCTTTCCGTCGACTCGCCTCCGAAGCGCCCCGATTTACGCCGCTGCTTTTCCCGGAGAAACTCCCGCAAATCGGGATTGAGGGTACGGGATTGTTGGGTTGCGGCGGCCGACCGGATTTGTTCCATGGCCTTCAGGATTTCGGGGCGGGCCGAGAGAAGATTCCGCAGGATCTCATAGTTCTGCCGGTACAAGCCGAGGTCCTCGAGTCCCGTCACGGGCGCGATCCGGGTCCGGTCACGCTCCTCCGTTTTTTCATCCTGGAGTTTTTGATATTGCAGCCAAGCAAAATATTCGGCGCCTGAAAGCTCCCCTTTTTCGAGCAAGTCGTTGATGATCGCCTCACCGGCATCCGGATAACCGGGAAACACGTCGAAGTATTCCGGATGAAGGGGCCCGGCCGTTCCCTCGACGCCGATTTGAAGACGAGCGATGCTTTGATTTAAAAATTCGAGAATATTCTTGATGCTCGTCTGGGCTTCGGGATTGGCATGGGCATCCTGGATATGAATGACAAAGACGGGCCGGCCGGAGACAGTCTGGGCGGGCCCATTCGCCGGTTCCATTTTCCGGACCACTCCGTATTCGGCCGGAAGTTGCCCGAGTAAATTGGACAAAGTCTGAAAACTGGGGACCGCTACGGCCTGGGGCGCAGCACGAGTCGGCGTTTCGGAAGGCATTTCTTCGGAGGCTTGCACAGCATGAAGCGGATACAAACATCCGCTTGTCAGAAAGAAGACAAGCGCCACACTCTTAACAAAAGAGCTTCGCAGGCGCCCCATGTGCCACTTCCCTTGAGTGCTTCAGGTTAAAAACTTAAGCTTTGCGTTTAAAATACTTTTCAACAGTTAAAATGTAACCTATTCGCTAGTCGATGTCAAATCCTGGATTTGTTGTAATCCCAATGAATACAGCTAGTTATGAAGTGTCTTTTAATTTAGGTGTTGAAATGTGCTGCAAGAAGGCTCTGGAGCATTGTTTTTATAGCCTTATGATGCAATCATTATCATTAAACTCGGAGGCCAAAAGAACCGATCATATGGCAGAACCATAAAATTTCGGAGCCAAGAAGCATGAACCGACCCAACGCCGTCGACTGCATTATTTTTGATATCGATAATGTCCTCGTGGACACCCGGCAATCCTATCTCGAGGCGATCCGCTGGACCGTCGACCTCTATCTGACCTGCGGAAAGGTCCCCCACTTCGTCAGCGCCAAGAAGTCCCGGCAGCCGATGATTCTTTCGACACAGGATGTCGAGGCCTTCAAACTCCTGGGGGGTTTTAACGATGACTGGGACTGCTGCTACGGTCTCCTGATCTACCTGCTGAGCCTTCCGACGCGGCGCCATACCGTCGAAGAACTCAAGGCCGCCATGGATATCAACGCCTTTGCGACCCGGGTCACGAAACGCCCTCTGAAAGTCCAGGGCATCGTCCGCATGCTCGGCCGCCCCGGTTCGGTGACCATCGAAAAGATCGCAAGAATTTTTCAGGAGGTTTATCTGGGGCGGGAGATTTTTCAAATCGCGGAAAAGAAAAGACCCTTGTACTGGAAAAAACGGGGGCTGATCCGGAGGGAAAAACCGATCTTCAGGAAATCCGTGATCGAACGCTTACGTCAGGCGGGATTCAAGCTTGGGATCGCCACCGGCCGCTCGCGCTTCGAGGCCATTTTCGCCCTCCGGCGCTTCGGCATCCAGGACGCGTTTGAGGCGATCACCACAATGGATGAAGTCAAAAAAGCGGAAAAAGACTTGCGCCAATCGTTGCGCAAGCCTCATCCTTTTTCCCTGCTGGAGACGGCCAAAAAAATGGGCGCGGACAAAAAATTCCTCTACGTCGGCGACCTTCCCGACGACATGCTCGCCGCCAATCAGGCAAAGTCAACGATTGCGATCCGCTCGGTTGCCTATGCCGGACATGCGGCAGACTCTCAGAATGCCCTGCGGGAACTCCGGAGCACCCGCCCCGATCATTTCCTCGCAAGGCCCTCGGATCTCATGCTGATCGCGATGGGAAGAAAAACTCCGTCAGCGGGAAAATGAGCTCCGGAGCAAGCACACTCCGGCGCCCACCAGAAGGAAGTTCGGAAACCAAAAGGAAAAAATAACCGGCAGGATCCCCTGCACGGCGAAGGTCTTGGCTCCGACGAAGAGGACGTAATAGAGGCACGCGGCCGCCATCGCAAACGCGAAACTGATCACGATCTCGCCGCGGCGGACCAAAACCGCGACCGGCGCTCCCAAAAACGCGAAAATAAAACATCCCAGAGCAAACGCGATCCGCTGGTGGAACGCGCTGTCGAGTTCCCGCCGGTCGGAGCGGTCGAGGTCCGGGTTCTCCTGCTGGACAAGGATTTCGGCCAGCGTCAGGTCCTTCTTCTTCTTTTGCATTTTATTGATTTCTGACTGGCCCATGGTCGGAAATTCGTAAGTTTCGAACTGAATCGACTGGACGCTCGACTTCTCTGTGTCCGAAATACTCCCGTCATAGAGCCGGATCTGCATTTCCTTTTTGTCGGGGCTGCTGACGACCTCGCCGCGCCGGGCCATAATCGTCCGCACGGCCTTGTCAGCCCCTTCGGTCTGGTAGGCAATGATGTCTTCCATCTGGTTGCCGTGGAGCTTCTTGGTCAGAAAAGTTATGCTCTCGTCGAGCTTGACGAAGCGCCCCGGCTCGATCACCGCCATCGGATGCTTGATTAGCATCTGCTTGGTGACGCGCCGAAGCTCGAAGCCCGCGTTCGTCGTCACCTGGTCGTTGAAAACAAGCATCAGGATGCTAAGCCCCATGGCCGCGAGAAACGCGGGCATCATGACATGAAGGATGTGCACGCCCGAAGCCTTGATGGCGCGGATCTCGTTATTTTGCGAAAGATTCCCGAAAACGATCAGAATAGCGGTCAAGACACTCGTGGGGACGGTGTAGCTGACCATATCGGGCAGAGCCAGCATCAGGACGTAGAGGGTATCGAAGAGCGGCACCGAGCGGCCGATGATCAAGTCCGCGGCGCGGACCAGGTAGCCGCCCATGAAAATGAAATTGAGGGTGAGCAGGCTCATGACGAACGGGAGCCAAAGTTCCGAAAGAATATAGCGCTGCAAAATTTTCATGCCGCCCTCACAATCATTCAGCCTGCCAGCCGGCCCGATTTCCAGGCCTGAAAAAGCGGCGAGGCTGCACGCAACTCCGTCACAACCGAAATAACCCGGTCGGCCGCGGCATCGATTTCCCCGGCCGTATTAAAACGCCCGAGGCCGAAGCGCACCGACGTCCCCGACCTCTCGGGCCCAAGGCCCAGAGCCTTCAGAACATAAGAGGCTTCCGGGATGTCCGAAGAACACGCGGAACCCGAGGAAACCGCCATCGTCTGCCAAAGGCCCGCCAGCAAGGAGCCCCCGTCCACATAGGGAAAGCTCATATTGAGATTGTTCGCAAGGCGCTCGACCGGATGACCGTTGACGTAAACTTCCGTCAAACCCTCGCGAATGCGCGCTTCGAGGCGATCCCGAAGCGCCCGAACCCTGCGCGTTTCGTCTTCCATCTCCGCAAGGGCAATTTCGCAGGCCTTCCCGAAACCGGCGATGGCCGGGACATTCAAAGTCCCCGGCCTCAAACCCGACTCCTGCGCGCCCCCGTGGAAAAGAGGCTCGAGCGCTACACGAGGCCCCTTCCTCCGGACATAGAGGGCGCCGATCCCCTTCGGGCCGTACATTTTATGCGCCGAAAACGATAACAGATCAATCCCGAGCCCGTTCACGTCGATCGGAACCTTCCCGGCCGCCTGCGCGGCATCGACATGAAACAGGACTCCGTGCTCTTTGGCTATTCTACCAATTTCCTTGATGGGTTGGATAGTCCCGATTTCATTGTTCGCAAAGAGAACGGAAATCAAAAGGGTCCGGTCCGTGACGGCTGCCCGGACTGCGGCGGGATCGAGCAGGCCTTGCGGATCAACCGGCAGGATCTGCGCGCATAATCCCTTACCCTCAAGATGCCTCACCGCGGACAAAACCGATTTGTGCTCGGTCGCCTCGGTGAGGATGTGGCTGCCGGGCTGTGCGTAATGTCCGGCGGCTCCCAAAAGGGCGACATTATTGGATTCGGTCGCCCCGCTCGTAAAAATGACTTCTTGAGGATCCGCGCCGATCAGGCGCGCAACCCGGGCCCGGGCGTCGGCCACCTGCTTCTGCGCGGCCCGTCCGAAAGCATGGCCCGCGCTGGAAGGATTGCCGTATTCGCCCGTCAGGGCGGGCCGCATGGCCTCGAAGACCCGCGGGTCGACGGGGGTCGTCGCGTGATGATCCAGATAAAGGATCTCGTTCATGGCACTCCCGCTAAAAAAGGCTGGATGGGAAATGGGTCGGCCCGGCAGTCTGGCGTCCGAGGATTTCGGCCGTCTGGGCCTTCCAGGTCACCGGAATTTCATAGGTTTTATAATCCCAGCTGGAGGTGAAAAGAATCCGTCCTTCCCGGCATCCGAAATCATACACCTCTTTGGTCAGGCGAACATCGTCGAGGCAGTACCGCTTGAGTTCTTCGATCTTGTTTTCCTTGAAAAGAACAAGGGCGTCGGCGCCGCTTCCCGACTTATGTTGCCCGAGCGTCGGAACCACGACGCTTTCGAGGCTGGCCCGGTGTCCGCGCACTTTTTCGATCTCGTCCAGGAGGTCGAGCACCGGGAGGGCTTCGGCCTTCATGAAAAGGTACGGAGCCAGGACCGGCACGTCAAAACGCCGGATATTGAAGCCGACCATGAGGCCCACACGCCGCAGCCTCGGCTCGAGCCCCATCAATTCCTTCTCCTCATATGAGGCGTACCGGCCGGTCTCGTAGTCGTAGACGCAAGCCACGGAGATGCGCAGCTTTTCGAGGCGCGACCTCCCGACCTCCTTGAAGGATTTTTGCGTCTCGACGTCGAGGACAAGGATATTGGGATCCATGCGCGGCGCTCAAAATCCCATGATGCGGTAGCCGCAATCGACGTAGAGGATTTCGCCGGTGATGCCGCTCGAAAGCGGGCTCAGGAGGAAGAAAGCGGCCTTGCCGACTTCTTCGGCCTCGACGTTGCGGCCGAGCGCGGCCCGGCTGCGGTGATTTTCGAGCATGGTCGTAAATTGCGAGATGCCGCGAGCGGCCAGCGTATTGATCGGCCCCGCGGAAATCCCGTTGACGCGGATATTTTTTTTGCCGAGGTCATAGGCCAAATACCGGATGGCGGATTCGAGGCTGGCCTTGGCAAGGCCCATGACGTTGTAGTTGGGGACCACCTTTTCGGAGCCCAGGTAAGTCATCGCCAGGATGCTTCCTCCCTCCTTTTCCATCAAAGGTTCCGCGGCCTTGGCCAGCGCGATCAGCGAATACGCGCTGATGTCCTGGGCCGTCTGGAAACCGTCCCGAGAAATATTGACGGCCCTGCCTTCGATATCTTCTTTTTTCGCAAAAGCGATCGAATGGATGAGAAAATGCAGAGCCCCGAAATCACGGCCCACCTGGTCGAAGACCCCGCGGATGTGATCCTCCCGGGTGACGTCACACTCGTAAATGGGCGAAGAGCCCGGAAGCGTGGCGGCCAGGGACTCGACATTTTCTTTGAGGCGCTCACCCTGATAGGTGAAAGCCAGACGCGCCCCGTGGGCCGAAAGCGCGGCGGCAATGGACCACGCGATGCTGCGCTTATTGGCCACACCGAAAACGATGCCGTTTTTCCCCTTGAGGAACTCAGAGGTAAACGGCCGGTTTGCCTTCTCTTTAGATTCTTCCATGAGCGGCTCCTCGTTTAAATTTCATCGCCGGGGGGATTTGTTTTATTCTAGCGGGAGCCATAAACCTTGGCAATCCAAATCCCGGCGTCTCCCCTCAATCGACCAATTCACGCAAATCGCGGATGACCCGGACATGAGCCGGGATTTCACGGTGTTCGCCGCCGTGGCGGTCGATCAAAACGGCACTCATCCCGGCATTCGCGGCACCCCGAATATCGTCTTCCATGCTGTCGCCGATATGGATCGCCTCGCCGGGCGCCGCGCCCATGCGCTTGAGGGCCTCGTTGAAAATTTTAGGGTTCGGCTTGGAAAAACCGACGACCGCCGAGGCCAGAACGAATTCGAAATAGGCATCAAGTCCCAGCCCCGAGACAAGCCCGAAAAGCCGTGAGTCCCAATTTGAAACGATGCCGAGCCGCTTCCCCTTTTTTTTGAGGTGCCCGAGGACCTCGAGGGCTCCGCCGTAAAGGCGCCAAACCGAGGGTCTTGCAAAGACGTCGTAAAGTTCTTCGAAGAAAAGTTCAAAAGCAGGGACCCCGCCGACCTGGGAAAAGACCTCAAAAACCAGACTGCTCCACCATTCCTTTTCGATTTTTTCGCTCGAGTGATTGGTCAGGGCAGCCATGCCGTCCCGTTTCAGCCATGCCTCGCGGAAAATCCGCTCGATCCGCTCCGGTTCGACCGGACAACCGTGGCGGAGCGCGACTTCGGAATAGATGGCTCCGACGGAAGGATAAGGGTGGAAAAGGGTCCCTCCGGCGTCAAAAAAGATAATCTCGTAAGATGAAAGCATGGGCAGGGGCTACTCCTCGTCGTTCTTGGATTTCATGAACTGCTGGTAGAGCCATGAGCCCAGATAAGGCAGGGCGGAAGTCATGCTCTGGCCGGAACCGTTGGCCCCCGTTCTGTCGTTTTCATACTCGGCAGCATGGCTTCCGGCGCCGTAGGGGAACTGGCCCCCCGCCCGGCTCAGACTCGAAAACGCGTCGTTCAGAGACCGCCCCTGAGCCCCGCTCTGCTCCCGCTTTTGCGCTTCAAGGCCCTCCATCGCCGCCTGGATGCCCGGATGGGTCGCATCGATCTCCCGCGCCTGATCATAAGCCGCCTTTGCGTCGTCATAGAAGCCCTGCTCTTCGTAGGTCGCTCCGATCTGCAGGAGCGCGCTGACCTGCCGCGGATCTTGCCGGAGAACCTCCTTGAAGGCCTCTCGCGCCTTTTCAAAAAGTCTGCGCCGCTTGTAAATGACCCCGAGGTTGAACCGGGCCGCGATGAAATCCGAACGGATCATCACCGCCTGATCGAGCGATTCGGCGGCCTGTTCGAGCAAGCGGCCTCCGGAATTTTCTTTCGCCTTTTTGGAAAGCGTGTCGTAGTGAAGGGCGTAGAGGTTGGCGAGCTCAAAGTGATAATCGGCGTTCGAGGGTTCGAATTCGATGGCCCTCTTCAGCTCGGACTCGGCTTCCGAATACCGGCCTGCGTCTCTCAAGCGCAGAGCCTCGTCATAATAGGTCGGCTGTGACGGGGCCGGGCCCGGGCTCCCTTCCTCGGAAACAGCGGCGAAAGCGCCCGGAGCGAGCAGGCAAAGAATCAGGAGAACAACTCCCCTCATCGCGCGAGTTTCCGGCGCCCCTTGGAGGTCCCGGAATAAGTCACTTGGATCACGGTGTGGATGCCTCCGCGCACGAGGAAATCGGCTTCGAGTTCGAGTTCTAGGGGCCGAAGGGCCCCTGCAAGATCTTCGAGAATCTGGTTAGCAACCGCCTCGTGAAAAACCCCCTCGTTTCGGAAGCTCCACAAATAAAGCTTGAGGCTTTTGAGCTCGACGCACTTGGCGGCGGGCACATAGCGAATCCGGATCGTCGCAAAATCGGGCTGGCCGGTGCGCGGGCAAAGGCAGGTGAATTCGGGACATTCCAGACGGATCTCGTAGCGGCGGCCCGGGCGAGGGTTTGGAATCACTTCAAGCTGTTTGGACGGCTGAGTCGGCGACATAGGAGAGGGATTTTACCATAGAAACCGCAGGCAAGGGGCCATTTCCTACAGGAACGGGCCTTCACGAGAATCATCAGAGGCCTGTACCTGTAGGAAATGGCCCCTGACACGGCTCATGCTCAAATAGATTTATCTCTATTGATAAACGACTTTCTTTCCCCTTCGGACCTCGCCAGTATTCCATTCGCGAGGAGGAGGGTTTATTCTTTGATCAGAACCGTTCCAAAGGAGAAACGCATGAACAATAAATCCCATGCAACCCCCGGCGCCCCCGTGTGGGAAGACCTCGTCCATGACCTCCTCGACGTTTCCTGCGCCGTGGCTAAAGACGGCAGGGATTTTCTCTGCGAGGTCTTGCGCGCCAGAAACATCCGGGCCGAGGAAATCCGGAGGCATTCGAGCTTTACGATCGACCGCGTCGTGGTCGTGATTCGCGAGGGAGGAGATATCGACGAGTGCTGGTTCTATGACCCGAAAATCAAGCGCGTCAGAAAACTGATCAAGTCCGTGGGGGAATATTCGCGCGAGGCCTGCGAAAGTTAGGCCTCGGGCAGGGCTTTCTTGAGCGCGAGAATTTCAGACGCTTTCAGAAAACGCCCCTCTCCCGTATCGAGGCCGACGAGGACGAGGGGCCCGAAGGCGATCCTGACGAGCTCGAGGACCTTGTAGCCGAGCGCCGCAAACATACGCCGGACCTCCCGCTTGCGGCCTTCGCTGATCTTGACCCGGACAATCCGCTGGCTGACCTTGCGCCATTCCAGGGCCCGCGCCGGGCCGTCGGATAGGGAGATGCCCTTCGCCAGCTGGGCCCCGTCGCGCAGATCAAACGCCCGGTGCAACCGCACCTCATACCATTTGCCGATTTCATAGCGCGGATGAATCAGGCGGTTGGCCAGGTCACCGTCATTCGTCAATAAAAGCAGCCCCATCGAGTCCTTGTCGAGACGCCCCACCGGAAAAACGCGTATCCTCCCGGGCCCCGGGTGGGCGGTTTGAGGAACAAGGTTTTTGGGGAGCAAGTCGAAAACCACTTTATCGGCATAGGGATCCGAGACCGTCGTCGTATAGCCTTTGGGCTTGTTGAGAAGATAATAGACGAAGCGCTCGAAAGCGACCGGACGGTTCCGGAAAGCGATCAGATCGCTGTCGGGATCGACCTGGCGGCCAAGATCCCGGACCACTTCTCCGTTGACCTGGACCGCGCCGTTCAAAACGTGGGTTTCGCATTTTCTCCGTGAAGCGATGCCTGCCATCGCAAGCGCGCGCGAAATTCTCATTTTTGGAGCTCCAGGTAGTAGAGCGGCCGGCGTTCGGCCGCATATTTGATTTCGTAACTGGTCCGGCACTCGCCGTAAGCCAGCCTTTCGTTGACGCTTTCGCGCACCGACCGCCACGCGACCCCTGAGCCTTCGACGGCCTCCTTCATCACGAGGAAATAGTCCCGGTTGTCGGTGGCCATTTCGATGAGCCCTTGTTCGGTCAAAAATCCGCGCAGACAGCCCAGAAATTCCGGCGTGACCAAACGGCGCTTATGATGCCTGCGCTTCGGCCACGGATCGGGAAAATAAAGATGAAAAACGGAAACGCCGGCCGGCTCAAAACGGCTGAGCAGAAGCCGGGCCTCGCCCTTGAGAAATTTCAGGTTCACCAGTTTCCTTTTCTCGCCCCGAACGAGCCCCTTTTTCATCCACTTTCCGGCGTAGTCGAGCCCGAGGAAGTTCCTCTCCGGGTGCAAGGCGGAGCGGTCGAGCAGGAACTTGCCCTTGCCGCACCCGATTTCCACCTCCACCGGCCGGTCGTTGCCGAAATACTCGGGGAAGGAAATTTTTGGGAAATCCTCGGGCTTGGGCGCGACGTAGGGCGGCTTGGAAAGCTTCGCGAGCATGGTTTAGCCCTCCCCGCCCGGCTCGAGATACGCCAGCGTTTCGAGGTGCGGGGTTTTCGGAAAAAAGTCGAAAGGCGTCAGCTTGCGGATGACCCAGCCCTTGCGGACAAAGTGCCGGAGGTCGCGCACGAGCGAAGCGGTGGAGCAGGAAAGATAAAGCAGCCCGGCAAGCCCCTTTTCGTCCGAGAGCGCGTCGGCGGCCTCGAAGCTCAGCCCCTTGCGCGGCGGGTCAATGAGCGCCACCCGGCGGCCGCTCTCGGCGCGCCCCAGAAACGCCGCAAACGCCTCCTCCACCCGGCCCTCGAAGATTTCAGCTTCTCCGTGCCCGCCATAGGCGCGGTTATATTTCATCATCATCAGGGAATCGGCGCTCGATTCGACCATGACAACGCGCCGGACCTTCCCCGCAAAATAGTAGCCGAAAAGCCCCACGCCGGCGTAGAGGTCCAAAAAAACCGTGGCCGGATCGCCGCAAACGACGGGCTCGAGTTTCGCCATGAGCTTGGGCAGAATGGATAAATTCGCCTGAAAGAAAGTGTCGAGCGAAAAAAAGAACCGGCGCCCCCCGAGCACAGTGTAAAAATAATCTTCCGGCTTCATCCGGCAGGAGTGCCGCCCGATACCGCCCCAGGACACCCTCCCGCTATCGTCGGTTCGGACGGTCAGATTGGCGATCCGGTAATCCGGGGGCATCCGGGCCTCGGCCTGACGGCGAAGTTCGGGCAGAAAATCTGAAATTTCCGCACGGGCGATCGGGCACGACTCGACGGGGACCATGCGGTGGGTATCCTCACACTGGAACCCCATAACCAGTTCCCCGGTCTTAAACCGCCGAAGGGTCAGGTCGAGACGGCTGCGGTAGTGGTATTCCAGAGGCGATGCCTCAATCGGGTCAAAAACATCCTCCGCGAGTCCGAGTTCGCTGCGGAAAAGTTCCCGGAACTTACCCTCTTTCAGGGCCAGCTCCTTGCCATAGGGGATATTTTGGAACGAACACCCTCCGCACACCCCGAAAACGGGGCACTTCGGAATGCAAAGGACCTTTTCCTCTTGAGAATTTTCCGTTGTCAACATGCTAAAGGTTTTATACACAAATAGACAAACGGTCAAGGAAAATGCTAGACTCCGCCGCCATGCGCGACAAGGTCTTGATCGAAGGTTTGGAAGCCCGGGGCATTATCGGCATTCTGGGCTGGGAACGGAAAATCCGGCAAAAAGTGGTCCTGGATCTCGAGCTGACCCTGGACTTTCGTAAGGCAGCGCGCACCGATCAGATCGCCGACGCACTAGATTACCGCGATGTCGCCAAAAGTGTCCGGGCTTTCGTTTCGAAAAGCCGGTACAGCCTCCTCGAGACACTCGCCGAAGAACTCTCCCGCTTGCTGCTGAAGCAATTCCCCGTCAGGGCCCTCCGGCTGCGGCTCTGGAAGCCGGGAGCGGTTCCGCACGCCAAAAGGGCCGGCGTCGAAATCATTCGCCCCTACAGAAACAAGACCGCGTATTTGGCGTAGGGAGCCGCTCCGACCGCCATCTCGAGCGCGCCCGCGGCCGTCCCCGTCACCGCCCGATAGGTCCCTGCCACCGGACCGCTAATCAGGCTGATGGGAAAAGTCACGGTCTGGACATGCCGGGCCATGGTCATCGGCAGCTGAAAAACGGAAAAAACGGTTTTCCCGAACCCGTGCAGAATCTGTCCGGCGCTCGCATAGGCGGGCGTAGGGAATGCAAAAGGAAGCGCGAACGCACAGAGGAACGTAAGCCGGCGGAGGTTCTTCATGGCACTCATAAGTATCGGCCGATAAGGCAAAATTCTGCAAGGGCCCGGAAAGACTCACTCGGAGCGGCAGACTGCGGGTAGCCCCACTATCCTTTTAAACGCTTCTTGATCGCGGCCAGGAGGTTGTCGCTGTCGACGGATTTGATGCAGTAGTCGTCGACCCCCTCCATTTTGAACATGTCCCTCATCGGCTCGTAGGAAGTGAGAACGATCAGCGGGAGATTCGCCGTGGCAGGATTCTGCTTCAGATGACGAACGAACGTGTACCCGTCCATTCTCGGCATTTTGATGTCGAGGAGCACCAGATCGGGCTTTTCCTGCGCGACCTTTTCGAGCCCCTCCTGGCCGTCGCCGGCCTGGACGACCACATAGCCGTTTTTTTCCAAATCAAAAGCCACGAGCTGTTTGAAGTCGGGGTCGTCGTCGACCAGGAGAATTTTAGGGTTCGGCATCACAGGCTCCCGAAAAACCGGCCTAGGCCGGGCCGCGGTTCAGAAGTTTGTCGACCATCGCAAGCAGGGGCTTCGTATCGAATGATTTCACAAAGTAGTCTTCGACCCCCTCGACCAGAAACATGTCCTTCATCGGCTCGTAGGAAGTGAGGACAATCAACGGAATCGCGGCCGTGGCCGGATTCTTCTTGAGATGACGGACGAACGTATAGCCGTCCATTTTCGGCATTTTGATATCGAGCAGGATCAGGTCCGGCCGCTCCTCGGGAATCCGCACAAGCGCCTCTTCCCCATTCGTGAAGGGGACGATGTCATACCCGGCCTTTTTGAGGTGGACGGACAGGATTTCGACGAAATCAGGCTCGTCGTCTACCACCATGATTTTATGCGCTCCCATAAGACCCCCTTTTTGAACAACAGACCTTCCCTACATCGGCATTTAACAGATTTTTTTGAGGCCTTCCGCAAAAACGCATTTATTGTACTCTCCCGGAGAGAAACCGCGAACCGAAATTTATGTTTTGAAAACATGGGCTCCTTGTTCTAAACTATCTCTCATGACTAAGGAACAGTTTGTTTCCGTATCGCTGATCGCCCTGCTTCTTTTCATCATCCATCAAATTTTCCAGATCTTCGCCCCTTTCATGCACGCCTTGTTCTGGTCGGCAATCCTAGCCTTTGCCTTTTTCCCCCTTTATGTCGCCATCCGGAAGCTGCTCGGGCGCCACGACACACTGGCGGCTCTCGTGGGGACTCTGCTGATCTACCTGATCGTCCTGCCGCCGCTCGTGATTCTGATCGTCAACATCACGACCCAGGCGATCGAACTCTATCAGCTCGCTTCGCAGTATGTCCGCGATGGCAACCCCGAGAAATTGATCGAGCAGTTCCGCGCCCTGAGCTTTGTCCAAAAAATCGAAATGCACCTCGGGGAATGGGACCTTCTCAAAACGAACCTGAATCAATGGCTTTTGACTTCCGCCAAGACCGTGGCCAACGTCGCCGCGTCCAAAGTCGGGGTTCTAACGAAAAATTCGTTCTTGGTCATTTTGAACCTGCTCCTCATGATGGTCCTGACCTTCGTGTTTTTGAAGGACGGCGAAAAAATGTACAACTTCATCTACCAGATCGCGCCCATGGAGGAGAAAAACAAGGAGTCCGTTTTCCGACAAATCTGCGATACCTTCAGCGCCGTTATCCGCGGCCAGGTGCTCACCGCCCTCACCCAGGGCCTTCTGACCGGCCTGACCTTCTGGGCCCTCAGGCTTCCGCTCCCGATTTTTTTCGGCATGGTCACCTCCCTGACGGCGATGATTCCGGTCTTGGGGGCTTCAATCATCTGGGGAGCCTTTGTCATCTACCTGGTCATCATCAAGGTCTACACGAAAGCGATCATCCTGTTCGTGCTCGGATTTTTCGTGATCAGCATGATCGACAACATCATGAAGCCCGCCATCATCGGGGAAAAAACGAAACTGCCCTACTTTCTGCTCTTCTTCGGAATCTTGGGAGGGTTGAAGCTCTACGGCGTGATGGGGCTTTTCGTGGCCCCCGTGGTCCTCTCGCTTTTCTTCGCGCTTGTCAAAATCTACCGCCAAAAATTCGTCTAGCTTCCGCAGACCGTCAGGACGACGGCCTCGGGCCGGCACAAAAGCCTGAATGGAACGCTGCGCCCGCAGCCCATGCCGCGGGAGACACAGCAGACGGCGCCTTTGAGCTTGTGGATCCCGCAGGCGTACCGGCGCCCCGTGCGCGTATGGGTATAAAGCGGCCCGAACCAGGGCAGGCGGAACTGGCCGCCGTGGGTGTGCCCCGAAAAGGCCAAGTCGATTTCATCCCTTCCGATATCCAGAAAAACGTCGAGATTATGGCTTAACAGGAGGTTGATCCGCGAAGGATCATAGCGGGCCATGGCGGTCCGGACATTGGCCCGGCCGATCGTGGCGTCATCGAGTCCGTGAATCTGCACGGGAGTCCCCCCGCAAGTCAGGTCGACGGTCTCGTTCCTGAGAACGCGCACGCCGGCCTCCTCGAGCACCCTCACAAGCGCATGCGTCGCCTGGAGGCGCCGCGGCCGGCTTTGGCCCGGGAAATTATGGAAGAGGACATCGACGAAGCCGTAATCAAAATAATCGTGGTTCCCGAGCACGGCAAAAATTCCGTTCCGGGCCCGGAGCTTGCGGAGATTCTCCGCGCACTCGGGAAGCCCCTTCGGGCAATCGAGGATATCTCCGGAAATGACCACAAGGTCGTAGTGCTCGACCGCAAGCTCGTCGAAAAAACGTGCGATTGCGGGATCGGGCCCGGCAAAATGGATGTCTGAGAGATGGAGAATCCTCAAAGGGGAAGCGAGGGACTTGCGCTCCAGCGTCACCGTGTGGTGATTGAGTTCGATGGCGCCCATTTCCCAGCGCATCCGCCAGAAAAGCAGGGCCGCGCCGACGAGGAACCCGGCCGCTTCCGTCATCATCCGCCCAGGATCTTGCCGGTTTGGCCGTCGATCTCGATGCCCCGCATGATATTTTCGAGCTCCTGGGGGCGCTCGCTTGCGGCCAAGGCCGTTTCCATGCTGATTTTTTCCTGGCGGCACAGCTGAAGCAGCGCCTGGTCCATCGTTTGCATCCCCTCGTGAGCGCAGTTGCGGAGCGCCTGGGGAATCTTGTCGAATTTCCTTTCGTGGACCAGCTGGCGGATCATGTAATTGCCGATCATCACTTCGAACGCGGGGACCAGGGAATAGCCGTCCCGCGCGGTCAAGAGCTTCTGGACGCAAAAGCAGGTGATGTTCGGGTAGAGCTGGCTCAAAACACCGTCGCGTTCAGCCGGGGGAAAGAACCCGAGGACGCGGTCGAAAATCTGAACCACTGACTTGGCATGGACAGTCGCCATCACGAGCCTTCCGACCTCGGCTGAGGCGATCGCCATTTGAAAAGTTTCCGCGTCGCGCATCTCGCCGATCACGACGACGTCGGGCGACTGCCGAACGATGTATTTCATCGCGCTCGTGAAGTCCCGGGTATCCTCGCCGACCTCCCGCTGATTGATGATGCATTGTTTGTCTTCGTGCAGATATTCGACGGGGTCTTCGATCGTCACGATGTGGCGCGGGACGCTTTGATTCATGGCTTCGATCATGGCGTGGAGCGTCGTGGTCTTGCCCGAGGCGACCGTCCCGCCGATGAGGATGATGCCGGAACGCTCGAGGGCCGCCGTCTTCAGCACCGGCGGAATGCCGAGCTCTTCCAAAGTAGGAATATTCTTCCAAAGTGTCCGGATCACCGCCGAATAGTGCCCCTGCTGCATGAACAGGTTGCCGCGAAAACGCCGCGTGCTTCCCGGAAGGGAAAAAGCGAAATCGACGCTATGATTTTTCTCGAGCCCTTCGAGCTGCCGCTCGTGCAAATAGGTCTTGGCCATCAGCCGCGTCGTCTCGTCGCGCATCGGCTCCATCGCCAGAGGCGTGACAACGCCCCCGATGCGCGTCCTCGGGACCGCTCCGACCTTGAGGAAAAGGTCTTGGCCGTTGGCTTCGAGCAGCTTCTCGACACACTGATTCAGGTAAGCATGAATATCCATAGCTTGTTGTATCGGCAGTATCGGGCGGTGGGTTGATAGAGAGGGGAAGAATAATGTCCCGGCCGGATCCCTCGCGCCTTGAACAAAACCGCCACCCGATTTTGCTTGAGCGTCCGGAGATCCGGGGGAACATTTTAAACGTACCCGATGATCCCGGATTTGTCAAAGCACCCCGGAAAGCGAGAGTTAAATTGCGCAGGAATGATGGAAGGTGATAGAAGGCACTACGGGGGTTATTTTGCAAAACAGGTGACAGTCACCAAAAAACGTGACAGTCACCTGTCAGGGTTAAGGCCGTTTGTCCCCTTGCATGACCCGCAAGAGCTCGCGGGCCGACTCCTCGGGGCCCTTGTGCTCCCAGCCGGAAATTCCGAGGCGCGTCCTCATTTGGCCAACGAAAATTCCCTTCTGGAAGAAAGCGGTAAAAAAGCGGCGGGCAATCTCCTTATGGAGATCCTTGTACTGGGCGGGACCGAACACATTGGCAAAATAGCTGTGCACGAGGCCGGTCGAAGTCGTCGTCCCCTTGCTCATCACAGTGCCTTCTTGAAAAACCTTCAAGGCATCCTCGACGGAGCCAAAGCGCTCAATGGTCGGATGATCCTCGTCGATTTCCTCGTAATTGTTGGCGTAAAGGACAAAATCTACGCGGTGCTTCGTAATGAGATTGACGAACGTCGTGACGGGAAAAACGATCCGGGCATTGACCTGATTGGCGCTCATGATAATGGCGCGGTCCATCTGGCCGAAAGCGTACCCGGGCTTGAGATCATCCAGGCGCAGAAAGGCTCCGATCTCGGTGCCAAACGCTGAAACTTCGCCGTCGGCCCCGACTTCCAGCGAGCCCATGTCGTCGGCAACGATCACGATGTCGCGGATTTCGCCCTCGCCGAACTCGCGCAGGGCCTCGAGCGTCTCGGACTTCCCCGCACCGGTGTCCCCGATTAAAAGCATGTTGGCCTGGCGCCCTCCCTTGAGATAAATCTTCACGAAGGCCCCGTGAAAAGGCATCTTCCCCTCTTTCATCTTTTTGATGTTGTGGAGGGTCAGGATCATCTTCTTGAGATAGCCAAAATAGCCGAATTCGTCGGCGCGCGGAACCACGCCCACGAGCATCCCGTTGGCTTCATCGTCGAAAAAAACGGTCGGGCCCTGGGGGCATTCCTTGAGCCGTTCGGGCGGAACCCCGTACAGGTAGACGGCGTCGGGCTTACGCTTGAGGTCTTCGTCGCCGGCAAGCTCGAAAAGGTTGCTTAAGGAAAACCCGAGCTCATAAAAATCCTGGTGAAAATACACGAGAATGATCAGGGACCCCACTTTGGCCGGGTAGCATAACCATTCCGTGTCGTCGAGGTTTAGGCCCTCGAGCGGATTGCTCGCTACCCTCTCGAAGCGGCCCGTGCGCTTGTTCATGGGCGGATTCAGGACAAGCGGCGGGTAAAAAAGGATCTGACGAATGACCGGAATTTCATTCAGCTTTTTGTAAAGATCGGTGGCCTGAGGAATATCCTTGGGAAGCGCAATCGCCGCCACTTCCGCTCCCGCACACAACTGCCGGTAAATGCGGGGATGGTTGCCCGTGATGCTTTCCTGCATGTCCCGGTAGGTCTTGCGCACGAGCATGGTCAGGTTTTCGATCGTCTGATTGAAGGTCCGGTACGGGCGCTGGTCGAGGGAATCCCCCTCGGAGTCGCAGAGGATGAAGCGGTCGTAATGACGCCAGTAATTATAGATATACTCGATGAAGTCGTTGAACAGGCTCCGGTCCCAAAGCAGGACCTCGGACCCTTTGACGATGTTCGGAACAAGATCGGCCGAAAGATTGGTCAGGTATTTGCAAGTCTGAAGGACCAGCTTGACCGCGGCATCGTCGATCGCCATCGGCCCGAAAATTTTGAGCAGGGTTGAATCCCGCTTCACGAGCGAGCGTACGCACCGGCGGAAGATTTCGAAGCAAAGGGGGCTCTCGAGAAGCTCTTCCGGGCTGTCGCAAATCTGGTTGCGGAGCCGAATAAATACCTTTCTTTTTTCGATTCTGAACGTACAAACCGACGGATCGACCATGACGCCTTTCTTGTAAGTGAGAAGCCTATTGTATCGGATGCCCCGAAAATTGGCAAGCCGCGCCCTAACTCAGCAGGCCGGTGATTTTTCGAGCGGCCTCGCGGGCCTGACGGATGCAGTCGGGAACCCCGAGGCCGCGGTAGGCATTGCCGGTCAAAAAAAGGCCGGGATATTTTTCGGCGGTTTTCTCGATGGCTGTGACCCGTCCCAGGTGACCGACATGGTACTGCGGCATCGACGCGGGATAGCGGCGGATGCAGGTGACGACCGGCGTCGCGCCGATCCCCGTCATGACTTTCAGCTCTTCGAGCGAAAGCTTATCGATCACATCATCGGAAAGCTCATGAAAACCGGGGTTTTGATAACCGCCGAGAAACAATCTCAAGCCGAACAGATCTTCGCGCGTGCGGCCCGGAAATTTCCAGGTGGAAAAGGTACAGCCGATGGCCCGCCGCTTTTCAAGGGCCGGAACGACAAAACCGAAGCCGGCCAATTGAGAAGGGATATCGCCCCGGCGGAAAATCATGGAAACGGTCACGACCGATTCGTACTCGATTTCTCCGAGCTGCCGGGCCAGACCGGGAAGGCCGGCTTCGAACAGGCGCGCCGCCGCAGGAGCCGGCAACGCAACGCAAAGCCCCTCGGCTTCCATCCGGCGGCCGTCTTTCAAGCGGATGTCCCAGCCTTTTTCCCCGCGCGCCGCAGAAACGGCCTCCGCGCGCAAGTGAAGGCGGACCTGGCCGGACATTTTCTTCACTAACAATTCCGGCAAGGCTTCCAATCCGTTTTTGAGCGTGAGGAAAAGACTGTACCGGGGCCCGCTCGCCGTCCGCTCGGCTTGCGAAGAGCCCGCTTTGATTTTGCGCAGGGCGCGCACAATACTTCCGTATTTTTCCTCCAAGAGTTTGAACCGGGGGAAAGCGGCCTCGAGGCTCAAGCGATCGACATCGCCCCCGTACATGGCCGACATCATCGGCTGTCCGACCTTCAAAAAAGTCTCGTCCCCGAACCTTCTCCGGATAAAGTTGCCGATACTTTCGTCCCCGGGACTTTTCCGAGGCGGAAGAAAAGGTTCTAGAGCCATGCGGAATTTTCCGGGCCAGCTGATGAACGGAAGCTCCAGCAACGAACGGGGCCTCACCGGAGCCACAAGATAAAACCCCTCGGGGATCGGAAAGAGTTTGCCGCGGTAAAAAACGAAGCTTCGCTGATTTTCGGGCGAGGTCCCGATGACGTCGGACTCGAGGCCAAGCTCCCGGCAAAGCTCGAGAGCGGCCGGTTTTTCGGAGATAAAGCAGTCGGGACCGCCCTCGGCGACAAAACCGTCGCCTCGCACGGATTCGATCACGCCTCCGAGCCGGTCCGAAGACTCGAGGAGGGAAATTTCAACCGGCTTCCCGGACTGATCTTTCCAGCGCGCCAGATCATAGGCCGCGGTCAGCCCCGAAATTCCCCCTCCGAGAATGACAATGTGTTTCATGCGCTTCGACCGTTTAGTCCCTCGTCCGTTCGACTCGGGACCTGCAAGCGCACCTCGTGCTCTCGGTGCGTCTTGCAGGGCACATACGCGCAACAAGGATCTTCGGCTAAAAAGTCGCCGGTCATGGCGTAGGCCCTCGACCGGGACCCTCCGCAGATTTCCTTGTAAGGGCAAATCCCGCAGCGGCCCTTGAGGAGCGACGCGTCGCGGAGCTTCTGAAAAAAAGGCGAGGACTGATACACGGCCTGAAGCGTGTCCCGCCGGATATTGCCCGCAACCACCGGCAGAAACCCGCTCGGCATGATATCGCCTTCGCACGAGACGAAAAGAAAGCCCTTTCCCGAATTCACCCCCGAGGGCGCGTGCCCTATGCTTTTCCTGGGCCCGCTCACTTTGCGCAAATATTCCGGGAGTTCAATCGCGGCCAAATCGGCGGTCGCCGGATCGACGCCCGCTTTTTGCATTTCTTTTTCGATGCAGAAGCGGCGGTAATGGGGCGCCTCCGTAACCTTAATGACAAACGGCGCTTTCTGATTGAGCTGATAAATTTTTTCAAAGGCTTCTTCGAATTTCGCAGCGGCGATCACCGATAAATCGATGCCGCGGCCCATCGGGACGAGAAAGAAAATTTCCCAGAAAACGATGTTCAGGCCCTGCACGAGCCCGATCAGGCGGTCCAAATGCTCGAGGTTGTGCACGTTGATCAGGGAATTGACCTGCACGGCGAGGCCGATTTCGTTGGCCGTCCGGATGGCCTCGAGCGTCCTCTCGAAAACTCCTTCGGATTTCCGAAAGGCATCGTGTTCGGCCGCATTGTCGGCATCCAAGCTTACGGCCAGCTGATCGAGCCCCGCAGCGCGGAGCTCTTCGATTTTCTCGCGCGTCAAGAGAGGCGACCCTGCCGGAATTGCGCCGGTGCGCAGCCCAAGCGACTTGGCGTACCGGACCAAATCGCAAAGGTCCGGGCGCTTGAGGGGATCTCCGCCGCTAAAAATCAGAATCGGCGTGCCCATGGCCTTGACCTGCCAGACGAGGTCCATGGCCTCTTCACGGCTCAATTCGCCGGGCTTCGGGGTCACTTCCGCCGAAGCGCGGCAATGGAGACACGCCAAATCGCATGCATGGGTGGTCTCCCAAATGGCCAGAAAGGGCCTTTTGTGGTAATCAAAAGCCTGAGAAGAATGATGTCTATGATCTTTTTCCATGATTCCTTTCCTTCTATTTCTGTTTCACGCGGCCGGCTCCAAAAGCTCCGAAAAAATCCGGTCCGAGAGAAAGCGGCCCGGGCGGGTCAAAGCAAGCCTGGAACCCCGCCGCTCCACCAGGCCTGAGTCCGTCAGGGCCTTGGCCTTCTCCTCGACCCTCCTCCTGATGATTTCAAAATGATCCAGATCGATCCCCTCCGCGAGCCGCAGACCGGTCAGCAGGGTTTCAAACTCCTTTTCTTCGGGACTCAGCCGGTCTTCGATATCGCGGGTCCAATCTTCCCTGCCGCATTTGGCCAGATAACGGTTCACATCGGCCGAGAACTGATATCGTACGCCTTCCATATAGGAGAAGGCCCCGGGCCCGAGGCCCAGATACTCCCGATTGTTCCAATAGATCAAATTGTGCCGGGACTCAAAACCCGTACGCGCAAAATTCGTCAGCTCATAGTGCCGGTAGCCGGAGCGCGTCAAATCCTCTTCGATCAGGGTCATCATGGCCTGATGAAGTTCTTCGGCCGGAAAATTCAACTGGCCTCGCCGGCGGCGGAATCCGTAAACGGTAGGGTCCGCAACGTCCAAATCGAAAACGGCGGCCTGCGCAGCGTTCAAGGCGATCGTTTGCCGGACGGCTTCCCGGACATCCTCGAGCGTTTGTGCCGGAATAGCGATCATCAGGTCCAGGCTAATATTTTCGAACCCGCATTGCCTCGCCTGCCGGACGGTTTCGACGGTCTGTTGGGCAGTATGCAGACGCCCCATATCTTTCAAGAGCGAATCGTTGAAAGTCTGGGCGCCTAAACTGATTCGATTGATTCCAAGCTCCCGGTAAACAGCCAGCTTTCCGGCATCCACATCTCCGGGATTGACCTCACAGGTCCACTCGCCTTCGCTATTAAAATGAAACTCGCGCCTTAAAAGTTCCACTAACTTCCTCATCCAATGCCCGTCAAGCGCGGACGGCGTCCCTCCTCCAAGGTAAAGTGTGTCAAAAGTTAACGGTCCGTACCGGCGTATCGCTTCGCGTATTTCTCTTTCCAGCGCTTCAAAATACGCCGCGAGAGAACTTGGATCCCGTTTTGTCGTAATGACATAATCGCAGTAATGACATTTCTTCAGGCAAAACGGGACATGGACATATAAACCGGGCTTCGTATTCATCCTTCATTCTATGCCATAATCCCTCTTTTCTGCAAACACCAAAGGCATTCCACGAACACCTTGACTGCCATCGCGTCTTGCGGTATTGTCCGCTCAATCTCTCTTACCAGAAGGAGTCTTTATGCCCAAACGCCACGACATCCACAAAGTCATGATTATCGGCTCCGGCCCCATCATTATCGGCCAAGCCTGCGAATTCGACTATTCCGGAACCCAGGCCTGCAAAGCCCTTAAATCCCTCGGCTACAAGATCGTGCTCGTCAACTCCAACCCGGCCACCATCATGACGGACCCGGGCATGGCCGACGTGACCTACATCGAGCCGCTCAACGTCCCAACCCTCGAAAAGATCATCGCCGCCGAGCGCCCCGACGCCCTCCTGCCGAACCTCGGCGGGCAAACCGGACTGAATTTATCCATGGAGCTTTCGCGCAAAGGGATTCTCGCCAAGTACGGCGTCCAAGTCATCGGCGTCAATATCGACGCCATCGAGCGCGGCGAGGACCGGACCGCTTTCAAAGAGACCATGAAAAAACTCGGGATCGATATGCCGAAAAGCGAGGCCGTCAACACCGTCGAGGACGCCGAAAAAATCGCGGAGAAACTCGGGTATCCGGTCGTCATTCGCCCCGCCTACACGATGGGCGGAACGGGCGGAGGGCTCGTCTATAACGTCGAGGAACTCCGGGTCATCGCGGCCCGGGGACTTTCGGCCAGCCTGGTCCATCAGATCCTGGTTGAAGAATCGGTCCTCGGATGGGAGGAGCTCGAGCTCGAAGTCGTGCGCGACGCAAAAAATCAGATGATCACGGTCTGCTTCATCGAAAACGTCGACGCCATGGGCATCCACACCGGCGATTCCTATTGCACGGCGCCGATGCTGACCATCTCGACTGAACTTCAGAAAAAGCTCCAGAAATACTCCTACGATATCGTGCAGGCCATCGAGGTCATCGGCGGCACCAACATCCAGTTCGCGCACGATCCCAAAACGGACCGGGTCGTCGTCATCGAAATCAATCCGAGGACCTCGCGCTCCTCCGCGTTGGCCTCCAAGGCCACGGGCTTTCCCATCGCGCACGTTTCGTCGCTTTTGGCCGGCGGCCTCACGATGGACGAGATCCCCTACTGGCGCGACGGGACTCTCGAAAAATATACCCCCTCAGGCGATTACGTGGTCGTCAAATTCGCACGCTGGGCCTTCGAGAAATTCAAGGGGGTCGAAGACAAGCTCGGCACCCAGATGCGCGCGGTCGGAGAGGTCATGAGCATCGGAAAAAACTACAAGGAGGCCTTCCAGAAGGCGATCCGCTCGCTCGAGATCGGACGCTACGGCCTGGGCTTCGCGAAGGATTTCAACGCGAAATCCCTCGAGGAGCTGATGGTGCTCGTCTCCACCCCCACGAGCGAACGCCAGTTTCAAATCTATGAGGCCCTGAGAAAGGGCGCTTCGATCCAGGCCCTTCACGAAAAGACTCACATCAAAGCCTGGTTCCTCACTCAGATGAAGGAACTCGTGGAGCTCGAGGAGAAAATCCTTAAGCACAAGGGCGGCGAAATTCCCGTAGACCTCTTGGTCCGCGCGAAAAAAGACGGCTTTGCCGACAAGTACCTGGCCCTCCTCCTTGAAGTCCCGGAAAAACAGATCCGCGAAAAGCGCATCGCGCTCGGGGCCGTCGAGGCCTGGGACGCCGTTGCGGTCAGCGGGGTCAAGGACGCCTACTATTACTACTCCACCTACAACGGCACGGACAAAGTCAAAACGAGCGGCCGCAAAAAGATCATGGTCCTCGGGGGCGGCCCCAACCGGATCGGCCAAGGCATCGAGTTCGATTATTGCTGCGTCCATGCCGCCTTCGCCATCCGTGAGGCCGGCTACGAATCCATCATGGTCAACTGCAACCCGGAGACCGTCTCGACCGATTACGACACCTCCGACAAACTGTATTTCGAACCGCTCACGATCGAGGACGTTCTGAGCATCTATCAAAAGGAAAAACCGGAAGGCGTCATCGTGCAGTTCGGGGGCCAAACCCCGCTGAACCTCGCAGGCGAACTGGCCGAGGCCGGCGTCAAGATCCTCGGCACCACGCCCGAAACGATCGACCTGGCCGAAGACCGCGACCGCTTCCGCAAGATGATGACTCAGCTCGACATCCTCCAGCCGGAATCCGGAATGGCGAGCAATCTGGAGGAAGCTCTCGCGATCGCGCGGCGGATCAGTTATCCGCTCATGGTCCGCCCCTCCTATGTTCTCGGCGGAAGGGCCATGGAAGTCGTTTACGACGACGACATGCTCAGGCGCTATGTCGCGGCGGCCGTCCACATTTCACCCACCCGGCCGATCCTCATCGACAAATTTCTCGAAAATGCCATCGAAGCAGAGGCCGATGCCGTCGCCGACGGCAGCGACGCCTTTGTGCCGACCGTCATGGAGCACATCGAACTTGCGGGCGTCCACTCGGGCGACTCCGCCTGCGTGATTCCGCCCATCACCATTCCGGAAAAACATCTGCGCACCATCACCGAAATCACCCGCAAAATCGCAATCGAGCTGAAAGTCACGGGACTGATGAACATCCAGTACGCGATTGCCGGCGACAAGGTCTATATTCTCGAGGCCAATCCCCGGGCCTCGCGGACCGTGCCGATCGTTTCCAAGGTTTGCAATATCGGGATGGCGCGGCTTGCAACCCAAATCATGCTCGGGAAAAAACTCAAAGACCTGGGTCTGAAGCATGCGGCGGTCCCGCATTTCGGAGTCAAAGAATCGGTCTTCCCCTTCAATATGTTCCCGGAAGTCGACCCCTTGCTCGGGCCGGAAATGCGCTCCACGGGCGAAGTCCTCGGCATGGCCAGTTCGTTCGGGCTTGCCTACTACAAGGCCCAGGAAGCCACACAGCTCGTCCTGCCCCTCCAGGGATCGGTCCTCATCACGGTCGATGACGCCGACAAACAGAACATCCTCGAGCCGGCCAGGATCCTGAAACGGGCCGGCTTTGCGCTCAAGGCCACCGAAGGAACGGCAAAGTTTTTGGCCTCGCACAAAATTCCGTGCGACACACTCCTGAAGATCGGCTCTGGACGCCCCGACATCGTGGACGCCGTCAAAAACGGCGAGGTCCAGCTCATCATCAACACCCCGAACCGGAAAATGGTCAAGGAAGACGACTCGCACATCCGAAAATCAGCGATTAAATACAAAATCCCGTACCTGACCACTCCGGCGGCGGCCCTGGCAGCAGCCAAAGGCATCGAGGCGCGGCTGAAGGAAGATACCCAAGTCCGCTCTCTGCAGAATTATCATCAGGATATCGGGAAGGCCAGCAAGGCAAAATCGGTCCTGGTTTGACCGTCCCTATTTTTCCGGTGCGGGGAAAAGCGTCAGAGGATTGAAGAAGCGGTAGTACGTGTATTCTTTGGGATCGATCTGGTCTTTCATGAGCTGGGCCATGAAAGCTTCGAATTCCTTATCGAGCTCCGGAAGCTTTTTGCCGGCATGTTTCTCGAGCAGCGCGATGTCTTTTTCGGCGTTGAACGTCTTGTCCCGCCCTTTCACTTCGAGCAGATAGGCCGTAAAGGCCGCCGGATACTTGTTCCTCAGAAAATAGACAAAGGCCCAGCTCTGGGCATAGGCCACTCCCGTATATTCGTTTGAGAGCTTATGCACGCTGTTCTTGCCGCTGCCCGATTCGAAGGACATCAAGTACTGGAGCGGCATGTAGGTCGAGCCGGCGTCGAGCTCCCTTTTGAGGAGCATCAGCCGCTCCCGGTTGGGCTCCCCGATATTCTCTGGAGCCATGTAATCGGAAAGGCCCTCGGAAAGCCAGGCCCCCAGGTAACGGTCCGGGTCGGCGTAGCCGAGCGCATGCATGAGCTGATGACAGGCCTCGTGGCGGATGGTCTGGATCGTCCACTCGCGCGCCAGATTTTCGAGGCGCATCCTGCGCTTTTCCAGGTCATGCCCCGCCTTCTCGAGCGAGTCATAGACTTCCCATTTGTTGTCGTAGGTGTGAGAATCCAGGTTCTCGATCATTTTTTTGTCCTTGCTGATCATCTGCTCGACATACTCGGAGCCCTGCACCTGGTAATTCACGAAGGCCGTTTCTTTCACGTTGTAAAGCCGGAGCATCCGGTCCTTAGGCATATAAAACCCGGCAATGTTCGCGTCCTTCGGCAGGCCGGACTTCTCGAGAAAATCCGGGTAGCTTCCGAACAAAATGACGGCGAGCGGCCCGTGGGGCTTCGAGGGATCGACCCAGTCGAAAAAATGGAGGAAAAAATCGTCATAAAAACGGGCCAGCGCGTTGAAGTACATGACGGCGTCGGAAGATTCGACGGTCGACAGGATGTAGTACGGCGGTTTTTTGAAAAAATACTTCATGTTCGAGCGCCGGAACTCCTTGAAACTTTTGTCCACCGTCGCGTCGTCGGGAGGCTTCCATAGGCGCATTTTTTCGATTTCGTCGAATTTGAAGCCGTAGCTGGCAAAGCCCCCGCCCTCGACCGCCTGCTTGAGGTAAAAGGTGTCCCCTTCCCGGACCAGCAGCTGCCCGTAGACGATATTGCCGTTTTTCAGATAAAGCCGCGGGTACGGCCCGTCTTCGGCCTCCTTCACGACTGGCCCCTCGACGCCGCTCTCGTGCTTAACGAGCGTCTCGCCCGCGCGGATCTCGGAAATGTCGGCCATCGGAAAAGCCACGATCCCTTCATCCATCTGGATCCGGATGCCGGAGGCCGTGCGCTCGGTGATAATGCCCTGGAGCATGCCGCCGTTCTTGAAAATCACGGTGTCCTTGGGTTTGAACCCGCTCGCTTTTCTCTTGATGAAAAGACGGATTTTTTTCATCCACCCCGGGAGAGGGGAGCGTTCGAACCACCCTTGGACCGGAGAATGCCCCATCCATTCGCGGACATTCGGAGAATCGCAGGAGGCAAAAAGGAGGATCAAAACCGAAAAAGAAACAGGCCGGAAGGCTCCGGCGATCTTTTTGAGGCTGCAAGCGCGTTTGATTTTCATACGAGACAGCCTCCGGAAACGTCCAAGATAAAATAATGTCAATATTCAATGCCCGGCTGCGCGGAAATCCCCCGCTGATACGGGTGCTTCACGCACCGGACTTCCGACACGAGGTCCGCGGCGCGCAGAATCGCTTCCGGCGCGCCGTTGCCCGTCAAAATCACGTGTTTGAAAGGCGGCTTTTTCCGGAGGCCCGAAACGACCTGCCGGACGTCCAAAAAATTGTACTGCAGGACATAATTGATTTCGTCGCAGATGACGAGCCTGTGTTCGTCGTCGCCGATCAGTTCGAGCGCCTTCGCCCATGCCTCGCGCGCGTTTTCGACATCCTTCGCGAAGTTTTTTGTCTCCCAGGTAAAGCCTTCTCCAAAACCGAAAAAATCGAAATTCCGTCCGAAGGCCTTGAACGCTTTTTCTTCCCCTGTTTTCCACTTGCCCTTGAGGAACTGCACCATCGCGACCTTATCGCCGTGCCCCAAAACCCGCAGAGCGGTCCCAAAGGCGGCCGTGCTCTTGCCCTTCCCCCCTCCCGTATACACGAGGACCAGCCCTTTTTTCCGAAAGGTCCTCCGCCGAGGGACACTTCGCGGCGCCTTGTCTTTCGCATAGGCCGCAAGGCACTTGCGGCACAGGCAATCGGAGTATTGGGCGCGGATGGCGCGCAGCGTCCGCTTCGCAAGAGCATGATCCTGACACCAGCAGCGTTTTCCGGCTTCCGCTCCGCACTTGAATTTTGCCCCGCATTTTTCACAAATTTTCATATCGTCCCGATTCTCTTCCACGGAATCACGTAAAAGCCGTCCTTCTCGCGGCCGTAGCGCGCTTCAATGCCGTAGCTTTCACGAAGGTATTCTTCCCTGAGCACGAGGTCCGGTGCTCCCGCCGTTAGAATTTTACCCCGGTGCATGAGAAAAATCCTATCACAAAATCGCGCGGCCAGCGTTAAATTATGGAGAACCACGGCAACGCTCTTGCCCTTGCGGACCGCAAGGTCCCGGAAAAGCTCCATGACCTGGAGTTCGTGACAGGGATCAAGTCCCATCACGGGCTCATCGGCCAAAATCACCGAAGGCGCGGAGGCCAGAAGGCGGGCAATGAGAACCAGCCTCTGTTCGCCGCCTGCCAGCTGATCGACGGGCCTCCCGGCCAAATGCAGCGTATCGGTTGCGCGCATCGCCTCAGCGATGGCCTCTTCGTCCTCCGGACCCAGTGACTCCCAGGGCGCCAGATGGGGAATTCTCCCAAGTGCGACGACCTTTCCGGCGGTAAGCGGCCAATAAATTTCCTGAGATTGAGGCAAATAGGCCATTTGCCGCGCAAGCGTTCCCGGCGGAATACCGCTCAGGGGCTTTCCGTCGAAGAGCAGCGAGCCCGTGGAGGGTTCGAGCAACCGCACGAACATCTTCATCAGGGTGGACTTCCCGGCGCCGTTGGGTCCGATCAGGCCGACGACTTCTCCGGGGGCCAGATCAAACCGGACATCCTCGAGAACCGGACGGTCCCCGAAAGAAAAACACAAGTCTGAAGCCACCAGGGTACTCATAAAAGGCTCCGCCTCATTTTCATGATGAGATAAATGAAGAAGGGCGCACCGACAAGGGAAGTCACCACGCCAAGTTTCAGTTCATTCAGAGAAGGGATGAGCCGCACCGCCGAATCGGCAACAAGAAGAAGGATCGCGCCGCCGAGAGCGCTCGCTTTGAGAAGCTTGCCGGGTTCCTGCCCCACCCACGGGCGGAGCAGGTGAGGAACCACCAAGCCGACAAAACCGATGCTGCCGCACACCGAAACCGAAGCCCCGACCGCAAGCGCGGTCCCCCACACAAGCCTCCGGCGCAAAGCTTTCAGCGAAATGCCGAGGCTGGCGGCCGTCTCTTCGCCAAGGGTCAGGGCATCGAGGGCCCGTCCGTTCCAGAGAAGAAGGCCCCAGCCCGCGAGAACGAAAGGCAACGCGAGCCAAACGTGTTCGAAACTGCGGTCCGAAAGCGACCCCATCTGCCAAAAAACGATTTCAAGCGCCGCGTAGGGATTCGAGGAAAGATTGAGCGCAAGGGACGTGCCGGCAAAAGCCAGCGTGTTCAGGGCAATGCCCGCCAGGATGAGGGTCTGGACGCCGGCCGTAAGCCCCGCAAAAAAGTAGAGCGCCCAAACCGAAACGAACGCCCCGGCCATTCCCCCGAGAGGCAGCGCCATCCCAAACACCGAAGCTCCTCCCGCATAAAAAACCAGGACGGCCCCGAGCGCGGCACCGCCGGTCACGCCCAGGACGCCCGGCTCGGCAAGCGGATTGCGCAAAAGGCCCTGCATCGCCGCTCCCGAAAGGCCGAGGCTTGCGCCCACCAGGACCGCGAGAATCGCGCGGGGCAGTCGGATCTCGGAGAAGACGACGGCGGCCTCCGACATGCGTCCGGAAAGCCAGTCGGCCAAAGCCCCGGCAAGGGAGAACTTCATTTCACCGATGCCAAGCGAGAACAGAAATGCGCCCGCAAGACCCGCAAGCAAAACGGCATAAAGAACAGCGCTGTTTTTTTTCATCTTATTTTTCTTCCATTTTTTCGCGAAGCAGCCGGACGGCCGCCACCGAGGACGGAGAGCCGCAATGCAAAAGGCAGGCGGGCAGCACGACCGTCTTCGCGGAGAACGTCCCTTTTCGGATCGCGGGATGAGAAAGGATGCTTCCTCGCACGGAGGCCCGGTCTTTTTGGTCTTCGGTGAAAATCAGCAGGTCAGGTTTGCCGAAAAGGATGGCCTCCAAAGACATCCTCCCGTACTCCCGGATGCCCATCGAATCGGCCAGATTGACCGCCCCGGCGATCCGGAGGATGTCGTCTTCAAACGTCTCGCGTCCCGGCACGTACCCCTCGCTTTGCAGGAATAAAACCTTCGGCGGATTCCCGGCACCCCACCCGGCACCGGCAAGGGCTGAACGCATTTGCCCAATCGTCTCTTCGCCGCGCGACGGATATCCGGCCGCCGCCGCGACAAGTTTCAAATTTTGATAGATTTCCTCGAAGCTCCTCGGAACCGGCACCGCGAGAACCGGGATGCCCATCCTCTCGAGGAACCGCACCGTCCCTTGATGGGTAAAACGGCCCGCCAGCACCAAATCGGGCTTCAAGGCCAGCACCTCCTCGGTCGAGCCGCGGATCTTGCGGATCCCAGGGGCTTTCGCAAGAACGGCCTCCGCGTCCGCCGTTTTCGGATAGGCCGTCACCCCCGCGATTTGCGAGGGATCGGCGAGACGGAGCAGGAGTTCGTCGGCGCAAAGGTTGATGGAAACGATGCGTTCGGGGCGCGGAGATTCCGCGGGATAAGCCGCGGGCGAAAACAAAAGAAAAACGGACAAAAAAGACAGGAACCGTGGAATCATAAGTCTCCGGCCCTCAGCTTTCCTCAGCGGGAGCGGACCCTCCGTCACCGAGGCGAAACACGACAGGCACTTCGGCGTGGCTGGCGACGCATTCTCCCATTTGCTCGGCCGGAACGAAACGCCAGGCGCGAACTGTCTTGACGGCCTCCTGGTCCAGAATCCTGTGGCCGGAAGAGCGCAGAAGCTCCGTGTTGGCGACCTCTCCTCTTTCATCCACCAGGAGTCTGAGAAACACGATCCCTTCATACCCGTTTTGGCGCGCGATCCGCGGATAATACGGGGCCTTATTCTGGGAGCTCATGGGCACCGGCTTTTTGAAAAGGAACTCCTCGAGCCGCGGCAGCGGCGCCTCCGATTGGGCAGCCGCCGTTCCCGCGAACAAAAAAAGACCCGCCAGCAACGCGATCCCGCTTTTTACATTTCCCATCGCATCCCCCACACGTATTCCCGGGGCGCCCCCGGATTAACGAAGTTGTAAGTCCCGGCAGGCGCAATCGCCGTTCCCCAGGACGTCGCGCTCACGGAGCGCGAATAATATTTTTCATCGAAAATATTGTTCACCTTGAAATAAACCTCATAGCCCCGCCAGTCGTACGCCAGGATGAAATCCCAAACCGAATAACTTTTGATCCGGTGCCCGGCGCCGCCCGTCGCGTCCAAAGTGGCCTGCGCGGTCGACTCATAGCTTTGGGGATGCTGCCGCCCGGTAAAAACCCCCAGCATCGAAGCCCTGAAACCCTTGTAGGGCTCCCCGAAGCTCTCGAACGGCCGGGCCGTGCCTCCCACGGTAAACCGGTTTTCCGGCACAAGCCCGAGCGCTCGGCCGTTCACGAGGCTCCCGTCGTTGTCCGACTTTCGGACCCAAGCCTCGGTAAGCGTGTGGGACCCGTAGAAGGAAAGCTCCTTGAGCGGCTTGACGTCCACGCGGGTCTCGGTCCCCGTCCGGCGGCTTTCCGAGATATTGATATTTTGCCCGAAAGGCGAAGCCGCCGTCACCGAACTGCTGTCCCACGCGATTTCGTCCTCCATGTCGATCAGGAAATAACTGAACTTGAAGGCCGCCTTGTCTTTCATCCGAAGACGTGTCCCGATCTCATAGCTGTCGCTATGAACAGGCTGGAGATTCGACGAAACGGTCCCCGAAAAAGGCGCAAGCTCGCTAATGGTCGGGACGCGGAAGCCTTGCGAATAATTCCCGAAAAGGTCCGCCCACTTCACCGGCTGATACGTGATCCCCGTGGAGAGGGTCGAATCGTTGTAGCGCCGGCTCAAACTGTCTGTCGGAGTCAGCTTATCCTCCGTATTGAGCCAATAAAAATCATGGCGCATCCCGCCGTGGACGATCACTTGATCCAGGAGCTTGAAGGATTCCCGCCAAAAAAGGGCCGTGCTCTGCGGCGTGGCGCTCCGGTCGGTCTTCCTCGGCAGAGAAGGATCGGCGATCCCTTGAAACGCGTACTCCTGAGTGTCGTACTGCGAAGCATCGCGGAACTCCATGCCGATCGTCGACTGGTTCCCGAGCCAGCTCGTCCATTCATCCTGGTATCCGACCTGCCAGATCAAGTCCGTGGCCCGGGATTTCGTATCCACGCGGTCGGTATTCGGGTCAAAGCCGTAGGTCCAGTCCGGGAATGTGGCCGACGTCGTAAAAAAGTGAGACGTGTTATACCGCCAGGATGTCAGGATCGAAGCCGCGATCCGGTTGTCCCAGAAATTTTTGTCCGCCCCGAAATAGATAATGTTGTTGCGGTAGCCGCGGCCGTCTTTGTCCTTGAGGGTGCGCCGGACATCGTCCTGATACTGTTGAAACGTGAGCTCCCCGGGGTTCGAGACCGCGTCGGAGGTGTGCTTCCATCCGAAGTGCAGGCGGCCCTGGCCATCGGGGAGCTCATAGGCCGTTTTCAGATTGAAAGAGGTGATTCGGAATTCCCCGTTGTTACGGAATCCCTCGTTGACGTTCCGGCCGCCGCTGAAAAAATACGTCAGCTTTCCCCCGACCGGCGTCCACCGGTCGTGAACCGTCCCGCTGAAGCCCTGGTTGAAGCGGATTCCGTGAAAACTGGAAAACTCCAAATTGCCGAAGAGGCTCACGGGCTTGGGGCTGGCCCGGCGAGTCGTCAAATGGACCACGCCGGCAAAGGCCCCGCTCCCGACGATCGGAGAGGCCGAGCCGCGGTCGATCTGGATCGACTCCAGGTCTTCGACGTTGATCAAAGGATAAACCATCCCGTTGCCGTCGACCTCGTTGACCCGAACCCCGTCGAGGAGCGTGACGACCGAACTCGAGTCCGCGAACCCCCGAAGCCCAAACACCGTATCGACCCCGTTACCGACCTGGTCGTAGAAAATCGCGCCTTCGGTGTCGCGAATCGATTCCTGAAAAGTGGCAGGCTCCGGAGCGCGGATGTCCTGCTGATCCTTTTCGGTCACATTCGCGGGGATGTAGCTCACGTTGGCGGGAACGTCCGCAAAAGGCACCTTGAACAAGGGAAGCCTGGAACCCACGACCGTGACGGGGGCCACGGTTTCGGTTTCGGGCGGCGGCTGATTCTTCAGGATATCGACAATCCCCCATCGACGGAATAAATTCCGGCTGTCTTCAGATTGGGGCGCGGTAGGTTGTTCGGCAAAAACCGGCGGATGGAACCACTGCAACACGAACAAAACAAAAACAATGGGTCCTACTTTTCTGGGGAATAGCTCGTTCCCGCACATAAAAAAACCCTTTCTATCGTCCTCCGGCAAAGAGGAGAAAAAAAGGGAGAGTATAACCCCGGAATTTCCCGCTTCTGCACGGAAGCTCGACAAATGGCTGGTCACAGGCAGGTCTTCTGGCTCAGGCAGGCATTCAACTCATGTTCTACTAGTAGGCCTTCCCACCTCGATCAAGAGGCAGTGGCATTCTACGTTCGATCCTGCCGACAGCGGCGGCACCGCGGAGTCCTGGGTTCTTTTTCCCAGGCTCTCTTCCCTTCACCCGTGTCAAATTCAAAGATCAGTAGTGAAACTTGTTTTGATTATAACAGCTTCGCCGACGGCTAAGCAACCTTCTTCTTGGCCTCTTTGCGGGAGGAATAAATTTCTTTGAGGATCGGGAGGATTGAAAGAAAGATCACCGCCAGGACGACCCAGTGGATCTTTTTTTCGATGTTCGGGATGCTGTTCGCCAAATAATAACCGATGAGCACCATGCTGGAAACCCAGCCGATCCCACCAACAATGTTGTAGAGCGCAAAACGCCGGTACCCCATTTTTCCGACTCCCGCCAGTGTCGGGGCAAACGTCCGGACGATCGGAACAAAACGCGCGATCACGATCGTCTTGTTCCCGTACTTTTCATAAAATTTGTGCGTACGCTCCACATGGCTTTTCCGGAAAAAAAACGAATCTTCTTTCTTGAAGAGCCTGGGACCGGCGAAATAACCAATGGCATAGCCGGTCGCGTCCCCAAGGATCGCCGCCGCCGAAAGCGAAAGGATCAGCGTGCCGACGCTCAGCGAGTGGTCCATCGCGGCGACCAGCCCCGCCGTCACAAGGAGCGAATCCCCGGGCAGGAAAAATCCAATCAGAAGCCCCGTTTCCGAAAACACGATCACGATCAGGACCAAATAGCCGCCCCAGCGAATCAAATCCTGCAGCTGAAATAACGAGTCCATGTCACTCCTTTTCTGAGTTGAGGATATCCAGGACAGCGTCGATCGGGACGGCCACCGAGTAACCGGTATTCTGGATGTTCGTGTTCGCATACTTATATTGGAGATTGAGCCACTTCTCCTGAAAGGGGATGAACTCACTCACAAGGCCTATGACCCTGTACTCGTAGCTTCCAGGCCCTACGGCTTCGACCTGCACGATCGGGCCGCCGCTATTGCCGTAATACATCGCGCAATCGAGGATCATTGTTCCAAGTTTTTCGTTCTTGCCCGCGATAACGCCCTTGCGCAAGAGTGGCCTTTCGTAATCGACTTGAGGAAAATTTTCGATCCCGAGCGACACCGGGTAGCCGAAAATATAGATCTCGTCGGCGATCGACACATCCCCATAGAGTTTGACGGCCGCAGCGGCGTTGACCGCCACGACGCTTGCCCCCTTCGCGGAACCCCGGCGAATCGTCACGCCCGGGAGAAACGAAGTCTCGCTTCCTTCGGCCAGGCCGGCCATTTTGATCGCGACGACGTCTTGGCTTCCCGAATACCGGATCGATTGATTCCGCGTGAGCTCGGCAAGGTTGAGCTCGATTTTAACCTGATCGTCGAAGCCGGGGGCCTTTGTATAGGCCGTCAAAAGAGCCCTGTCGTTTTTGAGGGCTTCCATATTTTCCGTGAAGAAAACATGTTTGGCCGTCACGAAATAAAGGCCTTGTCCGGGCTTGAAAATAAAAAATCCGCTGGCCGCCTCGCCGTTCGGAAAAGACACCAGCACGGGATACTTGAGATTGTCCTCGGGAATCGTATTCGATGCGAAGCCCTTGGAAGACAGGACGTATAGAAAGAAGAATAGAATCCCCGTCATTTTGAAGACCCTGCACATTTTCCTCATATTCTCCCCCATTTCTTGACCTATCTCCTTAGGATGCTACCGCAAATGTTCCCACAGGATTTTGGCGCCGATGGCAATCAGAACCAAGCCGCCCAGGATTCTAACTTTATTTTCGAGAAAGTGCCCGAACTTTTTACCTGCAAAGACTCCGGCCGTCGAAAGACAGAAGGTCACAAAACCGATCGATAGCACGGGAAGCGTGATGTCCATCTTCAGGAAAGCAAAACTGATACCCGCGGCCAAGGCATCGATGCTGGTAGCGACCGAAAGTCCGATCAACGGCCAGAAATCGAAGGGATTGCTGCGCATTTCTTCTTCGGGGCTATGAGCGCTTTCGAGGATCATTTTGAGGCCGATGGCAACAAGAAGCCCGAAGGCGATCCAGTGATCGAAGGCAGTAATGACGCTCCGGAAGCCCGAGCCTGCCAGCCAACCGGCAAGCGGCATGAGCATCTGGAAGAGGCCGAAGGCAGCGCCCATCTTGAGAGCATGGCGCACACGCGCGGTCCGGACGAGAAAACCGCTCGCAATGGCCACAGCGAGCGCGTCCATGGCGAGACCGAAGGAAAGAAGAATGATTTCAACAGGAGTCATCGTGCGGGAATTATGGCAGATCTACCAAAGAACGAACAGAAAGAAATTACAGCGCCTCAGTACCTATCCGGTCGGGATAGGTACGTAATCACCTCTCGCCTGCGGGCTCGTGCGTGATTACGCCGACCACGCTACTACATAATTATTCTTCATGTCCGCCCACACGGAATCCAGAAATGTCCCGTCGACCTCCCAGCGCCCGTGGGATCCGAAAACGGCGAAGGCCGCAATGGCCTCACCGGTCTTCTTGAGCCATTCGGCGCCTTGCAGCATTTCCGCAATTCCTAGGAATGCCCGCACGGCCCCGGCCCGGCGGTAGTCGAGAGGCAGAATCTCCTGTTTGAGTTCTAACTTCGATTGGAGGGCCTCCATCGATTTGCGTGTCTCTTCGCCTGTGGAGCCGTCGGCAAAAAAGGACGCGTGGATGAGAATATTTTTTCTGCTCAGGTTAGTCCGGTCAAACATCCCCACGTGGACCCGCACCGGAAATTCGTTCAGAAGCTTTTGCAACTTCGGAATCCGGATATTCGCCACCGGATAGCGATCCGTGCGGTCGATATAGACATCAAACGCCTTGTGTTTTTCGACAAGAGCCAGTATCTCATCGAGATGGCCGTCAAGCTGCTCCTCACTCATTTGAACAAGTTCCCCGGCATCCAAAATCACCGCGGCCGGCTGAGTCAGATCCTCAATCGGCGTTTGCGCCAAAACATCAGGGGAGCGTTGCGGATTTGCCGGCACCCGGATTTCTGAACGCTCAAGCTCGTCCGTCAACGCATCGAGCTGCTCGGGGCGGAGCGGATCAAATGTCCTAGATTCCAGGCGCTGCGCCCGTCCGGCTTCGGCCAGCAATGCTCCAAAAGGAAGAAGGAATGTGATTTCCGCTCCGGACTGGCCGCTTCGATTCCTGACCTGTAAATGCCCGCGCATATGATCCGCGTGAAAATGGGCGAGCCACAGGCTGTCGCGGCGGCCGCCGGTATGTTTGAAATCTAAGAGCGCCGCACGCTTCGACGATTTGGGTTCCTCCGGAATATCCAGAAATTCTTTCCGGAAACCCGTGCCGTTATCCGCAACCTGAAAACGGAACACTCCGTCGAGGGCCTCCCCACGCAAAACGATTTCTCCGGAGGAATCCTTCGCCCCGACGATTCTCGCTTGCTCGATACTTTCGAGCGCATTGGCCACGGCGGAACGCAAAAAGCACTGCAGCGCATGATCGGGTCTTTTGCCTGTTGCTTCCAGAAAACGGGTCAAATACCCTTTGGCATGAAACTCCTCGAGGATCCGGTATCCTTCCCGCAAAACGCCGTGCTCGACCGTTTCAAAGGCCGCCGGATCCGAAAGCCGGATCCCCGCCGGAATTTGCACAACACGTTCCTGCGAGAAGTTGCCGATTTCGCCCGGGATCATTCCCCCCGGAACGCGGCGGAACACCCCGAAATATTCGTCAAATTCCCTCTTGGTCCGGCGCTCATCGGCAAAGGACAGATAGACGGGCTCCAACTCCGTCAACTCCGGGTCGCCCTCATGCCCCCGGCGAGCGGCGATTTGCACGGCATCCGTCAGGTTCGAAATAAAAATTCCGCCTTCTTCGAGCGAGCGGCTCACATTTCCGAGGTAAGCCCTGCCGGCCGGGAGGATCGATCTTCCGAAGATATTCCGAGAAACCACCAGGGCCGTCGAAGAGGGCTCCCAATCCGACCCGGCAAAGGAATCCGTCGCGTTGAAGAAAGCGATGCGAACCCTGGGACGAAACCACTCGTAAGTTTCCCCGGCCTTCCGGACCGCTTCCGGCACTTGCGACAAAATATGTCCCCGCAAATCATAAAAGCGGAAATCCAAATCCAGGGAACGCGCCAATCCGTCAATATCCGTAATGCCGTTAACGCGTAAGAGCGCCTGCTCCTCCCCCGGACTCAAAACTTCGACAAGCGCCTTCCTAAGCACCCTCAGAATTTGTTTAAATTCGCGCAAGTTGCCGAGACCCGTAAAGCGAAAAACCATGGGCCCTCGCACCGATCGCTCGGTCTTGAGATGTTTCAAGACAAGCGCTTTCATCTGTTCCTGCACCGGCCGATTCGACACCACACTGCGCGTCGAATAGTTGAGAGTCGCACGGGAGGCCATTCCGGAGAACGCTCTCGCAAGCTCACGGATATCCTCGACAGGCAGCGGCTTGGTCAGCCAATCCCGGTATCCGGCCAGCGTCATTTGTTTCAGCTCGGCCCGTTTCCTGAAATATTCCGTCAGGTATTCGGGCGCAATCGCGTTCAAATGGTCGATGGCCGACCTCGCGTCCCCCTCCGGCTCCGCCGCCGGGTCCGAGAGCCTGAGAACGATCAAATCTCTGATTTCACGGCTCAGCGCAAGCTCATCGACCGCTAAAGCTTTCGGCATCTGGTTTCGAATTTCGGGACGCGAAGAATCGCCGGTGAGGGGAACGCCATCCTTGCCAGGTTCCCCTTGATGATCGCGCATGAAAATCGCAGTATGAATGGAATCCTTCTTAAAACCGGGCTCATCAGCCCGAGAAAAAATAAGAGGATCGGAATAATCGGCCGCCTGCCACGGCAGCGCCAATTCCGTCCAATGGGCGTAAACCCAGGCCAAGATCTGTCCGGCGGAATCCGGCGTCATGAGAATGTCGGGCTGTCCGGATACCCGGCTCTGGCTCGTGCCGTCGGGGCCCGCCATAAAGCCTTTGATGTCCGCAGCATGCCGGTCAAGACCGATGTACAAATCCATCGGACCCTCCACCACGCAATCGGGATTGCCTGCAAAATGCGAGACGAGGCCATTACTGTCTTGGATGGACGGGACCTTCTCGAATCGTTTCGCTTCTTCCGAGAAGTTTAACAGCGCAACTTTTTGAAGGCCGGTGCCTTCTTTTTTGGCAACCGCAAGGGCCTGCTCCAGAGTTTTCTCCTTCTCCTTGAGGCCGGCGCCGGGAGGGGGCACGGCAATCATCAAATCGTTCATCGCTTGGCCGTCTTTGCTTTCTCGTTTGAAGACAAACAGAGTCCCTCCGCCATCCAGAGGGATCCGCTCTTTAAAAATAAGTTTCCAAGGCAGGTCCATCGCAAGAGCCTTGTAAATCATATTGGCAGCATCAATCGAATTGAAAATGATGCCGGCGGCCTTGAAGAGTTCGGCAACGTCGATATCGTGTTGCGAGCCGTCCACCTCGGCAATCAGCGGATCTTTCCTCCCCAAGGTGTTCAGGCTCCGAACCAGCTCTCTTGCCATGGCCGGCCGTTTTCCCTGCGCTTTGATATTGATTCCCCCGTCCGTCAAGACGATCCAATCCGACGCGTCGTTGCGCCATAGAACGCGTTGATGGACGGAATCATTAGAAATGAGTCCCTTCAAACCCTCTCCCGCTTTGGGTTTCAGGGCGGCGCCAAGCAGAGCCCCCGTCGTCCCCTTTCCTTTGATCATCAGGTCGATGCCGCCCTCGCGTATGCGCTCGAAAGCCTTCTGATAGGCCTCGTCTTCATCCCGGGCATCCACGATTTCCACAGGAGACGGCCTCCTCATCAAAGCATCGAGCCGGTTTTCGTCGATGAGGCGCCGTATCTGGGCCTCATCTCCGACGAGAATCGCCTTGAATTTTCCCGGCCGCTCGATCGCGATGGCGTTGAGCGCCGTCAGGACACTTTCGCTGTCGGCAAGGGGCACCACAACGGTCACAGGTTTTTCCCGCCGCCTAAAATATTCGGAAATTCTATCGAAACCCGGAACCCCCGCGGCAGTCCCTGGGCTCTTGGCACCAAGCAGCCGATCCGCCTCTTCCGCGGCGTCGAAGATTTTTTCAGAGCTCGTCTGCTCCATCCGGCCGGACTCGAGGTTCCTCTGAATGCGGACTTGGTATTGGGCCACGACTTTTCCGCCTTCGCGCACTTTCAAGGTCAGTTCATACGGATAATACCGGCGCCGGGTACTGTCAAAGGGCAACTTGCGCACCTGCTCCAAGCTCAACTCGTCGCGTTTCACTTCGCTCATTCCCACCGACAGAAACTTGTCCGCATAATTTTCCACGAGCCCCCGCAACGTAATCGAGGCCCCGACCGGAATTTCGGCGCTTCCCGGCGCGACATAAATGCGCATATCCGACGGCCATACGTCCTGGCTCTCCGTCAAGTTCTCGATGAAGTGGGTCCATTCGCTGCGCTCCCTCCCCATAAGCTTCCAATCCACGAGACGTTTGAGCTTTCCGATGTTTTCCCTGTAAATCCGATGGATGTTTTGGGGGGACTCCACGCGGCCCCGGCGGTCGCTCGTGATCGTAAGGCCCCGGAAGGCAAGGATATTCGCGATGTCCTGAAAAGCGAGCTGAAAATCCAGCGCCTCTGAGTCCGGATCGAGACCCAGCCGAAGCTTCAGGATCGCCCTGACGCGCTCGTCCGGGAACGATTCGATGGCGGGAAGGACCACATGCCGCAACCGCGCCTCTCCGAGAGAAAGAATCCTATCGGCAGGGTCAGCCTCTTGATCGGGGAGGGTCTCGCCCAGCGTTGCCCCCTCTTCGTTGTCCTTCCCCGCTAACTTTCGCTCCATCGACACCGTTCCGGCCTCGGCTTTCAGGCCGGCCTGGTGACGCTTCCACATCGACAAAAGACGGTGCCGTAGATACACGAGCGTCATCGCCGCAAGAGTCCGCTGTTCATGAATACGCTGCATAGTATTCGCCACATCAAACTTCTTCAGGGCTTCCTCGGACCGTCCGGTCTCGACGGCCAAGTGGGCCTCCATCACCGTAAAGACATAATCGCGCTCGCTCGTTTTCTTTGTGACTTCCATAGCCAAACGTGCCTTTTCGTCTCCGGGCGCCTCCGCCAACCTTTGGCTCAACGCGGAAAGTTCTTCGGTCGCCCGCCGATTGTGCTCCTGAAGTTTCTCGAGCAAGCGCTGTCTTTGGCCCTCGTCGCTGATAGGCACAAGCGGATAGCTGAAATAGTCCCGCGGATCATAATCATAGGCCGCTTTGCGCAACACATCCAAGACCGCCTCCATGACATCGTCAATATCGAGCCCGTTCGGGTTCTTCGAATAGACATGCACGGTGCCGTCAGGAAATTGGAAATTTTTTAACATAAAACGGTAGCGTTTATAAATGTGCATCCGGATCTTGTGTTCCGGCCAGCTTCCCGGTCTGCCGGAGGTTCCGAGGATCAGCTCCATCAGCCGGCCCTGTTGAATGAGCCGCCTGGCTTCATCAGCCAAAAGACCGGTCACAAAGGGCAGGTCGAATTTTCGCGATTCGGGAACAATATGGAGCGAAGGCCGCCGGCCCCGTTTCTTAATCCGCGCGGCCTGCGAATCCGGAAGCACCCGGATGGGCCGGTAGACCTGCTCGAGCACTTGGTTGTAGAATCTTTGGTAATAAAGGTTTTTGGGGCGCGCTTGGACAGCTCCCGCCAGAGCCCGCATCATATGCTGCGCCATGCGTGGGCTCCCGGCAAGCGCGTCAAAATCGACTCCGCCTTGACCGGCCCGGTCCGCATAAGCATTCATGACCTTGGACACGAGGGACGCCGCTTGTTCTCGCGGAATCCGTTTTCGCATCTCAAAACCCGTTTCCAGGAGGGCCTTCCATAATCCCCTGAGCGCCGATTCGAGCACAGCCTGTTTTCCGGTGACTTTCGTTTGTTTGCCGATTCCGGCCAGGAAAGCGTGTAAGACCTCCGGGGAGTCCACCCGGGAATCTCTTGCGGACAATAAGGCGCTCAGAACTTCAGAAAAAACCCCACGCACGAATCGGCGGGCCCTGACATCAGCGACCTCGCGCCGGACACTTTGAAATGCCCTCGCAAAAAAGATTGCCGTCTTGCCGCGTTTCTTTTCGGCATCCCGGATCGCCTCCAGGACATCGTCGCTTTTTGCCTTCGAACCCAGCAAGGCCCCGGCTCGCCCGTCGAAGGCAAGGTCTTGGCGCCGCAAAGCTTGGATGGGTCCAAGAGGTTGGAGTGCCTTGCGCAAAAGGCTAACAGCGCCTTTTCTTCTGCGGCGTTCCGGAACAATCCCCCAGAGCCATTTACCGAGAAGTTGCTCGATGTCTTTGACCTTCTCGAATTCCGGCCTTGCACGAAGATCCATGACGGCGGCGATTTCCTTTACGTCCCTGCCTTCGAAATAGCCTTCCGCGATTTTCTGCCGCTCCGAGAACGAAAGTCCGCGAAGCTCGCTCACGCGCGATACGTCACAAACCAAAAGCTCCGCCAGCCGACGGGCTTCTCTCTCGTCGGTCGCAAGCAACTTTTTCGACGCCAGCCAAAGGAAGAATTCACGAGGGAAATGCTGCAAATCGGCGTCTTCCCTCGAAGCAAGAGCCTCGAAGCGGGCCGCAAGGTCGGCATGCCTCTCGAGGGCGCTTTCGAGACGCGCATAAATTCCGGGAGTCTCACGGCCCGTCCCGAACAGCATCGCCTTGATTTCTCCCGCATTTTTTCTCTGCTTAAATGCCGCGCCAACCTCCGCGTATTGGGCCCGCCGCCTCAGCCACCCCCGGATCACGGCCCGTTCATCGTCGGTGATCTCCTCGTCCGTCAAGCGCTCGGCAAGTTGTGTCACAAGATCCGTCAGCTCCTCGCGCGCCGAATCCCTCTCAACCAGGGTTTCGAGCCAGAACGGAAACAGGTACCGGTCGCGAATCGGGAGGATGGCGATTCCTCTCACCGTCTTGTCGAGGACTTGATCCTCAAGATCCAATTTTTTATTGGCGGCGCGAACCAGATAATCGACGATATTGGGCGTACGGTCCCGGGTCGAGGGGACGTCATGGCCCATGAGATGAGCCTGGACGGTCACCGGGGAAATTCCGAGGTCGAGAGCGACGGACTGATCGAGATCGTCGTGCTGGCTTTTCCCTGTCCGAACAGCCTGGATGAGAGCATACGCCGCGGCACGCGGAACCATGCCGAGATCGGTCAACGCGAGAACGGTCGAAGCCCACCGGATTTTTTCATCCGGATCGGCTGGGAGATTCTGCTCGAGCCATAGGCGATCTTCGGTCTTAAAATGCCCCGGCTTGGGCAGCCTGAAGGGCTCCGCCGTGGGATCAATCCCGAGCCTTCTCAATTGGACCAAATAATTCCGGACCTCTTTAAAACCGCAAAGCGTCGCAATCCGGGCAACAAAAGCTTTCGGATCGCTCCGCCCGACCGTCTTTTCAGTTTCGCGGATGGCCCACATGAGTTGAACTTTTTTCTGCACCACCCGATCCTTCCGTGTGAGGCTTTTCATCGGCCCAAAAATTTTGACGCGCCTCATCAATAAATCGACGGCCGTGACCCCATACGTTCGGGCTTGGGCCAAAAACTTCTGCCCTGCCCCCTTCCCCGAGTACCCCATCTTCGCCGCGAGTTCCTCCGTCTCGATCCATTTCTTTTCCTGCTCAAGCGGCGCCATGATTTCTTCAAGCCGGGCTTTGAATGCCGCGGCATCCTTGTACGGCCGTTTGCGACCTTCCGTCGTGCGCATTTCATTTCGCGTGACAAACTTTTTCATTTCAAGACCGGCAAGATTCAGCTTGAGATCTGCTGTCACATACATGCTCAAGCTCTCTGAATAGGTCAGAGGAAGATCCGGATGTTTGGAACGGGCCGCAAGAACCGCGCCGGCAAGCAGGGCTTCCAGCACCTGCTTTCGCAATGGCCCGCTCAACCGTTCGGAAATGCCGGAGCTCACAAGCCGGAGTGAAAGATCCTCGGAATCTTCGGACCCGTCACGCTCGAGCATCATCACAAATCCACCCACAGGCCTGCCGCTCGTCCGGTCAAACACACCGAAGAAAACGTCTTCCCAAGGGCTGGGCGGCTGGCTATAGCCGCTGAGCCAGTCAATGACCTCGTCATATTCCACCCAAGTGCGTACCGGATGCACGATAAAATGCCCGTGAGAATATTCAAACGCACCCGGCCGGTTTTCACGCGGGCGCAGCCTTTTTTCGAATATTTGCATGCGTCTGCGAAAGGATTTCTGGGCGAATTCCTCTGAAATGCCGGTAAGCTCCCGGTAGGCGTCGCCCAGGGAAACTTCTTCCGACGCATACGCCCGAATTCTTGTTCTTAACCATTCCGGAATCTTCTCGAGCGGAACCGCAAAAGTCAGGTAATCCAATAATTCGTCGGAAGAAACAAAATGACGCTGGATCTGATCCAAGAGGAACTCCAGCATCCCGGGCGCTTGCCACTGGTCATACAAAGGCTGAAGGGTGTAATCGATGAACCTGGCTTCGGGAGCACGGCGGACTTCTTCTACCATCAATCCTATCAATTCCGGATCTCCCGGAAAAGCGGCCGCGGAATGGCGCGTCACATAGCTGCGGGCTCTGCTGCCTACCGGCCAGCGATCTTTTTTTAACGATTCGATCATATAGGACCTGGCCTTTTCGGTTTTGAGGATCGCAAGAATGTGCAGCACGGCTTGAGGGATGACATTTCGCAAGGAGAAAATGCCCGCCGTGATGGCTGCGGCCAGTTGGCTGAACTGATCGTCGTGCGGCCCGGCCTCCGTCAAGGGCTGACTCGGTTCAAGGAATGCGGCAATGCCGGAACTCCATTCGTAGGACTGGATCAGAGCCTCTGCCAATTGATCGAGTTCTTCGGGAGTCAGCGGATGGTCGCTTTGCTGAATCCGATCGAAAGACCTTTGCAGATATTTCTCCATCATTTCATAATCACGATGCCACCAGAACCGCACAGCATCTTCCTGCTCGCCGGAAAGCGCCGGCAAATCCCCGGAGGCAGGATCATATCCCAGGGCTTGCCGGATCGCCTCGAACCTGCCCTTAAAACCGAGAACATATTCGCGAACCGCCTCCAGCCTCTCCGGCTCCTTCTCGCTCTTTTCGCGCCGCCTGCGGACTTCTTCCTGCTGAACTTTTGCAACCGATGGCTCCTCCGCAGAAGGCCAGAGCCGAACTTTAAGCAGGCCGCTATCGATAGCCTCCCGGATGATTTCCTCCGGGGTTCGCAGTTCTGAACGTACCGGGCGCTTATAAGTCCGCACATGCTCGCGCTGAGCCCACACCCTTTTGACCATTGCGCGCGCATCGCTGCCGAGTTTCACCTTCGTTTCTTCCTCGGAATCGATCCAGGCGATCGGCTTTTCGCTCACCCGGTAACCGGCAAGAATCGCAAGGAGCAGGAGCTCTGTATCAAAGGCAAAGGTGATGTCATGAGCGGAATCCAGGATGTCGCCGAGCACCTCGCGGCTAAAGAGCTTGAAGCCTCTTTGGGTATCGTGGATGCCGCGCAGCTTCGGCAGGATAAGATGAACAAGCTGAACATAAGTCCGGCTTGAAAGGTTTCCGATCATTCGATTGAAACGCTTTTGCATCTGCTCCGGAAAAGTCCCTGTCATAGGCGGATGGCCCGAGTAACCGCCTTTGACGAACCGGGAGCCGATGGCGACGCCGGCCTCTCCTGTCACAAGGGACTCGAGCAAAAGACCGGTCAGCATCAGGTCCGTCGAAACATCCACATCCGTGTAGCCAATAAAATCTGCTTTCCATTCTTTCTCCATCGCCAGGATTTCTTTCATCCCCCGCACCACTGAACCGCCTTTGCGGCCCCCGGCATCCTTTTCGGCCTGCTCCACCGTCGTCCCGAAAATAATTTTCCCGGCCACTTCAGTCCCGAACTCCTCCTTGATCGTTTTGAGAAGCTCTTCAACTTTGGCCTTTGAGTTCCCTTTGGAGTTGTCGTCAATCACCATGAGCCGCCAATCGAAGTTTTTAGGATTGATGCGCTCAAGCGCCAGAAGCTGGCGGATCTTCTTTCTAAGAGCATCCTCCCCTTCGGGGCCAAGCCGCTTTTCCTCATCGTACATGGACATCACAAACGCAACTCGGGTCTTTTGAGTCAGCCCCCGGACTATTTCCATCGACTGCAGGATCAAAGCCCGTTCCCGTTCATTCCTCCCTCGGCTGAGCTTCTCTAAATCTTCGGGGAGTAGATTCTCGCGCATTTCCGAGCGTTCGTCGTCGGCCGGGTAATCGTCAAGACCGAGCTGTTTGATTTCAGCCGGCGCCTGCAACTTAAATTCGTCCTCATCGTCTGCATCGTGAGCCTTCGGCTCTATCCGCAGATCGCTCGGCAGAATTTCGTCCGAGCGCTCGATTGCGGCGCGCTCATCGGCCGTCGTTTCATGGGCTGCAAGCTCCGCCTCGATCTCCTCCACCGTTCGCTTGTAACTTTCAATCATTTCTAGCGCCGTGCTGTTGGAGGCCAACGCACCGTGAAACAGGGACCTGACCAGAACTCCGAGCGCCGCAAGCCGAGGAGAACCCACCTGCGATCTGAAAAAATCATAGCTGTCGGTCAGCTGATTGCCCTTGCGGGGCAGGGCCGATTGCGGCAAAAACATCAAAAGAGCCAAAATCGCCGAACTATCCGGACCGTATTTCTCGCGAAAATACCGATAGACATCCGGAGGTTCCGCTAAAAAGCGCGCATATTCCGCTTTATTGCCGATTTCCCGAATCAGTTCTATTGGATATTGTTTGGCAATCGCGGCAAGGACAAGGATGGCCGCAGAGAGCGGCGCGATGCCGTATCCGAGATATCTCCGATAGGTTTCTTCCAGGGAATGATGATATCCGGCAAGTTTTACAATTTTTTGGGGCACAGATTTTGCGATCGCCAAAACCCCCGCCGAAACGGCGTCCCCAAAATCAGCGGCCAGCCGCCGGAACAGCCGGGCGGGACGCAAAAGAGTATCTTCTGTTCGCGGCAGGTATTCGATCACGGTGAGCATTGCCGCAATCAGGGGATCAAATCCCTGTCGCCGGTATTTGCGGTAAAAGAAGGGCGGTTCCTCGTTCGGCCGGCCCGAGTGGTTCGAAACCAATCTGGCAATCGCAAGCAGGTGGGCAGCATAATCGGTCAGCGAACGGGCTTCCGAGCGTGTTTTTCGAAGAAAATCGCGTTCGAGGCCGGTAAGCGCATTGCTCAATGCCGCTTCAAAGGGATAATGCGCGACACCTGCAATGGCAGCACCCGGCTTGGGACGAATCAACTCCCCTTTGATTGCGCCGATTTTTTCGTAGAATGCGAGAACCCGCTCGCTCTTGGCATTGGCCCTCCAGCGTGCCCGGAGGTTCCCTCTTTGGGCGGCGTGCACAAAGGTCTGATACAAGAGCCAGTGAGCAGCCCCGCTACCGTGAAGCGATCGATCCGCGGAAAAAACTCTCAAATAGATCCCTTTTGGGGCTTCCGCCGGCGCATGGAGCTCGTCATGAACCGTCGCCAACGCAACAGGACGGCCGCCCTCATCCAAGAGGGCAAAACTCAGACTTGGATCGTAGCGTTCCGGGTTATCGATAATCCCGCGGACATATTCCAGAGTAAAAGGCGCATCGGCATTCATGAGTCTGAAAAGCTCTAGAAACTCCTCGGCATGTTCGAGGAACAGCTCTTTCGAGAGCGGTACAACCTTCAACCATTTCCCGGCAATCCTATTTGTTTTCGAGCGGATATCGGGAACCGGACGGGCGGCCGAAAAAAGATCTATCTTCTGCAGTTCCTCAAAGAACCCATACATCAATCTTCGATACTCGGCCGGATGAAGCTCGAGGATGGGTTTTTTCCCAAAATACTTGTTTTTCAGAGTGGACCATCCCACACGGATCTTGGCCACAGGGTGATCATAAGCCTCCGCCGGCCTGTCTTCCGGGACAAGACTGCGCACGTTCTCGATCCATCGTTCAAAGGCGGCCGCCAGATGCGGTGTCGTGGCACGGCGCCATCGGGCAATCCCGATGAACTCCTGCAAATAAGGCTTCGTGCCATAGAGTTGGTCACGGATTTTGCGCAACCACCAAACCGCTTGACGTAACTTTTCCTTTTGCGGATCATCCGGCGCCCAGGAGTCCGGCCTCAGCCGGCCAAGGATCTGATTGAGGACCTTGATCCGCCCTATCACCTCCGAGGGTGACGCCGGCGATGCATCCACAAGGGTATCCAATAACCCGGCGTAATCTTTGAGAGAGATTTCTTCCCGAAGCGTTTGAACCGCCGTTTGTAATTCATTCGGTTTTGCGGCCGATGTTTCCGTTCGCATTTCCGAGCGCACTCGTTCTACGATCAAGACGTTGTAGGGTGCAATCCCCGCTTCCGCAGGGCTCCTTCGAAGCAAGTGGAGCGAAAGAGTCGCATCGGGCTGCTCGATCAGGACTTGGTAAGGATTCACGGGGTAGCCCTGGAACCAGGACGTCACGTTCTTTCTTCTTTCAGGCGGGCGAGAGCTCAGGTCAATGGTTTCAGTCTTATCTCCGTCCAACCGCTCCAGCACCACCACATCAATCGGGCCGTGCTCTTCCATCATCTCCTGAACGATACGCGTAAATTTTTTCGGTTTTTGAACGTCCATCATGTACTTCAACGTCTGGTCCCCGCGCGCTTCCGCCCGGCCGCGCCCCACCAACGGAGTCTCTGGAAACTCTGTTTCGGCGCGCATCTCGAGTCGGACCCACCGTTTGGCCTTGAGCGGCGGAATGTCTCTGATTCTTTGACCGCGGATTCCTCCGAGAAAATCAAGGAACTGGACCGTTCCGTCGAGGGCATCCGTGTCACTACGCTTGGCCGGAAGGAACGCGTCCCTCTTGGCCAGATCGCCCGCAAACTCCTGCGCGTGATTCAGGAAGACGGGAATGACCACCGCATTCCGGAGGCCGCGCGGCAACTTGATGTCAAACATCGGAATGTCGTTGGAGTTATCCCCCAGGACGAACACGACGGTGATTTTCTCAGGATCGAGGGCGGGATAAACGGCCTCCTCCAAAGTCTTTTGAGCGCCGCTTTGTTTGGAATCGGCGGCAAGGTCGATATAACCGTCGCCCGAAACGGTGTAGAAGCTTTCCCGGCTGGGTCCGAAGCGCCTGGAAAATTTCCGGTAAATCGGCTCCGTAAACCAGGCGGGGAATGCTGTCCTTCCGCCCGAAGCGGTCCCGAGCGTTACTTTGGCGCCGACCTCGTAGACATATATTCCGGCCAGCCGCTCTTCCAGATCCGCGGGAAGCAGGTGAAAATGATAGGCGCGATTTGTTTTTCGCGCCGTCTCGAGCTGCTTGAGCCAGAAGTCTTTTGCCCCCAGCCGGTCGAGATCCCGCAAATGCTTATCCCGAATTGAGGCGAGGCGTTTTTGGCTCACCCCTTTCAAAGCCGCAAAAAAATGTCCCGGCCGTTTCAAGAATTCGTCATAAAATTGGGCGGCAAGAAACCTCACATAGCGGAACTGCCGGTCAATCCTCCAGGGCTTTGCGGGCCGGTCATAGGCCTCCGGCCCAAAACCTCGCCGCTTGGTTCCGCTGTCTGCGACAAAATGAAATCGGCCCAGCGGTTCACCGGAAGCGCCGTAACGCTCTTCTAGCTCTTCGAGCAACGGTTGATAGACAAAATGCTGGAGATTGTCGATGGGATCCCCCGAATCGATCAGGAGGTGGTCGCCCGGATTGCTAACGAAATCAATCAGGTGCTCACGGATCGTATCGCTCAGGCGCTTGTCATACCCTGGCGTTAGAGTTCCCGTGTTGTCCGCGACCAAAATGATTTGCCCGATTCGTCTTCCCCAAAGTTGCCGGTCAAAAATATCCTTGAGCGACAAATCAACGTCCTCGAGACGCAGCACAGCGCCCGGTGCGGCTGCGCCGGATTTGATGGCACGCATCTCCGGTCGGCCTTCGCTTCCGGGGATCGGCCCGAAAATCTTTTCGAACGGAGCCCGCTTTTCTTCGGGCACCAAGAGCTCGACGAGAGGCCTCACGACGGCCAGAATGACGACTTCCTCTTCGGAAATGTCGGTTCCTGCGGCGGGTCCGTTCCAATAGGCCTCGACGTCCGGATAGGCCGGGATCCGCGACGGATCCGGAAGCGTAAAATCGCCGCGACGGTAACTGAAAAGGAGAAATTTCAACAGGAGAACGATTGCCAGGGATCCGCCGTCGGTCAGATTCATCGGCAGCTTCTCGATCACGCCGCGACGCAGACGCGGAACCTGGAGCCCGTAGAATGACGTCGCTCGAGGCTCCAACCCCACGCGAACGCTGCGGGTTTCGCCTGGGCCGCCCCCCTCCAATTCCCGGACAACGGATTCACACGCCAGCAGGAGCCCTCTTCCCAACTGCGGGAAAACCCGGGGAATTTGTTCCAACAACTCGATCGCTTGTGCAAGCGTGTGCCGATACAATAAAAGCTGAGAGGCCAGCAGCCGGACCAAACGAGGCGGCCGTTCTGCCGGGCCAGACGACAGCTCCCCTGTCATAAAATCGTACGTCTCCCGCTGCAAGTCCGAATCCTGGCTATCCAGATTGACCCAAACAACTCCTTCACCGGGTTTGCGCAAACCTTCAAACTTCCCGGCCGAATAGACTCCGGCCTCCAAAATCCGTCGAGTCCACGAGGTCTCAGCCTCCGCATCGAGGGGCAACTGGACTGAGAATCTTACGAAAGAAAAATTGGGGGAAACCGCAAACCGGAGCTCCAGAGCCCCCTCAGCTCCTGCATCCCCGGGATGATGAAACACAATAGGAGCCTCCTCGGGGGGATTTAATCTCGGCTCTAAACCTTGCCGAAATTCCTGTATGCGTTCCTCCGCATCACGTTCCGAGACATATTCCGGCGCAAGCGCGACCACTAATTCCAGGATTTGCCGCGGGCTCTTTGGGCTGATCAAATCAAAGCCGATCTGAAGCGACTCGGCCGGGACATCCCGATTCACCTTCAGGGGCAATTCCCCGCCGGCGTCCTGACTTCGGATTTCCGACCGCCGTCTAGCAAGCGCCTCTTGAATCGGCTTGTCCCCCGATCTAAGCTCCAGAGCGGCCTCCAAAACCACCCGGGCAAGGTCCGGTCGATTGAGCTCGCCGTGACATGCCGCCGCTCCCAGAAAAGCCTGACGCCGAATGGCCCAATCCTCCTGGTCATCAGTCGCAAGGGCTTCAAAAATGTCCAGGGCTTGCCGGTAATTTTTTGCTTTCAGGAATTCCCGCGCAAGCTTTAGCTTGCCTGGCAAACGCTTGTCCACCGATTGACGGATCTGTTCAGCTTCCGCAGTAATCGCATCGATCAGTGCGTCCAACCGAGAAGACCACTCCACTCTTTCTTCCGAACTTAACCGCTCTTCACGTTCGATCTGCTCGCGGTACAAGAGGACTTGCCGGTGGCCGGCAACAGCCTCTCGGTTCCGCAGCTGAACCGCTTGCTTCGTCAAAATGTCATCGAGTCTCGCCATGCCGGCATCGAGAGCTTGCCGGGCAGCTTTCATTTCAAGCTCCCTCGCCTGTTGAATTTGCAAAGCCTCGGCGGCTTGGGCCCTCTTCGTTTCTTCGGCAGCTCGGGTTGCGGCCTCCGCCGCCCGCTGGCGAGCCAGAGCCGCTGCCTCGGCCAGGCGTGCATCTTCTTCCGCCTGGAGCTTCCGCAATTGTGCGTCCTCCAAATCCTGCTTAATCTTCCCTTCGAACTCGACCGCATGCTTCCGGCTCAGCTCTTCAAATTCCTTTTTTTCTCCCGAATTCAGTTTATGTTCCTTTTCGAGAAGACCGATCTGAGCGGCCGAGCTCTGTCGGAAAGGAATCAGGGCGCCGGCACTGACATCAAAAGCCCCCTCCGCAGCATCTATCGCCGTCTTCGCGGCGGCGCGATTTCCTTCTCCGAGAGATTGAAGCCATGTTTCAAACTCAACAAGAAGCCTTTTCACCAGGTCGCGGCGGCGCTCTTTCGCCTTTTCAAAAAGCTGCAGGATCCTTTTCCCGAGTTCCGACGCATGCTGCTGGCGCAGTTCCACAAACCTCTTTTTTTCTTCGGGAGTCAGGCCTTGTTTCTTTTGAAGCCCGCTAATGAGCTTGTCCGTGCTCCGCTTGAAAGGGATCAAGGCCCCCGCGTTGATTTCAAACGATCCTTTGGCCTCTATCGCCGTCTTCGCAGTTTCAATATAGGGCGCCGCAAGAGATTTCAGCTCTACTTTGAACTCTTCGAGAATTCGTTCGATCTCGATCTCACGTCGCTTCGCTTTCTGCGCCGCTTCGGCCTGTTCAGCAGGGGTTGGCTGTTTTGGCTTTTCAGTCACGGGCATGGGCTTTGCTGCGGGAGGGCTTTGCTCCGGCCAGATTTTTTTCT
>Ga0172379_10001207_pt1 | contig 54077 bp, 53 predicted proteins | sample GrowelOW334metaG_FD_119756 | JGI IMG/M metagenome (GOLD analysis project Ga0172379, IMG submission 119756) | Groundwater microbial communities from an aquifer near a municipal landfill in Southern Ontario, Canada - Groundwater well OW334 metaG | ecosystem: Environmental > Aquatic > Deep... | reverse complement strand
AATTGTGAACAAAACTTTTCTTTGTCGGAGCGAGCGTTAGCGAGCGGCGGCGGGGCGGAGCGTCAAAGTTCGCAGTCCGGATTTTCGTCAAAAAAAGTTCGGATTTTAACCAAAAGGTACCGCATACAAAATAAAATACCCCCAACGGGGTGTTTTATTTTGTATTTGGAAGGGGATTCGAACAGGTCAGAAGCGAGACAAGCCCGAGCCGCTATTTTGAGCGGCGAGGGCGCAGGCGAGCGTCGCTAAGCTTCCAGGGGAAGCTTAGCGCTGACCCGGGACAAGTGAGCTTTTCGGAAGAAAAGCGAGCGCGGAAATCCCCCTCTCTCCGCCAGGACAATTTAGTATCGGAGTCAACCCGTTTGTCTATGACGAATGTGCGACCGGAGTGCTTTGAAAAAAATCGCTTTTTGGGCGATTTTTTGGTATAATCATATTAGATTATAAATACGTTTATTGAAGATAAAACAGTATTTTAATTAACCTAAATCATATGAAAACAATTAAATGGTCTGCTAGAATAATCGCCTTATGTATTCTGGTGTTCGCTTTGCCGTTTTATTTTGGCTATGGCAATCCGTTACCGTTTGCTAATCCGAATTATTCTCTGTGGGAGAATGTTGCCTTATCCATGATGCCGTTGGTTTTTGTCGGCTTGGCTCTGGGTTGGAAATACCCAAAAGTTGCGGGCTGGCTTATTATTATCGCGATTGCCATCGGTTTTATTGTCGGACTTTTGACAGAAGCAAATCTTAGCATCAATTTAGCCGTACCTATTATTCCAGGGATTTTGTATTTAATAGACGGGTATAAAAAATATGAATAAATATATTAAGATAATTTTTTCTGTTCTTGCCATATTTCTCGGAGTGTTCCTGATTGTATTCGGCGGATATGACGACAGTCCTGGAGCGCAAGGACTCGGTCTCATTCTCATTATTGCCACCATTGTTATTGTAATTAGAGACAGAAAGAAAAAACAATAATCTATGGTTTTTGAACATTCATCAAAAAATAAAAAAGTTTTGCTTATTATATCTTTCATTTAAATTCATGACTTCATACAAACGCACTCAAATTGGATATCTGATGCTGGTTGTTACGATAGCCGTGCTGGTGTTTTTTTCATGGGTTCAGATTACGGCCAGAGCTGAACCGCCATCGGTTGATTCTGGAACAAATTTTGCCATTACCGCCATAATGGCATTAATCCTATTTGTTCTTGCCTCGTTTACTACACTGACAACGTCCATTGATAAAAACTGTCTTCAGATTAAATTTGGCTACGGAATTTTTAGGAAAAAGTTTCTGCTTAGCGAAATAGTATCAGCAAAGCAAGTAAAGAATCATTGGTATTATGGCTGGGGGATAATTCTATGGTTATGGCCAAAGATGTGGATATATAATGTTTCTGGTTTTGACGCAGTTGAAATAGTAATGAGAAACGGAAAAATTTATCGTATAGGGACGGATGATTCTGGTGAGTTAGAAGCCGCAATCAAACAAGCTATAAATATCTAAATAACAAAAACGCCTTGCCTTAGCAGGGTGTTTTTGTTATATTAAAATAAGTAGACAGGATTCAAGCAGCCGGCCGAATGGCGCTGGAGTAAAGAATAGATATTATTTAATATGCAGGATTATTTATTTGCCATTGTCATTAACGGAATTATTTTTGCCGCTTGGCTGTTTTTGTTATTCAAAGATCGTCGACGGGGGATGGAAGCCGTAAAAATCGGTTGCCGCACCATTATCGCCATGTTGCCGTTGATTTTGATTATTATCGGCGCCATCGGCTTATTCTCCGCCTTTATCGATCCCAATAATATCGCCAACTCCTTCGGCGAGCAATCGGGCTGGCGAGGTTTTTTTATCGTGGCCCTGGTCAGTTCTTTTTTGCAGATTCCCGGCATTATCGCTTTTCCCATTGCCGCCACTTTGTATCATAACGGCGCAGCCGCCGGCGTCGTGGCGGTTTTTGCTTGCGCCTCCACCATGGCTTCTATTTTTACCCTACCCCTGGAAATGAAATTTTTAGGTAAGAGATTGCCGTTTTTACGTCTCGGTTTGACTTTCGTCCTTTCCTTAGTGGTCGGCGTTTTGACCGGCGCAGTTTTCAATTTGTTTAAATAATCAATATGGCCAAAAAGAAAGAAAATTCAATCTGGCAAGGTTATATTTATCTGTTGTTTTTTGCTGCAGTCATGGCCGCGATATTTTTTATTTATCCGGATAAAGCGTTGCCTTCTTTGCAGGTTTCTTGGTCATCTTTATCCCAATTTTTAATTATTTTTCCCGCCATCATCTTATTGATTGGAATTTTCGCCGTCTTAGCGACGCCGGAAATGGTGATGAAAAATTTTGGACAAGGCAGCGGTTTACCCGGCGCTTTAAAAGCCCTCTTTTTTGGCTCTTTAATGTCTACCGGGCCGTTTTATCTGTCTTTCCCCATGGCCAAAACCCTGGTTGATAAAGGCGCGACCGTCACTTCCATTATTATTTTTGTTTCGGCTTGGAACGGTGTGGGAGTAATCGCCGAAATCATTGAATTTCATTTCCTGGGCCCGTTGTTTACAATTATTCGTTTTTCTTTGACCGCAATTTTTATCGTCATTTTCGGTTATGCCGCTCAATTCATTACCGATAGATTCTTCAAAAAGAAGGCCTTGCTGTAACCAATCATAATTAAAACAGTCGCTCAAGCAACGGCTGTTTTTGCATGGTGTTCGCTTTTTTGTCATAAAAAAACATCCGCCGAACGGATGTTTTGCAAAGTTCAATAATCAGGGGTCCTCATCCTGTTTTTTGGGGCGGTGCGGTTTTTTGCCGAAGGCCTCGGATAGCAGATCGTCAACGTTTACATTAGCCGGCAAAGTTAGCTCCGGCGGCAAATCGTCATCCTCTATCGGCAGCGGCAAATCCTCTGTCGGCGGCGACCAATCGCCCTCTTCCTCCCAAGGCAATAAATCAGTATCTTCCCCAGATTCTTCTCCCGATTCCCCCTGCTTGTTTTTCTGTTTTTTCGCTTTAATTTTTTCTATGTCGGCCTTAATTTCTTCAATTAATTCTTGGTAGGCCTCATCCATGATTTCTTCAGCCATTATAACGATTTTTTCTTCCGCCCCATCTTTTTCCTTCTCAATAGTAGCCCATTGCGGCAGTTCTTTGCCCTGCTCTCGGCAGTCAATGACTTCTTCGGCTGATTGCAAAAGGCGATCAATAACCCCAAGCCAATAATTCAATGCCGCGATTATAGCCAGAATCGGATCAACGTGTTCGGCGCGCATGGAAACAACATTGCTTATCAGGGGCGTTTTAATCTCGGTAATGAAGAATGATTTTGGATTGTCTGGATCGGGCAGTTGGGTTATGCTAATGGCGATTTGAACGGCAAATTCGTAATAATTAAATAAGGGACCAAAATCGTCAGTTACCAATCCCATAAGTTTCGGGTCTAAGCCGTTTTGGGTTGTCGCGGCTATTTTCACCTCTGTTTGTCTCCAAGTGAACCGCACTTCTTCCAGTTTCATGATTTTGACCTCCCATTCCAGTTTAAACGTTTAATTGAAAAAGTGCCATGAATTTATAATATTATATTCCTTTTGGTCGGATTTTGTCAACAAGATTGAAAAATGGTATAATTAATCCAGCCGATTAAATTTAAACTCCAAACATATGATTTGTTTCAATTGCAAACGCCAAATACCGGATAATGTGCCTAATTGTCCCAATTGCGGGGCGCCGGTGGTACCCCAAGTGCAAATAGGCAAAGAGATAAAATTTCGTCGCTGGCAAAGATGGTTTTTTTATGGCGTTTTGATCGTTTTATTCGTCGCCGAAACCGCTTACGCGGCCAAAATTTATACCGATAACGCCGCTTTGTTGTCTGCTTCTGTCCAATTGCAATCATCTTTAAGGCAATCGCAGACCGAACTGGAAACGGTCAGTCAAACTTTGGTGACGAAAGACGCGCAGTTGACTAAAAGCTTAAATGATCTGGCTAAAATGCAGCAAGATGTCAATGCCAGCCAAAGCGCCATCGCTTTGCAAACTCAGAAGGTTCAGGATTTGATTCAGCAAAAAGACGAGGCCGTCAGGATTTATAGCACTTTTAGATCCGCTTTGGCCAATGTTGATCTTGATGCTTTTTATACCATTTTGAATCGCGGCGTGGCCATTAACGCCAAGGATTTGGTCCGTATTCCCTTGGGCCAGGCCGGCACGAGCGGGGAAGACGCCAAAATAAAACAACCGATTGACATAAAATTCGCCGCTAATTTTAAAGGTAAAATTTTACTAATTGACGGCGGTAAAACCGGCGCTTGGTATGTTTCGCCGTTTGACGGCAAACGCTATTTCTTGGGCCGGGCGGCCACCGATTTGCAGGCGCTTAAAGGCATCGGCGAAATAATTTCTCCCGCCGTTTCCACTACCACTATGACTGGCGCCGCGACTTCCGCCGCGACAGCCGATACCGCAACTTCTACTCGTTAACCATACTATGATTATGCCGGGAGACGTTGCGTATCTTGGCAGCGTCTCTTTTTGTTTGAATGTTTTATCGGTCATTTTTTAATTCCTATATTTTCCTGTGTTTTATGAAAGATAACACCAAAAAAACCCTGCTTTATTACTGGCGGGCTTCTCTGAAGCATCCCTGGTCATTGTCTTTATCTTTGGGCGGAGTCATTGGCGCCACTATTTTGGAGGTGGTTTCGCCTTTATATTACAAACAATTATTTGACTTGCTGACCTTACCGTCGGATAAGACGGAGATCCTTTCCGGCGCCGTTTGGATTTTGACTATTATTGCCATTATCACTTTGGTTCGCTGGTTCTTGAAGCGGGTCAATGTTTTTGCCGCCAACCATTTTGAAGCCAGAGTCATCACCGAGTTGAATAATTCCTGTTTTGAATATCTGCACAGGAATTCTTTCAGTTATTTTAATAATAACTTTGTTGGCTCGCTGACCAAGAAAGTCAAATGGTTTGTCTCGTCTTTTGAAAGCATCGCCGATCGCGTAATTTGGAGTTTTGCTCCGCTGGTCGTCATGCTTATTTTCATCACCATCGTCTTGTTCGGCGTCAATGTTTGGCTGGGGGCGTTAGTCATTGTTTGGTTGGTGGTTTTTCTGGCCATTAATTGGTTTTTTACCAAGTTCAAGCTTAAATATGATATCAAACGGGCGGAATTAGACACCAAAAGCACCGGTATTCTGGCTGATACCATAACCAATAACGCCAACGTTAAATTGTTCAACGGCTACAGGCGCGAAGTCAAAACCTATGCCCGAGCCAACGAAGAATTGCGCCGCGCCAAGGTCTGGGCTTGGGATTTGGGCTCGGCCTTTGATTCCGTTCAGGGGTTTTTGGTCAATGGCTTGCAAATCGGCATTTTGGTTTACGCCGTTTATCTGTGGTATCGCGGCGAGTTCACTATCGGAGATTTTGTCTTGATTCAGTCGTATTTCAACAGCATCACCGACCGCATTTGGGATTTTGGCAACAATATCAGGCGCGTTTATGAGAATCTTTCCGACGCCGAAGAAATGACCGTCGTTTTCAATACGCCGCACGAAATCGTGGATTATCCCAAAGCCAAAAAATTGCGCGTTGACGAGGGGCGGATTATTTTTGATCGCGTATCTTTCAGCTATCGCGACGGCGTTGAAGTGTTGGAAAATTTTGATTTGCATATAGCGCCGCATCAGCGTCTGGCGGTAATCGGCCCGTCCGGTTCGGGCAAATCGACTATTGCCAAACTGATTTTGCGCATGCATGACGTCAGCGGCGGTCAAATTTTTATTGACGGCCAAGATATTTCCCGCGTAACGCAAGAGAGTTTATGGCAGAATGTTTCGCTGGTGCCCCAGGAACCGATGCTATTCCATCGTTCACTGATGGAAAATATCCGTTATGGTCGGCCGGAAGCGACCGATGCGGAGGTGGTAAGGGCGGCAAAGGCGGCTCATTGCCATGAGTTTATCGTCAAGATGCCGCTTGGTTATGAAACTTTAGTGGGGGAGCGCGGCATCAAATTATCCGGCGGCGAACGCCAACGCGTTGCCATCGCCAGAGCCATTTTGAAAGACGCGCCCATTTTGGTAATGGATGAAGCCACTTCTTCGCTGGATTCGGAATCGGAAATGTTCATTCAGGACGCCCTAAGCAAGCTGATGAAAAATAAAACCGTTATTGTCATTGCTCACCGCTTATCCACGATTCGTAAAATGGACAGGATTATCGTCATTGAAAACGGCCGGATTATTGAAGATGGCAGTCATAATGATTTATTAAAGAAATCCCACGGCGTTTACGGCAAGTTGTGGGGCTTGCAAGCCGGCGGTTTTATCGGCGGCAATGATGAGGATTAGAGGAATAGAAGCATTAAATTAAAATTAACATTTCACCTCATTCGCGCGATTGCGAATGAGGTGTTTTTTTTGTCTTAAATTTTCTCCCGATTGGTTTTGAGAAGCGGACCGCTTTGTGTTATAATATAGGCAAGCCATACGGGCGTAAAAAATAATTTTTGTTTAATTTTATCATGGCAAGCGGCAATAAAAAAATCAAAACAGTTTTGCGGCCGGCAAACCAAGCAATAAGCGCTCAAAGCCGGCAGGATTATCTTTTAGTTGATAAAAATTGGCACAGTTTGGAGGCGAAGGATTGCCTTAAGTCGTTGAATTCCACCGTTAACGGCTTGTCGGACGATGAAGCGCGGCAACGTTTGGAGCAATTTGGCAAGAATGAATTGGCTCGGGCTAAACCGGTTTCTTCGGCGATGATTTTTTTATCCCAATTCAAATCGCCTCTGGTTTATGTTTTGCTGGCGGCCGCTGTCATTTCCATTTTGCTGCAAAAATGGCCCGATGCCGCGGTAATCGCGATCGTGGTGGGCGTTAACGCCTGGTTCGGCTGGTTTCAGGAAAACAAAGCCAATCGGGCATTAGAAAAATTACGGTCTATGATCGTGCATTATGCCACGGTTTTTCGATCGGGCCGGCCGCAAGTTCTGCCAACCACCGAACTTGTCCCCGGGGACGTAATTATTTTAAAAAGCGGAGATAAAATTCCCGCTGATTGCCGTTTGTTTGAGGCCTATGATTTGCAAACTTCCGAAGCCGCTTTAACCGGAGAATCAAGTCCGATTAGCAAGGTAACAAAAAAGTTAAAACAGCAGACGACTCTGGCCGAGCGGCATAATATGGTTTATTTGGGCACAACAGTTGTTAGAGGCAAAGGTTCAGCGGTCGTTTGCGCTACCAGTAGCCAGACGGAATTCGGGCAAATCAGCAGAATGCTGGAGGGAATTCAGGAGGAAAAAACTTTACTTTTTAAACAATTGGAACAATTCAGCCGTTTGTTGGCCTTAGCGATGGTTATTTTTTGCCTGATCATTTTAATTATGGGGCTTTTCCGGGGTTATGGCGTAGGACAGATGCTGATTATCGCCGCCGCTCTGTCAGTGGCCGCCATACCGGAGGGCTTGTTGATTTCTTTGACTATTATTTCCGCTTTAGGCATGCAGCGCATTTTGCGGCATCACGCTTTAGTGCGCCATTTGTCGGCCACTGAAACTTTAGGGCGCATTTCAGTAATTTTGACTGATAAAACCGGAACTCTGACAGAAGGCCGCATGAAAGTCGCGCGTCTGCTTACCGCCGAAAGAGAATTTTCCACTGTCCCGCTTCAAGAACCGTTAGAAGGCGGAGAGCAAGCCAAGGAACAAGCGCTACTGGCTAAGATTTCCTTGCTTTGTAGTTCCGCTCAAATTGTTAATCCGGAAGCCACTTTATCCGAATTGCAGATTATCGCCGATCCCACCGAACAAGCCCTGGTTTTGTCCGGCATAGCCGCTGGTTTTGATAAGGCGGAGTTGGATCGTCATTATCCCAAGGTGGCAGAGATTCCTTTTGATTCCTCGCGCAAATATATGGCCACTTTGCACCGGCATAAAGCCGACAAACACAGCCATATCTTCGCCAAAGGCGCTCCGGAAAAAATCTTGCCCTTTTGCAACCGATTTTTGATGGCCGGCACCAAGCAAGAATTGTCGCCGGAGCAAATAAAATTGTTAAAAATTAAGGCCGAGGATTTGGCTCAAGACGGTTTGCGCGTTTTGGCTTTGGCTTACGATACGGCCGATCATTTTGATCGCTTGGAAGAAGAATTGCATGGCTTGGTTTTCGTCGGTTTTATCGCCTTAAAAGATCCCTTGCGCTTGACTGCCGCCAAGGCCGTGGCTGACTGCCGCGCCGCCGGCGTCAGGACAATAATCGTAACCGGTGATCACAAAATAACGGCGCAAGCGGTTTACGCCGAATTGGGCTTGGGGCGAGGTCGGACCATGACCGGCGAGGAATTGGATAAATTGGACGAAGTGCAATTAATGCGGCGCTTGACGCAGATTGACATTTACGCTCGGGTGGAACCGCGGCATAAATTGCGCTTAATTCATGCCTGGCGCAATCTCGGCCAGGTGGTGGCCATGACCGGCGATGGCATTAATGATGCCCCGGCTTTGAAAGCCGCTGACGTGGGCATCGCTTTGGGCAGTGGCACGGATGTCGCCAAAGAAACCGCTGACGTCGTTCTGCTTAATGACGGTTTTGACGTGATTGTGGAGGCCATCAAAGAAGGTAGGAATATTTTTGATAACATCAAGAAAGTCACGCTCTATCTTTTTTTGGGCAGTTTTTCAGAAATTATTTTGTTAGCCGGCGCTTTGCTTTTGGGTTTGCCTTTGCCGCTGCTTGCCATACAGATTCTGTGGATTAATTTGATTGATCATGGTTTGCCCAGCTTAACCTTGGCGGCCGAAGACGGTAAGGATGATGTAATGGCTTATCCGCCGGCGCCGCGAGAACAGCCCATTTTGGATAATAAGCTGAAATTAATGATCTTTATGGCCGCGCTTATAACCGATGTCTTACTGCTCTTGGTTTATATAGTTTTGGCCGCGCAAGGAGCGCCATTGATTTATTCCAGAACGATTATTTTGGCGACTCTAAGCGCCGACGCTTTATTTTATGCTTTCAGTTTACGCAGTTTGTACCGGCCGATATGGCGGCAGAATTTTTTTGGCAATCAACCTCTGTTTTGGAGCGTAGTCGCATCCTTTATTATTCTGTTTGTAGTAATTTATACGCCTCTTGTCGCTGATATTTTCGGTTTAACCCCGTTAGATTTTAATGACTGGCTGATAGTTTTATCTTTGACAATCATTAAAATCGCGGTGATTGAAATTATGAAGAGTTTATTGTTTCGCCGCAAACCGAATGGCATTGCAGTTAAGTTTGCGGCTTAGAAACGTTTTATGTTATAATAATTATGTCGTTAGAGGATTCTGAAGCGAAACAAAAATGGTTTTTTAGATTTTTATCAATCATTGGCATTGTCATTATTTTGCTTTTGATCGTTTCTTTGGCGCGTGAAGTTATTAATCGGAACAAAATTGCTTCACGAATTGACGATTTACAAAGCCAAGCCGATGATTTGCGCCGACAAAACGGCGATTTGCAGTATAGAATAGATAATTGGAATTCCACCGGCGAGCTGGAAACCAGCGCTCGCGTCCAGTTGGGCCTAAAAAAAACCGGGGAAAAGGCCTTTGTGGTGATGCGCCCGGAAAATTCTGATTCCTCAACCGCGCCGATTGAAGAAGTAGTCATCAATAATGGTCAGGATTTATTGAAATTGGTGGAAAATCCCGATCAAATTGAGGAGTCCAATCCGGAAAAATGGTGGAAATATTTCTTTAATTAAGTTTATAAACGTTATTTTATAATATGTCTAAAAAATCGAACCTTTCTCCGGCGAAAAAGGCGCAATTAAAGCAGGAAATAATGTCCGCTTTGGAACCCAAAGCCAACCGTGTTTCCAGTGAAAAGAATATTGCGTTAAAATCAGTCCCGGCCAAAACATCCGCCTTAACCTTGGGATCAATCAAACCCAAACCGATTTACCAAGTGAAGAGCGGCTTGGCTCAACTTAAGACCGCGTCCAAACCCGTCTGGCCGGCCGTTGGCAAGCCGGCGGCGGCATTAGCGAAACCGCTATCTAATCCCGCAGTAGCCAAAACAACCGCAATCAAACCCAAACCGGCAATTAAAGCTAAAGCCGCGGTGGCGGTAAAAACCCGAATAAAACCGGTTAAGGGGAAAAAATCATCCCGATCGGCTAAACGCAAAAATAAAATTAAGTCGGTAAAATCAGTGGCGCCGGTAAGCATTGCCGCGGCAATTAAGATTCCAGCCGTTAAAATTCCGACCGCCGACAAGATCGGCGTCAAACAGGAAAAGCGTTCTTTTTCTTTTGGACCGCGTGTCGCTCCCGATTTGTCCTGGGCTAAACCGAAGAAAGAGGAGTCGTTGGAAAAATTATTTAAGCGTCCGACATCCTGGCCAACGCAGTCGGGAAAGGAAAAGATTTCCCGACCCGACAAGGGAACGGAGAAAAAATCGCATCGCTGGCTAAAGTTGCTGGTTTTTTTCCTGTTAATCGCGGTCTTGATTTTAATTATTGATTTGGTTGGCATTTATCGTTTTGGCTTTAAGGATCCGGCCAGTATTGAAGTGGCTAAAGTTTTGCAGTTGCCCGCCGGTAGCGTGGATGGCCGGATGATTTCTTTAGGCGACTATTTTAATGATGCTAAGTTATTGGATGCCGCCCTGGCCCAGAAACGCGAAGGCCTGGATGTTTCGTTGTGGACCCAAGAAAGCGATAAGATTTTTTATCGTTTGGCGGCGGAAGGATTGATGGCTCAAGAACTCAAGCGTTATAACAAATCCATTACGGATAAAGAATTGAATGATAATTTGGACGCTTTAATCGCCCAAGCCGGCTCGCGCGAACAAGCCGAGTCCATGGTGCAAAAAAATTGGAATCTTACCCTGGAGCAATTTAAGGATAAGATTCTTAAGCCGATAATGATGCGCGAATCTTTGCGCGAAGCCATAGTAAGCGATGAATCCTTGGCGATAAATCAAACGGCCAAACAGGAAGCCCAACAGGTATTGGAATTGGCTTTGGCTACGACTACCGTTGCAAACAATTTTGCCGCTTTGGCCAAACAATACACCGATGATGAAGCGGGAGTAAACACCGGCGGCGAATTCGGCTGGGTGGTCAAGGGCCAGTTGAATCAGCAATGGGAAGACGCTTTGTTCGCCGTTCCCGTCAATACGATTTATAACCAACTGGTGAAAAGCCGTTACGGTTACCATGTAATCAAAGTGGAGGGCAAACTGAAAGATAAGACCACCGGCAAAGAAAGCATCGATCTGCGTCATATTTTAATTGAAGTAGACGTGGATCAATATATTAAAAACTTGTTGGACAACGCCCGGGTCGTCAGATATATCAAATAAAAAAGAATCGCCTAATGAGGCGATTCCCGGTTGAGCCAAGAGGGAGATTCGAACTCCCGACCCACGGTTTACGATACCGTTGCTCTACCAACTGAGCTATCTTGGCAATTTTTTCTTTTGTTTTTAAGCGGGTAACGAGAATCGAACTCGTGCCTCAACCTTGGGAAGGTCACGTTCTGCCACTAAACCATACCCGCGATAATAATGTCATTATAGCAAATTTTGCTCAAAAAATCAACTATGAGAAAACTCGGAAATCGTTACTTCGGCTGGAGGGGAGGAATGCTTTTTGTTTTATTAGTCGCGAGTTGCGCCGTTTTCGGCTTCGTTTATCATTTGGCTCAAGCCGAGGATTTGGCCGTAATTGACCTAATACCGGCAGTCAGAAACAGTAATTTTGTCGTTAAATCGCCGGATGGTGTTTTGACTTTCAAAGTAGAGAAGGGCACGAGCACTGACAATGTCGCTTTCAAGCTGTTATCCTTGATACCGCGGGAAGAAATTGCCAGCTCCACTTATGCTTTGCCGGCTCAAACTCAACCGGCGTCCGATATTTATTTTTTAGACATCTCCACTTCCTCCGATTGGAGTTTTACGCCCCAATTAACCTTGTCTTACCCGGGCGATAATAATTTGCGCAATATCTATTATTGGGACGGCGGCAACAACCGGTTTGTTAAACTTGATTCAGTCAAGGATTTGAAAAAATACTCCGCCACCATTGACGTCGCTTTTCCGGGCAAAATGATTTTTGTTTTGCTTCAAGAGTCGGAAGCGGTTGGCCGCGCTTCCTGGTATGTGCATCCCCGGTATCGCAAAGAATTAATGGCCGCTTCCACCCAATTTTCTCGCGGCGCTAAGGTGGTGGTGACTAATTTGGCCAATGGCCGGCAAGTCGTGGTAACAATAAAGGATTGGGGGCCGGATCCGGCCATTCATCCCGATCGCGTGATTGATTTGGGCAAAGAAGCTTTTAAGAAAATCGCTTCCACTAAAGCCGGAGTCATTGATGTCAGAGTTGAACCATATCAAAACCCGATTTCCACCGTAGCAATTAAAAAATAAAGCGCAGTTTAATTTTTAAAATTGATAACCCAAAGCGATTTCCATGATTCATCTCGTTGACGTCTCCAAAAAATTTCCGCCCGCCACCGAAGCGCTCAAAAGCGCTAATATTCATATTGAGCCGGGAGAGTTCGTTTCTATTGTCGGCCAATCCGGCTCCGGCAAAACCACCATTGTCCGCCTGCTTATAGCTGAATTGCCCCCGGATAACGGCCAAGTGGTAATAGGCGGCTGGGACATCACTAATATCAAAAAGCGCAATATACCGTCTCTGCGCCGGCAAATCGGCGTGGTATTCCAAGATTTCAAACTTTTGCCCAAAAAAACCGTTTTTGAAAACGTGGCTTTTGCTTTGCAAGTCGCCGGCGCCACTAAAAATCGCATCCAGACGGTTGTGCCCCAAGTTTTGTCCATTGTGGATTTGCAGGATAAATTAATACGCTATCCGCATGAACTGTCCGGCGGTGAGAAGCAGCGCGTCGCCATCGCCCGCGCCTTAATCCATCGTCCCAAGGTGCTTTTGGCCGATGAACCCACCGGTAATCTGGACGCCTTAAACACCAAGGATATTATTGATTTGCTGTTAAAAATAAATGAGTTCGGCACTACGGTCGTCATGGTAACCCATAACAAAGAAATCGTTAATTCCCTCAAGCGCCGCGTCATCACGCTGGATAACGGCATGGTCGTTCAAGACCAAAAAGTAGGGAAATACGTGATTTAAAATTATGCTTCTTCTGACTTTAAACCGTTCTATTATTTTCGCTCTGCAGTCCTTCTGGCGCAACATCTGGCTGTCTTTAGCCACTGTTTTTGTTATTTTTTTGACCCTGATTTCAATTAATCTGCTTTTGGTGGTCAATGTGATTTCCGATTCAGCCATTGCGGCGGTTAAGGATCGCATTGATGTCTCTGTTTATTTCAAGCCCGAAGTCAGAGAGAGTAAGATAGCTGAAGTCAAATCGCATTTGGAAGGCCTGCCTCAAGTTAAAAGCATAACTTACCGTTCGCCCGAAGATAATCTGGAGGCCTTCAAAGTCAAACACTCCGGCGATGTAAAAATTCAAGAAACGCTCAAGGAATTATCCACCAATCCCATGAGCGCTACTCTGATAATCAAGGCCAAGGATCTTGCCGGCTATCCGGAAATTTTAAAAGCGATTGATGACCCGTCTTTTGCCGAACTGATTGAGGAAAAGAATTATGATGACAATCAACTGGTGATTTCCCGCATTAACACTATTGCCGATACGGTGCGCCGCGCCGCTTATTTTGTCATCGGCATTTTTGCCTTCATTTCCATTTTAATAATTTTTAATACAGTGCGCGTGGCCATTTTCACCCATCAGAATGAAATCGGCATTATGAAGCTGGTCGGCGCTTCCAATTGGTTTATCCGTTCGCCCTTTGTTTTGGAAAGCGTGATTGCCGGCATTGTGGCGGTTTTTATCACTATCGTCTTCTTTTATCCCTTACTGTCCGTACTGCAACCGTATGTTTCCGGTTTTTTTGCCGGCGCCACGTTTGATTTAATCGGTTATTTCAATAATTATTTTGTTTATATTTTCGGTACGGAATTGATAGCCATAACCGCGGTCAATATTATTTCTTCTTCGGTCGCCATCGGCAAATATTTAAACGTATAAAATTAGAATTTTGTTGCTGCCGTCCGCTGACTTATGGATTCGGCAGTTTTTTGTTGGGCAAGAAAATTTATAAGATTTGACGGGACAGTTTAACTATGATAAGATGTTGAGAATCGATCTTTATAACCGCGATAGTTGATGTTTTTAAGCGTTAATTAGAGAAGAGTAATTGGGTTTCTGCAACAAGAAGGAGCAACGCCATGTCCAAATTATGCGGATTGTGGTTTAAATTTCTTTCAGTTTACAGCGGCAACGGCGCCGGTTTTCTGCCTCGCAGCGGATCCAGCAGGCATCAGCGGAGAGCGGATCGGCGTATTAGCCGCAGGAAGCATTGATATGTTGTGGCCGGTTATGGGCACGATAATTCTTGAAATCGCCGGCATCTTTTTTGCGCTCTTTGCCTTTATCGCCTTTGTCGGGGTTAAGGTGAATTGCGCGCAATGCCGCACGCGATTCTACCATTATTACGGGTATTGTCCGTATTGCGGTTGGAAATTAGGCGACCCGCCGATAGAGATACCGCCTTCAACAGACGCAAAAACGCCGGAATGAGACAACAGCACTTTATTGGGGCCAGCCCGACTGGTCCTTTTATTTTTCTTGAATTTTAGCCAAGATTTTTGTATAATTACGGCATGAACGATAATTATTTTATTATTTATTTTAGCGCTATTTTGCTGTCTTTCCTGTTGGCCGTCGGCTTAACCCCGCTGGTTAAGCGGGTGGCGCGGCGTTTTGACGTTATGGACAAGCCGCAAGCGGCGGAGCGCAAAATTCATCAGAAACCGGTGCCATTTATGGGCGGTTGGGCGATTTTTATCGCCGTCTTTTTCGGTGTTTTTATTTTTCGTTATTTCCGCTTGGCCGATTTTTCTTTAATCAACGATTGTTTGCTCTGGGGCATTTTCGCTTCTTGTTTGACGCTGATGATTGGCGGCACGATTGATGACAAGTATAATCTCAAGCCGCAACAGCAGATATTTTTTCCTCTCATTGCCGTGGCGATTGTCTTACTCTCCGGCTTGCATATAACTTTTATCACTAATCCCTTAAGCCAAACCGGAGCAGTTTTGCTTATCGGCAAATATCTGGGGGTTGTCATTGTGTTTTTCTGGCTGTTGGGCATGATTTACACCACTAAATTTTTGGACGGCTTGGACGGCTTGGTGGCCGGTGTCGCTACCATCGCCGCGCTGTTTATTTTTATAGTTTCCTTGCGTTGGGATGCGCCGCTATCAGCCACGGGCATTTGGGCCTTGCTGTTGGCGGGCGCGTCGCTGGGTTTTTTGGTTTATAACTGGCGTCCCGCTTCTATTTTTTTGGGTGAAGGCGGTTCAGTATTTATCGGCTTCCTTTTGGGCATCTTGTCTATCGTTTCCGGTTCCAAGATCATTACCACGCTGCTGGTAATGGGCTTGCCGGCCTTGGATGTCTTATTTGTAATTATCCGTCGGTTGATTTCCGGCAAATCGCCGTTTGCCGGCGATCGCAATCATTTGCATTACCGTTTGCTTAATTTGGGCCTGTCGCATACCCAAGCAGTTTGGCTGTTGTGGCTAATCGCTTTGGCTTTCGGCTCCCTGGGAATTATTTCAACCAGTTATGGTAAAATGATATTGATTATCTGTTTGATTTTAGTTATGGGAATAATTTCCGCCGCTTTATGGGTCAAATCAAAAAGAGCTTAATTTTATCGCTCGCCTTGTTTTTCAACTTATTGATAACCGGTTGCGTTGCTGTTAAGACGGTTGATAAATATGTTTATTTCGGCGAGAAAAAAATCACAGTAGAATTGGTAACGACCGAAGCGGATAAGGCCAAGGGGCTATCCGATCGCCAATCATTATGCGCCGATTGCGGCATGCTGTTTGTCTATAATACTCCGTCCGCTCATAATTTCTGGATGAAAAACATGAATTTCCCTTTGGATATCATCTGGCTGAAGGATAATCAGATTGTCGGCATTAGCGAGAATCTGCTACCGGCGACAAATCAACCAACCGATATTTATGCTTCGCCCGGTCCGGTAAACGCGGTGTTGGAAGTTAACGCCGGCTTCGTCGCCAAAACCGGGGTTAAAGTCGGTGATGATATGAGAGTTGAATAGTTTTTCTATTATTAGCATTCCAAAATGCGACCATAAATAAATCTTATTTTATAGAAGAAGTGACACAAAGTAATACTTTCCATAAAGAATCTGCAAAATAAATCTATGTTAAAGATTTTCAACACCTTAAGTAAAAAACAAGAGGATTTTAAGCCGCTTAAAAAGAAAGAAGTCACTTTCTATCAATGCGGCCCGACGGTTTATTGGATTCAGCATATCGGTAACATGCGTGCCATGGTATTGGCCGATTTGATCCGCCGGTCGCTGACTTACCTGGGTTATAAAGTGAAGTTCGCCCGGAATTATACCGATGTCGGTCATTTGACCAGCGATGAGGACGAGGGCGAAGACAAAATGATCAAGGCGGCTAAGCGTGAAGGCCTAACGCCGAAGCAAATAGCTGATAAGTATATCGCGCAGTTTGAAACTGACGCGGCTGATTTGAATTGTCTGCCGCCGGATTATAAGCCGCGAGCCACGGAATACATTGATCAGATGCGAAAGATGGTGCAAGTATTGCTTGACAAAGAGTATGCTTACGCCACGGACTTGGCGATTTATTTTGATATTGGCAAAGCCAAAGATTATACTAAGTTGTCCGGCCAAAAATTGGAAGAAAATCAAGCCGAAGCCGGCAAGGGTGAGGTGGGTGATTCGGGAAAGAGAAATTCAGCGGACTTCGCCATATGGTTTTTTAAGGCGGGCGCGCATCAAAACGCTTTGCAGACCTGGCCGTACAAATTTAGTGTTCAGGGCAAAATAATTGAAGGCGAAGGATTCCCCGGCTGGCATTTGGAGTGTTCAGCCATGAATTTTTCTTTGTTTGGCCCGACTATTGATCTGCATTTGGGCGGCATTGAACATGTGCCGGTGCATCATACCAATGAGATCGCCCAGAGCGAGGCCTTCTCCGGCCAGAAGTTCGTGGATTATTGGCTGCATAATGAACATCTTAATGTGGCTGGGGGCAAGATGTCCAAATCAGACGGCACGGCCTATTCGGTAACTGACATAAAAGACAGGGGATATGATCCTTTGGCTTTGCGTTATTTTTTCCTGCAGGCGCATTACCGCAGCAAACAGAATTTTACCTGGGAGGCGCTGGATGCCGCCCAATCCGCATTAAACAATCTCCGCACGCAACTGCTGTCATTCCGACCGAGTCAGCAGCCGGATGGCGAGCGAGTGGATGAATCGCTTAGAAATAAATTCATCGCCGCCCTGGAAGATGATTTTAATATTCCCCAGGCGTTAGCGCTGGTTTGGGAAACGCTTAAAGCCGACTTGCCTGACGCAGAGAAGTACGCGACCATTATTGAATTTGACCGCGTGTTGGGCTTGAATTTATCTCAACTGGAGGCCGAAGAAATTCCGACGGAAATAAAAACTCTCGCCGAAACGCGCTTTAAAGCTCGGCAGACCAAAAATTGGGCCGAGTCGGATCGTTTGCGTCAAACCATTGCCGATTTGGGCTGGCAGGTAGAAGATAGCAAAGACGGCTATAAATTGAAGAGAACATAAAGCAAACGCTTTTTTGATACGAACCATATCTATATTCGATCCCGAAGATACGCATTCTTCGGGATTGTTTATTTTTGTCAGCTCTTTGAAATTAATTTTTAAGAGATATAAAAAAACCACCTAAATAGGTGGTTGTTATGATTATTGCATTAATGACCAATATTCTCTAAGTTTCCTGAGTTCTTCTCTGATTTCACTAAAACATTCTTTGGTTTCTACAATCCCTCGCGTGTTAGGAAAGCCCAAAAGCCGCAACATCGGCATAATAATCTCGTCATGGACTTTTTGCAATACATCCACACCATGCTCGTAAAGTTCAGCATTGGCCAACCTGGCTTGGCCGAAGGTTTCAAAGGCCTCCTAGCCGTGCAAATCGATGAATTCTCCCTTAGTCATCTCTGTTCTCCTTTTCGTAATGATTGCTTATATTTTTTTTCGGTTTAACGGCGTTTTAGGACTTTTTTAATCCCAATCCGGTGAGTGTTTTCCAAAGATCGGCGACAGATAGAAATGTCCGTTCGGCTTTTATTGATCGGGAGTTGAAAGACAGAAGATATGCTGGCTGCGATTTCCCACTAATTACTTCCAAAGTATTTTTGATGAATCCGGCAATAATAATCGCGCCATCAAAAACCCCCTTCTCAACGCCGGCGTTGGCTCTAATGAATTGGAATTCAATTTTCCAATTGCCGCCAGCGGTATCCATTCTTGTCCCTGCACCGTTTCCTATAACAATATCATACTGCCGGATAGGCGCTTCTTCGTAAGTTGTTTCCCACATCAAAACAGATGGTTCGGCTTCGCACCACGATTCTAACTTTCTAAACAACATGCTGCCCGATACGGTGCTGTCGGATATTTCCACTTTGATATATGGCTTTTTGAAAATTTTGGAGTTCATTATTAACCTCCTCCCGCCTATCGGCCTATTGTTAGCCAATGAAAGTGCCCCTGGTCTTATTTTAAGGTTCTTCTCGTTGATTATTTAGTTTAATGGTTATCGGATGTAAACTAAATTTTTATGCTTAAACATTTTCTTATTTTGTCATCAAGCGAAAAATCTTTTATTTTTCCAGGTTTCTGCGTTAAATTTTCAAAACCTTTAGTTTTATAACTTGGTATTAAGTGCCAATGAACCTGTTTTGCTTCATCCATATATAATAGATATACTTTTTTAATACCTAATGCTTTCAGCATCGCACTTCTAATTTCATTCACTTTGTCCATCAGATATTCATAATTTTTTTTGGTGAGTAAATGCAGGTCAGCAACCTTGTCTTTCCAAACGACGACCGTATGGCCATCTACGATAGGTTCATTGGCCAAACAAACGTAAAGTTTTTTGTCCTCATAGATTATTGCGTTTTCGTAGGGTTTTGGAAGCATAAATTAGTTTATTTCCAACTAAATTATTATACGAATTTTTTCCATTTAACTTGCAAGATATTGATTCTTTTGTTAATAAGTGTTCTAATAAGTGTTACATTTAGATTATACGCTTTTCCTCTTATTTATGCAATATTCTTAGGTTAAAGGCGCGCATTATCGCAGTAAGCAGAATTTTACCTGGGAGGCGCTGAATGCCGCCTAATCCGCATTAAATAATCTCCGCACGCAACTGCTGTCATTCCGACCGAGTCAGCCGGATGAGACAGTAAAGACGGCTTCAAATTGAAAAAGATATAAAATAAAAAACCGCGATTAACTATTGCGGTTTTTTTAAAGTTCTAATGTTTAATCAGCTTCATTGCCATGATGATCTGTTTTTGGCGGTGTTATCTTTGTAACAATTGCAAACTGGTAAATGCCATCAAGCGGCAGGTGTTCCCAATACTTCCAGCTTTTTTCCGGTTACTCGATAAACAGTCCACTCGCTCATGGGGATTGCTCCCATTTTCTTGTAAAACTCTATCGACGATTCGTTCCAGTCCAAGCACCAACCCTCCAGCCGGCCGCAATCTTTTTCTATCGCTATTTTGGCCAGGTGATGCAGCATTGCTTTGCCGATGCCTTTGCCTCGCAGGTTTGGACGCACATACCAATCTTCCAGATAAATCCCGGGCTTGCCCAAGAAGGTGGAGAAATTATAAAAAAACAGCATAAAACCCGCCGGCTCGCCAGCATATTCGCTGATTAAGACCTCGGCTCGTTTGTCAGCAAATATCGTCTTTTTTAATATTTCCTCCGTGGCCGTAACTTGATCTGACATTTTTTCATATTCAGCTAATTCTTTTATGAAAGCCAAAATTAGCGGGATGTCTTCTATGGTGGCGAACCTTATCGTTAATTTATCTTCTTGATCGCAACTGCCAGTAAGATCAATTTTATCCATGCTTTTCTCCCCATATTGTAATTTTAAGGTTCAATTTAATATAGCACCTTATCAAAGTTGATAAAAAATGTCAATCAATTATAAATCTTTCTTATCCTCCATCATACCCATGACTATGGCCCCGACTACTAAAACGATTAAGATTATGATTCCAGTAGCTATCATATTAATAGCGTAAAGAGTTCTCGGCCATCTTCGTTACGACCCCGCCTTCGAAATTATAAAGCTTAACAGATGTTTGCGAAGAAGGGTCGGTGTTTTGGGGCGTTATGACAACGAAATTCATGGTTGTCAGTTTCGGGTTATGGTCAATCCAGGTTCCGGAGTTGGCATAGATTGATTTTTGCCCCTTGTAGTTAGTAGACGAACTGATTTTTGGCACATGGGTGTGTCCAAAAACGACAATCCTTTTATCGGACTTGGGGTTCATGAAATACTGGACGCTTGCCTGATTATCCGTCTCCTCGGCAGAAGAGGCCTGGGCAATCGCTTCAGCCACGGGAATATTTACAGCTACCCGGTTAAGCGCCTGCCTTTGATTCCAGGTGTCCTGGATTCCCTTATAGAGGTTTACGTCTATTTGCCCTCCGGCTACCGGCTGATAAGGCAGCAGATCATTAACCGCATAGGTTTGGGTGAATCCGTCAATATTTGTTACAATAATTTTTTCATCAAACTTATTCTTTATCGGCAGATTATCCATTGTCCATTCCCAAAGTTTCCAATAAGCGAATAACAATTTCTGGCTGGTATTGCCGGAAGCGTTCGGAGTAACAACTAGCGTTGTATCGCCCGGTTTGGGATAATTTTGTTGTACGTGGAGGGCGGCTATCCTGGTAAAAAAGTAGCCCGGAGGCATGATGGTTCCCGGCGCGACAGCTTGGTTGGAAAGCGGATCCGGCGCGCAGAAAAAATTGTAACGATGGCCGTGCTCAATGGCTACTTGAGGATAATCAGCCGGGGAGTAAGTGCCCAATCCTTGTTCCTTGTCTCGCGCCTGGTTTATTCCCGGGAGGATAAGGTTAATATTTTCCGCAGTTATTGTCAGATCATGGTTTCCGGGAACATAGGTGACTAAGATTTTTTTGGCTTTAATTATATCGTTAAAAGCATCAATTACGCCTTTATTTGTGGTGGCGATGCGTTGCACAAAATCACGCTGGTCCTTTCCGGCGTAAGTATCTATCGTCGCCGGCACAAACCACTCATCAAACAGATCGCCGGCGATAACAAGTTCCTTGACATTTGGCGACGCGCCGATTTGTTTGAGCAGCTTTTGGAGAGGGGAGCGGTTTTTGTTGCACTCGGCATAAGAAATGTCGGCGCCAAGATGCAGGTCACTGATAACAACTATCATGTTCCTTTCGTTTCCTCCGTTGGTGAAGGGATTTATTGCCGAACCCCTTAGGCCAGCCGGATTAGATTTGGCGTACAATATAAATGCAATAAGAAGCACAATAATAATTGCGCCTAAAATTATAATCGAATTTTTTACTGCTTTTTTCATAGTATAAAAAGTGTTAAATTTGTCATAGCTGTTTTCTCGTCCTGCTTCGTTAAAGAAAAGTAATATTTCAGCTAACGTTTCGGCGTATCTGAAGTTTGTCGAAGTGAAATGAGGGTAAATTTTGGTGAATAATTTTATTTAGTAAGCGCGAACCGGCTAGCCCGTGTTAGGTGATGTAATCAAAAATTCATTCGTGAAATTTCAGGCAGTAATTCTAGAAATTGACTTCTATTGTTGTAATCTAGGCTTAATTGCGATAGCAGGTTAGTGACGATTTGCTTGACTTGGTTATCTCCAAGTAAGTCGGTATTTTTCGTATAAAACCATATGATGAATAAAAAGGTTAGAGGAATTTCTTCAGAAGTTAGTGTTCTATAAGTAACGCAGGCATCCCAGAGTAGGAATTCTGTCGTAACTGGATTAAATTCCAATAACTTGGTCGGATCATTGTCGGCATGCTTAAAGAAATTTTCTGCCTCGTTAATTTTATCACTAACCGTTTTTTTATATTCCGGTTTTACTTTTTCCAGCATTATGTCTTTTACTACAACACGCTTTCCTTGTGATTTACTCAGGTCTTTCATTAGATTGTAGGCCGCAGCAGTTAATGTATGTATTGCAACAACATCTCCATTACTAAAGAAAAGCCGAATGGCAATTTCTAGTTGTCTTTTGCCTGCATCAATTTTCGAAATGTGAATAAGGCCCTCTTTGATCATCGAATTTTTGATTATGTCACCTAACGTTCGTCACTATACGACGTATTGTTTATATGTTGTATAGTGGCTGTTGTGTGACGTAGTTATATTATTGTTCTTTTTTACGAACCCAGTTATAAATGCCAGCGGAGTTTAATATTATGGCATAATAGAATAATAAAAATATAAAATTTCTAGCAATAGTGTATGTGCTTTTCGTTTTTAAACAAACGCTAGCTTCTCTTTCTATGTCAAGATATTCATTGTCGGAATCAAAAGTAATACCTTCTTTTTTTAGATAGAGTCCCGCTTCAGATTCCGTGGCACCGCCGCGAGTGATAGAAATTTTATATTTTTTGTTAGTATTTACTTCGTAATGTTTGGGTGTAGATGTTGGTGATAACCAAATTAGAGTATTTTTGAAATCAAGGTCTTCTATTGGATCATTTCCCCAGCCAAAACTTGCATAAAATGGAATGTTAAAATCAACTTCAGTACGACATTGTGTGGGGGTACTATTATATCTGCAGATTTTTATTTTTGAAGTGTTATTATAAAAATACAGATCATAAATATTAAAATCATAAGCCCATCCAGATAGAGCATCAACAATCCCTTTTATGGCTGAATATTTATAAAAATAATCATTTTTTATAATAAAATTATCACCACCTTCGCTTTGATCCCAATATTCTAAAGCATCTTCGTCGAAAGTATAGCCCCAGTTTGCTAACATACCTTTCTTTGTAAGGGTTTGACTACCATCTTGATTATCAATTATATATTCTGCTCGACGACTTTCATCAATTAGTTTCGGTGGCTCATCCAAAGTAAGAAAACATTTTTGTTTAGTTGGCCATAAAAAGGAAAAAAATAAAAATATTATAATTGGCGCAAAGACTAAAGCTATTTTTACCAATTGCCAGTATTTTTTGCATTTTTGTGTGGTCGTGGTGATAATTTTTTCGATTTTAAGCTGAAATGATTGCTTATCTTTCATATTTATAATGTTTTGCTTGCAGAACAATAATATAGCTATGTCGCACAGATAGGGATTATGCGAATTGTTTTCGTATAACCCACAAGATATTTGATTATTTCATTAATAACTGTTATAATAAGTGTTACATTTAGATTATACGCTTTCCCCATTATTTATGCAAAATTCTTAGGTTAAAGTGATTAATCAAAAAAATGACTGAAGATAAAATAATCATCCGCAACGCGCGGGTGCACAACCTAAAGAATATCTCGCTGGAAATACCGCATAATAAGCTGACGGTCATGACCGGCGTGTCGGGCAGTGGCAAATCGTCGCTGGCTTTTGATACGATTTTTGCCGAAGGGCAAAGACGGTATATTGAATCCCTGTCGCCTTATGCCCGGCAGTTTTTGGGTCAGATGAAGCCGGCTGATGTGGATGAGATTGTCGGCTTGGCGCCGGCCATCAGTATTGACCAGAAGGCCCTGTCGCACAACCCCCGTTCCACCGTGGGCACCTTGACCGAAATCTATGATTATCTGCGCGTCTTGTATGCCCGCCTGGGCGAAGTGTTTTGCCCGATTTGCGGCACCAAGATTGCCAAGATGTCTTTGGATGAAATGATAGAAATCATCAAAAATAGAGCTGGAGAATCGGGCGCGGACAATGTTAAGATTTTGTCGCCGGTGGTGGTGGACAGAAAGGGCGAGTATTACCAATTGCTTTATGATTTTTTGGCTTTGGGATTCAGCGAAGCGCGCGTTGACGGCAAAATTTATCCTCTGCGCGAGCGCATTAATTTGACCAAAAATAAAAAACACTCCATTGATATTGTCATTGACAAGGTAAGAGTGGCGGATGAATCGCGTTTGACTGAATCCGTGGAGAGCGCCTTGGATCACGCCAAGGGCTTAGCGCGCGTGATTTTTGATCAGGATAAAAAAGAAGCGGCGGAAATGCTCTTGTCCGCCAACTGGACCTGCCCCAATGATGGGTTTGCTTTTCCCGAGGTGGAGCCGCGTTTGTTTTCTTTCAACAGCCCTCATGGCGCCTGCCCCGAATGCCATGGGCTGGGCCGGAAAGAAAAATGGGTGGAGAGGGAAAAGATTGACGAAGATGACGACGGCAATAAATATGAACGAGTGGTGGAGGAATGCTTGACTTGCCACGGTTTGCGTTTGAATGAAAACGCCCTGTCGGTGCGGGTAAACGGCAAAAACATCGCCGAAACCTCGGCTTTATCGCTGGATAAGGCGCATAAGTTTTTTTCTGACTATTACAACAAAATGACCGAACGGCAGAAAGCCATCGGCGAAACGGTCGTGTATGAAATCACGGCGCGTTTGGATTTTTTATTAAAAGTCGGTTTGAATTATCTGACGATTGACCGCGAAGCGGAAACGTTATCCGGCGGCGAGGCGCAGAGAATCCGTCTGGCCTCCCAGATCGGTTCGCATTTGTCGCACACTTTGTATGTCCTGGATGAACCGACGATCGGCTTGCACGAAAGGGATACGGAAAAATTAATTGAAACGCTAAAATCATTGCGGGATCAAAATAATACCGTTATCGTGGTGGAACATGACGAACGGACGATTATGGCCTCGGATTACCTCGTGGATTTGGGACCTTTGGCCGGTCGCCATGGCGGGGAAGTTACGGCTATAGGGGAGACAAAAGAGTTATTAAGTTCCTCCCCTTACCAAGGGGAGGATAAGGAGGGGTTGCCGAAGAAACGGCAAACCACCCCTAACCCCTCCTTGGAAAGGAGGGGAAAACAGTTCCCTGATTCTTTGACTTTGCAATATTTGCGCGGCGTTAAAGAAATCAATCTGGATCGCAGCCGTCGCATCAAAGAGGCCGAAGCCATTAAAGTCATCGGCGCCAAAATCAATAATTTGAAGAATATCAATGTGGAATTTCCTTTGCGGAAATTGGTCGCCATTACCGGCGTCTCCGGCAGCGGCAAGTCCACTCTGCTTTATGACGCCCTTTACGAAAACTTGTTGAAAATCAAACACGGTTTCCGTAAAGAAATCCGGGGCGTAGCCAAAATTATCGGCAGCGAATACATCAATAAGGTGATTATCGTTAATCAGTCGCCGATCGGCCGGACGCCTCGCAGTAATCCCGCCACTTATACCGGCATCTTTACGCCCATTCGCGAATTTTTTTCCCAACTCCCGGCCAGCCGCGAGCGCGCTTACACTGCCTCGCGTTTTTCCTTTAATCGTCCGGGCGGGCGATGCGAATCCTGCGACGGCGCCGGATTCAATTTGATTGAAATGCATTTTTTGCCGGCCGTGCTGGTGGAATGCGAGGTCTGCCGGAGCAAAAGATTCAATCGCGAAACCTTGCAAGTAAAGTATAAAGGCAAAAATATTTCCGAGGTTTTACAATTGACAATTGACGAAGCAATTGATTATTTTGACGGGCAGTATCTGATTACCGACAAACTGAAGGTCTTGCAGGAAGTCGGTTTGGGTTACTTGCAACTTGGCCAGTCAGCCACCACTCTGTCCGGCGGCGAAGCGCAAAGAATCAAACTGGCTCGCGAACTGACGCACACCCTGGGCGCCAAAACCCTGTATTTGCTGGATGAACCGTCAGTCGGTTTGCATTATCACGATATTGAATTATTGCTTAAAGCGTTAAACAAATTGATTGACAAAGGCAACAGCGTGATTTTAATTGAACATAACATGCATATCATTAAAGAAGCGGACTGGGTGATTGACCTGGGGCCGGAAGGGGGAGACGGCGGCGGCAAAGTTGTGGCTTCCGGCACGCCGGAACAGCTCACTGGCGCGAAAAATTGTTTGACCGGCGATTATTTAAGGAAATATTTGAAATAAAAATTAATCAATTAGAAAACCCCGCGACGTTTTTAATGCCGCGGGGTTTTGTTGTGCTTATATAAGTATTAATTGGCCCTTTTCTTTAAGTTCGCGCCAGTGTTGTTCGGGGGCGCCAATCTTAGTCCCCTCTATCACCAGCCAATCTTCTTGGTAAACCGGATGCTTCACCCGGTGCAGGGTATAGTTTGACTTGGACACGGTAATAGTGTGAGTTTTGTCTTCAACATCAAATAATCTCTCATCTTTGTTCAATAAGACGCATAACTGTTTGTCGTTTTTTTTCGGCTGACCATCACTTTCGGTTTTTGTCAGTTGCTGTTTAGAAGAATTGAAATCGGCGCAGATGAAGTATTCTTCCGTTCGGTCAGCCCACTTTTGCCGGGGGTTGTTGATAGCGTCAAACAACCCGAAGACATCGTTTAGTTCGGTGCCCTCCACGGTAACACGAAAGTTTGGCGACTCAATTTCTTCCACTTCACCGACGGCGTCGCCGAACTGCTTGCCGAAATAGCGCCCCCTTTTTAACTGTTTATCGGTTACTACTTTTTTAATGGAGTAACCCTCGATGAATTGATCGAATACCTCGGGACACGCCCCGTTGTGTCCATCAACCCAAAACCGACCTTCATAGAACGAGATCAAAAAACTGTCCAAACGTAACGTGCCTATGTCAAAGTACTTCGTGAACCCTGGACATTTTTTGAGCCGTTCTAAGCTCAAAAAAATACGGACAGTGAGGTTGCCTTTAATACCTCTCTTTACAGCGCGCATCAATTTTCTCCTTTTTGCCCCTCAGTATATTTCGCCCGGTTTTTTCCGTAACGTTTACTGGGTAGCGTTGGAGCCGTTTTTTGACGATACCGGAACACCCGATATCAATCATATAATTATATCATATATAAAAAATTTTGTCAAGATATTTATCCACTTTTTGGTGTTAATTAAAATATTTTGTCTAAATTTAGACATATTTAATAATGGCCATTATCAAATTTTATGTTTTTTGTTATAATATAAGCAGTAATATTACTATGAAAAACATTGCCACTTTAAGCATAATTTTCTTGTGCGTTTTGGTTATTGGTTTTGGCGTTTATCAAAAATTCAAACCGGCAAATCAAGACGCCGCGCCTGTTGAACAACAATCGGCCGCGCCCTCTTCAATTTCGGCAATAACGGCCTCGGCAAACGAAACGCCGGCGACGGCTCAAACGGCTGTTACCGCGCCTGCCTCCGGCCAAACTGCGGCCGCGCCTGCCGCATCCAAGCATTATTATCCCGATCAAACCGCGACTCAACTCGGCGGTTCCGGTTCCAGCGCCGTTTCGGCCGGCAGCAAATTCACGATTACGCCTCAACTTATCGCCAAAATGCATTTGGTTGACAAGTATAAACCCGGCATTTGCTATGGTTCGGCCATAGTCGTGCCGGAAGTGGCGATTCAAAGCATGATCGCCGACAATAAGGATTTGGCCGAATTCTTACGACAAAAATATTCGCTCAAAACCGATCTGGAAGTTTATAATAAAATTAAACAGCTTAACGGCATTATGCTGACGGAAACCGCCAGCAGCAAGTATGATTTCCGCTTTATGGACGGCCAATGTTGCGCGGAAACGCTTTATCTGGGCGCGGTATCCGTCTCCGGCGAGACCGCGACCGATGTCGTAACTTCGCAAGAAAGCTATACCGAAAAATGTTAAATTTATGAAGAGAAAAATTTTCATCGCTTACATTTTTTCTTTTGGTTTGGTCGGCTTGGCGGCCTCTGTTTTGACCGGTTGCGACAAACAAACGGAGACGGCGCTAACCGCGGTTCCTGCGGCAACGTCAGCGGCAATTGTTGAAAGTAGCCGGAATACCGCCGCTCAACCCGCCCCGTCAACCGCCGTTAAGCCGACAGAAGACAAGACCACCACCAGCCAGTCCCTGCCTAAAAGTTATCAGTTGGATGTTGATTTTGCCCAACAAGCTCCTTTTGCCAATTGGGACGCTTTGCATGAAGAGGCCTGCGAGGAAGCAACGATGATTATGGTTGATAAGTTTTACAAAACCCAGCCGCTTAATGAAAGCATTATGGAAGAAGAGATTCAGAAGCTGGTTAAGTGGGAATCAAACAAGGGGTATCAAGTAGATTTGACCGCCGAAGAAACGGCAACGGTGTTGGAATTATATTTCGGCTTGCAAGCGGAAGTGACTTCCGAAGTGACAACCGAACGCATCAAAAGGGAGATTTTCAAGGGTCATTTGGTTATCATTCCGGCCGCCGGCCGTTTGCTCGGCAATCCGAATTTCAAATCGCCCGGCCCGATTTATCATATGCTCGTGATTAAGGGCTGGACCGGCAATGATTTTGTCACTAATGACCCCGGCACCAGAAAAGGGGACAATTACCGTTATAGTTATAGCACGCTGTTAAACGCGGTGCGGGATTGGAATCCGATTCTGGCCGAAGACGGCATGACCGATGCGGAAATGGCGCAAGGGCGGAAATTGATGGTTATTGTCAGTCGCTAAGAATATTATTGACCGGCTCTTGACAGCCGGTTTTTATGTTGATATAATACTAATACCAAGTAAATTAGTAGGAGTTATGCTGTTTACCACCAAAACCGAATACGGCCTGAAAGCCCTGACTATTCTGGCCCAAAATAAGTCAAATAAGCCCGTCTCTTTGGCGGACATCAGCCGGCAGGCGGATATCTCTTTGTCTTATCTGGAACAGATTTTTGCCAAGCTGAAGCGGGCCAAACTGATCAAAAGCATCAAAGGCGCCGAGGGCGGCTATGCTTTGGCGCAACCGGCCAAAGCCATCACGTTGCTAAAAATAATTGAAGCGCTGGAAGGCGATCTGGCTATTTTTTATTGCATGGCTGACGGCGGTTGTTCTGCCCGCGGTTGCCTGACCAAAAAGGTTTGGGCGGATGTGCAAAGCAGCGTTGTTAAAATTTTAAACAAGTATAAGTTAAGTAATTTAATCTAATGTTGTCATTTCGACCGAGACCGTAATCGGTTGAGTGGAGAAATCCCTTTCATTAGTAAAAGAGATTCCTCGGGTCTGCAGCCGACATTAGTCGGCTTTGACGCTCGGAATGACATTTATAGGGTAATTTTTATAAATAAAAATTTCAAGATATGTATACCGAAAAAGTCATGGATCATTTTTCCCAGCCGCGCAATCAGGGGGTAATTAAAAACCCGAGCGGCGTCGGGCAAGTCGGCAATCCGGTTTGCGGCGACGTGATGAAGGTCTATATCAAAATTGAAGCCAATAAGCAAGACGAGGTCATTAAGGATATCAAGTTTGAGACATTGGGTTGCGGCGCCGCCATCGCCACTTCATCCATGCTGACTGAAATGGTTAAAGGCAAAACCATCGCCGACGCCTTGAAAGTCGGCAAATTGGATATTGCCAATGAGTTGGGCGGTTTGCCTGAAGCCAAATTGCATTGCTCTATTTTGGCTCACGACGCTTTGGCCGCCGCGGTTAAGGATTATGAAGAAAAAAAACAAGGTAAAAATCAGTAATAAACATAAAATATGTTAGAACAAAAAATCAAAGAAGTGCTGAATGAAGTCCGACCGCATTTGCAAATGGACGGCGGCGACGTGGAATTTGTTTCTTTTGACGAGCCGTCGGGCAAATTAATGTTGCGTCTGCAAGGCGCTTGCCACAGTTGCCCCATGTCGGCCATCACCTTGAAAGAGGGCATTGGCAAAATAGTGATGGAGCGCGTGCCCGAAGTCAAAGAAATCGTGAATGTTTAATTGACCGTTGATAATTAGCCGTAAGCCATTAGTCATTGGCTACGCGTCATAAGCCATAATCGTATGCCTAAAAAACAAATTTATCTTGATTATGCGGCGACTACGCCGGTTGACCCGAAAGTCGTTAAAGCCATGGAACGGTATTTGACCGCTGATTTCGGCAATGCCAGTTCTTTGCATCAGGCCGGGATTGAAGCCGCTAAAGCCGTGGATCAAGCCAGAGCCGCGTTGGCTAAGTTTTTGAATTGCCGAATTGACGAGGTGTATTTTACTTCCGGCGCGACTGAAAGCGACAATTTAGCGGTTTTGGGCGTGGTCAAAGGCGTTCTGGCTCAAGGATTTATGGAAAAATCGGGCCGAAAGCCGCATATTATCGTGTCAGCCATTGAACACGACGCCGTTTTGGAGCCGGCCAAATATTTGAAAAAGTCGGGGGTGGAAGTGACCTTCTTGCCGGTAAGCAAAGACGGCATAATAGATTTGTCAGAGTTCAAAAAAGCCGTCAGGGATAACACGATTTTAGTTTCCCTGATGCTGGCTAACAATGAGATCGGCGCGACGCAACCCATCGGGGAGATCGGCGAAATAATCGCGGAGGAAAACAAACGCCGCCGGCAGAAGATTTATTTTCATACCGACGCTACGCAAGCCCCGGCTTATTTGGACGAGGACGTGGCAAAACTGCAAGTTGACCTGTTGTCTCTGTCGGCGCATAAGATTTACGGCCCCAAGGGCGTGGGCGCTTTGTTTGTCAAAAAGGGCACACCCTTAAAACCCTTATTCTACGGCGGCGGCCAGCAAGGCCAAGTCCGTTCCGGCACTTATAACGTTGCCGGCATTGTCGGCCTGGGCAAAGCGATTGAGCTGATTGCCGACAAAAAAATCAGAAAATCAGAAAACAAGAGAATTAAGGATTTGCGGGATTACTTATTGAAAAATTTGCCGAAGAAGATAAAGAATTGCCGGATCACCGGCGATCCGGTCAAGCGTTTGCCCAATAATGCCAGTTTTGTCATTGAAGGCGTGGAGGGGGAGAGCGTCTTATTGATGCTGTCGCAAAAAGGAATATGCATTTCTACCGGCTCGGCTTGTTCCTCCGGCTCATTGGAACCGTCCCATGTGCTTTTGGCCATTGGCTTGCCGCCGGAAATCGCCCATGGCTCGTTGCGCGTTACCTTGGGCCGTTATTCCAAAAAAGCCGATGTTGACGCTCTGCTTAAAGAACTGCCGCCGATCATCGCCAAGCTTCGCGCCATGTCGCCGCTGAAATAATTGAAGGTCTTGAAGTTCGTAAAGTCAAATATAAAACTCCGGAATAACTCGGAACGAATTTCTGGCCCGGCAGTGTAATCTGAATTCCTGCTCCGCCAGCCGGCGAACACAGGAAAGACAAAGAAAAATTTATGGAGAAAAAGACGCCGAATTTCGGCGTCTTTTTGTGCGATATATGTCCCCCGGCTGATAATTTTGATTAATTTTTAATTTTTACAGTACTGGTAGTTTTGGCAGTGGAAGAAACCGTCGTGGAAGAAACGGTACTGGTGCCGACAGAGTTATTATTGACAGAATTTAAAAGCCAAGAATTGCTTAACGGCCGCAAAGGCGGATCAAGCAGTGAAAAGATAAAAGGATTTTTAAAAGGCCAAACAGCGGGCGTGGAGGTTTTGCGGCAGAGCAAATCCTGGACCTGGGTCAGATGATCGCCATTGACTTGAACTTCTATCACTTTGCCCTTTAAACCGGCCACCACGTCCAATTGGGCCGCTGTCTGGTAAACCTGACGATATAAAAAAAGCATCACTATGACCAGAATAATGACAATAAGAATAATGGTTAGGGGATACATCAACCTGGCCAGCCAAAACCAATCCAATCCGCTTTTGATGATCGCGGTTTTGTTTCCAAGCGGCGTTTCAGCGTCTGCTGTCTCGGTTTTCACTTGGGTGATATTTTTTATTTTTTCCATTAAACCCATAGTTAGTTGGCCTCGGTGATTTTGTTTTCCCGCCGATAAATATTGCCGCTAATGGCGGCGGCGACTGAATTGTCGTTCTGCGCCGTCAAACTTAATACATCAATGATAAAATAAGTATCGCGGCGTTCCAATTCGTTTAAGGCCGCCAAGACGCTTTCAAATTTGCCGGATAAGATAAGATCAACCGGCAAGCGAGTAATGCCCGGGGAAAGGGTCTTGCCGGTGAAGTCGGGCTTAACGTCAATAACCAAATTATTTTTGGCGGCCAAACCATCCAAATAATTAAGAAATTCCAATTCCTGCCCCGGTTTAATATAAACTTGGCGCAATCCGGGCATGACTGTTTCCACCGCCTCCGCTTCCTCTTTTATTTTTTTGGCGTTAAGGCCCATGGCCAGCTTTTTTTCCAGTTCTTGCCGTTCCCTGATTATTTCCTGGCGAATGGCAATGATTTTTTTAGTCGTGGGATAAATAATAACCGCGATCAAAACCGCTCCGGCCAAAAATAAGATAAGCGCCCAAATTATTTTTTTGTCTATTTTAATTCGGTGCATACGTTCGCAGGCGTTAGCGCCTGATAATTAATATTGGCCTTGATGCTGAAAGTGTTGTTTTCTTTGGGCACTAAAGCGGATAGGGGTATTTCGGCGTTAGAAAGCCAATCGGCTTTGTCCAAGTAATTTTTGAATTTCATCAAATCGCTTCTGGTTTTGGCGCTGCCGGAAAATTCTATCCGGCTCTCCTGGCGGAAGAAACGCAGGTTGCTGATGGCAACGTTAGCCGGCAAGATGTAGGAGACGGCGGAGATGAGCGGAGTTACCGGCTGGTAGTTTTTTTGCAAACCCAAAGAAACGCTAAGTTCCTGATTGAGGGCGTTTATTTTTTTGGCGACCAGCTGGTTGGAATAAATATTGGCGGCGTTTTGGGTAATCATCTCGTTTAATTGCTGTTCTAAAAAGTAACGGGACACCAAAAGCAAAATGCCGATAATAGCGGCAAACAAAAACAGCAGAGTCAGTGATTCTTGAATAGCTTGGTAAAGGCGATTGTTTTTCAGTTGATCTTGTTGTTTGGGGGGAACCAAATTAAGCGTGATCATAAAAGGTCTTAGGCGACAGGCCCCTTAAAGCCAGGCCGATGGCCGGAATAAAAGATTGCGATTTCTCCGCCGTGAAATAATGAGGGTCGGGGTTAATGATGTTTTTGAAAGGTTGGGCAATAACGACCGGCGTGTTGAGGCGTTTTTGGATTTCTTGATCCAAACCGGCCAGTCCGGATAATCCTCCGCAAAGCTGAATTTGTTCAATCAATCCCGGAGCGGAAAAGTTATTTTGATAGAAATCAACGGCGTGAAGGATTTGCGCCGCCAGTTCGTCAAGTAAGGGCGTTAATAATTCCAAAACGGCGCCATGGCATTTGTCCCGGCTAAGACCGCAGATGATTTTGGCCTGTTCGGCTTTGTCCAGATCCAATTCCAGCGACTCGGCGATATATTGGTCAATTTGCTTGCCGGATAAAGTTAGGGTAACGTTAAATTTGACGTCAGAACCCTCGCTTAAGATCAAACTGCTGCGGTTAGCTCCCAAATCAGCGATAATTTGCGGTCTGACGTCCGCCGCTTGTTCAATCAGCAGCCGCGCGATGGCAATCGCCTCAATTTCAAATACGACCGGCAAAATACCTAAGCCGTTTAGGGCAACAGAATAGGAATCAACCAGAGCCCGGGGAGCGGCGCCGACTAAAATGGTGTAAACACCTTCTTGGCTTTTAATGGTTTGCCAGTCGTAATAGATTTCTTCCAGGGCTAAGGGCAAACTTTGCGGCAAGAGTTCCTCTATTTTTGGCAGAAGCTCTTCTTCGTTATTGGCGGCGATTTCCAATGTTTTAAGAAAGGTGCCGGCTTGGGGCAGGGCCACAATAACCTCGTTGCTTAAACTGCCCAAACCGTGCTTGGTGTCGATGAGTTGTTTTAATGCTTGGATAAAATATTGATTATTGGCAACTTGGCCGTTTGTTACGGTTTGCGGCGGCAACTTGACTTCGTTGAACAGTTGGATTTTTATTTTTTTGCCGAAACGCTTAAGCTGGACCAACCGCAGGAATTTGTCGGAGATATCCAAACCGAAAGCCGATTCATTGGTGGAAAAAAAAGACATAATTTAATTTGCGAAATTGAAGACCGATAAAGCAAGGTAAAAAGTTTAATTTGATAATTATATTATAGCATTTTTTCGTCTGACGTTTCAACCAATGTCCCGATTCATTGTTTGATAATTTTTGAGCATTGCTGATTTTTGATTTTTCCTAATTTAATATTCTTCTTCCCAATGCTCAACGGTTACAATCGGTGAAAATTGCGGATCGCCCAAAGTGTAATTGACTACGCTGTTGTCGTAGAGGATAGAGACGCCTTGCCATAAGCTGGTCAAAGTGATTTTTCTTGAGATCAAGCCGCCAGTCAAAGAAATAATATAAGGCAAACTCAAGATATTTATCTTATCATTGGCATAAACCAGGCCGGTGCCGGAAAAGCTGTCCAAACACAGTTCAAAACTGACATCCTGTTTGCTTAAGATTCCGGCCGGCGTAGTAGAACCGACGCGATTAATGGTGATATGGCTGCGGCCGCAATTAAGACCCCAGCAGCAAAACAGGGTATTGGCGCCTAATTCAATGTCGCCATCGGCAACTAAAACGCCGTTGACAATGATATCGTTGTTGCCCCTGATGGAAATGTCGCCGGTAACGTAAGTGATGCCGTCAAGAGTTAGAGTGCCGCCCCGATTATCCCATAACAAATCCTCAAACTGGTCAGCCGTATAAATTTGGTTGGCCCGGGCCTTATAGGAATTGGGATCGCTGGGGTTGTCAAAGGAAATGGCCGGCATGGCTAAGGGATCCGGTTCCGGCGGGTTGATGTTATGGGAATGAATTTCCGTGGCATTCAGGGCTGAACCATAACCGATGTTTATATTGCCCACGGCTTGGACTTTTTTGTCGGCGTTAATCGTGCTATGAAAGTTGATGATGACATTCAGATTGGAAAAGAATCCTCCGTTTAAAATTATTAGTTTGGAACCGGACATGTCAATATTGCCGTCGGCATATTCGCCATTATCGCCGACCAAGCTTTCTCCCAGAGCTTTGTAAATCAAGGTTTTTATAACGCGCCGGGAGGAACCGCTGCCCAAAGTTAGGGTGCTGGTAACGTTGATTTCGCCGCGAGCGCGAGAATTGTTGGCAATATTTATCGTATAACTGCCGTGATCGTACAGGGCCGCGGATCTGGTGTAAACCATATTCCAATCTTCATCATCTTCAAATTGACTTTTCCAGGCAGTGTCGTTTTTAACCCGCCAGACCGCTTCGGCTATGCCGCTTTCCGCCAGATAATAATTCTGCACCGAAGCCGCTTGGCTGTCGGCAATCCGCAATTCGGTCAAAACGAAAGAAGCGACAAACAAACCCAGCGACAACAACAGCAACATGACAAAAATCGAGGTTACCAAAACAAACCCGCGCGATGTCTGATAATGGATTTTATTCAAATTAATCGTTATATAGTTTGTTAATTATCGTTCAATTCATAATTCGTTCCGCCTTTGCCGGTTGGCAGAGGCGAATTGAAATCAGTAGTTGTCTAAAGGTTTCTGCCGAATACCGCCGTGTATAGCACTTGGCTGGTGCCGCCTTTAAACAAGGAAAGATTGATATTTATTAGCTTGTCTCCCCAAAATTCAATATCGTCCACAAACTCCCCCACGATTTTGTCTTCCAAGGTAGCTTCAATGGGGGGATTATGCGGTTCGTCCACATCCGTGTCGGTCTCCAGAACGTAATAAGTGGTGGAGGCCGGAAAATAATAGACGATTATCTGCCGTTTGAGCGTGTCGTCATCCTGATAATAACGGATATAATGCTTGTAAGAGATATCATGCCCGTCCAGGAATTTTATTTCATTGGGCAAAACTTCGGGGTTGGAGGTATCGACAGGCAAAGCGGTGGATATGCTTTGAGCTTGGCGTATTTCCCGGACCAGGCGATCCAGCATGACGCGGCCGTTCTGGGTCAATTCTGCCGTGGTGTCGGTTTGGCTGTAAGCGCTTTGGCTGATGACATAAGTGGCGGTAATCAATAAGAAAATTATTATGGCGATCGTTATTGACACCACAATTTCCACCAATGTAAAACCGGAATTGTTAGTTAAGCGCAATCGCATTATTTTTCGCTGATTAAAAAGATTAAAGGGAATGTCCGTTCTTTATGCAGATACGGCGATAGCCAATAAACCGTAATGGAAATTTTTTTCAGCCCGGTATCGGTTGCCGAATCGTTCAAATCGCCGTCAACGTAGTCGACTATCGTTTGCCTCTCAAATTTATAAAAAGGATTGGATGAATCGCTGGCTAAGCGATGCCTGGCTTCAATCGTACCCACGCCGATCTCATCGTAGTCCCAAGAATAAACCGTTTCTGCCTGGGCTTGAGCCAAATTGGCCGCCACCGTAGTTTGTTCGGCAATTCGTGACATTTTTAGGGCCAGAGGGAAAATTTGGATAATGCCCAAAATAGCCATGGCTAAGACAGCGATGGCGATGATAGCTTCCAAAATGGAAATGCCGGCTTTAGTTGGAAAGGGAAATTTGAACATAACCAGAAGGTTTGACATCAATAACGGCGTGGCGGCCGTTGGAATTGGATAGAATGATATTGCCCGAGGAAATGGCTGCGCCCGTGGCATTAAAAATGGCGGTGGAAGAAGCCAAGGTGGTTGATTCCAAGAGAATCGGACTTTTAATCGTGCGGGATTTGATTAATGAGCCGGTGGAAGCATTTGCCACTTGGTAAAAGTTTTGGCTGATATAAAAAGCCACCTGATGGTTGGCTTGAGTGGTAACGGCCTGCTGTTGGGCGTAACGCAAATCAGAAGCCAGATCGCGCGCCGCGCCTTGCAGTTGCAAGTTAACGGTAAAACCTTGATAATAAGGCAGGCCGACGCCGGTAATAATGCCAAGCAAGGCGATTACCACCACTAATTCCAACAAAGAAAAACCGGCCAGGTTAGACCGGACGGTCTTAGAGCCGATAAAGCAGAGTTTTTTTTCTAGTTTGATCATACCGTAAACTGTTTAGAATTGCGAAGTCATGGAATAAATCGGCAAAATAACGGCAATAGCCAAGCCGGCTACGCCGACACCCATTAAGATCATCAGCAGCGGTTCAATAATTGTCGGCAACGCTTCCATGGTTTGCTCTACTTCTTCCTGGTAGAATTCCGCCAGGTTTTTTAAAACCGTATCAAGCGAACCGGTTTCTTCGCCGACTGCCACCATTTGGATAATAATCACCGGAAAAACCTTGTATTGCTTGAAAACGTCAGCCAGCTTAATGCCTTTTTTGATTTTTTCCGACGCTTCTAAAAGCGCTTGCTTGTAGACGGCGTTAGACATTATCCGTGCGGTAATTTTTAAGCTGTCAGGAATGGGAATGTCAGTTTGGATAAGAGAGCTTAGAGCCGCGGACATCCTGGCGACATTGATTTTGACGGAAATTGGACCGATAATGGGCAATTTAAGCAGCGCTTGATGCCACATTAAACGTAATGGCCCGGAACGGGTGAGGCGCCAAAACAGAATAAAAGCTAAAATAATAATCGGCCCCAAAATCAAACCGTTGGCTGTTACAAAATCGCTGATGGCGATAAGAATCCTGGTGGGCAGGGGCAGCCCGGCTTCCAAATCTTTAAACATCAAAGTGAGATTGGGCAAGACATAAACGATAACGAAAATACTCAAACCAATCATGGCGCAGATAATGATTATCGGGTAAATCATGGCATTTTTAATTTTGCTTTTGATGGTGTGATCTTTTTTGAGTTGTAAATAAAGATCATTCAATACGCCTTCCAAATTGCCCGAGGCCTCGCCGGCGGCGATCATATTGACAAACATTTCGCCGAAATCCCGTTGGTAAGGCAATAAAGTATCGGCGAAATTCTTCCCGCCGCGGATTTGCTGCTGGATTTCTTTTAAGATAATTTTCAGTTTGGCGCTCTTGCTTTGTTCCGAGAGGATGTTTAGAGCGTCAGCCAGAGGCAAGCCGGCTTTAATCATTACCGACAAATTCTGCAACATGAAAATTTTGGCCGTTTCCGGCACTTTTTGCAGATTGATGAATATTTGGTTTAGGTTTGCCATACGTATTTTTGTCGCTTCTTTTGAATAATCATTCTTTTGTCACCCGCAACACCTCCTCAATGGAAGTAACGCCGGTTTTAGCTTTAATAAAGCCGTCCAGCATAATGGTTGCCATGCCGTTTTCAATGGCGGCTTTTTGCAATTCATCACGCGTCGCCTTGCCCAAGATCATGGCTGATATTTTATCGTTTATTTCAAATGTCTCATAAATGCCGATGCGTCCTTTGTAGCCGGAATTGTCGCATTGCTGGCAGCCGCGTCCGCGGAAGAACAAGGTGTCCTTGAGTTTTTGCTTTTTCCCCAGCATGCCCAAATCCAATAAGCTTTTTTCCACTTCGCTCAAATTAAATTCCTTTTCTAATTCCGCGATGCTTTTCTTATCCAAGTTGTAGCTTTCAATGCAGTTTTTGCAGATTTTTCTGACCAAACGCTGGGCGATAATCAGGTTCAAAGTTGAAGAAATTAAAAATGTCGGCACGTTCATGTCGGTCAAGCGGGGAATGGAAGTAGCCGCGTCATTAGTGTGCAGGGTAGACAAGACCAAGTGTCCGGTCATGGCGGCGTTAATGGCGATATCGGCGGTTTCATTGTCGCGAATTTCTCCCACCAGGATAATATTCGGATCTTGGCGCAGGAAGGAACGCAAGGCCGCGGCAAAAGTAAAACCGATTTTCGGCTGGATTTGGCATTGATTGATGCCGGGCATTTTGTATTCAATCGGATCCTCAACTGTGGAAATGTTGACTTCCGGTTTGTTTAATACTTGCAAAATCGTGTACAGAGTGGTGGTTTTGCCGGAGCCGGTCGGGCCGGTAACCAGAATCATGCCGTGTGGTTTGGCGATATTGCGTTTAACCACCTCTAACGCTTGGGGCTGAAAGCCCAATTGTTCCAATGTCATTTGTTGGGCAGTATCGGGCAAGAGGCGCAAAACCGCTTTTTCACCGTCAAATGTCGGAATAATGGAGACGCGGAAGGAGACCTGGTAGTCCTGGCTTTTTATCTTGAAACGGCCGTCTTGCGGCAAACGATGCTCATCCAATTTCAAGTTGGACAGGATTTTGATTCTGGCGACAATGCCGGCGTGGGCGGTTTTGGGCAGAGTCATGACTTTGCGCAACATGCCGTCAATGCGATAGCGCACAGCGACGTCCTGGTCGGACGGCTCAATGTGGATATCCGAGGCCTTTTCCAAAATGGCGTATTCCAATAACGTATCAACAATACGCACCACCGGCAGATCTTGGGCCAAGGATTTAAGGTTTTCCGGTTTTTCTTCATTTCCTTCATCCTCAATGGTTTTGATGTCGGCCGACAGTCCTTTGTGATATTGTTTGATGGCGTCTTTAATGTTGTCCGGAGAGGTCAGATGAAGCAGGATTTCCAGGCCGGTTTTTTTGGCCAAAAAATCAAACAATTCAATGTTTGAGATGTCTAATGTGGCGACTTTGAGTTCTTTGGTGGTTTTGTCAAAAGCTATGGTTTTATGGGCGCTGGCGGTTACTTCGGGAATAGTAAAGAGAATATCTTTGCGGATGGTTTGGTTTTTAAGGTCAATATAGGGCAGATCGTAATACTTGGCCGCCGATTCGTACAATAAATTGGGAGCGATGACTTTTTTATCAATCAAAAAATCCTCCAGTTTTTTGTTGGCCTGCCTGGCCTTGTCGGAGTATTCTTTGATTTGTTTGGTTTCTAAAATTTTGCTTTGGAGCAAAATTTCTTCCAAATCTTTTTGATTAAGCATAGTTTGTCACCTGCCAAGTGCGTTAGTTGATATTATTATAACATAAAAACAGGGAGAGAACAAAATAAAAAACCCGCGTCAGCAAATTGCTGCGCGGGGCAGATAAGGTTCTTAATTGGATTTTTTCTTCAGCCCCCTGCCGTAAATTCTTCAACTATTGTTTTGTTATTCCAAAACGATCGCTTGACAACAAACAGCGGCGTTGGCAATTGCTCTTTGTGTTGAATTAATCTGAAAGCGCCATTCGGTGCCTTGACCGTAATGATAAAGCCGTTATTTTCGGTCGGACACTGGCTAAGGACCCGATAGACGGTATTGGTCTTAAGATTGCCCAACGCCGCCGGATCGCCGATAAAACTCTTTGCTCCGACATTAAAGAAATAAACCGGCACCAGTATTATCAGTAGTATGGTAAAAAGTCGGGTTGCGGACTTGCCCGCACAAACACGCCCGATCGTTAAACTTAAAAGTAATAATCCAAGCAGCCAGTCAAATAAATACATATTTTCTCCTTTTTTGTCTCGCCGTATTTTGAGCGTAGACATATTGATTGCGTTGTAATGTCCAAAAACTTAAATTATTTTTCCCAAAACAAACAGAACAACGGTTTTAGCCGTTATGCTTATATTTGGCAGTTAATATTTCAAGTCGTTTTTCTTTTGCCAATTCATGGTACAGGGCGGAGGTCTGTTGCGCGATATCTTGCCAATCATATTCGGTAGCCGCGCGTTTCTGGGCCAAGTCAGCCAAGCGTTTTATTTCCGACGGATTAACTAAAGCGAACTCCAGTTGTTTGGCCAAACTCTCCCAGGATTTATTGATGAATTCCAAGGCCAACCCCTCGGCCGGTTCCTGATTCTCTTCAATATTAGAGATAATGGCCGGAACGCCATAAGCCATGGCTTCCAATAAGGCGATAGATAAGCCCTCGGCTTCGGACGGCTGGACAAACAGGCAGGCATTTTTGAAAATGGCCGCCAGCTCGTTGCCCGATTTCAGTCCGGCTAAAATAATATTGGGGTTACCCTTGGCCAAATTTTTGATTTGAGCCACGTAAGCGTCAGTGTTGGCGCCGTCGCCGATAATGATTAATTTTTTGTCAGTCGCGGTAGAGTTGTATGCCTTAATCAGAGTATGGACGCCTTTGTGCGGCACTAAGCGGGAAACGGCAACAATATATTCGCCGGCGACCAAGCCGTTTTTGATCAGATTATATTCCTCATCTTCCGGTCGGGTTACGGCCACGCCATTGGGGATATACTGGCATTCCTTGTCAAAACGGTAAAGGCAGTATTTTTTTAAGATGTTGGAAATGACGATGGTTTTATGAGGGAAGGTAACAGCGGTCCATTCGCCGACAGCCAAAACCAAGCGGGCAAAGCGGCCCCATTTTTGGTGGGTGCGGTCAATGCAATGAAAGGTGACGACCACTTTGGCGCGCGGTTTTAAGAGCCGGGGAATGAAAGATAAAAGCGAAGGGCCGACGCCGTGATAATGGATGATGTCGTAATTTTGGAACAAAGCGTGGATGGTGGCGGCAAAAGTATGGGTGATGGCGTCTAAATGCTTGGTGGCCAAAGAGGGGAGTTGAATAATCTTTACTCCGCGATAATCGTATTCCTTGCGGTCGTCACCGGTGTAATTCGGCCGGCCATAAACGGTAACGTCAAAACCACGCTCAACCAATCTGGTGGAGAGTTCTTCAACGTGTTTTTCAATTCCGCCCTGGCGGGTGGGGATGCCTTTTTGGCCGATAAACGCTATACGCATAGGTTTCTTTAGGATATGTCATTATATCAAATAAAAAGTTTTTTGTCAATAGCTGGAGCGGGGTTAATTATTACCTAAATTTAAGCAAAAATAAGAGGCGGCGGAACATGGGAGTTCCGCCGCCTGCAAGGTACGATTTTATTTTGTCAGAAGGAACGCTCATAGGCCAGCTCATCCTCGTCATTCGGTAGCCGAGGAATCTCCTGACCATGATAGGTGACAGACAATTGAAGGATATCACCAAAGTAGACGCCATCAGGATGACTGTCGTCGACCGGTAGGCCAATGCCGATTATTTCAAATCGCAGAGTCGGCGGTCTGAATTTCGTCAGATCAACCGTAACCATTACGCCGTCGAATGGATGAATGTCTTGATCGAACCAAGGCGCCGCATCAGTAAAGTAATACTTTAACCCGACTTGCGTCAGATAGGCAGGATCCATACCAGGAAAGGGCGTGCCCAGTTCTTGGACTTTTATCAGCGCTTCCAGACCCTGTTCCGGTTTGTCCACGATCACGACATTAGTGGTGCGAGCCATGTCCTCAAAAACGAACACATGGCGTGAAGCCGTGGTTGTATTACCGGCCGTATCAGCGACTTGATAATCAATTATCCATTCGCCGGCGCCACTGGTGTCAATCGAATCCACGATTTGCGGTTCGCCATCGACATAGCGGTTTATGGCGTAGGTTACTTGATCTGCCAGGTTGCCATCGCGGTCATCCGTAGCAGTCCAGCCCGGATCCACAAATGGCGTCGCAATATTTAGTATCATTGCTTTGCCGCCTATGAGGTTGATCATCGGCGGCGTCGTATCCGTATCATCCGATACCGACAAAAAGGCATGATCGGTCTCCACACTGCCGTAGGCATTACCGACGGTGAAGTAGTAACTCCAGCCGTCATCGGCCAAGGTAACGGTCGCGGATAGGCCGAATTCCAATGGTAACTGACTAAGGGGTTCGGATTGTGTCCCGATCTCCTCAATCGTTGCGCCCTTGGATCGGTATGACCGATAAGTGAAAGGCGGTGAGCCCAACACTTGGCAATTGAAGGAAACGATCGTTCCCGCAATCGCATTTACCGCTTGCGGCTGTTGAGTTACTTGCGGTATGCAAGCGTTAACAGTTAAAAAAGCACTGTTACTGATTGCTTCTCCGGCCCCATTGCTCACGACGCAAAAATACGTCCGAGCGTCAGTCATGAGGGGATACTGGATTTCAAAGGTCGCCTCGGTAGCCCCATCAATCGGCGGCTCTAAGACACTTTTTTCCTCGCAATCCTCTCCACCTTTGCATTTTTCTTTTTTATACCACTGGTAATGCATATCTTCACCGGTGGCGACAACGGTAAAAGAGGCCTTATTAAACCCCTCACTAACCGTTGCCGATTTTGGGTGTTCAATAATCGTTGGCGGCGCTTCCTCGCCTTCGCCTTCACCCTCGCCTTCAGCGGGGTTCCCCACGCAGAAACCGTCTTCGGTTCCGGCGCCTGGGCAGGCGTAGTAACTGCCGATATTAAAGATCTGGATCACGCGCAGAAGTTCCGACAGGGAAATCGCGTTGTCCTGATTGACGTCGGCCGAGTGATACGGGCCGGTGGCGAAGGCCGGTAAGGTGATGGCGACAAACGCCAAGATAAAAAGACATATAGCTTTTTTCATTCTCGTCTCCTTTTTTATCCGCTACAGCTTCAGTGTAGGCGGATAGTTGTGGGTTGCCTTTTACTCATTAAAAACTTCAGTTTTAACGAACTTATAACCCCGAAAAACTGTCTCAGGATTAACAGGTAATTATAGCAAAATAATTATAGTTTGTCAATAGTAGTTGTTAGTTTTATGGTTTTTTAGTTTAAATTTAGGCAAAAAGAAAAGGAGTGGCAACGATTTGTGTCGTGGCCACCCCGTGGTGGAAGGTGCTATTAGGGTAGAGGATTAACCTTTGTAAAAGTACAGGGCAAGATCGTAGTTGTCGCCATCACTGCGCGACATCTTGGATCTATTGTTGTAGCCAGCGACCTTGCCAGTGTTGAAGAAGTAGCGAGTATCGCTACCCTTCAATTTGAGATAGGGAACAGCGCGCGCCGACCAGCCGTTAGCAAATGAACCATTGTAAAGTTCGATCGACTTGGCGCCGTCACCTACATTGGACTCGACGTATAATAGCGGGTTAGTACCTGCCATAAACATTGTGCCCAAGTACTGAACGTCAGACCAGGTTTTTCCCGAGGGGAAACCGCCATAGATGCTCATGCATTCTTGCAGAGTGGCGCTATCCTGGATAAATTCCATTTGCAGTCGGCCGGCGAGATTGAACGTGTAGTTCATCCGTACTGCGCCGGTTGGTTCCGTGTCGTTGCCGACAATTACCGTCCGCGTAGCCGTACCCGTATTGCCGGCTGCATCGGTTGCCGTATATGTGACGTAATAAGTGCCGGATACGGAAGTGTTCACTGTGCCGTTTTTAGTGACAGCGATTGTGCCGTCCACGTTATCCACGGCCGTGGCTCCGGGATCAACCCAGGAACCGCCGACCGACAAATAAATAGTGGATGCTCCATTGAGCGTAATAACCGGCGGTGTCGTGTCATCGATTGAACCGCCGGTGACGGTCAGAATGGCCGGATTGGAGTAAACCGATCCCTGACTATTCCAGACCCGACAACGATAGGCGCCCTCGTTGATTTCTCCAACGGAGTAGATCGTGAGCGTCGCCGTATTGACACCGCCCGAATGTTCGTTCGGCGTGATGTCAATGCCGTTGTCCTGCCACTGATAGTGGAGGTTGCCGCCGGTGGCGACAATCGTGAATTCGACGGGATCACCGACGTTGGCCGTCAAAGTGTCGGGTTGATCGGTGATAACGGGAACCGTTTCACCTTCACCCTCACCTTCGCCTTCGCCGGACCAATCGGTTGCCATCAGGCAGGACTTTTGCGCCGTCCAGGTGGTGATGCCGACGCCATCGTTGTTGTTATAGCCGACGGAGGCATCAAAAATCAGGCCAAACCTGGAACCGTCAAGTTCCATTTTGACGCTGGCGCGGTCGGAACCCTTTTGCCAGATTCGCGGCGCCGAAGTTTCGGGGTCGGCGCCTGTCTTACTGATCGTCCAGTCGAACGGAACGGTTCTACCGCTACTAAAAACGGTATCCACGTTCCATAGGACATAATCGGCATCGACGTAATCAATGGGCATGTTGGGCTCATCGGTCAAATCGACGGACCCCAGGTAATAATCGTCATCACGCGGGTCATCCGCCTGGACATAAAAGTCGCCGGAAACGATAAGTTTCTCCGGCGTGCAACCGACAAGAACGGTGGCCGACAGGGCCAGCAAAGCAACCAGAAACAGTGATACCTTACGCATGGGCTTAACTCCTTTTGTTTTCCCGCCTTGGCGGTACGAATTTGCCCTAAGATTTGGGGGCGACGCTATTGCCGCTTGCCCGTTTGTCCGAGTTAGCGGTACACAGCACCGCCTCCTCCTTCTAAACTTAAATTTTTAACGTTCTTACATCAGTCGAGACCGTCTCGACTTGATATATTAGTATAGCAAACAGTAGAAAAAAAGTCAATAGCCAATATAAAGTAGCTAAATTTACTTGCTTTTTATTTTGCCATCGTCCGGATTTTCAGCCGTGGCCGTAGTTACGTCAATTATGATTTTTTCTACTTTTTCTCCCGTAAATGAGTCAGTAGCGGTTAATTTGATATTGTCAATTAAGATTCCGGTTTGGCCCGCTTGATTAGGCCAAGGCGTGATTTCCACTTCCAGCGAAGCGCCAACGACCGGATAAAAATCCGTTGGAGCGGCGACACGATCAAGCTGCCAAATAATCATTCTGTTGTTAGGATTATAACTGATACCCTCTTCGCTTAAGGCGCTGGAGCGTCCGGTGAAGCGGACGTTATCGGGCAAGTGGCCGGTAACCGTTAAATTTTCAGCGTCATTGTAATTGGTGGCGGCGGCAAAAAAAATCCAATAGCGGGTCGCTGAACCGACCACGGGGGGATTGAGCCCAATACCCAATTGTTCGCCCTCCGCTGATTGATAGCGGCTAAAGGCCTCCAGTCCGATATCGCTTCTGATTTTTTGAATGGACTTATCGCTGACAATGTCCCGCTCTTTCAGGTCATTACCGGAACGGAATAATACTTCAGCGTAAGAAGCGATGACTGGTTGCGTTTGATCGGCTGTTTGCTGAACAAAATTTTTGTTCAACGTAAAAGTGTAAGTCACTTCTTGTTCGGCGTTAGGTTTCAGTTCCGCCAAAGCCGGGGCCTGTTCTGAAGTGAAAATAAGCTTTTTTCCGCCGGAGTAAAGTTCGCTGTCAATATACAGATTGATGGCAATGTCTTGAGCCGCGGCGCGTCCGACATTTTTGATTTTAACGCGGTAAGTCAGCTGATCGCCCGGATTGACGATGCTATTGCCGGTTTTTAGGACGACTGCCAGTTTCGGCTGATAAAAATTGGCGGTTAACAGCGAGGAAATGTCATTAGTGTATTGAGGCGGATTAAGCCAGATATAAACATTAAAAACAGTGGTAAGGATAATCGCTAATGCCAACAAGCCGTCTACGATAATATGCCATAGCCAGTTGTTGTTTTTTTGCGGGTGATAAAATCTATGGAATCTTTTTTTGGCCGGCACCAAGAAAATATTAAGCGTGCCGATAGCGATTCGGGCTACGGGCCGGGATTTTTTTTCGACCGGTTTTGATTCAACTTTGATTATTTCTTCTGACATATTATTTATTAGACATGAATACGTTAGTGGTTAGGGCAATAACTTCGTCCCGGCCGTCGCCGTCAACATCGCCGCTGGTTACATTAACGCCGGTGCGCTTGTTAGAATCAAAGCCGAACCATTGGCTGATGATTTTGTTATTTTGATTCCAAACCCTGATGTGCGGTCCGCCGGTTTGGCCGGCGCCGGTGATGATCTCGCTTTGGCCGTCGCCGTCAACATCGCCGCTGGCTACATTGACACCGCCGCGAAAATTATTGCCATAAGCGAAGAATTCCCGCTCCAAGTTGCCGTTTAGATCAAATACCTTGACGTGAGGCCCGCCACCGAATCCGGCGCCGACGATAATCTCGCTTTGGCCGTCGCCGTCAACATTACCGCTGGCCACATTGGCGCCCAAAGAGGGCCAGCGACTGCCATAGGCGTTAAATGATTTGCCGGTGCCGCTTAAATTTTCATCGTAAAATTTGATCAAGTTAGATCCGCCCTTTTCCGGGCCGATTGCCAGCCAATATTTGTTGCCTTCAACTTTAACCGGCGCCAAACTCAACCCTCCGACAAAACGGTCGCCGTAAGGATAAACGGTCGCCACTCCCAAGCCGCGCTTATTGTAAAGAGTGATGGAATTAAGGCCCGCAACCACGGTTTCCCTTTCGCCGTCGTTATTCAAGTCCAATTTGAGAATTTTATTGCTGCCCTTGAAGCTGCCGTCGTAAGAGAAAAAGCCATTGCGTTTGACTTGACCCTGGCCGTCAAAAATTCTGGCGAAGGAGCCGTTGATGTAGGTTGCGTCCATAATCGTATTAAGCGGCCGCATCATAATAATTCCGTCGCCGGCGGCTAAAGTCAGACGATTGATGATGGCGCCATCATTGACTGTTTTATCCTGGGTGCCGCGCAGTTTTTCGTATTCGCCGTCAAAAGAAATCGTTTGCGGTTTGTCCGTGGAATTGACGACTACTGTACCGAATTCAAAATCCCTCTGCCAGACGCCGGCTTTCCAGACCCGGGAATTCTTGTCTGACAAGTTATACGGCTCGGAAACGGGCTGGCCGATTTGGGCGTCATATTCGTCATACCACCACAGTTGTTCGCGCAGGTTGGTGCCGTAACCGAAAGCGTAGTAGCCGTCAAACATTAAGGATGAGGCCAAACCATAACGCAGGGACTGGTAGTCGTAGCGATTGCCGGTGTTTGCTGTGTTGGATTCAATGATGTTCAAACGAGGCGCGTAGCCGTTGTCATTGGCTTCATTGTAGCTTTTAAGCGATCCGGACCAGCCGCCTTGCCAGTAGTCAGGAAAGGACTCAAACATCCGGCCGTTGATCAGCTGATGATAAGCGCCGTCGCCGTTACCGATAATCAAATATTGCGAACCGAACCGGTCGCGTAATTTTTGAAAAAAATCGCGATAATAGTTTTGCCATTGCCAATCAATTTCCGTTGTCGGCCGTTGTCGGCCGTTGTTGTCAATGTCAATATTTTTATTGAACCAAGTTACGTTCTGCCAGACGTTATCAAAGAATAATCCGTCCCATAAACCCGTGGACAAAATTTTGTCCTGATAGAAGTCGGTCAGATAGCCGGCATAGGTTTGCCCGTTTTCATCTTTGACGCCTAAATTCATCATGACATTGCCCGGCCAGAAAACCAAGCTGTTTCCGTCAATGGTTTTCAGCCGCCAAACCGCTTTGTCGCCTTTAGCCAGTTCATGCCACAAGCCCGAACCGGACGGCTCTACCTGGCTTAAACGTTCCACCGGCATTTCATTGGCCGTGGTGTAAGCCAGAATAACCGCTTTGGGATTGAGCCGTTTGATTTCTTTAATGGCTGAAGCGCTGTTGGTTTGCGTTTGCATATCCAGAACAATCACATCCCACTTGGCCAATTCCTTGGCGTCTCCCATGGTAATGGGGTTTTTCCAATATAAATTAGCCAAACGGGGATAATCATGCTGAGGCGTAATAAAAGCGCGGCTGCGATTGACATCAATATAATAAATCGGCCAAATGATAAGCAGGGCGCAAACAGCTAAAATAACGGAGAGCGCGATTTTTCTGATTTTGCGTTTGGCGACGCTGCCCGGCGCGGCTAATTTGTTATAGATTTCGGCCAGTTGTTTATAATGTTTTTCCGGTGAGTATTCTCGGGCTTTGGCTTGGCCGGCCTGCTCCAGTTTTTGACGCAACTTGTCATCCCTCAAAACCAACGACATTTTTTCTTTCAGTTCGCCAATATCAGCCACGGCAAACAATAAGCCGGTTCGGCCGTCTTCTATTAATTCGGGAATGGCTCCGACCTTGGAAGCGATTACGGCCTTGCCCAGCGCTAACGATTCCAGGACGGTCAGGCCGAAAGTTTCCTGGACGCGGGAAGCAAAGACCACCGCCAAAGAATTGCCGATCAAATCCAGCAGTTCTTGCCCTTGTTTAAAACCTGTCAGCTCAATGCGGTTTTCCATTTTGAATTTTTTGATTAATCGGCGCAGGTTTTTTTCTTCCGGACCGGTGCCGGCGATTTTCAGTTTCAAGCCGTTTTCCGGCAAGGCGGCGAAAGCGCGGATGATGTCATCCATACCCTTGCTTTCGTCCAGGCGGCCGAAAGTGAAGAAATATTTTTCTTTATTTTCCTGAACACTAAAAGTGTTCATTTTGATAAAATGAGGGATGACGGCAATCTTATCCGCTTGATAACCCGCTTTGACCAATTCGTTTTTAACGAATTGCGAAGGGGCGATGAAGATGTCAACGCAACGGTCATAAATCCTGATCAGGCGATGAAAGGCGAATTCCAGTTTTAACAGCCAGTCAATAATCAAGGAATCTTTGTGCCGCTTTTTGACGCCGTCGGCGCGCAAGGCATAGCCCGGAGTTACCAACTTGAAATCATGCACGGTCATAACCGTCGGCAGGCCGTATTCTTTGATGCCGGCCAAGATCGACGGCGATAATTGGTGATAAATATTATGGATGTGAACCAATTCCGGCTGTTCATGTTTAATCAGCTTCTTGATTTTGTACCGCGAGAGCGGGGACCAGAATATTCTGAAAATCAGCAAGAGAGCTTTAAAATTGAATCGGCCCAAATCCAGATCGGTAACAAAATATTTTTCCTGATCATTTTTGATATTCTTGGGATTTTTTTGGGAAAAATAAACCACCTTGTGGCCGTTAGCCACCAGCAGGTTGGACAGGGCGAAAAGATATGTCTCTACTCCGCCTTTGGGATATAAGAATTTGTTGACCTGCAGGATTTTCATAAGCTTCATTAAATGATTCCAAGCTGTTAATATTTCTCTTAATATTTCTCAATGGTTTCTCAATAATACAAATGATTAATTCGTATTATTGGCGTTAATTCGCATGTTGGCGTCATTATTTTTATTGATGATCGTCGCCGAACGCAAGAGGCCCAACAGAATCCAAAACCAGATGCCCATAAGATTGGTTTCCAAATACGGTTGAAAACAACTGGCAAACAGAAAAATCAGGGCGGCCGCGGCAATTCCCAGGTAATAAGGGATTAAGTCAAAATTGGCGTAAACCGGACGCCAAGAACAGGCAAAAACCGCCAAGAAAAACAAGATAAAAACAATCAGTCCCGCCAGCCCCATCTGCACCATAATCGCCAGCGGCGAGTTGTGAATATTTCTGATTTCTTCAAAACTTTGGTAATCTCCGGTGTCGATTAAAATAGTGTGGCCGAAACCGATGCCCCAGATTGGGTTGGTTTGCCAAACTTGCTGAGCGTCTTTCCAGAGATCCAGGCGCCAGGAAGCAGAAGTGTCTTCGCTTAAGTTGCCGAGCGACAAAAGGCGTTCACTGACGTTGCGGACGTTGCCGGCGGCGTTTTCCGTTGTCGGATTAAAATAGGCCAGATTGGCCGCCAAGACGGCGACTAAGGCCAGTGATGCCACCAGCAGCCCGGCTTTTATCGCTTGGCGGGAAATGAATTTTTTGTTTTGGTAAGGCATCAAGACGAATAAAGCGGCAAGGCCGATAATCGCGGCCAGCCATAAGTGGCGCATCAAAGAAACAATAATGCCCAAAGACCATAAAGTTAAAATCAATAAGCCCAAGCCCTGATGGCGCAAACGGTTAAAAGCCAAAAGCGATACGCCTATAAGCGCGGCGATTAGCAGATAAAAAGCATGGGTGCCGGCCAGGTAACGGACGCCGGCGGTAGACAAGGGGGTAAACTCGGTCCACAGGCCCGCGCCGCGGGCGAAACCGATCAGCAAAAAAACAATCAAGAAGACGCCGTTGAGCATAATCAGCTGGCTGACTTGTTTTAATCTTTTGGGCGTCTGTACCGTTAAGACGGTAAAAAAATATAACAGGGGATAGAAAAAGTAATTCTTAAACGAACTGAAAGCCACTTCAAATTTGGCGTTGATATCAAACAGCGAGCGGAACAGATAAGCCGCGACTAACAACATAAAGCAAGCCAAAAACGTTTCCGGCCAGCCCCAGAGCAACTGCCGTTTTTTTTGCAAGATGAAATGCTGAACGGCCAAAGCGCCGAAGGATAAAGCCATGATGACATCCAGCAAATAGAACTTGTAAACATCGCGATCAATGACCAGTCCGGTCAAAGTGAAAAAACGCTCAAACAGCATGGTCAGGGTAATCAGCAGACAGAAGCCCAGAAAATAATGATTAGGCAGAATAAAAAGCGCGGCGCTGGCGGCAAACAGCGCGTAGAACAAAGGCGAGGGGCCGTAAACGATAATAGCCGCAATGAGCGCGCCCAAATAAATATACGCCAGAAGGTTGATGGCTGATTTTCTGGTTTGCGAATATTTATCAATTTGATTTTTGATTCTGCTTTTAATCATGGCATTGGCAAAAGGCCGCTTACTCAAAGTAAACGGCCCCGGTATTTAGAATTGATTGTTATTGTAGTAATCCTTCAGCCACTCATTATTCGTAGCCGGAGGAGTAAAAGTATTTTCAGTTCGTTGCGGCAAATCCATTTTTTGTTCCCTGATCGGTTCTCTGGCCGGCGCCGGATTCTCTCTGGAAGCGGCTAACGGCTGGCGGTTGTAAACCGGTTCGCCAGCGGTAGTCGCGGTAAAATATTTTTTCCTAGGCGCGAATTCAAACAAACGATGGTTGGGAAAGATAACAATAAAAGTAAAACCCAACAACAAGCCGACGATAATCCCCAAGACGGAATCCTCAATAATTTTGGTCAAGGACCAGCTTTCAAAGATGGCCGGTTGATCAATCATTTTGATCGCGGCGCGATCGGCGGAACCGTCGTAATTGCCGTGGTTATTAATGACCGCCGTGGCAATGGCATTGGCTAAAGCGTTGGTTTTTATTTTATCATCGCCGTAGACGTCAATAATCATCATGCCTTTATTGTCCAGGACTTTGGTTTTGACTGTTTTTTTCCATTGGCGCAAACGATTTTCGCTGCCATAACCCAGATCGTCTTTAATGCCCGAAGAAACATAAACGGTGCCGATGAAGGAATCGGAATAAATCACTTCGCTCATGATGCCGGTAATGTAGTTGGCGGTTTTGCTGGCGGTGTAAGTATCAATATTCGCTTGATTAAAAACCGTCAACAGCTTAAAAGTTGATTTGTATTTGGGGGTAGTCCAAACGCTAAAAGAGAAAGCGATTAATCCGGCCAGAATAGCCAGTAAACCGACAGTCAGAATGTTTTTTAACTGGAAAAACTTGTAATTAGACATAATTTTGGCTAAAATTGTGTAATTTTAGGTGGTTAAATTTGGTTAATATCTAATTATATCACTTAGTCAATGATTTGTCAATACTTAGCGGTTTTTTCCGATTGACAACGACAGATTATTTATGTTTTGGCAATATGGACTTAAGGCGTTATAATCGCTATAATTAAATTAGCACTTATTGGGGATAATTTACATACCTTGATATTTTTTGAGATGAATATCATTTTTTTGAAATTACGGCAATTAATCGAAGAAAGCCCAGCCAAAAGAGATCGCCTGGTTTCCGGCGCGCTCATTGCGGCTGCGGTTTTTGATTTGCTGTCACTGCTAGCGGTACTTTTATATTTTTGGCGTTTTAAAGAATTTGTAGTTCTGCAATATAATATTTATTTTGGCATTTCCTCTTTCGGTCCCTGGCAATACTTGTTGCTTCTGCCGCTTTTGGGCTGGTTGATCTGCGTGGCGAATTTTCTGCTGGCGCTTAAAGTTTATTTGCGCGATAAGAACTTAAGTTACTTTTTATCTTTCACCGCCTTGGCCGCGGCTTTGATTATCGCCGCGCAAATCGGTTTGCTGGTGTATATGAATTTGTAAAATAGTGCTACTCAATATTCATTCGTCATTCCTGAATTTTTGCGTTAAGACCGTAAGCGGGCGAAGCAAAAATGTCAGGAATCCATAATTTTTATATAAATAATATTTTATAAGTTATGAGTTTTGATTTTATCGTCATTAAGATTTTTTCCCTAACCTTCATCTCCTTTGCTTTGGCTATGGCTTGGACGCCGCTTTTGACTCATTTTTTATACAAATTAAAATTAGGCAAACAGATCCGCGATAATGCCAAGTCGCCGATTTTTTCCGCTCTGCACCAAAAGAAATCCGGCACGCCAACCATGGGCGGCATTCTTGTTTGGGTTACGGTGCTGGCTTTATCACTGATTATTTTTTATCTGTCGCTGTGGTTTGACAGCTTTTTTTCTTTCTTGAATTTTTTGACCCGCCCGCAGACGCTTCTGCCTTTGGGCTGTCTGGTGGCCGCGGCTTTAGTCGGATTGCTGGATGATTATTTGAATGTCAGAAAAATCGGCCCGTACGGCGGCGGCCTGTCAGTCAAACATCGCCTGGTGGTTTATACCTTGATCGCTTTAGCGGCCGCTTTCTGGTTTTATTTCCGTCTGGATTGGGATTTGATCCGCGTGCCTTTTATGGGCAACTTTAATTTGGGCTGGTGGTTTATTCCCTTCGTAGTTTTTGTCATTGTGGGCACGGCTTTCTCGGTCAATGAGATTGACGGCCTGGACGGTCTGGCTGGCGGCACGCTACTGATCGCTTACACCGCTTTCGGCGCTATTGCTTTTGCCCAAGGCAAGTATGACTTAGCCGCTTTCTGCGGCGTCATTGTCGGCGCCTTGACCGCCTTCTTGTGGTTCAATATCACGCCCGCCAGATTTTTTATGGGCGATACGGGCGCCATGTCGCTGGGCGTAACCCTGGCCGTGATTTCTATTCTGACCAAGTCGGTTTTGCTTTTGCCGATTATTGGCTTTTTGTTTGTGGTTGAATCGTTGTCAGTCATCATTCAGCTGTTATCCAAAAAAATCCGCGGCAAGAAGATATTTTTGTCCACGCCCATTCATCATCATTTTGAAGCCAAGGGTTGGCCTGAGGCCAAAGTAGTCATGAGGTTCTGGGTGATCTCCGGCGTTTTCGCCGTTGTCGGCTTAGTGGTGTTTTTGTTGGATAAAGGAGCGTGGCACTAACTGTCATTCCCGCGAAGGCGGGAATCCAGGTTATTTCTCACCTTTATGAAAGGGGGATTAAGAGGGTTTTAATTTTCACGATACCCCTTCGTCATTCCCGCAGCCCCTTCGTCATTCCCGCAGCCCCTTCGTCATTCCCGCAGCCCCTTCGTCATTCCCGCAGCCCCTTCGTCATTCCCGCGCAGGCGGGAATCCATGTTACCATTTTTTATGGTACCTTTCTCTAAGAGAAAGGTACCTCCAAAGAGTCGCGACCGCTGAAAATCATGGCTACATTTTTCATTCCGCTCGTGAAAATTATCTGACGCTCTGCTT
>Ga0172379_10001206_pt1 | contig 54098 bp, 50 predicted proteins | sample GrowelOW334metaG_FD_119756 | JGI IMG/M metagenome (GOLD analysis project Ga0172379, IMG submission 119756) | Groundwater microbial communities from an aquifer near a municipal landfill in Southern Ontario, Canada - Groundwater well OW334 metaG | ecosystem: Environmental > Aquatic > Deep... | reverse complement strand
GAAACTTTGAGGTTCCTTTTACTCAGGTAAACCGAAAAATTATTATTCCCGACGACCAGGAAATTGAGCGCAACAGCCGCGCACGAAGTGCTAAATTAAGAATTGCAGAACGTAATTAATTATGGCAGAAGAAAAAAAAGGTTGGAAACTCTTTGGTAAGAATAGCGATGGAAAACCGTCGCTAAAATCGTTGCTCGATGGCAGCATACTTACCAAAGATGCTGTTTTGGATCAAATGCCGTATGTGCTTTTTATAACTTTTATTGCGGTTATATATATTGGTAACCGATACCATGCCGAAAAAACATTGCGTCAAACAAAAGAATCCTATACTGAACTGAAAGAGATGCGGGCTGAGTCAATCACGGCAGCATCAAAACTAATGAATATGAGCAAACAATCGGTGGTAGCCCGAATGGTTAAAGAAAAAGGATTGGAACTTAAAGAATCGGTAAAACCGCCTAAAAAATTATTGGTAGATAGCGATGAGTGAAAACAACACGAGAAAGGAAATAGTTACCCGGATGGGTATTGTTTACGTGGCAATAGTGCTTTTTGGCTTTATTGTGGTGGCTCGTATTGTGTATTTGCAGGTGGTAGAACACGACCGATGGATTAGTGCTAACATTATCAGTCAAAAAGATATTACCATTGAACCCGACCGCGGCGATATTTGTGCTGCCGATGGTCGTGTGCTGGCCACTTCGGTTCCTTATTACGAAGTGCGCTGGGACACTCGATGTGAATCGGTAACCAGGGACGTTTTCAATAGACACATTGATTCGCTGGCGTATGGCTTGTCCCGCCTTTTTGGGGATAAATCGGCTCAGGGATATAAAAATGCATTGGTAAGCGCCAGACATCGGGGCGAACGCTTTTTTTTGATTCGGCGCCGGGTGGATTATGTGCATCTGAAAAAATTAAAAACACTAGCCATTTTTAACCGCGGACAGTTTAAAGGCGGATTAATAATAATTCAGGAAAACCGACGCATTCAGCCATTTACCGGCTTGGCCACCCGAACCATCGGATACGAGGGAAAAGGCGGAACCCGTGTTGGAATTGAAGGTGCTCTTGATGAAGTGCTGCGCGGTGAAAAAGGAGTTCGGTTGGTACAACGGATTGCCGGAAACTATTGGATGCCCGTAAGCGATGGCAACGAGGTGGAACCACGAAATGGGTTGGATGTGATTACCACACTGGATATTAATTTACAGGATGTAGCTCACGATGCATTGTACAATCAATAGCGGAAACACGCAGCCAGTCATGGTGTAGCCGTTTTAATGGAAGTAAAAACCGGCGACATTAAAGCCATTGTAAACCTTACCAAAGAGGGCAATGGATACTATTCCGAACAGTTCAATTATGCCGTTGGTGAGCGCACTGAACCAGGTTCAACTTTTAAATTGGCCTCGCTTATGGTGGCCTTAGAAGATGGTTTGATAGATTTGGACGATATGGTGGAAACCGGCAATGGCGTAGTGAAATATCACGATATTGTGGTTAAAGATACCAAAGAAGACGGCTTAGGCAGGATTTCAGTACAACAAGTATTTGAATATTCATCGAATGTTGGAGTAACTAAGCTTATTACCAAAAATTATAAAGGTAAAGAAGAAAAATTTGTGAAAGGATTGAAGAGGATGTCGCTGACTGAACCGTTAGATATGGATGTTAAAGGAGAACGACCGCCTTATATTAAATTTCCTGATGACAAATTATGGTCAGGAGTATCATTGCCTCAAATGAGTTATGGTTATGAAGTGGAGCAAACGCCGTTGCAGATACTCACTTTTTATAATGCCGTAGCCAATGACGGAAAAATGATGAAACCCCGCTTTGTTAAGGTAATTACTGAACATGGCGATGTGATTGAGTCCTTTGGTTCCAAGGTTATTAATCCGTCCATTTGCTCCCGATCAACAATTAAAAAAGCAAAAAAAATGCTGGAAGGCGTGGTTGAAAATGGAACAGCACAGAACCTAAGAAACCCAAATTACAAAATTGCCGGCAAAACAGGTACGGCTCAAATTGCCAATAAAAAATACGGGTATAAAACAAATGCTCAGTTAAGCTATCAGGCTTCGTTTGTAGGATACTTTCCGGCCGAAAACCCAAAATACAGTTGCATTGTAGTGGTAAATGCCCCATCGAGTGGCGTGTATTATGGCAATTTGGTTGCCGGACAGGTTTTTAAAGAAATATCGGATAAAGTATATGCTACCAGTTTTGATTTGCATGATGAGATGCAACTGGCAAAAAATGTAAAGCAAAGCATTCCTTACACCCGCAAAGGATTTCGTCCTGAATTAGAAGAAGTACTGGATGAACTGGAAATTCCTTACGAAGATTTGGGTGTGAATTCTGATTGGGTGACCACCCAAAAAAGAGAATCAACCATACGCTTTAATAACCGGTACATTACCGATAACATAGTACCCGATGTAAAAGGCATGGGAGCAAAAGATGCCCTGTTTGTGCTTGAAAACCTAGGTCTCGATGTTATTATGCAAGGCCGTGGGGCAGTGAGTTCGCAATCGTTAAATCCCGGTTCCAGAATAAGCCGCGGGGATAGAATCTATATAAAATTGACCTAGTGAATAAGTTACAATCCATAACAAAAGGAATATCCTTGCTTTCATCGGTTGGAAACAATAATCCGGCAATTGAAACCATTCGGTTCGATTCGCGGGATATTCAGCCTAACGACATTTTTGTTGCCGTTCAAGGCTTTCAGGCCGATGGGCATCAGTTTATTGAAAAAGCCATTCTAAAAGGTGCCTCCGTAATTGTATGCGAAACATTGCCGGATGTTTTATCAAAAGAAGTTACCTATTTGCAGGTTGAAGACTCAGCTTATGCTTTGGGTAAAATGGCGGCCAACTTTTTCGATAACCCATCGGAGAAATTGAAATTGATTGGAATTACCGGTACCAACGGAAAAACAACAACAGCAACCTTGCTGCATCAGTTATTTATAAAATTAGGCTACAAAGCAGGCCTTCTTTCCACCATCATGAATTGCATTCACACTCAGGTGGTTGAAGCCACTCATACCACACCCGATCCGGTGCAGCTGAATTTATTGTTGGCCAACATGGTGGAAGCCGGTTGTGACTTTTGCTTTATGGAAGTTAGCTCTCATGCGGCGCACCAACAACGCATTGCCGGATTAAAGTTCAGTGGGGCCGTTTTCAGCAACATTACCCAAGACCATCTGGATTATCACAAAACATTTGTCGAATATATAAAAGCTAAAAAGCTGTTTTTTGATGGCTTACCCTCCGATGCGTTTTCGCTGGTAAATACCGACGATAAAAATGGTTTGGTGATGCAACAAAATACGAAATCGGCAAAATATTCCTATGCACTGAAAAGCATGGCCAACTTTAAAGGCAAAGTATTGGAAGCACATATTGATGGAATGTTGGTTGCTTTTGATAATACCGATATTTGGACCCGTTTTATTGGAGGTTTTAACGCCTACAATTTATTAGCGGTGTATTCGGTAGCCTTGCTATTAAAACAAGACCGATTGGAGGTAATTCAAGCACTGAGTAGTTTGCAACCCGTTGATGGACGCTTTCAGTACATTAAATCAAAATCGGGCAAGCTGGCCATTGTTGACTATGCACACACCCCCGATGCACTGGAAAATGTGTTGAATACCATTCGCGAAATCCGCGAAAGCGATAATAAAATTATATCAGTTATAGGTGCCGGTGGAAACCGCGACAAAACCAAACGCCCACTGATGGCTGCCATTACCGCCAAATTAAGCGACCAGGTGATTCTAACTTCAGATAACCCAAGGGACGAAAAGCCTGAAGACATTATTGACGACATGCAAGTTGGTGTTTTGCCTCCATACAATAAAAAAATAGTGGTGGTTACTCAACGGAAAGAGGCCATAAAAGTAGCCTGCATGTTGGCACAACCCGGCGATATAATTTTGGTGGCCGGTAAAGGCCATGAAACCTATCAGGAGGTTTTGGGAATTAAACACCATTTTGACGATAGAGAAGTAATAAAGGAACTATTTGACGCAGAATAGCTATGTTGTACTATTTATTTGAATACTTAGACAAATTGGATTTTCCGGGAGCGGGAATGTTCCAATATATTTCATTCCGTTCAGGAATGGCCGTTATTTTTTCGCTAGCCTTAGCGTTAATTTATGGTAAAAAAGTAATCCTTTATTTGCAGAAAAAGCAAATTGGTGAAGTAGTTCGCGATTTAGGCCTCGAAGGTCAGTTGCAAAAAAAAGGAACTGCAACCATGGGTGGACTAATTATTCTGGGGTCAATACTTATACCGGTTTTGCTGTTTGCCAAGCTCAACAACATTTATATTATTTTGATGCTTGTTACTACTATTTGGCTGGGAACCATTGGTTTTATTGACGATTACATTAAAGTATTTAAAAAAGATAAAAAGGGGCTTGCCGGGAAATTTAAGATCATGGGCCAAATTGGATTAGGCCTAATTATAGGGTTAACACTTTACCTAAGCAATGACGTGGTTATCCGTGAAAAAGGAAAAACAGAAAGTACCATTCAACGGGTTGAACTGATTGATAGCGATGGCCTTGGTGGGCCGGAATCTCTTGAAAACAAGGGTACAGATATTAAATCAACGCGAACCACCATTCCATTTTTTAAAAACAATGAGGCTGATTATGCCGGATTGGTTAAGTTTTTAGGTCCCGAATCGGCCAAAAATTGGGCTTGGGTGGTATTCATTATTGTCGTAATTTTTATTATAACCGCCGTAAGCAATGGCGCCAACATGACCGATGGGCTGGATGGTTTGGCAACCGGAACCTCAGCAATTATTGGATTAACCCTTGGAATATTGGCTTACCTGTCGGGTAACTTAATTTATGCCGACTACTTGAATATTATGTACATACCTTATACCGGCGAACTGGTTGTTTTTGCTGCCGCTTTTATGGGTGCAACCGTTGGATTTTTATGGTACAATTCGTATCCTGCTCAGGTGTTTATGGGCGATACCGGTAGTCTGTCATTAGGAGGCATTATTGCGGTATATGCAATTCTAATTCACAAAGAATTACTGATACCTATATTGTGCGGAATCTTTTTAATTGAAAATCTTTCTGTGGTAATGCAGGTTTCCTACTTTAAATATACCCGAAAAAAATTTGGCGAAGGGCGCCGCATTTTCCTTATGTCGCCATTGCACCACCACTATCAGATGAAAGGATTTCCTGAACCCAAAATAGTTACCCGTTTTTGGATTGTGGGAATTCTGCTGGCTATTTTAACCATTGTTACCTTGAAAATCAGATAATTAAATGACAAAAAGCAACTATATCGCAATTTTAGGTGCCGGCGAAAGTGGCGTTGGAGCGGCTATTTTAGCAAAATCGAAAGGATTTGAGGTATTTGTTTCCGACCTGGCCGTTATTACTGATAAATATAAAGCAGAACTCAATGAACATGATATTGCCTGGGAAGAAAATCACCATACCGAAGAAAAAATAGTAACAGCTATAGAAATTATTAAAAGCCCGGGAATACCCGATAAAGCACCATTGGTTAAAAAAGCAACGGAACTTGGTATTCCGGTAATTTCCGAAATTGAATTTGCCAGCCGTTATACCAACGCTTTTATGATTGGAATTACCGGAAGCAATGGCAAAACAACTACTACCCTGTTGACATACGAAATTCTTAAAAAAGCGGGTTTTAATGTGGGTTTAGCCGGTAATGTTGGGAAAAGTTTTGCCCGTCAGGTAGATACCGAAAATTTCGATTTTTATGTGTTAGAGTTGAGCAGTTTTCAGCTCGATGGCATGTTCCGCTTCACCGCCGATATGGCTGTTTTAATGAATATTACTCCCGATCACCTCGACCGATATGAATATAAGTTCGAAAACTATGTAGCCTCAAAATTTCGAATCATCCAAAATATGAATAAAGATCAGCAATTGATTTTTTGTCAGGATGATGAGGTGGTAGTTCAAAAACTGCTTGAATTAAACCCCGACATTGAACTATTGCCTTTTTCGATTAAAGAAAAAGTAGAACAAGGGGCTTACCTTGATGGAGAACAGATGGTTATAAACTACAATAATTCCAACTTTACTATGGGCATACAGGATTTAGCACTTCAGGGTAAACACAATACCTACAATTCGATGGCTGCAGCCGTTGCTGCCAATGTTTTGAAAATAAGTAAAGACACCATCCGTGAATGTTTAACTAACTTTCAAGGCGTGGAGCACCGTTTGGAACCCGTTATTTCAGTGCATAAAATTGATTTTATCAACGATTCCAAAGCAACCAATGTAAATTCAAGTTGGTATGCTTTAGAGAGCATGAAAAAGCCAGTGGTTTGGATTGTTGGCGGAATTGACAAAGGAAACGATTACACATTGCTGTTGCCTATGGTTAAAGAAAAGGTTAAAGCAATCATTTGCTTGGGAGTTGATAATTCAAAAATACATACGGCTTTTGATGGAAAAGTAAAAACCATTGTAGATACCCATTCAATGGATGATGCCGTTCGCGAAGCTTACCGAATTGGCAAAAGTGGTGATGTAGTGCTTTTATCTCCTGCCTGTGCCAGTTTCGATTTATTTCAGAATTATGAGGATCGGGGACGGAAATTTAAACAAGCTGTTAGGAATTTATAAAAAGAATGCCACGGATTCATAGAAAAAAGAAAACAAAAATGCCACAGATTCACAGATTAAGAAATGAAAATAAAATTGCCACAGATTGCCTGCGGCGAGATCGCTTTGCTAAGTTCACAAATTCACAGATTTAAAAAAATTGAATTATAGATCAGGTTAGTAATGAACTATTCAAAAGAGAAATATCTGATGCAAGATGAGAGTTATCAAATAATTGGTATTTGCATGGATGTTCATCGTATTTTAGGAAACGGCTTGTTGGAAATTGTTTATAAAGATGCCATTGAATATGAATTTAGGCAGAATTCTATACCCTACGAAAGAGAAAAGAAATTTGAAGTTGGATATAAGGGTATAATTCTCCCGCATCACTTTTTTGCTGATTTTGTGGTTTTTGATAAAATAATTTTAGAAGTAAAAGCTCAAAAAGGGATAGTTGATGAGCACTTTAAGTGGGTATTGAATTATTTGGGAATATCAAAATGCCCATTGGGATTAATAGTAAATTTTGGAGAGAAGTCACTGGTTACAAAGAGATTGGTATTATAATTAATAATCTGTGACTAAAAAATAAAAACACCGCCACAGATTCACAGATTTAGAAATTAAAGAAAAGGAAAATTGGATATTTAATGACAAAATACCTATACAGGTCAGAATAATTAAGGATAAGTAGGATGCAATTCTAAAGTATGAAATTAAAATCTGTGACTTATTTGCTTGGAATTCAAAACTATTAAATATAAAATGAAAATATTTTTTAAACAATAATTAATAATCTGTGAATCTGTGGCTTTTAATTTTTCATAGATTTTGAGGCTAAAAAGAAATAAAAGTGAAAGAACGTTTTCTAAAAAATTTTAAGGGCGATACTACCATTTGGTTGATAATTTTTTTATTGGCTATTTTTTCTATGCTTACTGTTTACAGTGCCACAGGAACCTTAGCCTATAGAAAGATGGGAGGAAATACCAGCTATTTTTTATTTAAACATGTTTTGTTTTTAGGTTTTGGTATTGGAATAACTTACGTACTTCACAATATTTCTTACAAAATTTATTTCACCCTATCGCAATTATTGCTTTACCTGAGTGTTCCTCTGTTAATTTGGACGTTATTTAAAGGGGTCAGTCTCAACGATGCTTCCCGGTGGGTAACTTTGCCCGGTACCGGCATTTCGTTTCAGGCTTCCGACTTTGCCAAATTGGCGCTTATTATGTACATAGCGCGGGTACTTTCGAGCAATCAGGAACGAATTGGAGAATTCAATGCGGCACTTAAACCCATTTTATTTTGGGTTATTATTATTTGCGGTTTGATACTTCCGGCTAACTTTTCCACCGCAGCCATGCTAATAGCAATTAGTGGAATACTTATGTTCATTGGGCGAATAAGCATGAAACACCTAGCCGCCTTAATGGGAGTTGGAATATTAGCCATCGCTTTGTTTGTTGTTGTTATTTGGAACGTTGAAAATATTGGCCGATTTGGAACTTGGAAAGCACGCATCGAAAACTACATCAGTGGCGATGACAGTGGAAATTATCAGGCCAACCAATCGAAAATTGCTATTGTAAGCGGTGGATTGTTTGGTAAAGGCCCCGGAAACAGTACCCAACGTAACTTTTTACCGCATCCCTATTCCGATTTTATTTATGCCATAGTTATTGAAGAATATGGCTTATTAGGTGGCTTGGTAATATTGTTGTTGTACTTATATCTATTGTATAGAGTAGCAGCAATTGTTAAGAAAAGCGAACGGACTTTTCCGGCCTTTCTAGCCATAGGTCTGGCTTTTAGCCTGGTGTTTCAGGCTTTAATAAATATGGGCGTAGCGGTTAATATTTTCCCCGTTACTGGACAAACCTTGCCTTTAGTAAGCATGGGTGGAACTTCAATAATTTTTACCAGCGCGGCATTTGGAATAATTCTCAGCATTAGCCGCACGGTTCAGCCACTTGAGGAATTAGCAAAAGTTGAAACAGAAAATATACCAGAAAATGAAACCGATACGAATAATAATTAGTGGAGGAGGAACCGGAGGACATATATTTCCAGCATTATCGATAGCCCGATCCGTTCAGCGACGCGAAAGCAATGCTGAAATATTATTTGTTGGAGCCCATGATAAGATGGAAATGGAAAAAGTGCCAGCCGCTGGCTACAAAATTGTGGGATTGCCGGTAGTCGGGTTTCAACGGAAGCTTACATTCAAAAATCTGACTTTTTTCCCAAAATTATTAATCAGCTTATATAAATGCCGCAGCATAATAAAAAGCTTTAACCCCGAAATGGTGGTTGGCGTAGGCGGTTTTGCCAGTGGACCGCTTCTTTGGACAGCTCAGCGCATGAAAATACCTACCCTTATTCAGGAGCAGAATTCCTATGCCGGAGTAACTAATAAACTATTGGCTTCAAAAGCAAAGAAAATTTGCGTTGCTTACCAAAATATGGGCAACTATTTTCCGGCTAACAAAATAGTAAATACGGGTAATCCCGTTCGAAAAGATTTGCAAAACATAAAATCGAAAAGTGCTGAAGCAATGCAACACTTTAATTTAAAGGATAATAAAAAAACCTTGCTGGTAATTGGGGGGAGTTTAGGTGCCCGAACTATTAATGAGAGCATTGCAGCCAATCTCGATGAATTAATTCATAAAGACATTCAGGTTATTTGGCAAACCGGAAAATACTATTTTGATACAGCCATTCAGGAATTGGATGCATTCAAAAAACACAACATTCAGGTACATCAGTTCATTAACCGCATGGATTTAGCATATTCGGCTGCCGATTATATCATATCGAGGGCTGGAGCAGGAACTATTTCGGAGCTATGCATTGTGGGTAAACCGGTAATTCTGGTTCCAAGTCCAAATGTAGCCGAGGATCATCAAACTAAAAATGCGCTATCGTTGGCTAATGCAAATGCGGCTATTTTGGTTAAAGATAAAGATGCAAGGGCAATCTTAGTGCCCCAATTAATGAAATTGATTGCTGATGATAATCGCAATGTTGATTTGAGGGTAAATATTCAAAAACTGGCAAAACCCAATGCCGATGAACTGATAGTGGACGAAATTTTCAAACTTATAAACTAGACCTTGGAACTAAATAAATACAATAGAATCTATTTTGTAGGCATTGGGGGCATTGGCATGAGCGCTCTTGCAAGCTGGTTTTCCAAAGCCGGATTTCGTGTGGCCGGATACGACAAATCAGCTTCCGATATAACCACTAAGCTGGAAAAAGAAGGTATTCGGGTTAGTTTTGATGAATCGGTTGCTGCCATTCCCGATGATTTTAAAACGGACTTAGACAAGATATTGGTAATTTATACCCCCGCCATTCCCAAACAACATGAAGGGCTGGTTTATTTTAATAGTAATAATTACACCATAATTAAGCGAGCCGCAGCCCTGGGTTTATTGGTAAAAGAAAAAAAAGGCATTGCTGTAGCAGGAACTCACGGAAAAACCTCAGTTTCAACTACCACCGCTTGGCTGTTAAACCAATCATGCAGCGCCTTTTTTGGCGGTGTTTCTAAAAATTTAGAATCCAACGTAATCATTAACCCATCGGCCGATAAAGTGGTAATTGAAGCCGACGAATACGACCGTTCCTTCTTAACACTTTTTCCTGAAACATTGGTGGTTACATCAATGGATGCTGACCATCTGGATATTTATTCTGATAAAGAGGAAATTGTAGCTACATTTTATCAGTTTATTGGCCAGATTAAAAAGGATGGCATCCTTATTTACAAAAATGGTTTATCAATTCCATTCAATATAAATTCTGAAATTAGCTATTTTACTTACTCATTACAGGATGTAACTTCCGATTTTTACGCCTCAAACATTCACATTGTTGATGGTCAGTATTGTTTCAATTGGCACTATCCTCAAGGTATGGCTGCCGATTTTCTGTTGGGGGTCCCCGGATTGTATAATCTGGAAAATGCTGTGGCAGCATTAGCGGCAGCATGGCTAAATGGGGCTTCTGTAAATGAGTTAAAAACAAAACTGGCCACTTATAAGGGTGTAAAACGTCGGTTCGATTTCCACATCCGCACCCAGTCGTTGGTTTATATCGATGATTATGCGCACCATCCTGAGGAAATCAGGGTTTGCATCGAATCGGTGCGCCATTTGTTTCCAAACCGAAAAATAACGGTAGTTTTTCAGCCTCATTTGTATAGCCGCACCCGTGATTTTGCTACCGATTTTGCGCACAGTCTTGATTTATGCGACTCAGTAATCTTGGTTGATATATATCCGGCACGGGAAGAGCCCATTGCTGGGGTTACAAGCCAAATAATACTGGACAAAATGCATCTTTCAAAAAAGGTTTTATGCAGTTACAATCAGGTTCTCGACCAAATTGATGCCCAACCTATTGATATACTTATTACCATGGGAGCTGGAAATATTGACCGGCTGATAATTCCAATTACAGAGGCGCTGAAACAAAAATATCGGGAGGCGAAGTAGATGGAAAAAGTAAAAAAAATAGTCTCCTGGCTTTTACTCATTATGTACTTAATGGTGTCGCTGACTTTTATATCCGCCAAAAGGAAGGAAGTAAAATGCGAGAAGATTGCAGTAAGCGTGAAGGATAGAAAACAAAACTTATTTATTGGAGAGAAAGACGTGCTTTCCATCCTCAAAAAAAAGAATGAAAAGATAATTGGGGAATCGGTTGAAAGCATTAATGTAGATAGGCTAGAGGGCTATATTAGGCTTCATCCTTCAGTAAAAAAAGCCAATGTTTATCGCGACCTAAATGGTCAAATCAAAGTGTCCATTGAGCAACGGAATCCCATTCTTAGGGTTTTTAACAATCGGGGCGAAAGTTTTTATATTGACGAAGAAGGTATGGTGATGCCCTTATCGTATAAATATACTGCCCATGTATTAGTAGCATCCGGAGCTATTAATCTAAGCTACAGTCATATAGTGGCACAGCAGCGGGCTGCAGCCAAACAGTTGGCTAATGGTGGAAAAGTTGTGCAAAACTCTAACCGTCAACTCGATGATTTATTTCAATTGGCATCTTATATTTATCATGATGAATTCTGGAATGCCCAAATTGAGCAAGTTTACGTAAGAGGGAGCGAAATTCAATTGATTCCAAGGGTTGGAAGCCACCTGATACGGCTTGGAACCATGGAAAATTACACAAAAAAGTTCCGCAATTTAAAAGCATTGTACGAACAAGGCCTACCGGTAACCGGCTGGAACAACTATAAAACCATTAATTTAAAATATAGTAATCAGGTAATTTGCACTAAACGATAAATAAAATGAACCCAAACGAAAAAATAGTAGCCGCTATTGACATTGGTACAACAAAGATTGTAGCCATTATTGGAAAGAAAAATGAGAATGGAAAGATTGAAATTTTAGGATACGGTAACACCCGTTCCACTGGTGTAAAAAGGGGTGTTGTGCTAAATATTGAACAAACAGTAATTGCAATTAAGCAAGCTGTGGATTTAGCCGAAGCGCAGGCTGGGTTAAAAATAACCGATGCTTACGATGGCATTGCAGGCCAGCATATCCGCAGCATCCGTAACCGGGGTTATATTAACCGTGATTCATACGACGAAGAAATTTCGAAAGAAGACGTACAGGCGTTGATCGATGACATGTTCAAAATTCCGATTGATGTAGGTGAGGAAATTATTCACGTGCTTCCGCAAAGTTATATTGTTGACAACGAAACAGGCGTTAAAAGTCCTGTGGGAATGTTTGGGAAAAGGCTGGAAGCCAATTTTCATATAGTAATTGGACAAACGGCCGCAGCCAACAATATAAAAAAATGCGTTAACCGGGCAGGAATTAATGTAAAACGACTGGTATTGGAACCCTTAGCATCAGCTGATGCGGTGCTTTCCGATGATGAAAAAGAAATTGGGGTTGCTTTGGTTGATATTGGTGGCGGAACCACCGATGTGGCTGTTTTTTACGATGGCATTATTCGTCATACCGCTGTAATTCCATTTGGTGGAAATGTAGTTACTCAGGATATCAAGCAAGGGTGCAATATTTTGGAGCGATACGCCGAACAGTTAAAAGTAAAATATGGTTCATCGCTTGCCGACAAAGCACAGGAAAACAAAGTGGTGAGTATTCCGGGAATCAATGGAAGACCGCCTAAAGAAATTTCATTTAAAAACCTGGCTCACATCATTCAATCAAGGATGGAGGAAATTATTGCTCAGGTATATTTCGAGGTTGAAGCTTCAGGAATGTCGCAATACTTGGGAGCTGGAATTGTATTGACTGGTGGTGGAGCACTTCTGAAAAACCTGAGTCAGTTGGTTGCCTTTAAAACCGGCATGGACGTTCGTTTGGGACTACCAAACCAAACCATTCAGAGCGAAATTATGGACGAAGTGAACCAACCCATGTTTGCCACAGGTTTTGGATTGTTACTTACCGGTTTCGCCGAAAAAGATAGCAGTTGTACCGAGGTTAAACCTCCAGAGGCTAAGAAAGAGAAAAAAGTGGTAGTAGAAGCCGTTACCGACTTAATTCCAGAACCCATAGTTATTGAAACACCTGCTACTGATAAAAAACCAGGAAAGAAAACAATGGCTACCCTTTTCGATAATCTGGGCAAATTTTTTGAAGTGGATGATCAACAAATGTAATAACCAAGTCGCTGTGTTAATACTCGAACCTAAAAAACTAATAGTATGGCCGAAGAATTGATGAATTTTGATTTGCCCCGCGATCAATCCTCTATTATCAAGGTAATTGGTGTAGGTGGTGGCGGTGGTAATGCCGTAAATCACATGTTCCGGCAAGGAATCACCGATGTTGATTTCCTTATTTGTAATACCGATGCACAAGCCTTGGAAAACAGCCCCATTCCTATCAAAGTGCAATTGGGCGAAACCCTAACTCAGGGAAGAGGTGCCGGCAATAAACCGGAGCAAGGCCGCCATGCGGCTATTGAAAGCCTCGACAAAATTTCTGAGGTATTGTCGCACAATACTAAAATGGTGTTTATAACCGCCGGAATGGGCGGTGGTACAGGCACTGGAGCAGCACCTGTTATTGCCGAAGAAGCCCGTGATTTGGGTATTCTTACCGTGGGAATTGTTACCTTGCCTTTTCGATTCGAAGGTAAAAGGCGCATGCAACAAGCCATTGAAGGATTAACAAAAATGCGGGAGCATGTTGATGCGTTATTGGTTATTAACAACGAAAAACTGCGCGAGATATATGGCAACTTGCCATTAACACAAGCATTTGGAAAGGCCGATAATGTTTTGGCAGTAGCAGCAAAAGGAATTGCCGAAATTATTACTGTTCATGGTTCGGTAAATGTTGATTTTGCCGATGTTCAAACGGTAATGTCAAATAGTGGGGTTGCTCTGTTGGGGTCGGCTATGTCGTCGGGCGAAAATCGGGCTATAATTGCCATCGAGGATGCATTGTCGTCACCTTTGTTAAATAACAACGACATCCGGGGGGCAAAAAATATATTGTTGAATATTGCTTCGGGCCCTGATGATGAAATTCGAATGGATGAAATTGGTTTGATAACCGATTATGTTCAAGAATCGGCAGGCATGAACGCAGATATTATCTGGGGTAATACCCTTGATCCCAACTTAGGTGATAAAGTTTGCATTACAATAATTGCTACGGGCTTTGGTACCGATAGTATTCCCGAATATGTGGCACATCAGGCGGAACAAAAAATTTCGGTTCCATTAATCGAAGTAAAACCTCCGGTTAAAGAGGTTCAGAAACCTTCCCGACCAACCACTGCACTAAACGATGATGACATTCCTTTTGAAGTAATTGATAGAGGAACATTCAAAGAAAATCAGGCACCATTCATTGAGTTGGATTCCTCAGAAAGGGAAGAAAGCATTGAACGTTTTGAACTTTTTTCGGATGAAAAGCCTGCTAGCAAACCGGTTCCAAAGCAATTGAATCTGGAAATCATCGATTTGGATGATCAAGCGGGTGTGAAAATGGAAAAAATTGCCAAACCACAAGTGTCATATAGCAACGAGAACGATTTAGAAGAATTGGAAAACGAACCTGCGTATAAACGCAAAAAAGTTTTATTCGATGAGTCGAAAGAAGAGGCCTCTGAATCGAAAGAAGTATCGCGCTATACGCTCAGCGATGAGGAAGGAGTGACACGCATTCGGCAGGAAAATTCTTATTTGTTTGATAATGTGGATTAACTAATAAAGTGAATTAGTAAAAAAGGCCGACTATTTTTTTTAGTCGGCCTTTTTAGTTTATCGCTCAAAAATGTATAATAATTTATGCCAAGGTTCTTCCGGGATAAACCAACAATGCCTTTTCCAGTGTTTCCATTGCATTTTTCAAATCCGATTTATTGAGCACATAAGCAATGCGGACTTCATTCATTCCTTTTCCTTTGGTAGCATAAAATCCAGATGCCGGAGCCATCATCACGGTTTGATTGTTGTATTCAAAATCGCTTAAAATCCATTGGCAGAATTTTTCACTGTCGTCGATGGGTAGCTTAACTATAGCGTAGAATGCCCCTTTAGGTTTTGGACAAATAACCCCTTCCATTTTATTTAAGGCTTCCACCATAAAATTGCGCCGGCTAATATATTCGTCATAAACTTCGGTAAAATATTCTTTTGGAGTATCTAATGCTGCTTCACCGGCAATTTGACCAAATCCGGGAGGACTTAAGCGGGCTTGGGCAAATTTTAGAACAGTAGAAATCACTGCCTCATTTTTCGACACCAACGCTCCTATTCTTGTTCCGCAAGAGCTGTAGCGCTTTGAAACAGAATCAATCATTATCACATTTTGCTCAATATCTTTTAATAGCATGGCCGAAAAATGGGTTTCCCCATCGTAGCAAAACTCACGATACACCTCATCGGAATAAATATACAAATCATGTTTTTTGGCTATGGCAGCCAGTTTTCGGAGTTCATCCTCGCTGTACAGATAGCCTGTTGGATTGCTTGGATTGCAAATTAAAATTCCTTTGGTTTTTTCATTAATCAGCTTTTCAAAATGCTCAATGGGAGGCAGTGCAAAACCATTATGTATGGATGCGGTAACCGGCACCAATTTTATACCCGCCATAATCGCAAATGCATTGTAATTGGCATAAAACGGCTCTGGTATAATTACCTCATCGTTAGGATTGAGTGTGCTTTGAAATGCAAACAATAAGGCTTCAGAACCTCCGGTGGTTACTAAGATATCGGTAAATTGAACATCAATTCCAATTTTTTGATAATGGGTAGCCAATTTTTTACGGTACGACTCGTTTCCGGCAGAGTGGCTATATTCTATTACTTTCTCAGTTATATTTCGAATGGCATTTAAAGCAACTTCGGGTGTTTTTATATCGGGTTGCCCAATGTTAAGGTGATATACTTTTCTGCCTTTCCGCTTGGCTTCCTCAGAAAATGGAACCAGTTTTCTGATTGGAGAGGCTGGCATTTGAATTCCTTTATTTGAAATTTGTGGCATAGTAATAATTATTTGGAATTTGGATTTATGTTGGAATCAATGTGAACTTCGTTTTTTGTGTAGCCTGATTTTACCTTTGAATTTTTAATGGGTGTGTCGGTTACAGTGCCTTCAATAATTAACTTAATTGGGCGATCGCTAAAATTGGTATATACAAACACCGATTTTTCAAACTTCCCGGTTTGTGACGTGTCGTACTTAACTTTTACCATACCAACCTCACCTTTTTTTACTGGCTTATCAGTCCAAGTGGGCGATGTGCACCCGCAGGAAGTAGTAACATGCCATATAACCATTGGCTTTTCGTCCTGATTGGTTATTTCAAAAGTGTAAACTGCTTTACTTTTTTGTTTAATTACTCCAAAATCTTTCCTTAGGGTATTTATTGTAACCGGCAAATTGTTTTCGCTTACTTGATTCAAAACCAACGTATCTTGTCCAAAAGCCGCTCCCAGTGAACTCATTTCTAAAAAAATGCTTAATGCAATTCCAATCATAGTGTAAGCAAATAAAGAAGTGCAAAATTACAACATTAAATAGAAACCAAAGGATTAACCATTCTATTATTTAACATGGTTTAAAGCCGTTTTTTGGGTGTTTGTCAACGAAAAATATTGCATCTAAACATACTCGATGCAACAAAGCGGGAATTAAATAATCTTACCTGTCAAAATCAGAATCCCCTAAATCATTATATCGCTTACTCTCCAGAATAATTGATTCATTTAAGAATCCCAACTTTCAAACTAATTGGTTTTGTAATCGTAGGTAACATCTTTTAAATCGAGGTTGGCCTTTATAATCTTTTCTTTCAATCCCTCTTTATATGCTACTGTAGCTTTAAATACCTCGGCATCGGCTACGGCTAAAATTTGTGCTGCTAAAATAGCGGCATTTTGAGCGCCATTAATTCCAACTGCAGCCACAGGAATTCCGGGAGGCATTTGAATGATAGATAAAACGGCATCCATACCATCCAAGGATGCATTAATAGGAACTCCAATAACCGGAATTGGTGTCATAGCAGCAATTACACCCGGCAAATGTGCTGCCATACCTGCACCGGCAATTATTACTTTAATTCCTCTATCAGAAGCTCCTTTGGCAAATAGTTCCACTTCATCTGGAGTCCGATGAGCCGATAATGCATTCATCTCAAATGGAATACAGAATTCATTCAATGTTTTAGCAGCTTTTTCCATCACTGGTAAATCTGACATACTGCCCATAATAATACTAACTTTTGGTTCCATTTTTCAATTTTTTATAAACTTCATGTAAGGTTAACAAGTAGAATTGTTATTTTAGCCGCAAATTAAAACAAAAAAATCAATTAAAAGAGTTAGAAAATTAGTTCCGCAACATCGAATTCAGTTTAGTTGATGCCGCTTACTAAAAAATTGAAAAAATGAATATGAATATGAATAAAGAAGTGCAAGTACTTGATAAAAAGTTTAAAGTTTCGATTTCGTCCGAAGAAATACAAAAATCGATTCAGGCAATGGCCAAGAAGATTAATTCTGATATGGCAGGGAAAGATGTCATATTCTTTGGTATTTTAAATGGGTGTTTTATGTTCGCCGGCGATTTATTTAAGTACATTGAGCTTCCTTGCCAAATTTCTTTTTTAAAATTGGCATCCTATCAGGGAACTTCAAGTTCGGGTAATATAAAACAACTTATTGGCATTAATGAAAACATTGAAGGTAAAACCGTGATTATACTTGAAGATATTGTTGATACGGGCAATACTTTAGATACCATAATTAAACAGTTAAAAGGGTATGAACCCGCAGAAATAAAAATTGCCACCCTTTTATACAAACCACTAGCTTATATTAAAGACATTCCCATTGATTACAAAGGATTTGAAATACCCAATGAATTTATTATTGGATATGGCCTTGATTATGATGGATTTGGCAGAAACTTAAAGGATATTTATACCATTATTAAATAAAATGGCTATTTTACAATGGCATTTGATAGTGAAGTGAGGGCACTACTGAATTTTAGTCCAAATTTTTCAGCATTGGCTGCACTTATTTCAAATTTTAGTTTTTCATCCCTTACCACGAAATTAATCATCGATCCGTCTTTAACGGCTCCTTCAACTTCAGTAACAATAAGGGAATTGCTGTTGTTTAACTTATCAATTACCACTTGAGCGTTACGCGAAAAATTTTGATTGTTCGAAAAGAAAAGAAGCTGACAATCGGTGATCTCCTCAACCGAATTAAATTCCTTGATTACAATGGTTTGAAATCCAAATTTTTTACCTACGGTTTGTCCTTTTAAATTTCCTGCTATGCCCGATTCTTTTACCACACCTATAACAAAGTCCCCTTCTTTTGAAGCATCGGGCCAACCAATGTATCGGATAAAATTTAAAACAAACATGGCTTTATATTTAGCGATATCTGCATTTTGTGCTGATGCTACTATTGATCCAAAAAGTAAAAATATAACAATGAGTTTTTTCATTTTTAGCTATTTTAAAAACAGTTATACGTTAGGATTGTAAGTTGGTTCTAACTCAACTTGTGATATAAGTTCATATTAAACCTGATATGGATTAATGATAAACCTATCGGATGTCACGGGAATTAGAAATAATTTTACAACCCTTTTTTATAAAAGTAGTATTTTCTTATTTAGATGCAAATCAGGATTAACTTTTTTTTACATTTTGCATACCGATTAAGTGGGCTCTAAATTTGTTTCTCTTATACTAATGGTTAGGGTTTCATAAATTGAAAGTATATTTGTAGCCTGATTATTAAATTATAAGATATGTCGCAGTCGAGTTTTGTTGATTATGTTAAGATATGTGTGCGGAGTGGAAATGGTGGAAATGGGTCAACGCATTTCAGACGCGAAAAATATATTCCTAAAGGTGGCCCTGATGGAGGAAATGGTGGCAGAGGAGGTCATATTATTTTAAGAGGAAATAGTCAAATGTGGACGTTGTTGCATTTGAAATACCGAAAGCATATTTTTGCCGAAAACGGAGGTTCAGGTAGTGGTGGATTGTGCACCGGAGCTGAGGGGGAAGATATATACGTTGAAGTTCCTTTAGGTACAGTGGTAAAAGATGCAGAAACCATGGAAGAAATTATGGAGATTACCCAACATGGTGAAGAAAAAATTCTCATGCAAGGTGGAAGAGGTGGAATGGGAAACGATTTCTTTAAATCGGCTACATTCCAAACTCCTCGTTTTTCGCAACCAGGCGAAGAGGGGCAAGAAGGATGGAGAGTATTAGAACTTAAGCTTTTAGCCGATGTGGGACTGGTCGGTTTTCCAAATGCAGGAAAATCAACCTTGCTTTCAGTTGTATCTGAAGCCAAACCTAAAATTGCCGATTACGCTTTTACTACCTTAGTTCCTAGTATTGGCATTGTTTCGTACCGCGACAATCGTTCGTTTGTATTGGCCGATATACCCGGTATTATTGAAGGCGCGCATGAAGGAAAAGGATTGGGATTGCGCTTTTTACGTCATATTGAACGAAACTCAATGTTACTTTTTTTAGTGTCGGCCGACAGTAAAGACATCCATCAAGAGTATAAAATTTTGGTTAACGAATTAAAACTATATAACCCGGAGTTGCTTGATAAAAAGCGAATCTTAGCCATTTCAAAATCAGACTTATTAGATGAAGAGTTAATTCGGGAAAGAAAAAACGACTTACCAGAAATTCCTCACCTATTTATATCTTCAATAGCCCATCAGGGGTTGACTGAACTCAAAGATTTAATATGGATAACGTTGAATGAATAATACCCTTACTTGTTAGCATACCTGGAACATATCGATAAACAATTGCTTTTGTTGATAAACGGTTGGAGCAACCCTTTATGGGATAATATTATGGTTGCCATTACTGGAACCTATATCTGGATACCGTTCTATCTTTTTTTACTTTACTTATTAGTTCGAAAACTCAAGAGCGGTTTTTGGTTGCCCTTATTATTTATTGGACTGATGATAGTTGCAACGGACCAACTTTCGGTACATGCATTTAAAAATGTGTTTCAGCGATACCGTCCCTGCCATAATTTGGAACTGGATGGATACTTGCATTTGGTAAAAGGTAAGTGTGGAGGAATTTATGGATTTGTTTCGTCGCATGCGGCCAATACATTTGCTTTAGCCGGGTTTTTAAGTTTCATTTTTCAGCGAAAAATATGGATTGCCGGACTTATTTTTTGGGCTTCGTTGGTCTCCTATAGCCGTATTTATTTAGGGGTGCATTATCCATCGGATGTGCTAGGTGGAACCGTACTTGGGCTGGCTCTCGGAACAGCATTTTATTTTATGTATCGAAAAGCCGTTATTTTGTATGAATCCCGGTATCACCCAATTAAGTGAAGGTAAAAACCATAGAAGGTTAATTAAATTTCCTCTATTTTAAAAAAGATATTTTACCGCAAGGGCCATTTTCATCTATACTGTAAATGGGATACAACTCGGCATTTTTCAAATATAAAAAATTAACCACGGAGACACGGAGAACACAAAGAAAAGCACAGAGAATACACTCCGCGTATCTCTGTGAACTCTTTATCTCTGTGGTATAAATTTAAATAAAAATGCGACAATTTACCCCGTTTTGAGTATAACCTTAAATCCGCAGGTAAAAAACTAAATTACTGATAGTGAGGGCTTGACTTTTCAATTTGATGAGATACACTAAATTGTCTAATCAACAGATTATTAAGGAGTCAAACCCTCACTTACGCATATTCGGTGTAATTTTAGAGTTTTAGTTTTTCCAAAATTGCTTTAGGCACCGCATCTTTGTGTACCACAATGGAAAGGGTTTTGTAGAGGAACCAGTTTTCGGAGGCATAAAAATACCCTTTGTAAATATTGTCGGTATCCCAAGAGTTTTTCACTTTGAAATATTTGTGCCCATTTTGGTCGGTGGCGTAACCGGTAATGTGCATCCCGTGATCGTCGGTTGTTTGATAATTGTCGAAAGCTTTCTGGCGCATTTCCTGGGTGATGGTTTTCTCGGGAACAATTTCTTTAAAGCTATACAATTGTTTTTTCCGCTCTTTTTCTGTTAAGGGTTCCCATTTCAATCGCTCGCTATCGCTCAATTCGGCAATATCGTCTTGGGGAACAATGGCAACGCCATTTTTATCAGAGAACCCTTTTTCGCTTACATCGCTGCCCCATAAAACAGTATAACCTTTATTGAGCGATACGTAGGCAATTTGTAGCAGTTCATCCAACGGTACGTTATAAACCATCCCCAGCGACCAATTGTCGGGCACTTCCATTACAAACTGCTCATAAAATGGATGATGGGTAAAAGAGCTTATTTCAATGTAATCGTCGGGATTAATTTCCAGTTCATCGCAGAAAGAAGATGGTGTATATTCTTTTCCGTTGTAAGTAAACCTTTGGGGATCAACTCCCAAATAGGCATCCAAAATACCATCGAACCCTTTAATCCAAGCTGGCGACAGTTTATTGTTTTTGTTTAAAACAACCGCTTTTACGTAAGCATCGAGCAGTTCATCCATTTCGCCGTGCACGTGTTTTTTCTCACCATAATTCAACCCGGGAAACACCAATTCAGGCACAATTCCCGATTCTTTGATACGGTCGAACACATTGTTTGATTCGGCACCGCCGCTAAAACTCTTGGCTCCTTGCCAGCGTACATAATCAACGGCACGTGCATGGTAATCTTTTTTAACCAAATACATTTCGGCCAAATCGTGCTCTCCTTTTCCTTTGCGGATTAATTCCGATTCCAGAAACGATAACCCCGAAAAAACCCAACAAGTGCCCGAGCGGTATTGATCTTTAACGGAAGTTGCAGGTAAATCAACCTTGTTGGTAAACTGGTAAGCCGACGAATCGGCTTCTTCGTCCTGCGAAAAAAGGGTTAAGCTGCTTGCTACAAGCATCAACGAAAGTAGGCTGGTTTTTAACAAGTTAATTGTTAAGCTTGGTTTGGAATAAATTTGCAAAGGTTTCATACGTTATTCGAATTAGTTTGCATGTTTAGTTTAATAATTGAATGAGCAATTTGCGGTTTATAATAATAATTTCCTTTCCCTTGGCTTCAATAATCTGGTCTTTTTCAAGCTCTCCCAAGGCTCTTGCTAGCGAGGGCCTTGTGACGCCAAAATACTCGGCTAGCTCTTTTTGTGTAAGGGGCAGGGTTATTTTGTTGCCATTGGCATTTGCCAAATTCAGTATGTATTGAGCCAGTTTCTCTTTTATGGTTTTAAATGATAAAAACCAAATACGTTGGCTTAAGAACTGAGCCCGGTTAGAAATTGCGTTCAGGTAATTTTTTAAAAACACATCGCTTTGCTGAAACATTTTTAAAACCGAATCTTTGGGGATAACCAGCAAAGTAGTATCTTCATTGCTTACAACATCAACGGGGTAACGGTTGTTTTGGCCAAACAAAAAAGCGGCAGCAATGGGCCGAGGTGCATAAATATCTTCTACTTTAAGAATTTTGCCTGAATAATCGAGCATTTCGCCCCTAACACTTCCTTGAACAATCAGTATTAAATTGGTACATTCATCTTCGCGTTGGGCAATAACCTGTTGTTCATTTACATTCTTTATTCTAAACTGCACACTCTTCAACAATGTTTCAATTGTATCGGGTGTTAAACCCTTAAAAACAGGACTATTTGCTATGTGGTGGTACATAAAAAAGGTTGCAATTTTTACTTTTGTGGAATAAAATTACTATTTATTTTTTGGGTATGTAACATTTGATACAAAATAAAATACAAAAATATCTGAAATTTGCAGGGTTAAAATTGTGACTGTAAAACTTTAAGATATGAAACGTGAAATAGTGAAAATTGATAGGGAACTTTGCAACGGATGTGGCGAATGTATTCCAAACTGCCATGAAGGAGCATTGCAGATGATTGATGGTAAAGCTACTTTAGTTAGTGAGTTAATGTGCGATGGACTGGGAGCTTGTATTGGCCACTGTCCGGTTGGTGCTATTGAAATTGAAGAACGCGAGGCAGAAGCTTATGATGAAGTGATTACTATTAAAGAAATGCTAAAGGCAGGCAGAAACGTGGTGGTAGCGCATTTAAAGCATTTGAAAGAGCATCAACAACAGGAATACGTGCATCAGGCGTTTGATTATTTGAAAGCTAATGCTGCCAATATTGCATTTGATGTGAATGAATTGCTGCACGAGGTACAACAGCATGGAGCAAAGAAAGAACCCCAAACCAATCCCTACTTACAAAATCTTTTAGTTGCTAAAAAGGAAGAAACCTTGGGTTGTGGATGCCCTGGTTCAGCAGCTAAGTCATTTGTTCCAGAATCGGTTGCAACAGCAAGTAATTCAGCCGATTTGACCTCACAATTGAGCCATTGGCCGGTTCAAATGCACCTGATAAACACCATGGCACCATTTTTTCAAGAGTGTGACCTTTTGCTTTCTGCCGATTGTGTAGCGTATGCATTAGGAAATTTTCATACCAAATATTTAAAAGGTAAGAAACTGGCCATTGCATGCCCAAAACTTGACAGTAACAAAGAAGTGTATGTTGAGAAATTGGTACATTTAATTGATAAAGCCCAAGTGAATACCATTACTGTGATGAAGATGGAAGTACCTTGCTGTGGGGGTTTATTGCAAATTGTACAAACAGCTTTAGCACAATCACAACGGAAAGTTCCTGTGAAACTATTAACGGTAAGTTCAAAAGGAGAAATATTGGAAGATCGTTGGTTATAATTTGAATCTACCGCTTAATTATCAATATATTAAACGATATAATTACAATTGCTTTAATGTTAAAAAGTCTTTATCAAACATTTGGTAAGGACTTATTAACTTAATTGAACCACCACCCGAATTGTTTGTTATATCAAAAGGAAGAAAAAAAGCGGCAATGAATCTTTTAATTAGAGCAAATAGCAACGGAAAGTTATCATACAATCCACAAATAAAAGAGTTTTGTGTGGAATTTGGCAACGTTTATTTTTCGTTACCCGAATGCTCCTTTGAATTGTTAAAAAAACAGTTGTTAAATATGTCGAACGATTTATCGATGTATCCAACATCGGAACGTATCATGGTGCCCATTTCAAGTACATCCATTATTTTAATGCTCACCCCCGAAGAGCTCATCAGCCTGAAAAACCTTCTTGGAATTAAAATGGCACAAATAATGTCGTTCAAACTAAAAATTAATTACTCCATGAATTAATGGTAAAGAGTTCTAAATTCACTAATTCCTATAATCGAATTTCTCTTTTAATCCTTGCAAAAAAGGTTCAATAAATACCGTATTATCAGAATTTCAACTCCTTTTTACTTGCTTATCATCTGCATAAAAAAACTTTTCCCATTTTATGCTTTACTATTCAGGGTAATACGTATATTCGCAACTTATTATTAAGCAGGAAATAGTACTTTTAAAATTCTTGTTAATGCATTGATTTTAATATGTTTCCGTAAATAAAAAATAAATAAATTATTGAATATTAACGATTTTAATTGAATTAGAATGAAAATTAGAAATGGATTATTGGTTTTGGTATTGGGATTAAGCATTATGTCATGCCAAAGCAAATCGGCAAGTTTAGAACTTAAAAGTCATGTTGACTCAGTGAGCTATATTATGGGGGTTTTAGATGGAGGCCGCCTGGTTCAAAGTTTTTCGCAAGCTCAACTTGATTCGGTGATTGACATGGATGCTTATTTAAAAGCATTGCTAGATGGAGCTAATGAAAAAGAACTTCGTTTAAATCCAGATTCAAATCAAATGGTTGTTCAGGAATTTTTCAGAGAATTCCAGACGAATAAAATGATGGCTATGCGCGATACTACGGGTACTTCTCCTGAATTTGCCCCAGCTAAATCGTTGATTGATTCTGTTAGTTATTTAATGGGAGCCGGTGATGGAAAAGGTTTAAAAGAAAGCTTTAAAAAAGCAGGATTAGATACCTTAATCCGTGTAGATATTTATTTAGATGCCTTAGTTACCAGTGCCAATAAAGGAGAAGTTAAATTGAATGGAGAAGCAAATATGGCCATGGTAAATGACTTTTTCAACAAATTAAAAGAAAAAGACATGGATGAAAAATTTGGTGCAAACAAAACTGCTGGAGAAGAATTTTTAGCAAAAAATAAAGCTATAGAAGGAGTTGTTGTTACCGAAAGTGGGTTACAATATGAAGTTATTAAAGAAGGAAATGGAGCACACCCAACCATTAACAATGAAGTTAAAGTTCATTACGTAGGCAGCTTATTGGACGGCACTGTGTTTGATAGTAGTGTTGAACGCGGTGAACCTGCTGTTTTTGGTGTAGGACAAGTAATCAAAGGATGGACAGAAGCATTGCAATTAATGACTGTAGGTTCAAAATGGAAATTATATATTCCTTATGATATAGCTTATGGAACCCGTGATATGGGCGAAATAAAACCCTTTTCAATGCTTATTTTTGAAGTGGAACTTCTTGAAATTGTTAAATAGAAGTATTGTTTAAACAACATATTAATAGCCGGGTGCAGCACGCATCCGGCTATTTTTTTTTAAAGGATATTAAATACTACTATTAAAATTCTAATAGTCTTACCGTTTAATACTATTTCCAGTTTATTTAATGTATTAGTTATGCTCTAGAATTTAAACACATAATCGACATAAGGTATGCCAACTGTTTCACCATCAATTATAGGAAGTGCAAGACCAAAATCAAAAGAGTTTTTTTCCTTCATAAATCGAAAACCAGCTGATATAATTGTGTAATAAGGATAAGTTGTTTCGTTGGTATTGTAATCAGTTTCAGGAATACTGACCACCCAATTTTCAGTAACAAGTGCCATTTTGGGAGCTATCCGCACCATACCTGAAAAAGTAATTATTGGCCGCTTTGCAAATTCCCAAGAGTATGTGCTGGTAAAGGTTTGCTCGTTATAATTTTCTTGCTTTGACATTCCCCAACCAGCACTTAAAGTAAAGTTATTTTCATTACTGCCAAGGGTTATTGAGCCATACCCCACACCCATTCCAAACGATTCAACTGTAGAAAAAGTTGATGCAAACAAAATTCCACCACCTATATGTACTTTTTCAGCCACTTTGAATCCCACTTTAGGAGTAACAAAGAATAATACAGGTATAACCATACCTCCTCCTATTGAAAAATTATCAGATAAACCTACTTGTGCACTATTGGCCAGTATCCATGCATTCTGAAAATACCCTTCCCCTTTTTTCAGTGGAATAGCCGATGGACCAAAAAAATAACGTGTGGGATGGGGGTTAGGAAAAAAATATTTTCCATTTACAATTTGCTCTTTTTCAACAATTTTAATATCCCTTATTTTACTTTTGGAAATGGTTAGATCACCTAATGTTTCTGTTTTAAAAGTTACCTCTATTTCATTTAGTGAAATAATCATCCCCGTAAATACTTTTCCATCGTTTGTTGTTAAAATGCAATATTGATTGCTTGAAAGTGGAGTTATTGCAGCAATGCTTTTCAAAGGAATCGTAACTTTTCCGATAGTAATATCATAAAATATAATTTCAATCGTGTTCTTTTCTAATATTTTACCGGAAAGTGTAGTTTCATCGTTCAATCGGACGATGTAGTTGGTTAACGTATCGGAGGAATTGATTTCTTGTATTATTTTTTGCCCATTTGCAACGACACATAATGCCAAGACGGTTAAAAGAAGTATTGCTTTCATTGTATTTAATTTTTGTGTTTTATAAAAATAAAATACGTAACATTAATTAAAAGCAAATATATATACCGCAGTATCAATGTAATAACAAATATTTAGGTGTAATGTTTATTTTAAACCTATTTCTATTTTTAAATTTTACTAGCATTTACCGTATTGTTCAATTTTCCTTTTAAATAAATTTAGATTTTGGCATTATGCATTTAACTTTAATCTGTGGATAACAAATTTTGGATTGAATGAGTTTATCTTTCTGAAAATAGATGATTGTTTTCTTAAGTTTCTATACAGAATACCTTTTTTAACCCTATTTTTTGAATAAATTTGATCTCAAATGGAAATAAAAAGGCGTACTTTAATCATGTAATTGTTAAGATTGTAGCTGTATTTCATAAAAGAAACAACGAACTATTTTTAATTTATTTAACGCAATGATTTTAATCAATTCCATTAAACCAAAAACCCACCGGTGGCTTACCTCTTCCTCTATCTTCAAGGCTATCAGTATGCTGGTAATTTTTTTGCCCTCAACTATCTGGGCAATAGGCGAGACAACGTTCATCAGTACCACTGGTGGCAAAAATGAATTTGTTTTGTCAGCATCCGGAAAATCAACCCCCTTGTTTATCAGTTCAAAAGATTTTCCCGGAGTTATCCGGGCTTTAAACGATTTAAAAACCGATATTGGTAAAGTTACTTATACCGAACCTGTTGTTTACTTTGATGAATTGCCAAAACAAAAACAACTAGTGATAGTTGGAACTTTGGGCAAAAGCCCGATGCTCGATCAATTGGTTAAAAGCAATAGAATTGAGGTAAAGGAAATTGAAGGAAAATGGGAGGCTTTTCTAATCCAAGTAATTGAAAAGCCGTTCCCGGGAATTGATAAAGCGCTTATAATAGTCGGAAGCGACAAGCGCGGCACTATTTATGGCATTTACGAAGTATCGGAACAAATAGGTGTTTCGCCATGGTATTACTGGGCCGATGTGCCGGTGGAACATAAAGAGGCTCTATTTGTAAACACTGGTAAATATATACAATCGCCCAGTGTAAAATACCGCGGTGTTTTTATAAACGACGAAGCTCCTGCATTAACCAATTGGATTCAGGGGAAATATGGTTTTGTAAAACCCAGCCAAAACCCTCCCGTTGGCGAAGGCGTAGGTAATTATGGCCGTGAATTTTATACCTCCGTTTTTGAATTATTACTCCGAATGAAAGCCAATTACCTTTGGCCTGCCATGTGGAATAATGCCTTTAATGAAGATGATCCGGAAAATTCCCGTTTGGCCGATGAATATGGTATTGTAATGGGAACCTCGCATCAGGAACCCATGATCCGCGCACAACAGGAGTGGGACCGTCGTTATTATGGTACTCTTGGCCATTGGAATTATTATGCACATCCCGACACCTTGGAAAATTTCTGGAGAGAGGGCATACGGCGCAATAAAAACTACGAAAGCATTGTTACCATGGGCCTTAGGGGAGCCAATGATACTGAAATAAGTGGAGATTTAAAAGCAAATATTGCCATGGTTGAAAACATTGTAAACAAGCAGCAAAATATTTTAAAGGAAGAAATGAATCCTGATATAACTAAAATCCCTCAATCGTGGTGCTTATACAAAGAGATAATGGAATACTACAACGAAGGTATGCGTGTGCCAGACCACATAACCCTTTTATGGTCGGACGATAACTGGGGAAATATACGTCGGCTGCCCAACCCTGAAGAACAGAAACGAAGCGGTGGCGCCGGGGTTTATTACCATTTCGATTATCATGGCGATCCAAGGAGTTATGAGTGGCTTAATACCAACCCAATTGCCAAGATTTGGGATCAGATGTCGCTTGCCAAACAATACGGAGCCGACAGAATATGGATTGTAAACGTGGGACACTTTAAAGGCTACGAACTACCGATGGAATATTTTATGAGTCTGGCCTGGAACACCGATAAATGGACAAACTCCAACATTAATGAATTCACTCTCCTATGGGTTACCCGGCAATTCGGTTCAACTTACGCAGCTGAAATAGCGGATATTATTTCGAAATACACAAAATTTAATGGGCGTCGCAAACCCGAATCACTATCAACTCAAACATACAGCTTGGTAAACTATAATGAAGCCGAAACCGTTGTTGCTGAATACAATAAAATTGCAGATCAAGCTCAGAGCATTTATGAAAAATTATCTCCCAAACAGCGCGATGCTTATTACCAGATTGTTTTGTTTCCGGTAAAATCCTGTGCCCTGGTTAACGAATTGTATGTAACTGCTGCTAAAAATATTCTGTATGCCAGCCAAAAACGGGCAAGTACCAACAATATGGCGGCTCAAACCCGGGCCTTGTTCCAAACCGACACTGCTTTAATGACCTATTATAATGAAGTATTTGCCGATGGAAGGTGGGATAGCTTTATGGATCAGACTCACCTTGGTTATACCAGTTGGAATCCGCCGGCAGTAAATAGTTTAGATGCCATTAAGCTTGTTGAAATTGAAGTTCCAGACTCAGCAATTATGGGTATTGGATTAGAGGGAACCGAATTGAGTTGGCCCGATTCGCAAGATGAAGCGGTATTGCCTGAATTTGACACCTACCATGGGCAACAACATTATATTGACATTTTTAATCGGGGTAAAATCCCTTTTGAATATACCATTACTACCAATGTTTCCTGGCTTACTTTTAGCGAAAGCAATGGAATTATCAGTAATAAAGATCTGCGGGTTTTGGTTAGTCTGGAAAAAACGCAACTACTTGAAGGTAAAATTAGCGGAGTGATTAAAATTGCTGGTGCCGGAAAAGAGGTTTCCATTGGGGTAACTGCATTTAATCCAACAGAGGTAAACAAAGAAACTCTGAAAGGATTTGTTGAAAGTGGAGGCCTTATCTCCATTGAGGCTGAACACTTTTCTAAAAACATTGAACAAGGCAACCGAAAATGGATTAAAGTAGAGGATTACGGGTTAACATTATCGGGTATGAGGGCTACAGCTCATGCAAATGCCTTGGCTACAACAATTGGTATTGATGCTCCTTGCCTGGAATATCCTCTGTATCTTTTCTCAAAAGATACTGCACAAATTACTATGGTAACGTCGCCGCTTTTAAACTTTATGCCCCAAAGGGATATTAAGTTGGCCGTTTCGTTCGATGATGAAGTCCCAACATTTATTATGGTGGTACCCGATAAATACAAAGTGCATTGGTCAAATCCGGACTGGATGCAAACAGTGGTGAACCAGTCTCGGCATTGTGTAACCACTTTGAAAATACCTAATTCGGGCAATCATACCTTAAAGGTTTGGATGATTGACCCCGGAGTGGTTGTACAAAAAATTATTGTCAACACGGGTGGGCTGAAACCAAGTTATTTAGGGCCGATGGAAAGTTATAACAGTAATTAATAAGTATCGAGCAAATGAAAAATATTTTTGAAGTGAAAGAACCGGACTTTGAATTGAGCCCATTTACGGGAATGACCAAAAAGCATTACATTGAATGCGCCAAATACATTCTGGAAAGGGCATTTACACACGTTCATTCCTTGGAAACCCCCATATCGTTTCCCATTGTTCCCGGTAAAACCTATCCGCAGCCAAATGCCCCCGACTGGCGGTATCGTTCCGCTGATTTTGAAGCATTGGAACGCACCTTCAATTTGGCAGGGCCACTGATTCATAATGACCCTGAAATAACCATAAATGGAATAAAATTGCGCGACTATTACAGTTTGCATTTTTATAATGCCTTTACGCCCGGTCATGCCAATTCACTGCCGTTACCGGAAGATTTACCTGATTCCACCTATCAGTTTACCTGCGAATTTGGTGGGTTATTCAAAACCCTGCTTCTGATGCCCGATACCATTTGGACGACTTATACCCAAAAGCAAAAAGATGAGATGGCTGTTTGCATCTCGAAATGGGGACACCACCGTACTACACAAAATAATTGGCGCATTTTTAATATTACCACCCATTCCTTCCTTAAAAAACACGGGTACCCAATTGACAATGAAGCACTGAAAAGCCATCTGTTGTGGGTGGCATCGTACCATTCGGGAAATGGGTGGTACCTGGAACAAACCTATAATTATTATACCATAAGTTTGTTTATTGTCTATTTAACCATCTGGAATAGGACTTTTGGAGATGAGTTTTACCCTGAAATTGCGGCAACCATCGAAAAATCGGCTCAGGAATTATTCAAAACTTACGTTAATTTCTTTGGCCGCAATGGATATGTGAACATGTGGGCGCGGAGCATAACTTACCGCACTTGGATATCCGGTGGATTCCCCGTTTCGTTTATGTTGAAGGATGGTTCTCCCTTAAATCCCGGAATGGCCCGAAGGCTTTGTTCCGGCTCTTTGCTCCAGTTTGTAACACGCGAAGAATTTTTTGAGAATGATATACCAAGCTTGGGATATTACCGGCATACCGAATATATTTTGCAAAACTATAGCTGTGCCGGTAGCCCTTTTATCATGTTTATACCGTTTAATGCCTTGGCATTGCCCGATGATTCTCCTTTTTGGACAGCCAAAGAAAATGAAGGATTTTGGGAAAAGCTAGGCACCGAAACAAATGTTGAAGTGTTGAATAATCCCGGTATAGTGCTCACCAACCACGGCAAAACCGGTACTTCGGAAATAATTCCCGGTAAGGTATATTATAACGACCCTAATTATTCCAAACTGGTTTACAATACCCATTTCCCATGGGAAGACCATAACCCGCAGGGTGGAACGGCCATGGAATACAGCTTCCGGAGCCTCGATCCAAGAGATGTGCGGGGCGATGACATCAATTTTTACCTTACCGGGCATATCCTGCAAAACATCACCGAAAAAAACACGGAATACACCACTTCACAAAGCATACTTTATAACGGCGTTCGGAAAGAGGTAATTTACAGGCAGGCCATTATGCGGAAGCCGCCCAATAATGGGGTGGGATATATTATCGACTTGGCTGAAATTATAATCCCCGGAGGGGTGATAAGAATTGACCGTTCGCGCATGGCATTTGAATATGAGCTGACCTTAGGCCACTTTGGGTTGCCGCATATAAAAGGCATAAAAGCCGATGTTAAGCAATTTGAAGAAGGCAATAAAAAGGTAATCACGGCATCCATACCAGGACGAAAAGTAGCGTTGATAACCTATAGTGGATGGGATGAGTTGAAAAGCCTTACCCACGAGGGCCGAAACGCGGAAGCGGATGAAAGTATCGTAGTATATGCCCATAAGAAACGGATGGAAAAAAACCCTCCCATGGAATTGCTAATTTCTGTTTTTCTTCATAAAACGAATGATACAGAATGGACCCAAGAGGAATTATCGCCCATAAAAAGCATTGAAATTATGGACATTACCCCTACCTATTCTGCTTTGGGGGCAACCATCATTCTCAATAACAACAAAAAACACGAAGTTGATTTTATTGATTTGGATGGCTACAGGTCTTGTTAATAGTGTAAATGGGTTAGTTATGAAAAAAATATATCGCAAATTGATTTTCATTTTTTCCCTAATAAGTATCGTAACTCTTCCGACAGGTGCGCAGGTTATACTTCCAGCTATTATTAGCAATGGAATGGTATTGCAACGCAATGAAACCATAAAAATATGGGGATGGGCCAAACCAGGGGAAAAAGTGACTGTGAAATTCATAAAAAAAAGTTACAGCACCGTTACCGGCAATGATGGAAGATGGCAAATTACACTAAAACCCATGAAAGCCGGAGGACCATATAAAATGGAGATTACAGCCAGCAACAACATTGAGCTTACTGATATCCTTATTGGCGATGTTTGGGTTTGTTCCGGTCAATCAAACATGACTCATAATTTTGGACGCCATACGGAGCGATATGCCCATGAAATAGCCGAAGCCAACATTCCTGAAATTCGACAATTTTACGTTCCAACAACCGCGGTGATTACCAGTCCTATCGAAAATATTCCGGATTTAAAATGGGTGGCATCCACACCAGAAACCATCATGGATTTTACCGTAATTGGCTATTTTTTTGCTAAAAAGCTTTACGACCAATACCAGGTTCCCATGGGTATCATCAATACCAGCGTGGGTGGCACACCCATTGAATCATGGACCAGTGAAGAAAGATTTAAAGAGTATCTGGAAATTCTAAATAAAATTGAGAAAAATAAAGATACCGCCTGGGTGAATGCAATAAACCGTGAAGCTATGTTGGATCGTCAAGCCGATGGGTCTAAAAAGGAAGCTGACAAAGGCTTAACAGGAACTATAAAATGGTACGAAACGGCTTATAAACCCATCAATTGGAATTCCATAACCATTCCCGGATATTGGGAAGATCAGGGATTAAGAAACTTGGATGGTGTGGTTTGGTATCGAAGGGAATTGGAAGTGCCTGCATCGATGACGGGCATGGAAGCATTGATGAAACTGGGTCGGATAGTTCATGCAGATGAGTTATATATCAATGGTAACCTTATCGGAAATACCACTTACGAATATCCGCAACGAAAATATTCGGTAGCTGCGGGTATTTTGAAACCTGGCAAAAACCTATTGGTTGTGCGGGTAACCAACCAATATGGAAAAGGAGGTTTTGTGCCCGATAAGCCCTATTACTTGTTAGCTGCTGGCGATACGATTGATTTAAAAGGCGACTGGTACTATAAAGTGGGCGAAGTTTACAGTCACGATAAAACCTATAAACAAGGTATTTCTGCTCAAAATGAACCTACTGCACTATACAACGGAATGATTGCACCCTATACCCACTTTGCCGTGCGTGGAATTCTTTGGTATCAAGGCGAAAGCAATGCCGAACATCCGGAGTTGTATAAAAAATTGTTGCCTAATATGGTCAGCGATTGGCGCAACCAATGGCAATTAGGTGATATTCCATTTTTAATTGCCCAACTTCCTAATTTTATGGATATTGATTACCTGCCTACCGAAAGCAATTGGGCATTAATGCGCGAGGTTCAAATGGAAACGGCATTAAATACTGCTAATACGGGCATTGCAATAAACATCGATTTGGGCGAATGGAACGACATTCACCCGGGAAATAAAAAACCAGTGGGTGAACGATTGGCGCTTGCCGCGATGCGGATTTCGTATGGAGAAAAAGAAATGGTCAGTTCGGGACCCATTTATAAATCTTCAAGAATTGAAGGCAACAAAATCATTATTTCCTTTGATCACATTGGAAGTGGCTTGGTATCGGGAAATGGAGAAGAATTGGCTCATTTTGCCATAGCAGGAGAAGATAAAAAATTCAAATGGGGAACGGCAACCATCATAAACAACAAAGTGGTTGTTTGGTGCGATGGTATTGCCAACCCAAAATTCGTTCGCTATGCTTGGGCCGACAATCCTTATTTTGCTAATCTTTACAACAACGAGGGCTTACCCGCTGCACCTTTTCGTACCGACCAATAATTCAGCGAACAATGAAAAATATCCTGAAAAGGTGATTCTCAGCACGGAAACCGCATCCGCGTTCAGCAGCCGGGGTATTTACCTGTTCCCTGTTTCGAAAGAGATGAGTGCCCCTACCCGTGATGGCAGAGGCGGCGATTCCAAAATTTGTCAGGTAAGCTCATTCGAACTCCATAAGGTTGATTTCGGTTCCACCGCTGATAAAGTTTTTAGTGCCATCGATCAGCATCCCTTTGTGACAGGCGAATTTGTTTGGACTGGATGGGATTACTTAGGCGAACCTACCCCATATTACGAAGTCCGAAGCTCTTACACCGGTATTATTGACCTTGCCGGGTTCAAAAAAGAACGCTTCTGGTTGTATCAGGCTCACTGGCGCCCTGAACTGCCCATGGCGCATATTCTGCCACACTGGAATTGGTTGGAACGCATGGGTGAAATAACCCCGGTGCATGTGTTTACCTTTGGCGACCAAGCGGAATTATTCTTGAATGGAAAATCGTTGGGCAAAAAGACTAAAGCACAATATGAATACCGTCTGCGTTGGGATGATGTAGTTTACGCACCCGGCGAATTGAAAGCAATTGCATATAAAAACGGAAAGTTTTGGGCCAAAGAGGTTGTAAAAACTACGGGAGAGGCTATTGGCTTGAAAGCTATTGCTGATAGGGGTGAAATTAAATCGGATGATAAATATTTAGCTTTTATTACAATTAAAATAATTGATAAGGAAGGACTCATGGTTCCTCGCTCCAATAACCGGATTGATTTTAGCATTGAAGGTCCCGGTGAAATTGTGGCAACCGACAATGGGGATCCTTATTGCATGGTGGCTTTTCCTTCTAAATCTCGCGAGGCCTTTAATGGATTGGCTTTGGTTATTGTTCGTTCCATTTCAGGAAAGACAGGAAAGATTACGGTAACGGCAACATCAAAAGGATTGGATAAAACTCAGATAACTATTTATTGCGCCCCTTAAACTAAAAATACTCAGGTGTTTAGAAGTTGAAATGCATTTATTATTGTAATCTTAGTATTTTGATTAATTTTACTCAGCCCAGTCCGTAAATATTCAAAATAAAAAAGGTATTGGTAGCTAAAATACAGGGAATTACAACTAATCAAATGAAACCCTCATACACAAATGCATATAAAAAAGTGTTGAAAATGAATGTCTAATTTAAAATATATCCTCATGAAACACTCTGCAATTTATCTGTGTATCCTTTTATTTACTAGTACGCTAGGGTTTTCGCAAACCGATATCAAACCGGCACCGTTGGGCTACGATATGGTGCGTGGCGATATTGCCCATGGTACCATAGATACCATAACCTATAAATCGAAATGATATCGCAATCAATAAGAATAACCTAAAATAAGAAGCTATGAAAAACATATTTTTTATACTAACAATTATAACCTGTTTACTTTGCTCCTGCACCAATAATCAACCGGGTGTGGTTAAAGTTACCGGTGGATTAATACAAGGAACTATTAACGACAGCCTGATGGTTTTTAAAGGAATCCCGTTTGCAGCACCTCCGGTTGGTGATTTGCGTTGGAAAGCACCTCAACCTGTTGAAAAATGGGATGGAATAATGCAAACCACGGCATTTGCTCCGGCCCCCATGCAGGGAGGAAATCCCCCATCTGGAAAAAGTGAGGATTGTTTATACCTGAATATTTGGACACCAGCCAAAAACCCCCGCGATAAGATTCCGGTAATGGTATATATCTATGGTGGAGGTTTCAGTGGCGGTTATACTTCTGATCCCTGGATAAGTGGCGAAAAGTTAGCAAAAAAAGGGGTAATTCTGGTAAGCATAGCATACCGTGTAAATCAATTTGGATTCCTGGCTCACCCCGAATTAGGTGCTGAGAATGCCAACGGTGTTTCCGGAAATTATGGATTACTTGACCAGATAGCAGCCCTGCAATGGGTAAAAAACAACATTGCCGCCTTTGGGGGCGATCCGGAAAAAGTAACCATTTTTGGTGAATCGGCCGGAGCCATATCGGTAAGTATGTTATGCGCATCACCGCTGTCAAAAGGGTTATTTAGTGGTGCTATCTCGCAAAGTGGTGGCTCGTTTGGGCCAACCCGCCCAATCACCTATCCGGGCGAGAATATGAAAGCCCTTAAACAGGCTGAAGCCGAAGGCGAAACCTATCTGCAAAAAGCCGGAGTCAACTCGATTGCTGACCTCCGTATGTTGGAAGCCGACAAACTACCATCCGGATGGGGCTTACCCGGTGGATGGCCTATTGTGGATGGCTATGTAATTCCCGACGATCAATACAAACTTTATGAAGCCACAAAATACAACGATGTTCCTGTTTTAATTGGATACAATTCCGATGAAGGGGCTAGTTTTACCTGGGTTAAATCGACCGAAGATTTCATTTCGCAAGTGAAAACCCGGTATGAAAAGTTTGCCGATACCCTGTTAAAGGCATATCCTCTTGACTCGGGGAAAATTGGGAAAACAGCCAGAGACTTATCACGCGATGCCGCATTTGGATGGCAAACATGGAGCTGGGCGCGTTTGCAATCACGTACAGGCAAATCAAACGTGTACTTTTACTATTTCGACCAGCATCCCGATTATCCAAGGGATTCTCCCCGGTTTGGATACGGTTCACCACATGCCCAGGATGTTTCATACGTTTTTCAGCATTTGGATACCACAAATACCGAACTTACTGCATCGGACTTTAAAATTTCAGAAGCCATGGCGACTTATTGGACAAACTTTGCCAAATTTGGCAATCCAAATGGCAAAGGGCTAACTGAATGGCCCGCTTTCAGCGAGGAAAATCCTATGTTAATGTACTTCAGCCAGACTCCTCATACCGGTCCCGTTCCCAGTGTTGAATCGTTAAAAGTTTTGGATGCATATTTTACATGGAGACGCACACCTGAAGGAAGTAAAATAATCAATTAATAACAAAAGTGACATGAAAAAAAATCCAACACTACTCGTTTTGTTCTTTATTGCTTTTCAAGCCGGAGCTCAACAACTGCCTTATCAGAACCCTTCACTCCCTTCAAATGAAAGAGCGAAAGATTTGATTTCGCGGTTAACCCTCGAAGAAAAAGCAACGCTTATGTGCGACCAATCGGATGCCATTCCACGATTGGGCATTAAAAAGTTTAACTGGTGGAGCGAAGCCCTGCATGGTTATGCCAATAACGATAATGTAACGGTTTTTCCGGAACCTATTGGCATGGCAGCATCATTTAATGACGAACTGTTGTACCACATTTACGATGCCGTTTCGGATGAGGCCCGCGCCAAATACAACCAATGGATACAAAATGGAAATGAAAACAAACGCTTCTTAAGCCTTTCTGTTTGGACCCCAAACGTAAATATTTTTCGCGATCCCCGTTGGGGACGAGGACAGGAAACTTACGGCGAAGACCCTTACCTTACTTCGCGCATGGGCATTTCAGTGGTAAAAGGCCTGCAAGGGCCTGCCGATGCCAAATACCGTAAACTGTTGGCCTGTGCCAAGCATTATGCGGTACATTCGGGTCCTGAATGGAGCCGCCACGAACTGAACCTGAATAAGGTCGATCCGCGCGATTTGTACGAAACCTATTTGCCCGCTTTTAAAGCACTGGTTCAGGATGCTGATGTTCGGGAGGTAATGTGTGCCTATCAACGTTTGGACGATGAGCCTTGCTGCGGCAATACCCGTCTTTTGCAACAAATTCTACGCAACGATTGGGGTTTTAAGTACCTTGTGGTTTCCGATTGCGGGGCTATTACCGATTTCTTTAACAGCCACAAGGTTTCTTCCGATGCGGTTCATGCGGCCTCAAAAGGAGTGTTGGCCGGAACCGATGTGGAATGCGTTTGGGACAATTATCCTTATAAAACCCTACCCGAAGCCGTATCACGCGGTTTAATAAAGGAGGAAGACATTAATAAAAGCTTAATGCGTATTTTAACCGGCCGTTTCGATTTGGGTGAAATGGTTGCTGATTCATTAGTACCCTATACTCAAATACCCCCATCGGTTTTAAACAACGAAAAGCACCGTCAACTGGCCCTTGATATGGCTCAGGAAACCATGACCCTGTTACAAAACAAAAACAACCTGCTGCCTTTATCAAAATCGGTAAATAAAATTGCCATTATTGGTCCCAATGCCGATGATAAGCCTATGTTGTGGGGCAATTACAATGGAACGCCGGTTCGGACTATTTCCATTCTTGACGGAATAAAAACAAAAGTACCCGAAAACAATATTTTGTACGACAAAGGTTGCGATTTGGTTGAAGATAAGATAACCCAAAGTTATTTCGACCAATGTGTGTTTGATGGCCAAAAAGGATTTAAAGCCATATACTGGAACAACCGCGAACGGAAAGGAGAACCGGTTATTTCACAGCAAATTATAAATCCAATTAAGTTGACTGCAGCAGGGCAGCATGAATTTGCATCCGGTGTTAAGTTGGAAGAGTTTTCGGCTATTTATGAAACCGAATTTACACCAAAAGTAACCGAAGAACTGGTATTTAAAAGTGGGGCAACGGGTTATTTTGAATTGGTGGTGAACGGCGATACCATTCAAAGATATAGCAACTGGAGAACGTTGCCTTCCAGAACACCATTCAAATTTGAAGCCGGCAAAAAACACAAAATTGAAATCCGCTATACCCAATTGAATAACTGGCAGGCCAACATTGAATTTGACTTTGGTAAAGAAGTGGATATAGACTATACCGACCTGATCAATAAACTGAAAGGCATTGACAGGGTAGTATTTGTAGGAGGCCTATCCGGTCAATTGGAAGGAGAAGAAATGCCGGTATCGTACCCAGGTTTTAAGGGCGGCGACCGCACCAATATTGAGCTTCCACGGGTACAACGCAATTGCTTGAAAGCTCTTAAAGATGCCGGTAAGAAGGTTGTTTTTGTAAACTGTTCAGGTTCTGCTATTGCATTAACTCCCGAAACCACGAGCTGCGATGCCATTTTACAGGCTTGGTATGCAGGTGAGTCGGGCGGTCAGGCTGTTGCCGATGTACTTTTTGGCGATTTTAATCCATCAGGAAAATTACCTGTTACATTCTACAAAAATTCTGACCAACTTAGCGACTTTGAAGACTATTCCATGAAAGGAAGAACTTACCGCTATATGAATGATGCTCTTTTCCCGTTTGGTTATGGATTAAGCTACACCACTTTTCAGATTGGCGAAGCCAAATTGATCAACAATGAAATTAATACCAACGAAAGCGTTGAACTGGTGATACCGGTAACCAATACAGGAAAGCGCGACGGAACTGAAATTGTGCAGGTGTATGTGCGTAAATTCAACGATGCTGATGGCCCGCTCAAAACACTAAAAAGCTTTCAACGGATAACTTTGGCAGCTAATAAAAAAGGTCAGGCAACCATTACACTACCCTATAATTCCTTTGAGTTTTACGATAGACCCAGCACCAAAATGATGGTAATGCCGGGAGAATATGAAGTGCTTTACGGAAACAGTTCTGATGATAAAGATTTGAAGAAAATACCCGTACGGATTTTATAATTATTAGTAACAAATACGAACCAATAAACCTTTTTCATGAAAATTTACACTTTTCAAATACCATTAACTTTTTTATTCGTCATTTTTCTTAATGCTTCATTGTTAGCTCAAAATAACTCAGCCGACAATGGTGACGGTACTTATACCAATCCGGTAATTGCTGCCGATTTTCCCGACCCCGATGTAATCCTGGTTGGCGATACTTATTATATGGTAACCACCACCATGTTTGTTTTTCCCGGCGTAACCATTCTAAAATCAAACGATTTGGTCAATTGGGAGTATTGCAGCAATGCAGTTTCCCGATTCGATTTCAGTCCTTGTTACAACCTCGACTTATGCAACCGTTATGGGCATGGTCAATGGGCGAGCAGCCTTAAATACCACAACGGCAAATTTCATGTGCTCTTTATTACCCTCAATGAAGGGGGTTTCCATTGCATTGCCGATAAAGCTGAAGGGCCGTGGGAAATTCATCATCTGCCCAGGGGGTTTTACGACCCTGGATTGTTTTACGATGATGATGGAAAAATATATGTTGCCGAAGGTTATGGAAAAATAAGCATTACCGAAGTTGACTCCAATCTGGTTGCCAAAAGCGAAACAAAATTGGTTTATACCGGTGATATACGAGGGGGTTTGGAAGGAACCCATGTGTACAAAATAAACGGTTATTATTATCTGTACTGTACTTATGGCGGACTAGATGGGATACAAGTAGCCTTGCGCTCCAAAAGCATTTACGGTCCTTATGAGCAAAAAATTGTCATCAGCGACAGCACTCCAGGTGTAACTTTCGGTATTCACCAAGGAGCACTTTTGCAAACAAAAACGAGAGAATGGTGGACGATACTTTTTGTGGATATGGGGCCTTTAGGGCGTTTCCCATCGTTACAACCGGTAACTTGGGTTGACAACTGGCCCATGGTGGGTGCGGAAGGAAAAGGTGTGGTTACCTATAAAAAACCAAACGTAGGTAAAGAATACCCCAAAACCCATCTGCCTACTTCCGATGAATTCAATGATACCACCTTAGGGATGCAATGGGGCTGGAATCATAATCCCAACCCGGCCGATTGGTCGTTTAGCCAACGGAAAGGATTTCTGAGATTAACAACCGGCAAAGTGGTTAAAACTCTGCCAGAAGCTCCGAATACATTAACACAACGACCTTTTACCAACCGCGACCAAAACATTCCAAGCGTGGCTTCAGCCAAATTGGAAATCAGTAACATGAAAGACGGTGATGTGGCCGGATTGGCAGTTTTCCAAAACCCTTATGCTTTTATAGCCGTGAATAAGGAAAACGGCTATTACCAATTAATCATGGTAAATAACGGCGAACCAATTGACTCGTTGCCCATGCAAGGCGAAACTATTTATTTACGAACCTTGGCTTCGAACAAAACAAAAATGGCGACTTTTGAATATAGCTACGACAACATAAATTTTACCCAACTGGGTAATGCATTGCAAATGGAATTTAATCTGAAAGTGTTCACTGGCAACAAATTCTGTCTTTTCAATTATGCCACAAAAGGAACGGGCGGCTATGTCGATTTTGATTGGTTTCGGGTAAAATAAAAAATTCAAATATTTCCAAATTAGTCATCCGATGAATTTCTAATTAGCTGATTACAAGCTTAATATTATCTCATATTTTAACAATAGATTCATCGGATGACTTTTCGGAGCAGTCTCAATCCAAACATTATTAAATTGCACAAACCATGAAAATAAATTATCGACACACACCAAAACTGCTTTTGATATTATTAACCTCAAATTCCTTTGGCCAAAACCCGATAGTAGGCAATCAGTTCACTGCCGATCCAACGGCAAGGGTATTTGAGGGAAAGGTTTATGTATATCCATCGCACGATGTGGCCGGAATAGATGGTAAAGGCCGTAAGAACTGGTTTGTTATGGAAGATTACCATGTTTTTTCGTCGGAAAACCTTACCAACTGGACCGACCATGGGGTTATAGTAAGCCAAAACAAAGTCAATTGGGTTGACTCTGCCTCCTACAGTATGTGGGCCCCCGATTGCATTGAAAAAGAAGGCAAGTATTATTTTTACTTCCCTGCTTTTGTTAAGGATACCACCAAAGGAAAAGGGTTTGGCATTGGCGTGGCTATTGCCGATAAACCCTATGGTCCTTTTGTTCCACAACAGGAGCCTATAAAAAATGTGCGTGGCATTGATCCCAATGTATTCATCGATAATGATGGTCAAGCCTACTTATACTGGGCATCCGGTGAATTGTTTGTGGCAAAACTGAACAACAACCTGTTGGAACTGGCTACTGAGCCCCAGACCATTGCAAACCTGCCCAAAAAAGGTTTAAAGGAAGGACCATTCCTGTTCGAGCGGAAAGGCACCTACTATTTAACCTATCCACACGTGAGGAACAAAACGGAAAGCCTCGAATATGCTGTTGCCGATAATCCCTTGGGCCCTTTTGAAGTCAAGGGGGTAATTATGGATGAATCGCCCAGCGGCTGTTGGACCAACCACCAATCGATTATCGAGTATAACCGGCAATGGTATTTGTTTTACCATCACAACGATTATTCGCCCCAATTCGATAAAAACCGTTCCATCCGTATTGATAGCCTGTTCTTCAACGAGGACGGTACCATCCAAAAAGTAAAACCAACGTTGCGGGGTGTCGGAACAACCATGGCTTCGTCAACTATTCAGATCGACCAATATAGCAGGATGAGCATGGATGGAGTAAAAATTAGCTTCCTGGATTCTCTGGATACCTTCAAAGGTTGGAAAACTGTTTTGGAAAACCAAGATACGTGGATTCAATACAATGCGGTCGATTTTGGTAACAAGAAATACCATTCGGTTCAGGTAAATACGTTATCGCAAAGCGGTGGTATTTTGCAGATACGGCTAAATAATTTGGATGGTCCCCTGCTTTCTGAGGTTGCAATGCCAAAAGGGAACAATTGGAATACCGTTGATTCGGAACTATTGAAATCCTCAAATGGAATTCAAAATCTGGTACTGGTATTAAAAAGTAAAGGTACTGTTGAGATTGACTGGATCCGTTTTAAAGAGTAAACTATTTTATAATTCTACAAACCTTACAAATTTAAAAATTGTTGGAATGACTTACATAAAACTTGTTTATTGCAAAAACTAAACTAGATGTACGTTACTTGAAAACACATTTTAACTTATTGTGAAAGAAATAACGGTATCTCTAACCAAAAACACTATTAGGTTACAAAACTTGCACAAAACAAGCTATTGGAATTTTTACATTTTGAAAGAATTTGTGCTCCCGAATCCCCTCCCACAAGTATTATCTTCCATCTATTTGGTAGGTGAATAAAGCAACCCCTCAAATTGAGGTTCGAATGATGAATTTGTTTGGGTTGATTAAAAACTGTCTCCACAACTTGGGAAATCTTTGACTATTATAATGTAATACGCTCATTTACAAGTAATAAATGAGTTGTATTTGTCAATACTTTGGATATTTCAATAACCATTGGCTTCCAAAAAGCTGACAAAAGTCATATATTAGGATATATATATCCGAATATGTTTAAATAAATTTGAATGGAAATTAGCTTAGAAAAAAGGCTCTATTTTAATCGACGTATGTGGGAAAAACCATTTAAAGCCTTATTTCATGAAAGCAAAATCACTTATTATAGGAAGCCTTCTATTCCAGGCTATATTACTTAATGCACAAAAACCCCTTACCCTGGACGTTAAAAGTAACATGACAATTACGGGCACTTCCACCCTGCACGACTGGGAATCGGACGTAACCCAAATCAATTTATCGGGTACCGGAATTGAAATTAACGGCAAAATATCAGAGATAAGGGCACTCACCTTAACCGTGCCGGTGAAGTCAATTAAAAGCGGAAAGGATTTAATGGATGATAAAACCCTCGAAGCTTTATTGGCAGAATTATACCCTACTGTAAAACTTTCCGTGGAATCGGTTCACCTGTTCGATGGAAAAATTTCAGGCAAAGGGAACCTCACCATTTCGGGAATCACAAAAGAGGTGTCCCTGGCTGCAACCTATTCCCAAACCGGTTCAACACTAGAAATAAAAGGGACCCAAAATATTGACATGCTTCTTTATGGGGTAATCCCACCAAAAGTCCTAATGGGCTCTATAGCCACCGGTAAAGATATTACCATTCCCTATCATCTAATCATTCATTATTAATCACTTAATTTTTTGAATTATGAAAACTTCCATAAAAACAGTAAGCAGCTTCCTGCTTGCTCTAGGTATTTTGCAAGGTTCGGCCAAGGCGCAAAACGCCTTGCAGTTCATGCGTCCGGTAAATCAGGATGGAATCAATGTATTTGAAGATCCAAAAACGGATACGGTTCCCTATACCGGTTTTAAAGTGCGGGTTGGCGGCGACTTTGCCCTTCAATATCAAGGGCTTGACCACAGCAGTGAGGTGGATACTCTTTACGAATTGGTATCCAATTTTAATCTTCCTACGGCCAACCTGAACCTCGATGTGCAATTGGCCGATGGGTTACGCATGCATTTGCGTTCGTACCTTTCGTCGCGCCACCACAACGAAACCTGGGTAAAAGGGGGCTACGTTCAAATAGACAACTTGAATTTTATTAAAGATGGGTTTTTAAAAGGAGTGATGGATATTACCAGTGTGCGTATTGGGCTGGATGAGTTCAATTACGGTGATGCCCATTTCCGACGCACCGATAATGCCCGGGCCTTATACAATCCGTTTGTAGGCAATTACATTATGGATGCTTTTTCAACCGAGGCATTTGGAGAAGTTACCGTTGTTATGAACGGATTTTTAGGAGTGTTGGGGCTCACCAATGGTAAACTAAACCAGAATGTAACCGTTGATTCCAGGAACAACTTCGACAATAAAGTTTCCTTTTATGGCAAATTGGGTTACGATAAACAACTGAACACCGATTTACGGGTTCGCCTTACCGGATCGTGGTACATAAACCATGGCCTTTCAACGGGAAGTTATCTGTACGGTGGCGACCGTGCCGGTTCGCGTTACTATTCGGTAATGGTTCCCCAGGGTGAGGCTGACAATTTCCGAAGTGGAAGCTATAACCCCGGATTCAAAGAACTGACAGCCTTCCAGATAAACCCATTTGTTAAGTTTAAAGGATTGGAGTTTTTTGGGATTTATGAAATGGCCCTTGGAGGTTCTGCCGATATCAACGGTAGCTTTACGCAATTAGCAGCCGAAGCTTTATACCGATTTGGAAGCGCAGAACGGTTTTATTTTGGGGGCCGATTTAACCAAGTTAGTGGTAACCAAACCGAAGATGCCGGTGACATAACCATAAACCGAATCAATGTGGGAGGAGGTTGGTTTATCACTAAAAATGTAGTCGCTAAAGCCGAATATGTGCAACAAACCTACGACGGTGATGGCTTCACAAGTACCACCTATCAAGGGGGAAAATTCAATGGTTTTATGCTTGAAGCAGCCATTAGTTTTTAACCCTAAATTATGATAAAGGTGACATGGCAAAACGCCATGTCACCTTTTTTGATCCAACATGGTTCCTTACCCTTAGGGCTGAGATGTTACCCATTGGTGTTTTTGAATTCGGACGAATCAAGCCAATTGACTGTTGCAACTGCTATGGGTTTTTGCCTACATAAACCATCAGGTTTTTTGAACACTGCTTTAACTCTTTTGTTATTTACTACCAAATCTTACACTTTTTAATACCCATACTAATGAACCTTAACCCTTAAATAAAACAAAGATGGAAGGAAGAACGATTGTTGTTGAAAGCATTTACAATGCCGACACAAAAACTCTTTGGAGAGCCCTAACGAAAAAGGAAGAAATGAAACACTGGTATTTTGACCTTGCGGAATTTAAAGCAACGATAGGCTTTACCTTTGAATTCATGGGAGGACCCGAAGACGGTGCTCAATACAAACATGTATGCGAAATTACGGAAGTGGTAACGGAAGCAAAATTATCATACAGATGGAAATACCAAGGGTATGAAGGAAAATCATTCGTTACCTTTGAACTGTTTCCCGAAAACCCCGGCACCCGATTAAAGCTGACCCACCAAGGAATCGATACCTTTCCGGCCACTAACCCCGATTTTGCTATCCACAATTTTGAACAAGGATGGAACCACATTCTTAAAACCGCCCTTAAAGATTATTTGGATAACAAATGACCTCCAATGATGCTTCATTGAAACCCTTATAATATCCATTGATAACAGAACTCATACTACTATTCATTTAAATATTACCCTTATGAAAAAGAAAATCCTTTTCAGTGTATGCCTGCTTTTTGGACTGATGTTTATAAACTCCGGTCTGAACAAATTTTTTAATTACATTCCCGTTCCCGACAACATGCCGGAACATATGGTGCGGCTAATGGGGGCATTTTTGGAAATAGGTTGGTTGTTTCCTCTTGTTGCGGTGGTGGAAATAATCGGTGGATTCTTGTTTATCATCCCCAAAACAAGGGCCCTTGGGGCTATTGTTGTTTTTCCCGTAATGATAGGCGTCCTTTTAGTACATTTCATTGATTCACCGTCGGGGCTCCCAATAGTCTTGGTGCTATTTGCCATTCATGTTTGGGTCATCATAGAAAATTGGCATAAATACCTGCCGATGATTAAATGAGGTTTCAAATGGAATAAAATTATATTCTCCGTATTTTAATCGGTCTTTCTATTTGAACATCGGAAAATTCCGAAAAACTTCATTGCCATTCGATCGGCTTTTGCAAATATACATGCATATTGAAATCGATTTATTCGAATTGTCCGTTAGATCCCCAATTCGTGTTTCACAATGGGGCAATATCCAGATGAATTTTAAAGAGAATTACCACATGGTACCAAGTGCCATCAATCGGATCCGGCTGCGGTTGAGATAATCGCATAATCAATCAGCTAGATTTGAACAGTCGGTTCGGTAGTTTTAACATCCTAAAAGCAACTACAATTTACCTGTGTACAAATAAACCACTAATTTGAAACTAACTTTTGAAATAAGTTACAAAGCATCTTGATAAACAAAAAAGTAAAAAACCAGCAGTATGAAAATACAACTGGTTCCTTTTATTATCAGTGATCCCGGAGGGATTACTTTTTTCGTTTTAAGCCAAAAAAATACATATTTTTCCATTTTAATAAAAGCCCCTAAATTCAAATATTTCAGGGCATAAACAAAAATACATTATTTTACATTTAATTTGATATAATCAAAAAAGGTATGTATCTTAGTATGCAAATTACATACCTTAATTATGAAACATAATGTAAGATTTGCACCGGAAAGACGAAAAGAAAAAAACGGTGAAATTAAAACAAGCAAAATTCCTTTATTTGCTGACATCCGATTCAATGCCCAAAGAATCAATTATTTTACCGGATATAGAATAAATTATGACCAGTTTGATTTTCAATCACAACGGATTAAAAAAAATAATGTGGGTTTTGAAGGAAATAGGAAAGTTCAATACAACACTATTAACAACCGATTGACGGACATTGAATCAAAACTTGAATTATATTTTCGTGAAAAAACCATTGCAGATAAACAGGTAGTAATTAAATTGCTTAATGATGTTTGTAAAAAAAGTGAAATTATAAAAGTTGTGGAACCCGAACCGGGATTACTACAATATTTTGATATGTACATTATTGAGGCAAATGTAAGTGAAGGACTGCGTAAACAACTTAAAGTTGCTCGTAAACATTTTGAAACCTTTGCATCCGGGATTGATTACACGTTGGAAAGTGTAACGGTTGAAACCCTAAACCATTTTAAAACCTACCTTGAAAAAGAACGTGGAACAAATACAGTTGCCGGAAATTTAAAGCGGCTGCGAGCCTTTTTTAATTATGCCATAAAACAAGAATGGACAAATAACTACCCTTTCAAAAAATTTAAAATGGTTAGTGAAAAATATGGTACTCCTATTTACATTACAAAAGCTGAACTTGATAAACTTTACACCGCCAATTTAGGAGGTGACGAACGTTTGGAACGAACCCGAGATATTTTTATTTTTCAATGTTCAATTGGTGCCCGTGTTGGTGACATGATCCGCTTATCAAAAAGAAACATTATTAACGGTGAATTAAACTACATACCGAGCAAAACAGAGGGCGAAAATCAGGAATCTTTAAAAATACCATTAACCAGTAGAGCACTTGCAATTATTAAAAAGTATGAAGGTAAAAGCAAACTGTTATTGCCTTTCATTACTGACCAAAAGTATAATGTTAGTATTAAAGATTTGTTTGCAAAGGCTGAAATTAACCGTGAAGTAGTAAGGCTAAACCCAAATACAGGAATTGAAGAAACGGTTCAAATTAGTGCCATTGCATCAAGTCACATGGCACGAAGAACATTTATAGGAACATTGCACTCAGCCGGAACAAAAAACGAAATAATTAAATCAATGAGTGGGCACAAAGAAAAAAGTGTTGCGTTTGCCCGGTATTATAAGGTAACCGATTTACAAAAAAAGAAATCAATTAAAGGACTGGAATAAATTTTAAAATTATGAGAATTAACGAAAATACAGCAGATATTCGATTTTTTCGAGTTTATAGAGTGGTTAACGCCTATGAGTATCATAAGACAAGCGGAATGTTTAGCGATGAAGAATTGCAAGACATTAAAACCGCAAATAAAAATGAAAGGGTAAGAGATATTGCTATAACCCCGGATAACTGGAATGAACTTAAAGAAACTTTTTACAATCAAAGATTGGAGAAATTCCCAGCAAGTTACTATCTGAATGAAAAAATCAATTTAGAACTGGAAACCATTGAAAAATTAACTATAAATGAAACTGATTTTCAAATATTGAAAGATAGGTATAAAGAATTTTTACTTAAAAAAGTTAAAACTACACAATTAGAACCTGAATACTTTATAACATCTAATTCATTAACCAAAGCACATACAAAATTTAACGGTGAAATATGGAAGGAATTAGATATAAAAGACTTTATATCAATATTCGATTTGAACGAAAGGAACAAAAAGGAACTTATTTCAATGGGTGACGGTGAATTGGTTAATATGGTATATTTATTTATGAAGCTGCAAGAAAAAGAAAATTTTAAACAAGCGTACATTGAGAAAATAATACCTGTTTTTAGAGGCTATAAATCAAAGATTAAAAAGGGATTTGAATTGCATCCAACCCGAAAAAAAGAAATTAACGCCTTATTTTGAATTGAAACGTTTCAATAGGTTGCAAATTTACCATACTAAATAACACTAAATCAAATGTATAGATGTTGCATGGGTTGTAAAAGGTAGCAACGGACACCCCTATTTTTCACTAAATTTTAAATGTGAAAATATGGACGAAATTGTATTAACAACTCAATCAACATTAAGGAGTATTTTTGTTGAGGCATTATTGGAATATTCCAATAACTTGCTGAATGGTAATAAACAAGAATTACCCCCCCAGGGCAGTAAAAAACTACATTCAATTATTGAAGTAGCTGAATACTTGCAAGTATCAACCACCACCGCACAAAAGTACAAAAATGAAGGTATGCCCTGTATTCAATACGGGCGTAAAGTTATTTTTGATACGGTTGAAATTATGGAATGGTTGAATAACCCTAAAAAGAAAGGGGTTAAAAATGCAAAATAGCACTAATAACCCCGGAATATCTTTTCAATCGCACCGTAAAGATAACAAAAAGCAAGGTATTAAACACCTTAAGGCTTTATATTTAGCAGAAAATAAACGCAAATATCCTAGTATTCCTGACTATGCGCGAAGCTTTCCTGACTATTCAGATAAAACCGCCAATGGATTAACCAAATGTATTATTGATTTTATAAAACTATCAGGCTACCAGGCGGAGCGAATTAATTGCATGGGTAGAATTATAGATAACCGGGAAACTGTTTCCGATGTAATGGGAAATATTAGAACCATTGGCCGGGTGCAATATGGTAAAACAACCGGGCAACGTGGAACGGCTGATATTTCAGCAACCATTAAAGGGCGAAGCGTTAAAATAGAGGTGAAAATTGGTAGGGATAGGCAGAGCCAGGCGCAAAAAGACTATCAAAAGTTAGTTGAAAATTCCGGCGGGGTTTATTTTATTGCCACCGATTTTGAACAGTTTTATAATTGGTTCATATTAACATTTGGCAGCCATGAATAAACAACTTGCTTACATTCAATTTCCTTTATATCTATTAAGGAATTTATTTAAGGATAAGAACGCCACCATTAATACAATCCTAACTTATGGGATTTATAGATTTTCAACCACTATAAAATATGATATTAATGAAGTAGCAAGGCAATTGATGTATGGCTATTATAGGGGCGATTTAACAAATGATTTACGCCCGACAATGGAAATGTACATTAATGCTGATAAATTGCCAATTGATGAGGATTACAACGGATTTGCCGGCAATACTTTCGATCCTGAATATTCATTAACTGAATTGCATGAATTATTCAATGATGATCCTGATTTTAAAAACAAGGCAATTGAATTTTATCAAATAAAACAGGCATACAGTTTTTTAAAGTTAACCGGTGATTTTAATAATTGCATCAAACAAGGTTTAAAACTTGAAAAAAGTATCCCATCCGGCGAACCTTTGCCAATGATTAATACAAAACATTTGTTTGCGTTTAGGGATAATAATAAAACGGAATTTGATTTAATGCAGTTTGCTTGCTATGTTGGTTTTCGCTCAATAATTGGCATAAAACCATACAGTAAAACAAATAAACAAATGATACTTTGCCGGGCGTTTGGTTATTCAAGTATTAAGCAATTACCTAAAGAACCGCCGGAACTTTATAAAAAGTATTCTAAACGTTATCATATTGATAAAATAATCAGTTTTCTTGAATTGAATTGGGGCGTTTTAACCTACTCAAATAATATGCGAGGCATCTATGTTGCCAATGTTGATAAAATGACAATAGAACAGCTCGCTATTATCGCAGAAACTAAGAAACAAACCAGGCGTTTGAATGAAATTAAAAACAAAAAAAGAGATGCTAAGGAAAAGGCAATACAGCAGCTTAATAAAGGGCAACCGCTTAATAAGGAATATTAAGCCCCTTGCAAGCCCCTTTTAAGCCCCTTGTATTTTACAGCATCATATCAACATTTAGAACAACAAGTTTACAACAAGATTACAGCAGCTTAAATAATATTCTTAATTAAAGTTCTTAATTAAAGTTTCTAATTAAAATTAATAAAGAGTTCACATGAAAGAAAAATTCATGTACTTTTTTTTAAGATAAAACTTATATAATAAATAAAAACAATACAAGCAGAAAAAACTATTTAAAATTTTTACCAATTATTATCCTTTAGTGGATTTTTTTCACTCATAATAAATTGTTTTAACTCAACATTAAGATTATTAAAATAGTCTGCAATATCGGGGAGGTGCATATAATTATTTCTTATTACTCCCTTATTATTATAGTAGAGTGCGGTATTGTCTAATTTAATATCAGCCCAACCTGCACTATACAAATATTCAATATTGCCAATAACATCAAATTTGTATTTGCCCTCCTTAAAAGCAATTTCAATTATGTATTTAGACGCACAGCAATTTGTTCCGGCTGCACCGAAACAAACTAAATTATCACTTGCACCTTCAATTCTTATATAATCATTCTCTTTTTGAACTTTTAGCACCTCTTTGGGATTTTTATAAGTTGCCGAAACCCAATCAAGTGTTTTAATATATATTTCAGATTGAGTTTTGCCATCGCAAGGAGTAACCACAAAATCAGTAAAACTTTCTTTAGTAAACTTAAATATAGTATCCTGAGCAATAGTTTCAATCGAAAATATGATTGTTACAAACAATAGACTTGTTAGTGTTTTCATAATTATAAATTTTCATTAAGTTAAAATTGGAAGCTCTTTTTTTTCTGCAACGGCAAGTTAACCTGTTTTATTCGATTTTGCGCAAATATGTTCAAAAATACAGCAACGAAATATTAAAAGGGTAGTTTATAATATAGACACATAAAATTTGATGCTATGTACAATAAAAATAAAGCATGGAAGACCGCAGACCTCTCACCGAAAAAGGAAGTAAGAGTAAGTGTAACATTAACCGAAAAAACGGGGGTTAAATTACAAGAATTGGCATTTGAAAAAGGTTTAACAGCTTCGGGCGTTGTAAACTTGTTGTTAAGTGAATACCGTTAAACTAACGATAATCAAACGATGAAATTTAATAGTGATACTGCAAAGATAGCCGGAGCCAATTCATCAAGAAAGGGCGTAAAAAATAGAAGTAGCGAAGAAATTAAACAGGCTTATAGCGATATACTAAATAAGAACATTGGTAATTTAGAAACATGGCTAAAAGAAACGGCAGAACAGAACCCGGCAAAGGCATTAGAACTATTTTTAAAATTAAGTGAATTTATATTGCCCCGGATGCGAAGTACTGATTTAACAGATAACACAAACCCCGATTTATTTCGCCCTGTTATCATAAATTTAGGTTCTGGAATTAAACCGAATGCAGATGAAAATTGAAATAAACTCATTGGCTGATTTATACGCGTGTATAATGGATAAGAAAACACCAATAAGTATTTTCCCTAGATTGGTATGGGAAACATTCCATGTTGTTATTGGAGCTGAAGAGGGAAATAGAATTTTGTTAGTGGATAAACTTAAAGATTATTACAAAAATTATGGTAACCTGCCGGAATGGGCAGAGCATCCAATCTTTTTAGATGAATTAGATTTAAACGTTAAAAATTAACTAAAAAAAAAATAAAATGAAAGAAAAAAAACAGTTTTTGTATTTCAATTACATGAGAAATAAGGAATTACACCGGGCTTATTTGGCCGACATTGATATTTTGAACGATATTGTTTCAGAATTGGAAGCTAATATTTTAAGAGTACCCCTTACATTGGAACAAAAAACAGCATTGTGCGATAATGCCCAAACCTTTATTGAAGGTGTAAAATTAGAGATTAGAGGTAATTATACTTTTCCGAATGCCCGCGAGCGCCACTCGCTTGAATTGCTAGGCATAAGCTACGAAAAAATGGATTCATTATTTGGTAAGCTAAAAAGCTATTCAAACCCATGCGACATAGATAATGAAGGGCAATTAATTGCTTCAGAAAGACATATTGAAAAGATAAAACAAGATTGTGATGTTTATACTAAAAATGATGCTCAACTGGAAATCTATAATAGTTTAACTAAAATAGTCGATTTAACCAACGAATTGAGATTGAAATATGATAGCTTGGTATTAGGTGCATCAACACATTTTTTAGGCTCGCAGTTTAATCAATTGATCCGGATGGTTGATAATAGATTCGAGCTAGATTGCACCAAGATTGCACAATTATAAGATACTCTTTTTTTTGATTGGTTATTAACTTTAGGGGTTACTTTTTTATAGTAACCCTTTTTTTTAAAAGATATAAACATGAATAACGATATACAGCGACTTAAAAACCTGTTAAGGCAAAAATCCATTAAGTTAGCTAATGAAAAATTTTCATCGGTAAAGGATATACAAAATTTAAAAGAGCTATTGAAAAAGAACTCGATTAAGTTAGCTAAGAAAGAAAATGTATCAGTAAAATATTTCGTGACTGATAAATTTTCAACAAAGTTAATCCGGCTATGTTCTTTTTTTATGTAAATACACTTATTATTTGCTAAAAATAGAGGTGTAATGCAAGGGGTAATACTTCAAAAAGGTATGTAATAAGGTATGTAAAAATAAAAAACCGCTTACAATCTATTGATTTATAAGCGGTTAGTATTTATAATTGTGATCCCGGAGGGGGTCGAACCCTCGACCCGCAGATTAAGAGTCTGCTGCTCTACCAACTGAGCTACGAAATCGCGGTGCAAAGATAAAAAAATATCTAAGTTGCTAATGAGACTATCATTTATTTATAGAAATAATTGGTTTGGGTTAGTATTTCAGTTATTCTTTGATAACCCGGTTAAACTTGCTTTTGCTTATATTTTTGTATTAGAATAAGATATTGTTAAGTTTACAATTAAATTATATAATACCTAAATTTCTAAAATAAAAGATGCATCTGTCAGGTAAAATGCTTATCTTTAGTTCGTTACAACAAAAACAGACATACACCCAACAGATGCAGAACAAAGATAATAAGACAATTAAATTT